>Ga0208297_1000433_pt1 | contig 85373 bp, 83 predicted proteins | sample LMS_cellobiose_e_FD_187367 | JGI IMG/M metagenome (GOLD analysis project Ga0208297, IMG submission 187367) | Rumen-fistulated moose microbial communities from Alaska, USA - LMS_cellobiose_enrichment (SPAdes) (version 2) | ecosystem: Host-associated > Mammals > Digestive system > Stomach > Rumen... | reverse complement strand
ATGAATGTTCACGATGCAGCCGCCGATGACATTTTTATCTTCATCCTCCACTTTGAAAACAAGCTGTTCTTCCTCTGTGTGAGGTTCCGATGGTGCCATTGAATCGCCATATACATAGATCTTTTCTACGATGAGGGCTTCCTCTTCCTCGGTTAAGGGTTTGATTTCGTATTTCATGTTCGTTTTCATCCTTACAAACTCCGATTTGTCAGTTTGAATTGTTGATTGTTATTATATCACAAAACCTTTCTTATTCCACCCACAAATCAACAAAGATAGTACGTTTTTCACCCCCACGCTGCGTATGTGTGGTTTTTTCATATCCAATCTACTTTTCCCTCCGTTTCTCTCCATATCTCTAATCCCAAAAATATATTATTATTCGACCCATTTTTTGGCAAAAAAATTCAGCAATTGAAGAGTGAGGGGCTTCTTCACAGAGGCCTCTTAAAAGCACCTTCAAAACTGAATACACAAGCATCAGATACGTTCCCTGTATCACGAGCCGAAGCCGTAGATGCGCCAAGACCTCCCGAAAGGAAGCGAGCGATAACCATTTATACGACGGTAACCCGGGAAGCACCCGATAGGCGAAGACAGGTGCAGGGCATAATGATACTTCTCTACGGAGCCGGTGGCGAACCCAGCGGGGGTGAGATTCCCATGAACCGAAACCAATCGGGTGTCTGATGACTTCCCATAGCGTATGGGGGTTGAGAACGAATAATACGCATTTCAAACCATAAAAGCACCGTCTCGAGATCGTCGGTGCAACCTTCAAAAAACGATCTCATTTTACAAGAAAACATCAAACGAAAGGATAAAAAACTATTATGAAACATGAAAAAATCATCTCGGTGATTAACCAGAAGGGCGGCGTCGGTAAAACGACTACCGTCTTGAACTTCGGCATCGGTCTCGCCCGCAGAGGCAAAAAGGTTTTGTTGATAGATGCAGACTCTCAGGGTAGCCTGACCGTAAGTCTCGGGGAACATGATCTTGATAATCTCGATCTCACGCTCGCTTCCCTTATGTATGGGGTCATCATGAATCGCCCCATCGACCCGCACGACGCTATTCTTCACAGCCGGGAGGCTGTGGACTTCATCCCCAGCAACCATGAGCTGTCCGGGGTCAGCACCGCTTTGACCTCTCTCCCCAATCGAGAGTTCATTCTCAAAACGATCCTGGACTCTGTTCGTAGCGAATACGATTACATTCTGATCGACTGCCTCCCCTCTCTCGGACTGGTGGCTCTCAATTCGTTGGTGGCAGCTGATAGCGTGATCATCCCCTGCCATCCTGCCTATCTCTCCACGAAAGGACTGAACATCCTGCTCAGAACAATCAGCAAAACGAGTCGCGTGCTGAATCCGAAGCTCGCCATCGACGGTATTCTTTTGACATGCGCAGATGTACATACGAAAAACGCAAAGGACATCATGCAGGCTCTCAGGGATGGCACAAGTGTCCGCATCTTCGATACGGTCATTCCTCGCTCCGTAAAAGTAGCTGAGTGCAGCAACAGAGGACAGAGCATTTTCCGTCATAATCCATCCGGTAAGGTTGCGGCAGCGTATGAGGATTTGATCGACGAGGTGCTGTCGTATGGCATCTAAGCAGAGAAAGCCCATTGATCTCGGTCTCGACAATTACGAAGAATTGTTTATGACCGAGAAAGAGCGCATGGAGAATCGCCTGCCTCGCATCTATGACATCCCTCTGACGGAGATCGACGAATTTCCCGACCATCCCTTCCAAGTCCGTATGGATGAGGACATGGATCAGCTTGTGGAAAGCGTCAAGGAACGCGGTGTTATCACGCCAGTCACCCTCCGCAGGAAAGAGGATGGTCGTTACGAGACTGTTTCTGGTCATAGACGCATAAAAGCATGTGAGCTTGCGGGGCTTGAAACTGTACCCGCAGAGATCAAGGAATTGACCCGTGATGAAGCGATCCTTCTCATGGTCGATTCCAACTTGCAGCGTTCGTACATCCTTCCCAGCGAGAAGGCAATGGCGTACAAAATGCGATTTGAAGCATTGCGAAGAATGCCTGGCAGGCCCAACAAAAATGCCCCTTTAGAAAATGGGGCCCCAGTGGGGCCCCATTTTGAAAAGTCCAAAACTCGGGAGTTTATTGCTGAAGAAGGTGGTGACAGTAAAAGTCAGGTCCAACGTTATTTGCGCCTAACGGAGCTCGCGCCAGACCTCTTGCAAATGGTGGATGAAGGCAAGATCGCACTGCGCCCCGCTGTTGAGCTGTCGTATCTGAACGAGATCGAGCAAAACGATCTCATTGCTGCCATTGACGAGGCGGACGCCACTCCTTCCCATGCTCAGGCAATCAAGATGCGGAATTTCTCCAAAGAGGGTAAGCTGAATCCCGAAGTGATTGAATCCATTATGATGGAAGACAAGCCCAATCAGCGTCCCAAGATCAGCTTCAGGTACGAAGAAATCAAGCAGTACATTCCCAGCAATGTGTCGTATGAAAAGACTACCGCCTATGTGATTTCTGCGCTCAAATACTATCAAAAACACCTGGAGCGCAAGCGAGAACAGGAGCGTTGACGCTCTCCCCCTTATAATCCCTCTCTATTACTTACCGAGAAACAATTACCTTCCGAAGAAACGAATACAGTATAGCACCACATCCCATGCTGCCATGCTCTTTATTCCTCCTATCCCATTTTTCACTTCGGAGGGTGTTGTGAAACCGGCATGAGCATACCCGCTTCTGCCGAGACCGTTCCTCCATTCCTCGGCACGGTAAAAGCCCGTGCCAAACCGACCTTGCTTCCGAGCGCATGAGCAACGATCGGGAGCTTTTTTATGCTCAAAAATTAAATCATATCACGAAAGGAAAACAAAACACCAACATGAAACACACCCTCACAAAAATCCTGGCACTCTTTATGTGCCTGATTACCCTGCTCACTTTCGTGCCTGCGGTTGCATCGGCAGATGAAGAGCCGTTTCCGCAGAACGTCACGATTCAGAGCCAGACCAACAGCGCCTTCGACTATTTGGAGTATTACAACGGCTCCAAGTGGAAGGATTTGAACACCCCGAAGCATTGGGTTGAAAGTACCGGTCAGGTTTGCTACTGCATTGAACACACGGACGGCAATCCCCACGGCGCAACTTACACCGCGACCGCACCGTCTCAGGTGTTTGGCGCAAACACTCTCGCCGGCCTCCAGACGATCCTGATGTACGGTTACCCCTGCAACACGCCAGACGGTTTTACCGAGGACGAAGCTCGGCAGGCGACCGCCAACGCGATCCGTTTCTGGCTCTCCGAAAACGGCGAGCCCGGCAGCTACTCCTTCACCAACCGCAAGGCGCACCCGACCTATATCCGTGCAAAGCGCGGGTATGAACACGTCCTCGAATGGGCTGACGAGCTGCTTCAGATGGCGAGAGACAAGAAAACGCTGTCTCATAACATCGAGTTCACTCCCAGCGCATTGACGCTCACCAAGTCCGGTGATAAGTTCACCGGGCAGACCACGGTGAAGCTGACCAACATCAACAGCGGTTACACGCTCGATACTTCCGGTCTCCCCGCTGGCGTCACCGTCACCGGTTATTCCGGCACGAAGGGTGAAGTCCTGACGATCACGGCGAACTCCTCTCTGACTGGACAGACCTTCAATATCACCGCAGCCGGCAAGGACACCCGTGCGCTTCAGAACATGACCGCGTATGTACCGTCCAACGACAGCTTGCAGAAGATCTTTCTTTGCGCGACCACCGCACAGGTTGTGGCGACGGCTTCCATCGGCGTGAACACGCCTGCAACCGGCGCTCTCCAGATCAAGAAGTACGGTGATAACAACGTACCCCTTGCAGGCGTTAAGTTCGCTGTCTATTCCGATGCCGATTGTACGCACAAGGTCACGGAAGTCACTACCGGCAATGACGGCGCTGTCCTGATTGACAATCTCGACGGCGGCACCTACTACGTCAAGGAGATTTCCACGGTTCGCCCGTATGTGATCGACGGTCTTGTCAACGTGGTCGTCGTAAAGGCATCCGAGACCGCGAAGCTCGAAGTGTATAACGAGACTGCCAAAGGTGTTATCCGCGTTAACAAGATCGCAGAAACGCTTGTCAGCACCACCGCCACTACGACCGAGTTCGGTCAGCTTCACCGCCCCAACTATGAAACCGCAGGGCTTCCCGGCTGCACCTTCGTTGTGAAGGACAGCACCGGCACCGTTGTAGCGACGCTTGTCACCGACAGCAACGGTCATGCCGAAACGCCCATGCTCCCTTTTGGACAGTACACGGTACAGGAAACTGCCGTCCCTGCTGGGTATGTGATCGACGATTCCGTTCGCACCGTCAATTTGGAGTATAAGGATCAGAACACGCCTATCGTGTACGGCGACGTAGAGGTCACCAACAACCGCATTCCCGCCTCGGTCAAGATCAAGAAGATGACCGACTTCTTCAACACCACCACGATGGAGTTTGAAGCAAAGCCCCTTGAAGGCGCGATCTTCGGTCTCTATACCGCTGAAAACATCAGCATTATCCCGAAGAACACGCTGGTCGATATTCTGACCACTGACGCGAACGGCGTTGCTACCTCTACTTCCAAGCTCCCGTTTGGCAAGTATTACCTCCGCGAGCTGAAACTCCCCGATGATACGATCCATCTCTCCTCGGAATCCTATCCTCTCGAAGTCAAAGGCAATAACGTCGATTACTACCGCGATCCGATCTGGAACGAGCGTTTCAAGGGCAACATCGCCATGTGGAAGGAAGACGAGGGCAACGACGGTCGTATGCTCGAAGGCGCTCAGTACGAAGTGCGCGACGGTAGCGGGCTCCTCTACTGCACGATGGTCACCGATAAAGACGGCTACGCGCTGTCCATCGACCTGCCCGTCGGAACCTACTATGTACGTGAGGTTGTCCCGCCTGCGGGCTTCATCCTTTCAGATGAAGTCATTGAGGTGAACATCACCACCGACGACAAGAACACGATTGTCTTTGAACGCGACAATACCGCAAACCACGTTGTCCTGAAGAAGACCGACCTGACGACCGGCAAGCCCGTTCCTGATGCGATCATCGAGATTAAAAATGAGAACGGCGACGTCATCTTTGAGGGTGAGACCGACCTGAACGGCGAGATCATCCTGTATGAGCTGCCCGCTGGCACCTATACTTACAAGGAAACCGTCGCGGCGGACGGCTACACGATCAATGATGAGACCTTCACCTTCACCGTGGACTACTACGGCAACGTGACCGGTACGACCGAGATCACCGATGAACCAATCTGTTTGCAGATCGACAAGGTTGACTTGTTCACCGGCAGACCGTTCGCCTACGTTGAGTTCCAGCTCGTCGATCAGGATGATCAGATCGTCCGTACCATTGTCGCATCCCGCGGCGCGGAAGCACAGGTGAAGGCTTCTCTTCCCGTCAAGACCATTGTCATCTCCAACGACGATGAATACCGCATTTGGGCAAAGGACGGCAGCGATACGTTCTATGTGGATGAGAACGGTCATGTGGAGTTCCGTTATCTGCCGAAGGGAGAATACCGGCTGATCGAGGTTGCTCCTGACGGCTATATCGCCGAGGAACAGATCGTCATTACGCTGACCGACCATGACGGAGTAAGCAATCCGAAGGTTGTCCGCGTAGAGAACTGCCCGACCGGGATCAAGATTCTGAAGATTGACGCATCTTCCGGCAATCCTCTGATGGGCGCGGGCTTCCGTATCAAGGTCAAGGGCGAAAACGACTTTGAGACTTTGAAGTTCCGTGCGCTGGATGACGGCAGCTACTTCGTCGATCCCGATGGAAACATCACCGATCTCATGGTTGACGGCAACGGTGAGATCACGATGTACGGCATTCCTCTCGGTGATATTTGGGTGGAAGAGTGCGTCACCCCTGACGGCTACTTCCCGATCTCCGCGCAGAAGCTGACTGTGACGAAGGAAATGAGCAATTCCAATCCGTACACCATGGCGATCAAAAACAACAAGTTCGTCAAGCTCGGTATGGACAGCGATTGGTGGGAGTTCCCCGCGCTTTGCGGTGGTATCCTGCTTCTCATTGCCGGTGCTGCTGTCGGTATCGTGATGGTCATCCGCAGAAAGCGCAGAATGGAGGCATAAACCATGAACGCGAAAACTATTATCGCTCTTGTGTTGCTCGGTCTCACCATTGCGGGCTTTGTGTTCTTGCAGATCCGCAAGAGAAAGAAGAACTAAGCTGCTTACGAATTGTAAGCACCTGACCGAAGGGGCTGTGGAAACGCAGCCCCTATCTATGCAAAGGAGGATTTGCAAATGAAAAACTACACATTATTCAAAGGCAAAATCACATTTAAGGACAGTATTGATCCCTATGATGTGGGTATGGCTTTGGCAATACAGCACGCCATTACCGGCATCACGAACATTCAATGCCCGCCAGAATACCCGGACTTTACAATCGAGTTTAGCGGCGAAATCCATCATGAATTGGCACAGTCTTCATGGGACACCTTTTTGCAGGAGCATATACCGCACATCAAGGAAGGGTTCATCTTTTACCACAAGGAGCCTGGCGTCGTCAATCGCTGTATCTTCGACAGCATCAATCAGAAGTGGGTCACTCAGACCGGAAGGATTAGGTATGTTGGAGATTATGGAACCGTTGATACCTGGACAGAGGTTCAATCTGAAGCATGAGGAGGTATTCTATGAATTTCAATTACACAGTAGATACCAGTTATCCGCGCTATAAGATTCCTATGATTCTCACCATGCACGATCTCATCTATGTTTTGAACCTGAGCAATAGGAGCTTCTCAGCGCTTATGAACGATGAGACATTCCCGATCATTAACATCAACGGACAGCGGTATGTGCTTCGCAACAGTCTGTTTGACTGGCTCGAAGGTCACGAGAACAGGATTTCCAGAAAGAAGGCATCTCATGAGAGCGTTGCTGTGTGAACCTATGAGCGAACCGACGGTCATCAACATCGAAGATGACCTGTTTGCTCTCCAGCGTTTGCTGGGAAACCATGTGGACATCGCTGACGATTTCATGGAGCCGATCGCTGTCGCTTTCAATGAGACTGATCGTGAGCCCTGTATCAGCAATGTCTTTTTCTTCTGCGACTCAAAAGGAAACCTTCGGCACTCTATGTCCGGTAAGATTCTTGTGCTTGGCATCAAGAACGATCTGCCTTGTTCTCTTACAGATGATCAGGTCAAGCGATATGCCCGCGCGTTTCGTTCCAGCGTCCTCTACTTCCCTATGCAGGACGAGCGCGAGCCGTACCGTACAACACTGAAAAAGGAGGTAAAGCCCCATGAACGTACTGGTCGTTGAACCAATGAAACCACCGTATGAGAAAGAAATCGACTCTGGTCTGGAATCGTTGCAGCGTGAGGTCGAAGGCTATATAGAAGCCGTTGGATTCTCCGCGAACGATGATGCAGTCCTTATCTGCAACGAAGAAGGCAAAATCAACGGGCTGGAGCTGAATCGTGCCATCCGGGATGAGCACGGTAGAATCTCTGACATCATTGCCGGAACATTTCTTGTTGTTGGCTCAGGTGACGAGGATTTTTGTTCTCTCACGCCTGAACAGGTGAAGAAGTATCAGAAAAAGTTCCGATACCCCGAAACCTTTATGCGCTTCGGAGGAGAGATCGTAGCAATTCCAATTAAACCGCGTTCCGTCGCGGAACGATATGTGCATAAATCTGCGCCTGAAAGATAGGTGATGGAATATGGCATCCAAGTTTGAGAGAATCTCCGCGTTATGCACGGAGGCCACACAGCATCTAACCGATACCCCCGAAACGTGGATGCGATTTCTGAACTCGGCAGCTTGGCTTTACAAGTATTCTTTTACCGATCAGGTTTTGATCTCCGCACAGCGGCCGGACGCTACCGCCTGCGCTGAGCTTGAATTGTGGAACCGTGTGTTCAATCGCTGGGTCAACCGTGGTGCAAAAGGCATCGCGCTGATTGATGATCGCGGCGACCGTCCGCACCTTCGTCATGTATTCGATGTCAGCGACACCAACAACCGATATGACGAGCCGTTTTCCCTATGGCAAGCAAAGCCGGAGAACACGAAACGGATCATTGAGGAGTTGGAAGACAGCTTCGGTGATACGCAATCGACCGAATTGCAGGACGCTATACTCGGCGTCGCACTCGAAGCTGCAACGGACAACGCGCAGGACTATTTCGATGCGCTTATGGCGCTCCCCGACCACGGCGCTTTGGCTGAACTGTCCGCAGAAGATGCGCGCGGTGTGTTCGATATGCAGATCGCGACCGCCGTCGCATATACCGTGCTTCGGCGGATCGGGAATGATCCAAATGAGATTTTCACACCGCAGAATTTTGCGGACGTATCGTTCTTCAACACCTACGATACGATCTCACAGTTTGGCAGCGCGGTTTCGGATATATCGGAAATGGTGCTGAGGCAGATCGAGCGCACCGTGCGAGCAATCGAGCAGGAAAATCGCACATTTGCAATCCAGGAACGAATCGAACAGAATAAAGCTGAGAAAGCAGAAAGGAGTCAAGACGATGGAACTGACATACAGCCAAGTGGGAGAATACATGATCCCGAATCTCGTGATGGACGAGCAGCCGGAGGGCGAGATCGGAGCTTACGGATGGATGCGGAAACGCTTCCTGAAGGAGCATCGGAAGGGAACCTACAACGCGATGCTGATGAAGGGGACTCTAACCCAGCACCTGTTGGAGATCAACGAACAGGCGCTCGACATGATGGAATCCCTGACGAAGCAGATGGCGAAATCGGAGGGCGTGACGGAGCAGCTCAAACGGACGAACCAGATGGAATGGGTTGGACGGATGAACAATATCCGGAACCGCGCCGAGGAGATCGTGAAAGCGGAGCTGATTTACAGCTAACCTTCCCCACCGTAGCAGAACAACAAGAAGCCATAGCAGAAGCGGAAGCCGAAAAAGCTTCCGCTTTTGCTATTTCTGATGCCGAGATCAATAATGAGCTTTGCCGAGGAACCGGCTTTGAGCATGGTAAATACCGTGTCTATCGGTATTATCAAGAACTGCACACGGTGGATGATGCTGTAAAGTTCCTAAAGAAAGAGTATGGCATCGGTGGGCATTCTCATACGTTCCTAAATGGCGAGATTGGATATGTGAATCATGACAGCAAAGGGTTGACTTTCGTTATCTATAAGAATGACCTCCGTAAGACGATTCCGTGGAAAACCGTCGATGCGCATTTGCGGCTATTGATTGCCAATAATCGCTACCTGACCGACAAGGAAAAAGAAAGGCTCCCCGCATACGAGCAAGAACTGATTGAGCGTGAGGAACGCTTGGCAGAGGAGCAGCGCAATCGAGAGGAGCTTCGCGCCGCCGCAGAACGCTTGAATCAAGCGCGGGCGACCGCGACCTATAATCTTTCCCTCGGCGAAACCGTGTATCTTGGTGCACAGGCATACGAGATCATTTCTTTTGATGATCAGTCCGTTACCCTGTATAACCCGAAATATCCGTTGCTTTCGGAAGAAATGGATCGAGATACGTTCGTCCGTCGGATGCGGGAAAACCCGCAAAACGATCATCTCATGCGAACGCCGGAGGAACTCTCCGCTGAAGAATCGGAAAAGACGCAAGATTCCTTCGTTTATATGAGTTATACCTTTGTGCCGGTTGGGACATTGGAAAAAGGGAGAGCTCTCAATCAGTATAACTCGTATCTTCGGAGCAACGATCTTGGCATCAGGAATTACAACGGCAGCGCATATTCATGGTCTGGGTTCTATGAGGAATCCGGCAAATCCCCTGCCGATGTGTTCCACTGCCTTGAAAACGGGAAGCTCTATGTTCCAGGGACTAACGAACTCTTTGAGTACACAGGGGACTATATTCCTCTATCAGAGCTGACGCCTGAAAAGGAAGAAACAAAGGAATTCTCGTTTGCAACTCCAGAGCAAATCGACGAAGCCGCTTCGCTCATCAATGCGTATGCGCAGGACACCTTTTTACAGGATGCTGAGTTTGAAGATCTCTCCCATGTCATTCTGGTTATGGAAGAAACAGATGACGGCGAGCACACCGTTGAGGTATATGCTGATCTTGTCACCAACGAAATCGTCTATATGGTCGATAATCGGATCGTCCATTTTGTCGAAGCAGATACGCTTCCCGACCTGAATCCGTATCTTGCAGAACTCGATTTCAATGACATGATTGACACCGCTATGCAGAAATATACTGCATTGCAGGAGCAGGAAGAAAAGAACGAACAGCCTGAAGCTCCGTTCAATAAGCGGGGTTATGCTGTCGGCGATACTGTCTATCTCGACGGAACTGCATTTCACATCACGAATCTGACCGATCGGGAAGTTGAAATGCTTGACCCGACGCTGCTGTATCCGGTCTTCCGTGTTGAAAGCCGCGAAAGCTTTGAGCGAATGCTCGCGCAGGACAGTCGGAATCAAGCACTGCTTCCTGAAAAAGCAGACGAACCTACCGAAGAAGTCAAGCTGCACAGCATCGTGATCGACTTGCGCCCGTCATGGATGCGCGAACCCGATAATCCGGAACCGCTGCCGATCATCCAAAGCGATGGCGCACGATTCAACTTCCATATTGAGGACGAGCATTTAGGAGAAGGCGGCGCAAAGACCAAGTTCCGAAGAAACATGAACGCGATCAACCTTCTGAAGATCATCGAGGAAGATCATCGCCTCGCCACACCGGAGGAACAGGAAACGCTGTCCAAATACGTCGGTTGGGGCGGTCTCGCGCAGGCGTTCGATGTCGAGAACGAGCAATGGAAGAATGAATACGCCGAGCTGAAAGCGGCACTAACGGACGAGGAATACAATTTCGCACGGGCATCCGTGCTGAACGCGCACTATACCTCCCCTACCGTAATTCGTGCGATCTATCAGGCGGTTGAAAACATGGGCTTCCGCACCGGCAACGTGTTGGAACCTGCTTGCGGTATTGGCAATTTCTTTGGAATGCTGCCGGAGAGCATGGAAGACAGCAAGCTGTACGGTGTAGAACTCGATGGGCTGACCGGACGAATTGCAAAGCAGCTTTATCAGCGGGCGAACATCCAGATACAAGGCTTTGAAGACACGAATCTTCCTGACAGCTTTTTCGATCTTGCAATCGGCAATGTGCCGTTCGGGAACTATACGCTTGCGGATAAGCGATATGACAAAAACCATTTTCTCATTCATGACTACTTCTTCGCAAAGACGCTTGACAAGGTTCGCCCCGGTGGTATTGTCGCATTCGTCACTTCTTCAGGTACGATGGACAAGCAGAGCTCCGCAGTACGCAAGTACATTGCGGAACGCGCAGAACTGCTCGGAGCAATTCGACTTCCAAACAATGCGTTCCTTGCCAACGCCGGAACCGGCGTCGTTGCAGACATTCTGTTTCTACAGAAGCGCGACCGACCGATTGAAGTGGACGAGGATTGGATTCACCTCGGCATAACCGAAGGCGGATACAAGATAAACCAATACTTTGTCGAGAACCCCGACATGGTATTGGGTGAAATGACCGAGGACAGCGCACAATACGGGAAGCAGGAAGTTACGGTCAAGCCGTATGATGACAGTCCCCTCTCCGAACTGCTGTCCGACGCGATCACCAACATTCACGGGCATTTCACCGAAATCGAGCGCGAAGACGCCGCTATAGAAGGCGATTCCAACGCAGTCATTCCCGCCGATCCCGATGTAAGGAACTTCTCATACACGGTCGTGGACGGTGAGATCTATTTCCGTACCGATTCGATCATGAAAAAGTACGACGGCGCATTGACCGCACAGAACCGGATCAAAGGGTTGATCGGAATCCGTGAAAGTGTCCGAAGGTTGATTGACCTTCAGATGAATTATGCGGATGATCGTATGCTCGAAGCGGAGCAAAAGCGGCTGAACGATCTGTACGATTCCTATACCGCAAAGTACGGTCTGATCAACAGTCGCGGCAACAACAACGCGTTCGGCATCGACAGCTCGTATGCCCTTCTGTGTTCCTTGGAGAACATCGACGAAGACGGCAAGCTGCAAAGCAAAGCCGACATCTTCACCAAACGCACGATCCGGCAGTATGTGGAGATCACCCATGCGGACACGGCGTCCGAAGCATTGGCAGTATCGCTTGCGGAAAAAGCAATGGTTGATCTGCCGTATATGGCGCAGCTCACAGAAAAACCCGAATCGGAGATCGAACAGGAGCTTATCGGCGTTGTCTTCCGGGATATAAGCAGCATTGACCCCGTTCGCATGGATGTCAACGCCTTTGACATCGACGCCTATCCGCTGGTAACAGCGGATGCTTTTTTGTCTGGCAATGTGCGACAGAAGTTGAAAGTGTACGAGACTGTCTCCGACCGACTTCGTGCAGCGGGCAACGCCGAGCTTGCCGAACGGCTTGCTCCCTCGATTGCCGCTTTGCAAAAGGTACAACCGAAAGACTTGACCGCGAGCGAGATCGACGTGCGTCTCGGTGCGACATGGATTCCGACAGAGATCATTCAGGACTTCATGCAGGAGCTGTTCCGAATGGATTGGTATGCGAAACGCAGGATGCGCGTGCAGTATATGCCCATCACAGGCGAATGGAATATCTCCAACAAGTCATATGACATTGCAAGCGTCATGGCGCACTCCACTTACGGAACAGATCGAATCAACGGATACAAGATTCTGGAGGAGACGCTGAACCTTAAAGATGTTCGCATCTTCGATACCAAAGAGGATGCGAGTGGCAGAGAGGTTCGTGTCCTGAACAAGAAAGAGACGATCCTCGCGCAGCAGAAACAGCAGGCGATCAAAGACGCCTTCCGCGACTGGATATGGAAAGCGCCGGATAGACGGGAACGTCTGACGCGCCTTTACAATGAACGGTTCAACAGCACCCGTCCCCGTGAATACGACGGCTCGCACCTGACCTTCCCCGGCATGAACCCGGAGATCAAATTGCGCCCGCATCAGGTCAACGCAATCGCGCGTATCCTGTACGGAGGAAACTCTCTGCTTGCACACGTCGTAGGAGCAGGCAAGACCTATGAAATGGCTGCCGCCGCTATGGAATCCAAGCGATTGGGGCTTTGCAATAAGCCGCTGTTTGTCGTTCCGAATCATCTGACGGAGCAATGGGCGTCGGAGTTCTTGCAGCTTTATCCAGGCGCGAACATCCTCGTTGCCACGAAAAAGGACTTTGAAACGCAGAACCGAAAAAAGTTCTGTTCCCGCATTGCGACCGGAGATTACGATGCAATCATCATCGGACACAGCCAGTTCGAGCGCATCCCAATCTCTTTGGAACGGCAGCAGCGCACAATTCAGGATCAGATCGACGAGATTACGGACGGTATCGCACAGGCAAAGAGCGAATATGCCGAGCGATTTACCATCAAGCAGTTGGAGAAAACCAAGCGCGGGTTGGAAGCACGGCTCAAAAAGCTGAACAACCAGACGCGCAAGGATGATGTGATCACATTCGAGGAACTCGGTGTAGATCGGTTGTTTGTGGACGAAGCGCACTTCTATAAGAACTTGTTTCTTTATACTAAGATGCGTAACGTCGCCGGTCTCAGCCAGACCGAAGCGCAGAAGTCCTCCGATCTATACATGAAGTGTCGTTACCTCGATGAGATCACAGGCGGCAAAGGTATCGTTTTTGCAACGGGTACGCCGATCAGCAATTCCATGACCGAAATGTACACTATGCAGCGGTATTTGCAGAATGACGCCTTGAAAGAAAAAGGTCTATCCCATTTCGACGCATGGGCTTCGACCTTCGGGGAAACGGTCACCACGATTGAGCTGGCCCCGGAAGGCACCGGTTATAGGGCAAAGACGCGGTTTGCGAAGTTCTATAATCTGCCCGAACTGATTTCCATGTTTCGGGAGGTTGCGGATGTACAGACCGCCGATATGCTGAAATTACCTGTGCCGGAGGTGCAGTACCACAACGAAGCCATGAAGCCGTCCGTTTTCCAGAGGGATATGGTCAAGTCCTTTGCCGACCGTGCCGAAAAGGTAAGAAACGGTATGGTGGACGCAACCGTGGATAACATGCTGAAGATCACGAACGACGGCAGAAAACTCGCCCTCGATCAACGGCTGCAAGATTCCATGCTGCCCGACGATCCGACCAGCAAGGTCAACGTCTGTGTCGAAAACATCTACCGCATCTGGAACGAAACGCAGGAGAAGCGATCCACGCAGCTCGTATTTTGCGACCTCTCCACACCGCACGATGACGGAAAGTTCAATGTCTATGACGATGTGAAGCGGAAACTGATCGAACTCGGTGTACCGGAGAATGAGATCGCCTACATTCACGACGCGAACACCGAAACCCGTAAAGCGGAACTGTTCGGCAATGTGCGCGCCGGAAAGGTGCGAATCCTGCTCGGTTCTACGGCAAAAATGGGAGCCGGAACCAACGTACAAAAGCTCCTTGTCGCGGAACATCATCTCGACATTCCGTGGCGTCCAAGTGACATCGAACAACGCGAAGGAAGAATCCTCCGTCAAGGCAATGAGAACCCGAAGGTCGATATTTACCGGTATGTCACGGAGAACACGTTTGATTCATACATGTGGCAAACCATCGAGAACAAGCAAAAGTTCATCGGGCAAATTATGACCTCGAAATCGCCGGTCCGCTCCTGCGAAGATGTGGACGAAACAGCGCTGTCGTATGCGGAGGTCAAAGCACTTGCGACGGGCAACCCGCATATCAAGGAAAAGATGGATCTGGAGGTTTCCGTGTCCCGTCTGAAGCTCGTCAAAGCCAACTTCCTATCACAGAAATACGCTTTGGAAGACCGACTTTTGAAGCAATATCCCCGTGACGTAAAGCTCATCGAGGAACGCATCGCCGGTTATGCCGAAGACATTGCGCGATATGAACAGCACAAGTCCGAGGAGTTCGGCGGTATGACCGTTCGAGGCATCCACTACACGGAAAAGAAAGAAGCGGGCATCGCGCTGTTGCAGGCGTGTAAAGCAAAGACTTCGCCGGAACCGACGCCTGCGGGCAGCTATATGGGATTCGATCTCACGCTGTCCTACAATCCGTGCGACAAATCCTTCAAGGTTACGATGCAAGGCGCACTTTCCCACTCGGTTGAACTCGGCGAGGACGTGTTCGGCAATATCCAACGTATGGACAACGCCCTGAATGCCATGCCGAACAAGAAAGACCGTGAGGAAAAGAACCTGATCGAAACACACCGGCAGATGGACAATGCACGGGAAGAAATCGACAAGCCATTCCCGCAGGAGGAAGAATTGGCGACGAAATCCGCGCGGCTTGCGGAACTCGATGCTATGCTGAACATGGACAAGCGCGAAAGCGATGCCCTTGACGGCGAGATCGACGAGGAACAGCCGGAACAGGCGAAACGTCGGGAGGAGCCGGAACGATGAGCCCTTCCAAGTTCGTATCTCCCGAAGAACTGAAACTGGCGCGTCAATGCGACCTACTGACCTATCTCCAAGCGGCACAGCCACAGGAACTTGTTGACCTTCGGCACGGTGTCTATTGTTTGCGATCTCATGACAGTCTCAAGATCTCCAACGGCAAATGGTATTGGTGGTCAAGAGGCATTGGTGGAAGATCCGCACTCGACTATCTGATTGAAGTCGATGGCGTCCCCCTTGTGGAAGCCGTACAGCGGATCAACGGACTGACGGGCAGCGAGAGCCTTTCCTCTCCTTCCATCTCGCTGCCCCAGCGTCCTTTCCTGTTGCCGCAGAGAAACGCCGACAACGAGCGTGTAATACGATACCTACAAATGCGCGGAATCGACCGTGATGTGATAGATATGTGCATTGCCGCTGACATACTGTATGAGGACAGCCGTCACAACTGCTGTTTTGTCGGCTTTGATGAAACCCGAAACCCTCGCTACGCCATGCTACGAAGTTCCGATCCCGGTCTTTCATTCCTTCAAGAGGTGGCTGGGAGCGATAAACGGTATTCGTTTTCGCTCCCACCAACCACCTCCCCCACACTCTACATCACAGAGAGCGCAATCGACGCGCTCTCTTTGTATGTACTGCGGGATCACGCTCCTGACAATTATCTCTCCATTGCCGGCGCGAACACTCCGCACGGCGACCTTCTCCCACTTGCGTTGGAGCATTATCTTGCGATGCACCAGCAGATCGAAACAGTCTGCCTATGCCTTGACAACGATCGTGCAGGGCTATCGGCAGCAAAGGCAATCCAAGCCCGATTGCCGGAACAGTACAGAACCGAGCTGCTCCCACCGAAGGAGGATAAGGATTACAACGAGCAGCTTATGCGTCAAAAGGGCTTACAACCTATTGTCACTCGAAAACCAAAGTCAAAGGAGGAATGCATTAGATGACAAACGTGTACAACATCGAGCTTCGAGAGGTCACCACGAAGAAGATGACCATCGAGGCATCGGACAAAGAATCTGCTGAACTGACTGCTCTGAACTTTCATCTCGGATGGTCTGATAAGGAGGAAAACGCTCGTATCAAGGAACTGTCTGTCATGCACGAAGGCTCTATTTCCGGCGAGGAAGCGGAACTCTCTGTAGGTTTGGTTCACAGCTCTGCTGTGGATTAGCGAGCATTGAATTTGGTCACACCAAATTCGTAATGTAAGGGAGAACCCTTAAACCCCATCGGAGGCTATCACATGAGAAAGCGACCTAACCGTATCTGGTGTCATCTCAGCGATGCGGAGCTGATCGACTTCAATCAGAAAGTGAAAGTATCCGGGATGACACGGCAAAACTATCTCCGTTCTTTGATCAGCGGCTATACTCCTAAGCAGCTTCCTTCCTTCGATTATCTTGCAATGGCGAAGCAGCTTCATGCGCTCGGAAACAACATCCACCAGGTTGCCGCTCGTGCAAACGCCACAGGCTTCTTCATGGTCAAAGAATACGAGCAGTATATGAACGATGTTTACGATGCAATTGCAAGAATCGAAACCGCCATTCTGGAGCCAACAAAGCACTAATGGCAACCACAAGCATTTGGGCAGTTAAAAGCCGTGTCGATCATGTGCTGGACTATGCTACAAACGAGCAGAAGACGGATCGGCGATGGAGCGAGAAAGACCTGCAAGCCATGCGAGATGTAATGGATTACGCTATGAACGATGCAAAAACAGAAAAGCAGTTCTATGTAACATCTATTCAATGTGATCTTCGAGATGCTCGTACCGAGATGGCGCTTTTGAAACGGAGGCACAATAAAGAAGACGGAATCCTTGCCTTCCACGGTTATCAGAGCTTCAAGCCCGGAGAGGTTACCCCGGATGTTGCTCATGAAATCGGTGTGAAGCTTGCAGAGGAGCTCTGGCCCGATTATCAAGTAATCGTTGCCACCCATTTGGATAAGGCGCACGTACATAATCATTTTGTACTAAACTCTGTGTCTATGCGAGGTCAGAAGTTTCATGCGACCAAGGAAAGCTATAAACAGATGCGCATCGCTTCTGACCGTTTGTGTAAGCAATACGGATTGTCAGTGATCACACAGCAGCAAGTGTACTTCCCCAAGCACTATGCGGAGTGGGCGGCAGAACAGAATGGGCAACCGACATGGCGGAGCAGCATCCGGGTGGACATTGATTCGGCGGTGAGAGAGTCTATGACTTTTCAGCAATTTATCAGCGAAATGAAACGAAAAGGGTATGTGCTGGAAAGGCGTGGAAGCTTCCTACGCGTCAAAGCACCGGGAATGAAGCGCTTTGTTCGTTTGCGTTCGATTGGAACAGGGTATTCGGAACAGGATATCCAGCGGCGTATTCTCCAGAAACGCTATCCTGAGCTGCCTCGAAAAATAGCACAGCCTGCTCCAAAGAAAGGCGTTGTCCGAGGAGACTTCCGGCTGTCAAAAGTCACTTGGAAAGGGCTTCGCGCGTTGTACTATTTCTATATACGCAAGCTCCGTCAAGCGCGGCAACAGCCACGGGAATCCATACCGGATGCGCTGCGCGTAGACCTTCGGAATCTGGATGCGCTTTCCGAACAGGCAAAATTCCTATCTCACTATCGACTGGACACGGGAGAACAAGTCGAATCTCTCAAAGGAAAACTGAGCAAGCAACTACAGGACTTGCAAAGCGAGCAGAGAACCCTGTCCAATGAAAAGCGAAAAAAAGGAATCACGCCTGAGCGAATGCAAGAGCTTCAGGCACAGTCAACCCAGCTCAACGCCGCTCTGCGGCAAACCCGCAAAGAATTGAAGCTTTGCGATGCTGTCCTCGAGAGGTCACTGCTGATCGAGGAGAAGAACCGCGTGCTGCAATCACAGCAGGAACAAGCGGAGCAGAAACACTCGCAGCGAAACAACACAAAGCAAAAATCTTTGTGATTTTCTTCGTGGCAATGGACTTATCTTTCTGCAAGGGTGTTTATATATGTAGAGTCCTAATCATAAGGAGAAAGTTCATGCGAAAAAGATCGCCGCTCGAAGCCGATAAGCTAAACGACCTCATCTTGGAGCTTTTGTTGGCAGATGGTGCAACAATGCTATCAGACGAGGAAGCATCTGTGATTGTAGCACAGAACATTAAAATGACCGGAAAGGAATTTGTCGATTCTATATATGCCAAGCTTGGCATGGAGAGACCGGTCGATTAACCCGATTCGCAAAACAGAATAATCAGCAGAAGCGCATTCCGCAAGGAATGCTTTTTTGTACGAGGAGGTGAAAAAGCAAATGAGTCAATCGGGAGATGCAGCAGAACAGATTGTCAGCGCTGCAACCAATGTCACCATTAAGGGTGTGGAATGTGTTTCCAACCTTGCTGGAAAGGGCGCTTTGTCTCTTGCCACGTTTCTGATCGCCGTCATTAAAGAGGAAAAGAAAACGAAGGGCAAGGCGCGGATGCGCGTGTTTAATGGAAAACCAACGAAGGTCTTTGTCATCAAGGCGAAGGATATGAAGCTCTTTGCAGAGGAAGCAAAGAAATACGGTGTCTTATATGCCGCCGTCTTTAACAAGAAGCAAAAAGACGGTTTGGTGGATGTTGTCGTCAACGCCGCCGATGCTGCCAAAGTCAATCGAATTGCGGAACGCTTTGCACTTTCCACGGTAGATGTGGAAAAAATCCGTGAGGAGATACAGAAATCCCGTGAACAACGCGAGCAGAAGCGTGAACAGGAGAAAACGGATGAAACCGCTGATCCTGCAAAGCAAACCGAAAAAACAGATTGCAAGGCAGAAACGACTGATCAGCCGATTCTGGCGTTCAAGTATCCGGAGCAAACGGAGCCCGAACAGCCAAACCCTACAGTGGAGGGGACGATGAGCCCCCTTCCCTACGCACCTATATTCGGATCGCAAAGCAAAGGAAACGAGAGCAAGTCTGATCGTCCTTCTGTGAGAGAACAGATCCGAAAGATGCGTGAGGAACGTAAACAGGCGGCTGCGAGCAAGCAGACGCCGACCCGCGAAAAGAATCGCGGAAGCAAACCTAAGACCAAATCAAAATCTACGAAAGGACGGTAAACAAACCGCATGGAAAACAATCAAAACAGCAAACAGCAGATGACGCCGGAAGAACTGGCGGCATGGGCTGAAAAGAAACACGAACAACGCGAATCGGCAAACGATCTCATTGACCGGCAAGCCACCGAGGTTTTCTCAGACCCGCAGAAACTGGATGCGCATCTGAAGCGTCAGGCGACCTTCGGCAAGATGGGTGTCTCGAATGTGCTTCTCATCGGTGCTCAGAACGCAGACGCAACGGAGCTTCACACCTTTGACGAATGGAAGGAACGCGGTCGTTTCGTAACCAAAGGCGAAAAAGCAATCGCAGTTCTTACGCCAAAGGGTGAATATACCGGTGAAGACGGTATCACCCGACAGAACTTTGACATCAAAAACGTGTTCGATGTCAAACAGACCTATGGGAAAGAGCTACGGCGCCGGAAGCCCGCGCCTGTACGCGCTGTGTTGAAAGCTCTCGTCACGAAGTGCCCTACTCCTGTCGTTTCCTCTGAAAACGTGAAGGATGCTGCGTTTGTCCCCGAACAATATAAGATCGAGGTGAATCCGAATCTGAGCCCCGAAGCAAAGATCTACGCTATCGCAAGGGAACATGCAAAGACCTATGATATGGGCGATTTCGTTGCAGAGTGCGCCGCAAGCGTCGTATGTCACCGATACGGTGTCAACCATGACCCAGTCAATCAGATTCCCGAAAAAGCAGCGAACTCCGATCCCTATGATAAGAAATATCTTTTGGGGTTTGTTCGTGCAGCATCTAACGAGCTGTCCGAACACATTGACCTTCAGCTCCAGCAAATGCGCGAGCGAAAGCAGGAGGCTCGATAAAGCATGGCTGACAAGCGAATCATCGAAGTGGACGAGTATCAGCACGGCTTGATTCTGAACGCCTTGAACGACAAGCGCAATGAGCTTGCGGAACAGGGCAAAGATACCGAGTTCGTGGACGATACGTTGATCGATGTTATGGACGCGCCGCCGAAGCGAAAGAAACATCGGCGTGAACCGGAGCGATGAGTAAGCCGAATGAGGATCGTACTGCATCGCTGATCTTGACGGGACTTGGGATCGTACCCGTGGTGTGGGCGGCACTTGTTGTCGCCCCTTTTCTTTCGGAAGGGCTGAAAGGCATCGTTGAAGGGTTCACGAATGGGATGCGTGAACCGTTGAACATTCAATGGTGCGCAGACAGCCCGAAAGCAATTCTGCTGTTCTTGCTGATGTATGGGATGGGCATCGGCATCTACTTTGCTACAAGGCAGAATTACCGTCACGGTGAAGAACACGGTTCCGCAAAATGGGGAACGGTGAAAGAGGTCAATCGCAAGTATGCGGACAAGCACAGCGATCAGAACATCCTTCTGACGAACCATGTAAAGATCGGACTGGATGGGCGGAAGCACCGCCGCAACCTAAACGTGCTTGTCGTTGGCGGCAGCGGCGCGGGCAAAACCCGCTTCTATGCCAAGCCGAACATCATGCAAGCCAACACTTCATTCGTTGCCCTCGATCCGAAAGGCGAGTTGCTTCGGGATACGGGCAAGCTGTTGGAATCGAAGGGATATGAGATTCGAGTCCTCGATCTCATTAACCCCGGTCTTTCCCATTGTTACAACCCGTTCGCATATCTCCGCGACGAAAAGGATGTACTGAAGCTCGTGACGAACCTGATCCGAAATACGACGCCCAAAGGCGCTGCAAGCAACGATCCCTTTTGGGAGAAATCGGAAACAGCGCTGTTGGAAGCGCTGATCCTGTATCTTCTCTATACGGCAGCGCCGGAAGAGCAGAACTTCCCTATGGTCATGGAACTGCTCAGCGCGGCCGAGGTGCATGAGGAAGATGAGGATTTCAAAAGTATCTTGGACGATCTCTTTTCACGATTGGAAGCAGATGAGCCGGACAACCTCGCTGTTAAGCAATATAACATATTCAAGCTCGCGGCAGGCAAAACGGCGAAATCTATCCTGATCTCGCTCGCGGTTCGATTGGAAAAATTCAACCTTCCGCAGATCGCGTCCATTACTACCCAAGACGACCTTGATCTCGCTTCTTTGGGTGAAAAGAAAGTCGCGCTGTTTGCTGTCATCCCCGACAACGACAGTTCTCTAAACTACATTGTCGGCATGATGTACACGCAGTTGTTCCAGGAGTTGTACTACTCCGCTGACCGCGTTCACAACGGAAGATTGCCGGTACACGTTCATTGCGTCATGGACGAGTTCGCCAATGTCGCGTTACCCGATGAGTTTGACAAGCTCCTTGCGACCATGCGTTCAAGAGAAATCAGCGTGAGCATCATCATTCAGAACATCGCGCAGCTCAAAGCCCTGTTCGATAAGCAATGGGAAAGCATTGTCGGCAACTGCGACGAATTCCTGTATCTCGGCGGCAACGAAGACAGCACCCATGAGCTTGTCAGTAAGAAGCTTGGCAAGGAAACGATCAGCGCGGACAGCTATACCGAATCCAAAGGTCGAAACGGGAGTTACAGCAAAAACACTTCCCTGACAGGACGAAACCTTATGCTGCCTGAAGAAGTGCGTATGCTGGACAACCGCTTCGCGCTTCTTTTCGTTCGCGGCGAAAACGCCGTTATGGACGAAAAGTACGACCTCATGAAGCACCCGAACATCGCTCGCACCACAGACGGCGGCGCGGAGCCGTATGAACATGGGCTTGCCCCGTTCGCCCTCGATCCCGATACGATCATCTTGGAGGATGAATCGTATGTTGTCCTCTCGTCGGACGAGATCCTCGAAATGTTTGAGGAGCAGGAACGAGAGAAGCAGAACCAAGAACAACAAAAATAATCTAACCAATAGGAGGAACAAAACCACATGAAAACCACCAACAGAACCAAGAAGATCTTTGCGGTCTTCTGCGCCATCGTCCTCATGCTTTGCATGGTTACCCCTGCCTTTGCCGATACGAACGATCCTATCGCCGTCGTTAACAATCTGTCCGAGTTTATCTTCGGTCTGATCCGCGCCGTCGGTATTATCTTGCTCGCGTTTGGTATTGTGCAGGTCGGTCTTGCGCTGAAGAGCCACGATGCTTCGCAGCGGGCCAACGGTTTTCTGACCGTTGCCGGTGGCATCATCATCACGTTTGCGCGTGAAATCCTGAATCTCATCATGGGCTAACCGTATGAAGATGAATGTCACTGAACCCATGCACATCCACTCTCTGGATGGCGCAATGCGGGAAGCTACCATTGTTGAGATGGTCGGAGATAACGCCTACATTGCCGAATACAACGGTGTCCGCTGCACGGCGATCTACAATCCGTTTGTCGATGCCTTTTATGTTGACGACAAATACGGCGTACTCCCCGATCAGAAGCCGAAGAAGCGATCCCACGGTATGGAACGCTGACCGCTATACCGCTTGGAGAAGCCCTCTGTTTTCAAAACGGAGGGCTTTTCCTTTTTCACGAAAAGGAGGTGAACTGACAGTTGGATAGCGGCAACTGGATCATAGATAACTTGCTTTTCGCACTCAAAGTGTGGAATGAAAAGTTACAGGAAATTTGGGCTCTGCTCACCACATCACCTCAATCCTTCAAAGGCGGCGCGATCTGGAATGTGATCGTGTCGATCAACGGCGCATTGAAAGCGATCGGAACGGCACTTTTGGTGCTGTTCTTTCTCGTCGGCGTAGTCAAAACCGCAGGAAGCATCTCCGAGGTCAAACGACCGGAACACGCTTTGAAACTCTTTGTCCGATTTGCGATTGCCAAAGGGGTTATCACCTACGGGCTTGACCTTATGATCGCAATCTTCAAGATCGTTCAGGGCGTGATCTCGACTTCGATGCATACAGCCGGCCTCGGTTCGATTACGGCTGTTACGTTGCCAACACAGATTACAAATGCCGTCAACGGATTGACGTTTTTTCAGAGCATCCCTGTATGGGCAGTCTCTCTCATCGGCTGCCTCGTCGTGATCGTCCTCGCGTTCGTCATGATTATGAGCGTTTACGGACGATTTTTCAAAATCTACCTTTATACGGCTATTGCACCTATTCCTTTGTCCACGTTCGCGGGCGAACCCACCAGTCATATCGGAAAGAGCTTCTTGAAGTCGTATGCAGCAGTTTGTCTTGAGGGCGCGATCATCGTTCTCGGCTGCATCATCTTCTCGATCTTTACGGCGAATCCGCCCGCAATTGATACGAGCGCAAGTGCGACAACGATGGTGTGGACGTATTTGGGTGAACTGATCTTTAACCTGCTCGTACTCACCGGCACGGTCAAGATGGCTGACAAGGTGGTACGCGAGATGTTCGGACTGTAAGGAGGTGACGTTATGGAGGTTAAGATCAACAGAGAAATCCAAGAATACCAAGAAAACATCTTCTTCGGTCTCAATTTGCGACAGCTCATCTTTTCTATACTTGCCATCCTGGCCGCCGTCGGCATCTACTTTGGGCTTCGGAACGTCCTCGGCACAGAAACGGTGTCGTGGCTCTGCGTTGTCGGAGCTTTGCCGTTCGGCGCGATGGGGTTCATAAAGTATAACGGCATGACTGCGGAGCAGTTCATAGCGGCGTTCATTCAGTCGGAGTTTTTGACTCCAAAGCAGCTTTCGTTCAAAGGCGCGAGCTACTACTACGACGCCGTGGAAGATGTTGTCGCAAAACAGCACGCGCCCGCCGTGAAGAAAGAAGCGGACAAATACACCGGTAAGAAACCGAGCAAGAAAAAGCGCAAAAAGCGAAAGAAGAAAGGAGGAACCTCTTATGCTCAGAAGTCTAAGCCGAATTCTCAAAAGAGATAAGGAACCATTCGCGGTTCCACATTCTGTGCAGGATGTGATTCCGATCAAGCGTATCTGGACGGACGGTATATGGCAGGTCGGTAATAAGTACAGCAAATGCTGGAAGTTTACCGACATCAACTACGCCACGGCGTCCAAAGCCGATAAAAAGGCGATGTTCCTCAGTTACGAGGATCTGCTCAACACCTTTGACAGTAACGCCACGACCAAGCTCACAATCTGCAATAAGCGCATGAATAAGCAGGAGTTCGAGGAGTCGATTCTGCTGCCCATGCGCGGCGACCGTTATGATGAGTACCGAAAAGAATACAACGATACTCTTCTCAGCAAGGTCACCACCGTATCTAATTCCATCATCCAGGAACGATATGTCACCGTATCCATTGTGGCACGGGACATTGAAGAAGCTCGAAGCTACTTCATCAAGACGAACGCGGAGCTGTCCGCGTACTTTGCCAAACTCTCCTCCGCTTGTGTGGAGCTGAACAGCGTGGAGCGTTTACGCATCTTCCATGACTTCTTCCGGCAGGGTGAGGAATCGGAGTTCGCGGTCAATCTTCGGAAGATGATGCGCCACGGACGCTCCTTCCGCGACTATATCTGCCCCGATTCGTTTGAGTTCAATTCGGACTATTTCAAGATGGGCGATCAGTATGGGCGCGTGTTCTTCTTGAAGGACTACGCTTCGTACATCAAGGACAGTTTCGTAGCCGACCTCTGCTCCCTGACGCGAAACCTGTTTTTCTCCGTGGACATTATCCCCGTACCTACCGACGAAGCGGTACGCGAGATCGAAAACAAGCTGCTCGGCGTCGAAACGAACATCACGAACTGGCAGCGTCGGCAGAACGCCAACAATAACTTCTCAGCCGTGATCCCCTACGATCTCGAACAGCAGCGGAAAGAAACAAAGGAATACCTCGACGATCTGACAAACCGCGATCAGCGGATGATGTTCGCGCTCGTCACGATGGTGCTGTCTGCTGACAGCAAGGAGCAGTTGGAACGGGATTCCAAGATGCTGCGCTCCATTGCGGGCAAGCACCTGTGTCAGTTGTCCGTGCTTAAGTATCAACAGATGGACGGTCTGAATACGGCGCTTCCTTATGGTCTTCGCCGGATCAACGCCATGCGAACCCTCACCACAGAAAGCACCGCGATCCTCATGCCCTTCCGCGCGCATGAGATCATGGAACCGGGTGGGACGTACTGCGGCATGAACGCGATTAGCAACAACCTGATTATCGCCAACCGAAAGAACTTGTTGAACGGCAACGGCTTTATCCTCGGCGTATCGGGTTCCGGCAAGTCTTTCTTCAGCAAGCGGGAGATCGTATCGACCTTTCTCGGCACGAACGATGAAATCATCATCGCCGATCCGCAGAATGAGTACACGCCTCTGGTCACCGCGCTTGGTGGCGTGGCGATCAACCTTTCGCCGACTTCTCCGAACCATATCAACGCTATGGACTTGGCGTTGGGCTATGGTGATTCCGCAAATCCGCTGATTGCAAAGAGCGAGTTCGTCCTGTCCTTCATCGAGCAGATTATGGGCGGCACGGGCAAGCTCGAAGCCGTGGACAAGTCGATCATCGACCGCTGCCTGACAAAGATCTATGCAGACTACCTCGACAGCGGCTACACGATTGAACCGCCTACGCTCGTCGATCTGCACAAAGAGTTGAAGAAGCAGAAAGAAAAACAGGCGAAAGAACTTGCGCTTGCGCTTGAAATGGTGTCCGAGGGTAACCTCAATATGTTCGCGCATCAGACGAACGTGGACATTCATAACCGCCTGATCTCCTTCGGCATCCGCGATCTCGGCAAGCAACTTCGGACACCGGGTATGCTCGTCATGACCGACGCCATCCGTAACCGCGTGGCACGAAACCGCGAACGCGGCATCCGTACCCATGTCATTATGGACGAGATGCACATCTTCTTTGCTAACGAACTGTCTTCTCAGTTCTTCGCGGAATCTTGGAAGCAGTTTCGTAAAGACGGTGCGCTTGCAACAGGCATTACACAGAACGTGGAAGATTGCTTGCGGTCTGTCACGGCACGAACGATGCTTGCGAACTCGGAGTACCTTGTGCTTCTGAACCAAGCGCCGACAGATCAGATCGAGCTTGCAAAGCTTCTGAACATCTCGGACAATCAGATGAGCCATGTGGATTCCGTCGGCTTCGGCAGAGGGTTGATTAAGTGCGGCAGCAATATCGTTCCGTTCGTGGACAATTTCCCGAAGGATACGAAGCTGTATCGGCTTATGAGTACCAAACCCGATGAGATGCAGAAGAACGTGTCCTGATGCGAATAGGCAGCCGTGCAATGCGGCTGCCTATTTCCTTATCCCGACGAAAGGAGGAAACCTATGGCAAAAGCAAAACAGAAAACCGAAGCCAATGAATCGGCGAAAGTAAAAGGCAAACCGTCCAATGCTCCCAAGAAAGCAGCAAAGAAAACAGTCAAGAAAACGGTGCAAAAGGCGGAGATGAAAGCAAGGGAAACCGTCAAGGAACAGGCAAAGCCCACATCCGATACGGACGAATCCCCGGAACGGTATGCGGAAAACCGTATTGAGCAATCTGCGGAATATGCCGTAGATCGTACCAAAGAGCAGCTAAAGCCGTCGCATCACCGATCACAGCGGGATTCTCACGAACAGAAACGGAAAGATCCAACCGACACTCCCCAACAGAAAGAGCGACCGGAGATCGTTGAGCCGAAGGAACGGTCGGAACAGCCGCAGCGTAGTTCCGATACGCCTACTGTTCGGGAAGAACGAAGCATCGAGCCCCCGCAACGGTCTCCGCAAGAGGAGCAGTATCAGCGGACGGAATCTGCAAAGAAGATCACAAAAGAAAAGCAGCACAACGCTGAACCGCCCCGAAGCCATGAGCCGGAGGAACGTGACAGCATTCGTGAAAAGCCGATCACCGAAGAACGTGATCTGCCTCGTGATCCCGACAAGTCGATTGACGCAGATCATTTTCGCAGTTCAGATCCGAAAGAATCTCCGCTGAAAGAGCGATCCAACTATGCTGATGAACCGGCTGATCCGAAGATCAAAGAGTATCAGGTCAAAAAGTGGCAGGAGAAATCTGTCGAACACAAGGCAGACCGAACGCTTGAATCTAAGCAGCCGATCAAGGAAAAGCCGATGCGAGAACGAGAGCCGGAAACGGCTGACCGTCTTTCGCAATCAACTCCCGATCCGAATGAAAAGCTCGATCATCCCAACGTGCAGGAAGAACCTGTCCGCGCGGATGTGAAGGAGTATCAGGTGAAGAAGTTTCGAGAATCCGCAAAGACGGACTCCGAACAGACATCCCCCGATACCCGTACCGTTCGGGAAAAGACCGTCGATGTGAAGGAGCTTGACCGTCAAGCTCCTTCCGATCATGTGCGAGATCGACTGTCCGATATTGAACCAAAGGAGAAAGTTCCAGAAGCGAACGCCAACGCAAGCCAGCAGCGGCAGTACGCTATGGAAAAGTACCGGAACGCGATCAAAGAGCGCAAAGCACGGCGTTCGGAGGAACGGTACGAACCGAAATCCACCGATACCGTTGCACCAATGGAAAACACGCCTGCTCAGAGCGGAGCAGCGTCCAATCAGCGATACTACTCAGATTATCGCCCTATGCGGTCGAACGGTTCCGAAATACGTTCCTCGTATGATGTGAAGTCCCCAAAGATACAGGGATCGCACTCTGTCAAAGAGCCGACCAAAGCGATCTCAAAGGTGGAGAAAACCGGAAAGACCGCTGTGAAGTCTGCGGATAAGACAATCAAGACGGCTGAAAAGACCGTTAAGACGACCGAGCGAAGCGCGAAAACAGCGGCGAAGACTACTGAGAAAACGGCACAGGCGACGGCAAAGACGGCGCAGAAAGCAGCGCAGGCAACAGCAAAAACGGCACAGACCACCGCTAAAACCATTCAGGCGGCGGCAAAAGCAGCGGCGCAGGCGGCAAAGGCGGCGGGAAAAGCAATCGCATCTGCTATTAAAGCGATTGTCGCTGCTGTCAAGGCGCTTATCGCCGCGATTGCCGCAGGCGGTTGGGTTGCCGTGCTGATTATCGTCATTATCGCCCTAATATGCGTGATCCTTGCCCTTTGCTTTGGTTTGTTTGCTTCCAACGAAGCCACAAGCCCCACGCAGACCGGCAAGCCGATGACCGAAGCGATCCAAGACGTCAACAATGAATTTGTTGACAAAATCAACGCCAAGATCAGCCGTTTCAAGAAAAAGTACAAGCCGGACGAGGTGATCTTGATCTATGAGGGTGACACCGACAGCAAAGGCACGGTGATGAATTGGGCTGACGTTCTCGGCATCTATGCTGTAGGAACGACAACAGATCCCGAACAGCCGACCGACGTGCTGATCGTGACACCTGACAAGGTGAATATCCTCCGTGACTACTTCATGGAAATGAACAGCGTTTCCTACGATACGGAGGTTGAGAAAGAGGAAATCCCTGCCCTTGATGACGACGGCGAACCCATCTTCGATGACGATGGGGAGCAAGTCATGGAAACCAAGACCACGCTGACGATAACGATAACCATATCGAGCATGGACTACCGTGACGCAGCTTCCCGTTATAACTTCAATGAAAGTCAGATGGAAATGCTGACCGAAATCATGCAGCCGGAATACTATCCTCTGTTTGCGGAGCTGACCGGAGATGTAATCGGCGACGGTGGCGAGTATGGGTTTGGTTTGGACATCAACCCCGATCTGCCCCCGAATGAGCTGGGCTATCAGATCGTACAGGCAGCGAAGCGGTACATCGGACGCAGCTACGCGAGCATGGATTGTTCGTGCCTTGCGCGTACTGCCTACAAAGATTGCGGTTTGACTTCCATGAACGGATTATCCTCTGTTCGCATGGCGCAGAAATGTCAAGAGATGGGCTGCCTTTTCACCGATCCTTCGCAGCTTCAAGCAGGCGATCTGATCTTCTTCGCTCGTTTCGATCCGAGCCGTGGCAAGGACTATTGCGGCGATGTCAACCGTTGCGGAACAGGCAAGTGCCGCCGTTGGCTACATATCCACCACGTTGCGATCTACATCAATGATGAGTACCTGATCGACAGCACTGGCGGCGATAACAGCGTTCAGATCCGCAAACATTGGGGCATTGATACAGCTAAATGGAAATGGGTTTGCTTCGGACGCCCCACAACCTAATTTCAAAAGAAAGGAGACCGAACATGACAAAAGCACAAAAGCTGATACTGATCGTCCTTACCATAAACGCAGTTTTGCTTGGCTTTGGGTTGATCGTTTTGTACCGTTACGTTGGTTATCTGCCGCAGCAGACGGCAGAACCGACAGAAATTCCGGTTCAGTACATAGAAATCGAACCGACGCCATCTCCCGCACCTAATCCGACGCAGCTCCCTGTAATCGAGATCAGGATTCCTGCGCCGGATGAAAGCCCTGAAGCAACAGCGTTGCCGGTCACAGACGAACCCGTCTATACGGCAACACCAACGCCGGAACACGCCTATGTGTATCTTCCTACCGCTGCGCCTGCTGTCACGGCAGTTCCTACCGTACCTTCAGGCATGGCGTTCACTTTGTCCATTCTCAGCAAGGTCGTGAATGTAGCGAACAACGTGGACGAAGATACTCTTGAAAAGCATCCGGGATGGCTTCCGACCTCGGCAAAGCCGGGGCAGGAAGGTGTGTGTGTCGTTTACGGGCATAGGAACAGAAATCACTTGCTGATCCTGAAAGAGATCGAAGTCGGGGACGAAATCGAAGTCGTTACGCCGAATGGCAAGGTCTATACCTACGTTGTGGAAAAGACGGAGATCCTCGACACGGACACGGCGATGCGGATTCCTACGATTGAAGGGAAGCACATGATTCTGATGACCTGTTATCCCTTCTACTATACCGGTCATGCGCCCCAAAAGTTTGTCGTCACATGCGTCTTACGATCTACCAACTAAGAATCGCCCTCAAGCTATTGCTTGGGGGCGATATATTATTATGTTTACGCTGCTACGGGAACAACCCTCTCATGCAAAAGCTTCACAACATTTACAATCAAAGCAAGATTCTCTCCGAAGATTTCTGATAAGTCATAGTTTACGAACGGGTCCGTATTCACCATATCTGAAAGTTCAATATCGCCATTCTCTCTAACGTAATTGATAACCGTCCAAACGAATTCCTGCTGCTGGCTGTTCAGAACGTTTCCAGTCAAATACTCACCAAATTTCTCATTCACAGCCTCTTGGCTTAGTCCAATTAGACTTCTTACAAAAGCTGCAAGGTTACCAATACTTGTTGTTTCTGAATAATCGTCCTTTGTTCCAAGTTCATGCCAAAGGATTCTCTCTAATTCGTTGAGATCCTCATTGTTAATCGGTTCCAAATTGTGGATCTTCCGGATAACTTCGCTATCGCTGTGTTCAACAAGATAATCAATTACCTTCTCACGATAGGTTCGAATATCTATTGATGTGTCAGCAGGTTGATAGTCATCCTCGGTGATCTCATCTGTTATATCCACATCAAACTTCTTCCGACCTCGCCCTTTCAAGAATTGCATCAAATCACGAACAGATTTTCTCATTCGTTCCAATTCCATTACACTCGCATCTTGCCAATAGGAATCACTTATCAATTTTTTGAGATCAGTAGCTTTAGCTAGCACTTGTGGTACTGATGCTTTCTCATTAATCAAATATTGGGCTATGAGACGAACAGCTTTGATATGATCATTAACACCTTTAGCCTCACCTGTTTTGAGTATCGCGTGCTCAATATAGTACATCCGTGCATCAAATGCGATAGCCAGATAATCACCGCTTAATCCACTATCCAGCAAAGGACTGAGATGCACTTTTGCTTCTTTTATCATAACCGGAGAGAGCGAGACCCACGTAGATAAATCATAATACTTGTCTACATACTGCATCGCATCGCGCACCTGGATTCTATTCGAATGTGATTTAATAGTAACAACTGTGCTATGAAGCACACTTTTGATTTCTTCATAGTATGCTTTCAGCTGTTCATTTTGTTGATACTCGAGCCGCTGCAATTCGAACAACATATCCAGCCTGAGTTGGAACAGGCGCTGTGAAAGTGTAACTTCCTCTTTTCCTTCTTTTCCATCAGGATGAACATCGAAATACTCGAAGTTTCCGCAATAATCCAAGATCAAGAAACCACTTTTATGTCTACCGGGTCCATAAATATTTTCACAAAGGCGTGTACCACGGCCAATCATCTGCACAAACTTGATCTTTGACCGTACCTTCTTAAAGAACACCAAATTTAGGACTTCAGGAATGTCAACGCCGGTATCCAACATGTCAACAGATACAGCGATACGGAACTCTGGATCTTCTTCAAATTTAATGACCAGATCATCGCCATAGTTCACCGAATAGTCCACCAATTGGCATGTGTTGGCAGAATACTCCGGATAGAGGTCATGGAAGCAATCGACTATCATTTGGGCGTGTTTGTGATTATAGGCAAAGATAATAGATTTCCCCATTGTTTCGCCGTTATCAACACGGTATCCCCATTGCATTAATTCTTCTAAAACACGTCGGCAAGTATCTTTATTAAACAGATATGTGAAGATCTCACTATTGGAGATTGTGAAATCCGGCGTCGGTGGTTCATCCTCCATGTACTCTTCAAGCTGCGCCTTTTCCTCTTCTGTGAGACTATTATAATCTATTCCCTCTGTTAGCAACTTGGAAGAACGGTTGATCGCATGATAACCAACCAAATACTTATCTCTTATGGCATCTTCCAATGAATAATCAAAGTTTGGAATGCCTGCCTCACAACCGAAAATACGATAAGTATTAGCATCGACCTCATTTTTTGGCGTTGCAGTCAAGCCAATCAGAAAACTGTCGAAATATTTGAAAATAGTGCCGTAACGATTGAATATACTTCTGTGGGCCTCATCAATGATAATCAAATCAAAGCGACCGCTAGTAAAGCGCTTATCTTCTGCATCAATAAAATTGATCATCGTTTGATAAGTGCAAAACATAAGCCTGGCATTATAGTCTTTTTCGCCACCCGCTGACAGTTCGCACACACTCATGCTGGGCATGAGCTTTGCAAAATTTCTTTTTGCCTGATTTACTAATGAAGTTCTGTCTGCAAGGAACAAGACTGTCTTGATCCAGTTGTTTCGAGTCAGAATATCAACGATAGAAATGGCGGTTCTGGTTTTTCCGGTTCCAGTTGCCATGACAAGTAGCCCGCGCCGATGCTTTGCGTTCAACCACTCACAAATGCTCGTAATCGCCATTTTCTGATACGGACGATTCGTAATCTCATCATTAATACGCAAATCAGTAATATCGCCTCTGGTGCGACGCTGCAACATTAGTTCAAGTTCATCGATGGAATGGAAGGCAATCACATCTCGATCAGGATAAATCCCATCAATGATGCGGGTCGTATAGCCGTTGGTATAGTACATAATCGGCTTGTACCCATAAACAGCATTCATGCACTCGGCATATAAATCCACTTGATGCCGCCCTTTTTCCGGTGAAACAGAAGTCTTCTTGACCTCAACGATTGCCAAAGGCTTCCCATTTCTGCCATATAAGACGTAGTCACAATATCCTTTTCCCTGCGGATTCGGCATACCTTGCACTTCTATTTCGATACCCGCCTTAGCAGGAAGCGAGACATTTTCTGTATCGAGAATGTCCCATCCCGCCTCTTTTAGATACAGATCAACGTAAAGTCGTCTTGTCGCAGCTTCGCTCATGTACGGCGGTCTATGATAAGACGATTCTGTTCCGTTGCCTTTGGCTATAATCCATTCAACGAGATTGGAAATATTATCTAAAGCAAGAGCTGCTTCTTTCTTACGAACGCTACGCCCGTGTTCAGCGTTCATACCGAGAATACGGATATAGTGCATGGAATTGATGAGTTCAGCATCATTTATAAATGAGGTCACCGTATAATTATCAATCAATTCTAGCAAAGAAGCGTTTTTAGGTTTCTTTGTCCCTGTTCTCTCATAGATATAATCCACGACCAACGCGAGGATCTCACGACACATCTTTGCGCCGCTTGAAAATGATTGTTCACTTCTCGCTTCATTTAGTTTGACTTGAATTTGACTAATCGTCATACCTGTGTCCTCCGATTGTATAGACCCATATGTTGTATTATATCATGCTGTTGCATGTAACGATAGTTCTTTTTGCTCCAGCAACACGACAACTTTTGATTTGTCGACTTGAGCAACAAAAGAAGAAAATGATTCTTGCTGCTCTATAGGCGGCAATATCATCTTAAATGCTTTTATATCCCCAACATTAATGTGAGGTGAAGCCGATCCACTCATTCCTTTCAAGACATTGTCCAAGAAGGAATCAAAATTCATAGCAACTGAAATGAATTCCGGTGTGCAGAAATCCCTGTCAGGAGATAATAACATAGAACGCTGACCGAGAGCCACATTACAATCTCTGTCAATTACAGCAGCAATTCCCAAAACAGCACCTTCACGTGTGTAAACCACATCGCCTTTCTCTGGCTTTTTTCTCTGAATTCTTCGTGTAAACTCTTGCTCAGAAATATACTCAATCTCATCCCACATAATCCTGTTTTTCTTGACTATTGATGTTCGAATACACATAAATCCGGTATCTTTCGACGTATAGTTTGGCGTTGAATGTGGGCAATCAACAATGGATTTACACGCTTCTTCTAATGCCTTTGTTTGCCATTCCTTTTCATTTTGAACTGGATCTCCAAACATCTCGACAAATCGGGCTTTGATAAGTTCATCGAGTGCTGTCAATTCACCTTGGCGAAGCGAAATAATGATTTGCACCCTATTTAAGTGATCTACAATCTCAAGTTGCATATCATCTGGATAGATCGGTATTTCATATCTGATCCACTTAGCTAGATCTATCGACTTGCCCTGCCTGCTCCCACGCTTCATATATCGAGTAAACATATCCAAATTGCGACACTGAAGGCAGTACCTAAGATAGTCGTAATCCACACCAGATATTCTGTAAGTGTGATAAGCGGGTGAAACGGAATATGTCGTATTCTCTGATAGAATACCGAGATCCATTTGAACCGAACCCATACCAACCGTCAATGTACCCTTATGAATTAGCTTGTTCTTGGAATAGTCTTTTGCAAGCTCTTTTGAATAAATGCTTTCTCTGGTTCTTATTCCATAACGTCCAACTGCAACGGGACGATACTTGTTGCCAGCGTTCAACTCTTTGTATTCAGTAAGGTATTCGCTCAACGGATGCGCAGTAATTGCTGATCTATCAATCATACTAATCCCTACAAACCTCAATCTGTGGAGATCATGCAATAAATCTCTGATGAGATGATTTCACGTTGCTTTGATTCACGATAGCGTATTGCATCGTAGTGTCTATTTGCGAATGTCCAAGAATCTTTTGAACCTGTTCAATTGGCATCCCCTTATCAATAGCACGAGTTGCCATTGTTCTACGAAATTTATGAGGATGAATGCGTCCAAGCAAGAGCCTGCGTCCCAACGCTCGAAGTCGAATCTCAACGCCACTAATATGCAATCGAGAATAGGGCGCGTCAAGCGTTACGAATAGCGCAGGGTTATTATCCATGCGACTAGCCAAATACTCTGAAAGGTGTACCTTTGCTTTTGCATCGAAATAAACACGGCGTTCTTTATCACCTTTTCCAAACACAATGCACTCGCGTTGTTCAAGATCGACATCCTCTATATTCAACCGAACCAATTCCCCAACACGAATCCCTGTTGAATAAAGAAGGTCTATGATGGCAAGATCACGTTTCTGCGTACATGCGTCTCGCATACGCTCCATGCTTTCATCCGAAATGACTTCTTTTACCACTGTCTTTGTCTTAATCTTGTGAATCCTACGCATGGGGCTTTTCAGAATATAGTCTTCTTCTTCCAACCATGAGAAAAAACTGGATATATTTCGACGAATATTGTCGACTGTAACCTTGCTACAATGCCCGTCTTCCTGATAACTCACAAGATATGAGCGAATCTCATCGGTCGTCATTTTTCGTATCGGTGTTGAAATCTTGGATAACAAACGTTCTACTGTTGTTCTATAGAATTTCAACGTTCTCTCCGAACACCCCTCAATCTTTTTAGCATCTAAAAACAGTTTCAAGTATTCTTCATTACTCGTCTCTGCTTCACTTGCTGATTCCGTTGCCAGATTCTTCAGCAACACCTCCTGTAGCTTCTTCATTTGAGAGACATTCAAATAATCTGCCATCTCATTCAAAATGTTTACCAGCTTTGCTTCCATGTTGATACCCTCCAATATTCTATGGTGTACCAACATCCTTCACCGGCTTAATGCCTCAAATCATTATCCAAAGTATTTTTGCATCAAACTATCAAATAATAATTGTGCCTCGTCCAATGCTTTTTGCACGATAACTTTTGATTTGTCGACTTGAATGACGAAGGATGCAAACTGTTCCTGCAATGGCATAGGTGGTACATAAATCTCGGTGGCATTAATCTTAGAGAGTAAAAGATTTGGTTGAGCCGATGCACTTTCCACCCTATACATTTTGTCATTGACAATATAACAAAACTTAAGGAATATCGGATGAAGTACAGACCGTCTCACCTTTAACAAGGCTACGCTCTTTTGGAGCAAAGTGTGCTCTGTCCTATCGTCAGTAGTAATAGCTGATTTTCCTATTGTAGCGCCAGTGTTAACAATGAGGAAGTCTCCTTTCTCCACATTACATCGCCGATAATCCTTCTCAAACTCTTCAACATTTATCTGTGGCGCTGTATCATAATGGACGGTGTCATCATATATCTCTCGCGCTCCAACAAAGAAACGCCCTGTCCCATCTTCCTGGGTGCATCCGCCGTGCTTGCCATCAGTGATTTTGTAGCAAAGATTCTTTAAGATCTCTTTCTTGAAGTCACAGGTAGGTCGCTCCAATGTCCCAAACATCTCGACAAATCGGGCTTTGATCAAATCATCAAGAGATGACAGCTCCTGGCGTCTTTTTACAATTACTCCAGATATAGTATCTAACTGGCCAGCAATGGTATCCTGTTCGTCAGCACTTGGAACTTTGATCACAATTTTGGCGAGGCCCGCATTTGTTATTGCTTTTTGTGTGGCTCCGGAGCAATTCTTATCCTTCTGCGCCAGAAAAGTATCGCTTGTTAGTAAATGATAAAGGCACTTACTGGTCAGGATTCCTTTTTTCGCACGAACCGCACAGAACCCGGTCGAATAGATATAGTCAGCTTTAGCCGAATCAATCATCAGTGTTTTCTTTGTGCCTTGCATTTTTGCAAATAGCACATCACCGTCTATCACTTCGAGATTGGCTCTCGACGGCTTCCCGGCATAATCGACAATTTCGGTATCAGCATCGGTGATATGGTCAACATCGACAGCGCCAGTGCTGACATATTTTTTTGTTCCATCAAACGGCTTGCATGCAGAGCCAACCAAATTAACACATTCCGTAAACAACAGTGTTTTTGTACTCATCCCTACAAACCTCAATTTATTCGTCTTTTTTCAGCAGGAATGCCAAGGAGCGTTTTCAACTCTTTCATCTGGACTCTTATCTGCTTTTCCAGGTCGTCTATTCTCCCGATTATTACATCAGTTGGAGGATACTCAATTTTCTGATATTCCGTTTTCTTGTATTTGTTGATTGAGAGTTCGTAAGCATTATCAACTATCTCTTGCTTTGGGACCATAAAGCTCTGTTCGCTACGTTTACGTCCTGTCTCTGCATCAAGATGACGAAACCGATCAATAATGTCCGGAATATCATTTTGAGCGATGGGTGACCTCTTGTCATCTAAACTATACCCATCCGCCTTCATATCGTAGAACCATACATTTTCCGTTCCACCGGCATTCGTCTTATGAAATACCAGGATAGCGGTAGAAACTCCTGCATAAGGCTTGAAGACTCCTGAAGGCATTGAAATAACCGCTACTAACTGCTGATTGTCTACAAGCTCTTGTCGAAGCGCTTTGTGTGCCTTGCTGCTGCCAAACAAAACGCCATCGGGAACAATAGATGCGCATCGTCCTCCGACCTCTAGCATTTTAATAAACAATGCCAGGAACAAAAGCTCCGTTTTGCTTGTCTTACAGAGTGCAAGCAAATCCTTACTTATCTCCTCTTGAAACACACTACCGGTAAACGGCGGGTTTGCCATAATAAGCTTATAGGCATCCCGTTCTGTGTTATCGCCAGATAAAGAATCCTGGTATTTGATGTTGGGATCTTCTACTCCATGTAGCATCATGTTCATCGCCCCGATGCGAAGCATGGACTGATCCGTATCAAAACCAGAGAACATTCCTTTCTTGTAATACTTTAGATTATCATTCCGCATTAGTTCTTGCTTCTGATGTTCTCCAACGTATGCCGCAGCCGAGAGAAGAAACCCAGCACTTCCCATTGCTGGATCAAGAATGCGGTCTTTAAGCGTTGGTTGCATCAGTTCAACAATCATGTTGATGATATGTCTTGGTGTTCTGAACTGCCCGTTTTCACCCGCCGCAGCAATTTTACCAAGGAGATATTCATAAACATCTCCCATAATGTCTTTGTTGTTCATGTCCATATCGTCGATTCCGTCCACCACTTTAGCAAGAACCTTGGCTGTCGGAATCAAAAAAACGGTGTCCTTCATATAGCGGCTGAACGCTGTATCTTTGCCTTCGCCGATTGTCTTTATAAACGGAAATACATAATTCTGAATGTTGAAAAGCATCTCGCTTGGCTCAAAATTATGGAAAATATGCCAACGCAAATTATCGTAATCAGTTTCAACTCGTGGAGTCTCACTGATTACGCACACTCCTTCCTTAAATACTTTGTTCTTTAATGGAACGCCCAATACATTGGCATTTGCCTCTGCTTTCAGCTGATTATCGTCTAACAGTTTCATAAACATGAGATACGTTATCTGTTCAAGCACCGTGATCGGACTTGCAATACCGCCTGTCCATAATGTATCCCATATTGAATCAACCTTATTTTTCAATTCGCCAGTAATCATTGTTGCTCCTTATTTCATTCAGTTATCATTTTATAATGCGCAACCCGCGTTCACGCATCCTACGCTGCAAGTCTGTCTCATTCTCTTCATCTGCCTGAACCGGAATCCAGTCAGCATCAAATTCTTCGTCATCCACATCATCGTCCATATAGCCGATCAAGTCTTCAAGTTTCAAATGCCTTTCCAATTCGTCATCTTCAATTTCGTCTGTGGGGTAAGACCCGCCAAAGGCTTCTCGCAATCCGTTCGGCGTCCATCCGAACAGACACCACAGATGACTGTTGTTATGAGCCGCAGCGAACTTACCAAGCAGTTCTCCCATCAAACGATCATCGGGTTGAACTCCAACCTCGATCAATTCTTCGATCATGTACTTATAGATCATATCTACAGGTTCTCGACCTATAGTATCAAGGAATTTGCTCTTTCTCAGTAGTTTTTCGGCTTCTGTACCGGAGCACTCCTGCATGATCGCCGCCTGCCTTGCTGGTCGGTTCTTATAGTAATCGATCAGGAACTTTTCACTTTCCGTCTGGAAAGAAAACTCCTTTAGCCGCTTGCCTTTGTTCTCGCAAGGATGTTCGTGTCCATATCTGGACGCGCTGATATCAGCTGTCACCTCAAGATTCTCGATGAACTCTTGAAATGCCATTTCTTCTTCGGATAATATTGGTTCGGCATAATCCAGTAAGTTCTCGGGGATATAGAACGGATAATTGTCCCTATAATAATCAATCAGCTCGTAATACGATTGGAGCTTTCTGTACGCCCCGCCGACGAGATCCTTATGTACGATTTCTCGCCCCACGCCGGATCGTCTTACATCGTCCCAAAGCTCGTCCGCTTCAAACACACAGTACGGAAGGTCACCGTCTCGACGGGCTATCCCGGCAAATTCAACCAACTGTTTCCGCTGTATCGTCGGAACATTTGTCAACTGCTTATGGATCACCCACATATCCCGCAGCTCAATATGCCCATATAGATTTGCACATGCCTTGAACAGTGTATGAAGGTATTTCAATACTTCATCCGATAATCCTGATTCCTCATATTTTCGTTCAAGCGCCTTTTTTGAAAGCGGTTTTGGATAAACCATTTCTGTTTACTCCTAAGCGTTTGTCTTTTACACTACATGCCCCACATACGTAGAACCAAATCAAGTTATAGAGCAAAGTAATATGCGCGGATTTTTTCAGCCATCAACAGGCGTCTTTTTTGTAAGAATTCTTCATAATCTTCTATCCTCATCTCTTCAAATCCCTCAGGAATACAATTCTGTTTCAAATTCTCTTTTAGAACTTCAACATCAGTTATCCCGCCATATACCGGTTGCTTTGTCTCACATTGATTGTAAACTTCAGTCATATATACGGCAGGCGCATCGTCCCCGATTCGTATATTTATTTCTTGCTGAAGAAAGACATAGTTCGCTATTTGATTGTACTGAGCTTGTGAAACCCCATGATTCGTCAAATAGTGTTTCGGGAACAAGTGGTGAATATCTCCTCTGTTCTCCAGCATTGTTTCCACATCAATTTGTTTTGACAAAAACCCTTTGTCATGTGCCTTGACTTGTGCAATAAGAAACATATTAAAGTAAGGACTGCTTGCAACCGATGTGTTCAAATGTTGTATGAGATTGACATTCCAGAACGCATCAGAGAGATCTCCAGCTTCGGTCTGTTTCAAGAATTCAATTGGATCTTCGTATGCAAAGAAGCGCTTGATATCATAATCAAACCAAGATTCTGGTGATCCTGAATAACGACCAGTCAAAATAGTCAATGCAATCCAGCGACGCACTATTTGCTCTATTTCGTTACTATCAATTTGCCTTTCTTTGAGTGCCAAGTATAAGGCATATCCAAAGTTCAAAACGTTCTGTGATCGAACAAGCGATTTCCTCACAATTCCAACCGAACGAAGAATCATCAAAAAACGTTCGTAGTTTGTTTGATTCACAGCTTGTAAAACAGCCTCATGAAGCTGTCTAAAAGAATCTTCTTCTATTTCAATTCTGTACTCAAGCGTTTTGAAATCTCTCCCTGACAGGAGGCTCACAAGGTCCGCTAAGCGACCCCTCTTAAACTTGTAAGTAAAAGCAACGCGAAGAATATCGATATATGATGTTTTATAGATCGGATCGTTCTTTTTTGCCGCCCATTTTATTGCATCAAACTCGGGCCGAGCTGCGAAAGATTGATCATTAGAAACAATATCTTTCAAATCTTCCGGTGATTCCAGCAAATGGCAGAAATAGTCAATGGTCTTTCTCGTTATATTGCCACCATAGGTCTCGTTCGAAGAAATCTTAGACATGGCGAAATCTGCTTGTGAAAGGACTACACCTTTTGAGTTTATACGAATAAAGATCTCTGTTACACTATCAATATCTAAATCATCTGCTAAAGTGATTACCCCAAGACTATTATTCTGAATGCCGCGCAGTTTGTTTACTATGCTGTTAATCTTGGACATCTGATCTTCGATTCCGTTCTTTTTACAATAATCCATTACAAAAGAGAACGTATCAAATGCGGGTTCTAAAACAGGAGATATATCTGCAATCCACTTACTGCTCTTGCGGATAGCATTATTAGCGACTTCAAACTTCTCTTCCAAAGGATTAAAAGCAATCGCAATGCGACGCCACTTATAATGATCATCTAATACTTCTTGACCTACGATTGCTGCGGCCATAGCGGTAATGCGCTGCTGCCCATCGATGAGAACTCGTTTTCCAGACGAGGTCGTACCGTCTTTTAACTTGACATCCGGGTTTTGCCACACAATTATATAGCCAACAGGAAACCCTTTATATAATGAGTCGATTAAATCACGAACTTTGGTTCCGTCCCAAACAAAGGGCCTTTGCATTTCAGGAATCGCTACGCTTCCTGATTTGATGCTTGATAGAAGTGTATCCACGGTATAATTGTTAACGCTGTATCGTGCCATATTGTACTCCTTATATTTCACCCTAAAGGTTATCTCTACAGTAGTTCTGTTATTTCTGCCTGTTGTTCATCAGCGCATCTTCCAGCATCTTTGCATACTGTTCCCTTGCATCTGCCGGTGCTGCAATCCGCACCTTCCCACAGAACCCGAACACCCATGAAAAGAACACATGGTTGACCGCAACATTGATCGTTGCTCGGAATGTATCCTTGTCAATGCGCGTAGATTTGATCCCCGTTCCAAACTTGTCGATCAAACTGTCCATGACAGAATTATCACAAATCAACTGCACATCCTTGTGTTCGCTGTTGAACATGTGAAGCATGGTGTTGATGTACTCGTTGATTTTGAAATCCTTGGGCACGGGAATTGCTTTCTCATCCATGATGATCGGCACTTCCATGATCCGATCCACACGGAATGTACCGATTCCTTTATGCTTGTCAGAATATCCGACAGCATAATAATGGTCTCCATTCCACACAAGGTAATACGGGCTGAATACATACATTTCTCCGTTATGCCTCGGAACTTTGCGCTTCGCTGGAGAGTAGGAGAAGTAGCGGAAGGAGATTTTCTTATCCCGATTGATTGCTGTATTGATGGCATCCACGATATACAGCGACTGCACATTCTGCGTCTTATACCGTTCCTCCACCGTAATATGCCGCTGCAATGCTTCCACTTCGTGGTAACTGGCAAGCGTGGCGATACGCGCGGAAAGGTCTGCGCTCTGGCTTGCGGTGATAAACTTCGCGGATTGGATCGCGTCGATTAGGATTTTGAGTTCCGGCACGGTGAAAGTACGAGCGATCAGACGATAATAGTTCTGAGACTTGCGTTCTTCAGCAATCTCTACGCCGAACTTCTGAAACGAGATAATATCATCCTTGATAGTGATCCTGTGTGCAGAGATGCCGTACTCCTCGTTGAGAATCGTCGCCAATTCGTTGGTCGAGAGAGCATGGTTTTCATCGGTGCGCTCGTACAGGATTTTCAGCAAGGTAAGCTGCCGAAGATTATCCCCGTTTCTCATATATCCTCCCGTCTCGGCTCGTGTAAACTGTAATAAGATGTGTTCGTTTTCTGCTTCCTCTATTCTATACAAAAACGCCCAAAACCGCAAGAGGAAAACAATAGAACGATGAAAATACCGACACCATTTTGCACTTTTCAAAATTTCTTCTTGACGATAGCATTCCTCGATGGTATTATAATCTCGCAAGCGGGACATTTTGTCCCGCTAAAATCCGGGAGGCACAGTATGAGACCTTGGAAGAAAGAAAACTTTGAAATGATCGAACGCTGCATCAACGAATACTCGGCGGAGAAAGGAACCATGCCCACCGTCCGTGAGATCGAGCAGTTTACCAACATTCCCCGTTCCACAGTTGCGCGGTATCTTAGCTACATGAACGAAAAGGGCATGATCTCCTATTCCGGCAGGCGGAAGATCTCCACCACCGAAGCGGAGAAGACCACCCCTTCCCCTCGGCGCACTCCCATCGTCGGCACGATTGCCTGCGGTACTCCGATGCTTGCCGAGCAAAATATCGAGGAGTATGTAAAGCTTCCCGAAACCTGGACGGGACAAAGCGATTGCTTCATCCTCCATGCGCATGGCGATTCCATGATTAACGTGGGTATTAGCGACGGAGACCTCGTCGTGATTCGGCAACAGCCGGATGCCGAGCCGGGCCAGATCATAGCTGCGCGTGTCGGTGACGAAGCCACCTTGAAGCGGTATCATCCTCTCCCCGAAAAGAACTGCGTGGAGTTGATTCCCGAGAATGATGCTCTCTCTCCTCAGATGATCAATCTTACCGAGCAGGACTTCTCTGTACAGGGCATCGCCGTCATGGTCATCAAGCGGTTGCAGAACAACGCCATTTTTAGGGGGTGAGAACATGACCAACCGAGACCTGATCCTTATGAAGCTGATTCAGCTTTCACCTGACCGGTTTGCCGATCTGCTGAACGATCAAATCACTGAGCTTATGGACGGAGCTCTCTGTGACATCTGCATGAAGCGCAATGGAGGGTTGTGTCCTGCCGAAGAAAGCATGATCGACGGATGCAAGTTCGATCTGGCAGCGTGGCTTCAGGAGGCGATCGGCAACGATGAACTGGTTGCCGCAGCAGTCGCAGTATAAACGCATCGGAACAACACTACAGAAAGGAGGGAAGCGATATGGAAGCATTGCCGGTATTCCAGGACAGAATGTATCTTTGCATTGACGGAAAAAGTTTTTATGCTTCCGTCGAGTGTGCGGAACGTGGTTTGAACCCGTTTGAAACGAACCTCGTCGTTGCCGATCCTTCTCGCGGCAAGAACGCACTGTGTCTTGCTATATCTCCAAAGATGAAAGCCCTTGGCGTACACAACCGCTGCCGGCTGTCGGATATTCCGGGGAACATCAAGTATGAGATCGCACTCCCCCGGATGCAGTTGTATGTGGACTACTGCGCCGACATCTACGCTCTCTATCTTGACTACATCGCCGCCGAGGACATTCATGTGTATTCCATTGACGAAGCGTTCCTGGACATCACGAGCTACCTTAAAACCTACCATACCGATGCAAGGAGCTTTGCAAAGTTCCTGATGAACCAGATCGCGGACAAACTCCACATCCCGACTACTGCGGGGATCGGCACAAACCTCTACCTTGCAAAGATCGCCTTAGATATTACCGCGAAGCACGCAAAGGATCATCTTGGGTACTTGGATGAGGAGCTGTTCAAGCAAACGCTGTGGGATCACCAGCCATTGACCGACTTTTGGGGCATTGCCAAAGGAAAGGCAAACCGTTTAAGCCGCTACGGGATCTTCACCATGCGCGGTATTGCGGAAACGGATCAATCGCTGCTCTATGATGCATTCGGCGTTGATGCTGAACTTTTGATCGACCATGCTTGGGGACGGGAAACGTGCCTGATGAGCGACATCAAGAAGTATCGGAGCAAGAGCCATTCGGTCTCCTTCTCACAGATCCTTCCGCGTGACTATGACTACAACGAAGCAGCCGTTGTCATGGCGGAGATGGCGATTCATGGGTGTCTGGAACTCTACAAACGCCATGTGATCACCAACAAGGTTTGGATCGGCGTCGGCTACTCCCGATATGAAATGTACCCTCCGGCGCAAGCTTCGATCAAGCTGAAGTGTGCCACGCAGCTTGCTTCGATCATCGAACCAGCGGTTAAACAGAAGTTTCAGGAAATCGTTGCTCGTGGCGTTCCCATCCGGCATCTAGGCATCTCGTTCTGCGATACGCGGGACGAAGGCTGCGAGGGATACGATCTCTTTACCGATTGGGCTGCTGTCGATAAGGAAAAGGCAGTCGAGCGCACCGTGCTGGAGATCAAAGACAAGTTCGGAAAAAACGCTGTGCTGCGTGGGATCAACCTCAACAAAGCCGGCACGCAGCGAGAGAGAAACGGATTCATAGGAGGTCATAGAGCCGGATATGATGACCCGCGAAAACCGCGCTAAGCAGTTCATGCCCTTCGATGCAATGAAGGGTTTAGCAGAAGCATTGCAGGATCGGGAAGAACGACATTCCCGTGTCTTAAAACACGACATCTCAGAAGAAAAGCGATACCAGATCTCGGAGGTTCTTCTCCGGGTGGACAAGGGTTCCAAAGTTTTCCTCGAATGCTACTCCAATTTCCATGACGTGGAAAAGGAAGGTATCATATCCGAAATCAACCGCCCCTTCCAATTCTTCCGGCTTGGTGAGGAAAAGATTTTCTTCTGCGACCTATACGACATCCGTGTAATCGGTTGACCCGAAGCGGATACAGCACAATATGGAAAGCAAAGGAGCATGGTTATGACACGAGTAAGAAATTGTGCGGTCTGCAAAAACAGCATGATACTGGACTTTCAAAAAGAGATCCAAGAGGCAGTATGCCCTCACTGCGGCGCTGCTATTCGATACAGACTGATGGATAGATTTATGTTCGAGATTATTTCGGAATCCGCAGCTCTCTCTATCCTGAACGACGATCTTCCTCCTGCAATGTGCGGGTAAATCAAAGAAGGTGATTTAGATGACGCATTTCCCTTCCTTTAAGGAACTGGACACCGTTGGCGAGGCGTATGCCGTGAACTATCTTAAGAGTTCTCTAATCTTCGGTGCGACCTCCTTTGACATTGACGGCTTTGCCCGGCATCTCGGTTACAATGTTATCTATGAGGACTTTGCCGAGGAAGATAAAAGCAAGAACGGGTTTTGTGCAGATGGCACAACTCCTCTGAAGGTGTTAAGAAACAGGCAACCCACCTCTATCGTATTTCCGAGATGTACGATTGTTCTGGAGAAGTACCTTCTTAGACCAGGTGAAGAAAAGCGCAGGCGCTTTGCCCTGGCACACGAGATTGGGCATCCGTTACTCGACAAACTGACCGGAATACCCTCGGCAAGCTGTTTCCACACCGAATATGACATGGATCAAACTCTGTCTCCGGAATCCTTGCAGCGTATGTTTTCCATGAACGAGGTCTGCACAAGCCGATTGGGAGCCGCGATCCTCATGCCACGGTTCATGGTAGTTGAAACATTAAAGAAACACAACGACGGCAAACCTCTCCGTTGCTATGATGGAAACGTGTTTGCCAGCGAAGATCGAAAGAAGGCTCTGAAGATGGCTGATTGTCTGGCTGTTTCCTTCGCAGCGTTGGTAAACCGTCTTCGGGAGTTGAATCTCCTGGAGTATCATCCCATCGACGAGTACATCGCGGAGAGCATGAAGCAGGGAGAGTCCATCTGATGGAAGTCGTTACCTACGATCATAGGTTTACGAAACCGCCTCCTGAGACATGGGAGAAAATTCTCTCGTCAAGAGAGGAAGCAGCAGCCTTGGCGCTGCGTGATCTCAAATGCCCTATCTGCCGGTTCAGATTGGCGGGCGTGTACGGACATGAGGGATATATCCAGGTCAAGTGCAGCAAGTGCAAGTTTGAAGGCCCATTGAATCTTGCCTATTTCCATAGGACAAAGAAGAGATACGGCTACGTTCGTTGGGATCTACTGAAAGGTTAGCCCAACGATTGAAAACAGAATATAGAACAATGCGATTTCTAATCGTGCAAGCGGAGCAGGACCCGTAAGGGCTGAAAAACTTCCAAGCGCCGTGCGAAGCCGGATTGAGAACAGGATAAGTCTATCCTTTCCTTGATTCGATTTCGACGGCGCTTTTTGCACGACCTGCTTCGTACCGCGTTAGAAAGCTCTTTCTCAGGCTCTCGCTTGGGAAAGGGCTTTTATGTTTCTTGTAGGTTGCTGGCAAGCAAGTATAGCCAGATACCCTTAACTCCCGTTTTTCGGTTCCCCACTTCAAAAATCGAAAAACAAAGGAGTTACGAGTGTGCAAAAAGATATGTTTGGTTAAGAAAGACCCATCGCTGCCGGATGCTCCGGGCAACTGGATCGTCATGAACGGGTATGAGTTCAGTAACTTTCTCAAAACCTCCAATGGAGCACAGCGCAAAGGGAACTTCGTTTCCATGCCGCCTTTCGATTATGACGATCCGAACGACATCTGGTATGTCATCGAGTACGGTCGAAAGAAGCGGAGAAAAAAAGTGAAAAGTCAGGAGAACCGCGCTCATTACGTTAAGAAAAACGAGTTTGACTATCCTCTTGAGATCGTCTCCTACAGTCACATGTTGGATGATGGTCAAGAAGACGACTATGAGCACCTTATGATTGACCCTGACTGTTTCGTTGAGGACGATGCGGTGGATAACCTGCAATGGTATGAGGTTCTAACTGCGATAGATCAGCTTTCAGAGTTTGATCGTGAAGTCATCACCTCATTCTACCTGCGTAAGGTTCCAGAAACCGAGAACGAATATGCAAAGAGACATGGGATCACACAAGGAAGTGCTCACGAAAGAAAGGACAGAGCAATCAGAAATCTGCGCTTGATTGTCTGTGATCAGGATTTGTACTTCGATGAAGCGCAAACAAGCACAGATCAACAAGGCCCTATCAATAATACAAACAGAAACTAAGGAGATTATCACCATGAATCAAAATTTGAATATCCACCCCTGCTCTACCGATTGGCTTTCGGATGACGACATCGCCATCTCTGAATACCTGTACGGTATGGGTTTCAAAACCCTTGAAGAGCTTATGCCCATGCGTGTTTTCGACTTTCTCAATCTTGACTGCATGGATGCAATCAAAGCCGAGGAGTTTATCGTGTGCGTCTATAAGTACCTTCATCCTCAAAACGAGACTCTGGATAGAGAAATGTATGCGGGATATATCGAGCAGAATTTCGACTGCACCGGCTTTCTGCGGGAGAACACGCCTTCCCAGCTAACTATTGGCGTTCTCGTAAATGCGGAGGGCATCAACCGCGAGGCGATCTATGACATGTTTGACGTGATTAAAAGCGCGTTCTGGCATTCCAAGGAATATGATTGGCGACGCTACCGGTTTGCCAACAAGAAGGAATACCTTGCCGAACTGAAGCGCAGGAAGCAGGTTCGGGCATGACGACCGAAGAAAAGAGGAATGCCGTTCCTATTTGGGAGCGCGTCACGCTGACGCTCGAAGAAGCCGCAGCATACACAGGGATCGGGATCAACAAGCTTCGTGAGATGTCCGATCAGAAAAACTGCGAGTATGTTATGTGGGTTGGTAATCGCCGGATGCTGAAACGAAAGAAGCTGGAAGAGTACCTAATCAATCAGTATTCCGTATAGTCCAAAATCGCACATTTGTCTTCTGTTGTAATTCTTTATATGCTTATGCCAGTCCATAAGAACAGGAGGAACAACGGATGACAAAGCAAGAGAAAACCGATCTCGTCCCCATCTGGCAGAAGTGCAATCTGACGTTGGAAGAAGCTGCCGCATATAGCGGCGTCGGCGTCTGCAAACTCAGGGAGCTTTCCGACCGAAAGGATTGTCCCTTTGTCCTGTGGGTGGGGACGAAGCGGTTGTTGAAACGCGAAGCACTGGCACAATACTTGCAGAAAGTCAAAAACATTTAAGCGGAGGAAAGGATTATGGCAACAAAGCAAACAGTCCGTGTGGACAAGCGTCATGTACGGCTTAAGCCCGGTGAGGCTGTCCGCAAAAACGGAACATACGATTATCGTTGGATAGACAAGGAGGGCAAGCGCCATGCCGTATATGCCCCGACGATCGAAGAACTACGCATCAAGGAGGAGCAAGTCGCATATAACGAGCACGACGGAATAAAGACCGATACCAACAGCCTGACGGTCAATTCTTTGTTCGATCTCTGGCGTACCTTAAAGCGCGGTATAAAGGACAGCACCTTCCAGAACTACATCTATATGTATGACACGTTTGTCCGACCGACATTTGGAAACCGCAAGCTGACAAAAGTGAAGAAATCGGATGTCCGGGCCTTCTACAACGCCCTCTCCGATCAGAGAGGATTGAAGATTTCCACCATTGGCGGTTTACACAATGTACTGCATCAGGTGTTCGATGTAGCGGTAGATGATGATCTCATTCGCAAGAACCCTACCGAGAAGGTTATGCATGAGTTCAAACTGGCTTTGGGAGATGATTCTGAAAAGCGTCGTGCGCTGACGCTTCGGCAGCAGACCATTTTTCTGAACTACCTTCTGGACACCCCCAAGTATCGGCACTGGTATCCCATCTTCTTTACCATGCTGCATACCGGAATGCGCGTAGGTGAAGTGACAGGGTTGACATGGCAAGATGTGGATATGGATGCCGGTGTCATCCACATCACGCATACGCTGGTGTACTACGATCACGGTGGTAAGCACGGCTCCTACTATTCGATCAACACCCCCAAGACCAAAGCCGGAAAACGCGATATTCCCATGACTACCGGTGTCCTGGAAGCGCTCCAAGCAGAAAAGGAGTATCAACACAATGCAGAGATTGAGAGCATAAGCCATATCGACGGATATGACAATTTCGTATTCGTGAATCGGTTTGGCCAGGTCTTGGGACAAGGCGCTGTAAACAAAGCCCTTCGTCGGATTATCCGTGACTGCAATCTTGAAATCCTTGATCGTCACAAATGTGATGGTGAGCCGGAGCTATTGCCCGATTTTTCCTCACATCACCTGAGACACTCCTTTGCTACGACTGCCGTAGAAGCAGGGCTGGGAGTGCGAACCGTGCAGGAACTCATGGGGCATGCAGACATCTCGACCACGCTTGGCATTTATGTCGATTGCACGGCAGAGAAGAAAGCTGAAGAGATCAAGGCATTTGAGGAGTATTTACAGAACAAGAAGTCTAAAGCAGTGTAAGGTGCAGAAGTATGAAGAATAGTTTGGCGGAAAAACGCCCCGATCTCTTGTCCGAGTGGTCGATGCGAAACGACCTCTCCCCTGCCGAGATCACTTACGGCTCAAACAAGCGTGTTTGGTGGGTTGGCAAGTGCGGTCATGAGTGGCAAGCGACCGTAAAGGATCGCGCGTCCCATGATCGGACCGGTTGCCCATACTGCGCTGGCAAACTTGTTCTTCGTGGTTACAATGACCTTGCTTCCAGGTGTCCTGATCTTGTAGAAGAATGGTCTGATCGAAACCTGTTTTCCGCCTGCGATATTACCTATGGCTCCAACAAGTTCGTCTGGTGGCACGGAAAATGTGGTCACGAATGGCAAGCGACTATAAAGAGCAGAGCGACCGGATTCCATACCGGCTGTCCATACTGTTCGGGGAACCGTGTTCTTGCGGGGTTCAATGACCTTGAAACACGTTTCCCGGAAGTCGCCCGCGAGTGGTCGGAGCGGAATTTTCCGCTCCTGCCCTCACAGGTTACGGCTTACTGCAATAAAAAGGCATGGTGGAACGGAAGCTGTGGACACACATGGAAAGCACGGATCTCCGATCGTTCTGCCGGTCATGGCTGTCCCTACTGCACGGATCATAAGCTGTTGCCTGGGTTCAATGATTTTGCCTCCTGCCATTCCAATCTTGCGAGGGAATGGTCAGATCGCAACCTGCCTGTTACGCCTGATTCCATCGCTGAGAAGAAAGAAGGCGTCTTTTGGTGGAAATGCTCGGATTGTGGCGGAGAGTATCAGGCGTGGCTCTACAACCGGATCATGGGCAGCAAGTGTCCCTACTGCTCTAATCGCAAAGTCCAGCAGGGAAACAACGATCTTGCCACTACCGATCCTCTGATTGCGGCTGAATGGGTGAAGGTGCTGAACGGCAACATCAAGCCAACAGAAGTCACCCGGACCTCCCATAAGGCATACTGGTGGAGGGGCAAGTGTGGACACACCTATAAAGCAAAGATTTCAGATCGGACGATCCATCATGTGCCTTGTCCTGTCTGTGAAAGTGAGCTGTACGCCGCCCTGCCTACGCTCCTCGTTATGCTCTACGCGAAGCGTTGCGACACTCCTTTGCGCGTCAACAGCAACAAGCTAATCGGAATCCCTATTGAGATGTATCTACCGGAGCAGAAGGTCGCCATTGAACAGGAAGCCCCGACGCTTTTGCAATTCAAGGAGCAGCTCGTCAAGAAACAGCTGCTGGCGAAACGCGGGATTCGGTTTCTCACGATGGTACGGCGCGATATGCCTTTGGACATGGCTTTAGAAGTGCAGCGTGTATTATCCAAGTGCGACCTGTTCATTCGATCGGATATTCACGATGATGTCCGCTTCGTTGCGCAACAGTTCTTACGGGAGAAAAGCAGGTGCAAATCCTGAAGTGTGTTCATTCTTCCTTTCCGCAGTAAACGCGACTTACTTCTGTTTTCATCAAGTGCTCAGTCGCATGATGCTGCTAGGTTTTGTATCTGCTTTCCCACGCGCTGCGCGTACTGCATTGTCTGATAAGCGCCTCCAGATTGATGTGACACATAGAACACTATTAAATCGGAGCGGTCAACCATGCTCCGATTTCTTATTTGGATCGCAGCCTTGGGATACTCGCCCTGAGATTCAGGGCAAACCTCTATTTCATCATAATACGCATCAAACGACGCTCGATTATGTTTGTACTCGGCCTTATCGTATGGCATAACCCATATCAAGGAGCTGTTGGCGTTAAACACTTCCTCTTTTGCTCTCCGAACCTCGGAGGATACAATCTGATCGAAGTCCCCATCGCGCCCAACAAGGAATTCAACATATTCATGCTCTCTGATCAAGCAGCGGACCAACTTGGCAACACGCTGTTCTGCTTCTCGATAATTGATAATCTCCCGATGACCAAAGAAGGATACCGTGAAAACAACCAGCATGCCATTATTATTTGTTGTAATACTTAGAAATATCAGTTCCGTTGCTTTGTAACCATGTAGACATATCATCAACCTTCATGTTTTCAAGCTGTGTAATATGTCTGTTCAGAAGATCAATATTATATGCCGCTTCCGAGTCCGTTGGGTTCTTTCCATATTTCGATTCGATAATTGACAACTCAGTTTTACACATTCGAAGATTCACAGCTCTATTCAGACTAAAGCTGTTTTCGAAGTTTGTCACATCTGCTTCAGTATAATGACCGCTCTGTAGTTTTGTAAAAGCTTCGGCAAAAGAGTTTTCTGCTTGACCACGCAATTCAGTTAACTTAAAGTATTCTTGCAAGTCGGCAGTATATCCCTTTTGTCCCGTTAGAATACCGGTTACGTCAATTGCCAAATCAACACCTTTTACTACTGCACCAACCGCGCTGATCCTTATACTTCCGGCTGCTAACCCGCCTGAAACGCCAGTTGCTTCTCCCAATGGCATATCGAGCATCTTAACTACCGCATCAAAACCTTCTTCAGCTGCAATTCGCTCAAGAGCCTTCATGGCCAATTTGGATGACTGCGAATAGTCGCTTATTAGATCATCTATAACCCTGTTCGTAAGTTCAGTATCCCCAAACAAACTACAGTCTTTCATTGCTTCCAATGCTTCTATATGATTGGCATAGTCAGTAATCAGAGGCGTAGCGATCTTAGTAATCCATCCTCCATATTTGACAACAGTTCCACCTGCTTTTGCTACTTCCGCAAAATCGGATATTTGGTCAAAAACCGCTAATGCTCTATTGTTGCCAGACAGCATTGCCATTTCCCTTAAGAACTCAACTGTACCTGGTTCTCCTTTTGTAAAGGCTTCCCAACAATCATCCCAATGAAAGTAGTCTCCCTCAAGGAATTTTTCAATGACCTCATTACATTTTCCTGATGCTTTAACAAGTTTAAAAGCGTCTTTTGTCTTGCTCCCAAATATTTTCTCAAGAGGGTTTTTATTGTAGTCCACATAATCTTCCAACAGCGATTCTATAGTATCTCTAGTCAAACTATAATCGTAATTTTTACCCGTAATTAAGCTTTCAATTTGAGTTTCCCCAATATCAAAAAAGTTGAAAAAGGTAACCTTTGCAGCATCCCAACCATCTGCTAAAAAGCCAATATTGCCATATCCGATGAACAGATGCTTGTTTAGATCGTATTTCGTATAAGCACAAGCGCGTTGCTGGTACTCTTCCAACAGATCTATTCCCCCCAGATTAGCAATCTCAGCAGGCGTCAGTTCAACTTCAAAGAATGCCCTTGCAGTCCCTACGCCATATTGATCCCAATTTCGAATAATAAGAGTCCCAAGAACCGCTTTCTGTGCCAAGATCTGTTCAGCTGAAAGATACTGATCGGACGCGGATTGAAGAATGCTCATCACTTTTTTAATTCTAGTATTCTCACTGACAAGTCTAGAAGAAACAACACTAACAGCACTTGCGGCATCAGCGCTATGGTCTCCTCTCGTGATGTTTTTGTACGCTGTATTAACTCCGCTACTTTGCGCAGCATTCATTGATAAAACTGGCTGAATAATTTGGTTCTTAATGCCAACCAATTCTTCGCAATTAATTGAATACATACTCTTCATTTGAACAGATCCCCTTTGACCAATTGCTTCTTGCTTCTCAATTTATTTCACAATAGAATCCCAATTACATCGCTAGATAGGGTAACCATAGCAACCTATGTCGACAACATAGGTTGCTATGGATGTACTACTAGATTAAATGGTTTGCCCGTCTTCCTCCATCTTGTTGGCGTGACTCATAATAGCTTTCGAATACTCTTCTAGCTGCGGAACAAATGACCTTAATTTCGGAACCATTTCGTTCCATTGGGCCTCAAACTTATTCACAGCTGCATCATCCCATGAATCCTTTACCCTCGCAACAACTTTTGAAACCGTATCAATCAAGGTTTGAAGATTTGTTGCTTCGTTCTGAACTGCCGTACTGTCACTTCTCATTCCTTCGTAGTCATAAAATGCCATTTTTTTGCCTCCTTTGTATTTTTGATGGCTTAGCCAATCATTCCACTAATTGTCTGATCCGTCTCTTGATATGTCGTACAAACTGTTTCAAAAAGAGTCTGCATCGTATCTAGCAAAACAAGTGCCTGAGGGATCGCTTCTTCTAACATTTCGTCGTATGCTGCCTCAAACTGATCGAAAGCCGGATCTTCCCATTTTTCGCTTACTTCCCACATAATGTTTGACAGCCTTGGCTGCATATCTGATAACACATTATATTGAGTACTAATTTCCTTTATAATAGCTTCAAGTTCTGAAAAATTGACTTTAATCTTTCCTGCCATTGCTCTATTCTCCTATATCAGACTACCAGGCGCCACCACTGCTATCCCCATCACCGGTTAGTGCAGCTTCCCATTGTTGCAGCTTGCGATTAAATGCTTCCCATAACGTTAGCATTTTCTCATTATATGCTCGTATTGCTGATGCTGCGTCTCTCATCTTTTGCGCTGTTTCTTCTGCCTCGGCGCACAGCTCACTCACATATGTAGTTAACTTATCTCCCGCATCCGTATCTAATCCTTGTCCAATCTCTCCAATGCTATTCTTCATTTTTCCTATTTCACTATCATACTGATCAGCTAAAGTGCAGAGTCTTTTTGCTTCCTTTTCAAGCCGAATCTCATCAAAAGTTGTCCAGCCCCATCTCCATACAGGTTTATCCGACATATTTCCCTCCTAATCAATATATAGATAGCTTCCATCCCAAGCTCCGACAGTTGCAAGTGTCTGTCCATTCTGAATTATTCGATTATTGAATGAAAGCCGAATCGGATTGATTTCGTTTACAGCTTCACCCCATTCGTCCACCAGTAATGATACGATTTCTTGTTCTAACAGCTCAACAGGTTTATAACAAGGAACCTTTATGTCTACAGAACAGTTCATTCTCCGGCTTACTACCGTAACAATCACTTCATCAACTTGTCTTTTGCAATCTTCTACCATCAAATCGCTCTCCTTAGTTCGGCAAGCTTTGATTCCAACTTGCGATTGTTTCCTAGTTCAAAGCAAATATACTGTTTCTCTTTCGTTGGTTCCGGACGGATAATAAGGAATTTGCCATCCAAGCAACAGATTGTGAGCTTATTATTTATATGTATATCCGTTTGTGTTCGTATTATAACTACAACTGATACATACTCCCCTCTTCCTGTCAGCGCATTTGCCAAATGCTCTGATAATTGAACGGGACATCCATCGTTTTGGATTTCTCTTACTAATCGTTCTTTTCTTAATTGACTGAGTATTTCAATTCTCTTTGCACTCACACGGTATGACTCATCATTGTATTCATTTCCGGCCACATCCTGCACTGCAAATAATTGATCAACTCTTTTATAAATTGCCTCCTTGTTTGTTCTCTCTAAACATATCGTGCCTTCCTTTTTTGATTCAGAAACAACCATGTCATCCATGATAAAGAAACGATTAAAAGCTTCTTCTCTATCAAGCGATGTGGACGTAAAATGAACTATCCTTTCCCATTGGTTACATGCGCTTAGCATGGATAACAAATCAGGTTCGATAGAGAAAGCATAATCAAAGTCACTAACGGCATATCCTTTTGATAGCAGCGATTCTTGAATGCGTAGCTCCTCTTGTGGGTCGGTTCCAAGCGAATAACCAATTCCCATCACATCGTTGTTGTACTGACTCATTAAATATTGCAGCTCTCTTTTGTTTAAGCAATATCTCTCCATGGACATCTCCTTTACTTACACTCCATACTTTTGAATTGAATCGCTTGTAACAATCCTTTTTCTGCCTCGAAATGAAGATAGAGTGGCATGTTCACATCTTGTGCAATACCTGTCGCGTATTGACTAAAAAGCGAGCATTCTTTCCATTTCAATCCGTCTACGATAAGCCCTCTGTTAAAGTATCGTCTTATCGTTTCTTCTTCCTTATCATACAATGTCACCACATCTTCGGTTTTGCCAGTTGTAATGAGATATGTCGAAGTATTTTTCCCGATACGGATCACAGCGCTAAGCATTTCTCGAAAATCACTTGAAGTCTCTTCAAGAAAGCGAGGTAAGTCAATAATACATATAACAATGGGGTTGAAAACCTCACTTCTTCCTTCCTTCCACTTAGAAAGGCGAGCCCTAAGTACTTCTCTCACTTGGACCAATCTTTCCTCAAACTCTCGGCGATTACAATATCCTTCATGATTAAACGTTTGTTTGTTTGAATCATAGGTAATGAAGATATCCACCTTTTGTTTCTCATTGATTTGCCGCGTAACAAGGTCGATGTAGTTAGTATTATCTGAAGCACAATCTGAAACGACCATTAAAGCGGGCAATGCTGCAAAGTTATGAACCACAGCAGTTGCATCGTCAACAGATAGACCAAGTATCGGTTGGCTGCTATTATCAACAATGCTCCCATACGGGATAATAACTGGTAATTGTGTTTTGACTTTGCGCTGAATCGCCCCAACTCTCAGTCTGATCTTCTTTCCATTTTCTCGAAGAACATCAAGCATATGGTCAATATCGTGTTCGCGTTCTATTGGTAAAGCCGTTTGAAATTCAACGACCATGGAATCCCATCTGCAAATACCGCGTCCCTGAAAGCTGGCTGGGGTGGTTCCCCTAGCGCCCAAAATGCTGCCGTATTCGTTCTTTGATGCCATTTGAAGGACAAATCTCATTGTTGGTTTAATTGTACCAGAGATTCTGTAGGTATCTCTCTCTTCAGATGCCGTTAAGAAACAATAAATTCCATAATGAGATCCATTTCTAACTAAGTTGTCAATGAACGGATCAATAACATCAGAATACGTTTTTCGGAGTTCACTGTACCCATCAACAACTACGAGGATGAAAGGAAGTTCATTCTGCTTCCGAATATCAGATGTCAAATAGGCTTGATAATCCCCTATCGCATGACCACTAAAGAGCTTTCTACGCGTAGAAACCTCCTTGTCTATTGAATCAAGCACTTTTAATAATGCTTGCTTCTCGTCAAACAATGTACACAAATCAATAGTATGTGGATAATCCGCAAAAGCTGCAAGGCTGCCCGTATTGTAATCTATCAGATAACATGCTGCTTCTACGGGTGAATACTCTTTGGTCATCGATGTCAATAGCGTGAACAAAAAAGTGGTTTTACCTGTCTGTGGAGCACCATATATTATGCCTGAACCATTCTCGGAAAACTCCACTTTCAATGGTTCTTGCTTTTGCAAAACAGGAACATCAGCTAACCCAACGGTCAACTCAAGTTTCTTCTTTTCCGCTTTGACCCAACTATTCTTATCAAATGTGTTTTCGATTTCGTTGAGTAATAATACTCGAGGAAGATTCCTTTCCCATACTCGATGGGTACTAGCGTATCCGTTTTCTTTCGCTATAATTGCCATCTTCCGAACGATCGCTTTAGTCTCTGTTTCCTCATCACCCCTCCGTGGGGCATCAGTTTTGCGTGTAATCAGCATTCCGTTTCGCCTAACAATTGCGACCGGAGTGTTGCTTGTTTTAACCATTTGGAAGGGAGAATATGGGGCTCCACACCATAAGCCCTGTATCTCCTTATTGATACGCATTTTATCAACTCGGATAAACCCACGTCCTGGTATTTCAGATAAATGCGCTGCATCAGCAATGCCAATCATTTCTTTACTATCGGCATCGCTTTCAACCCTCAAACACCATCGAAAAGCAGTATTTGCACGGATCTTATCATTGATAGCAGACGAGGGATGCTGTGTCGCCAACAGCACATACATTCCTAAAGACCCACCCGTAGCATACAAGCTCTCAACGAGTTTCATGAACTCAGGGTATTGCGATTTTATCTCAGCGAATTCATCTAACACAATCATAAGGAAAGGAAGCGGCTTTTTAACCTTTCCCTCTTGCTTTTTCTTATGATACAGCAAAATATTGCCATCACACCCTGCATCACGTAACACATGCTGTCTTCGTGAGATCTCGCTCTTAAGGGACGTGGCGTAACGCAGTATAAAATCGTCTCTATCTGGATCAACATCAAGATTGGATATGGCTCCAGCAAGATGCGGCATCCCAACGAATGGCGCTGTTAAAGAGCTGCCCTTAAAATCGATCAAGACAAAGGCCACGTCATCAGGAGAAAACGCCACAGCCATTTCAGTCACCCATGTACGAAGCAAGTCGGTTTTTCCAGATCGAGTTGTACCAGCAATTAAGCCCATTGGTCCACATTGCTTTTCATGAATATCGAACTCAAACAAGCTTCCATCTGCACATACTCCGATTGGGACTCTCATGCTCTTGTATGCAATATTCTTTCTCCATCTGTCTAGTATATGTAATGAATCAGGATTATTCACGCCATGAGCTTCAAGAAGAGTGATACTATTGGGAAGGCCCTTTTCACCATTTGTTTGCATCAATCGAACTGGTGCTAACTCTCTTGAGAACTGATCGACTTCCTCATTACTGATACATTCAGATCTAAATAACTGCATAGAGGCAGTATCGTCCGCATTGTAGATTTCGTTCTGGTTATTCTCTTTCGCATTAACAATCTGCAAGCAACGCGAAGGGATTTGTGAACGATTATGATAAACAAACACAGTGCTTGCTCCAATTGCTTCATTGTTGGAACACAGAAGGTCAGCTATTTCATCGTTCTGAAGAAATACCGGATCTGCAATGAAAATAACGAAATGTGGTAAAGGTACTGTAGTTTTTGCAAATAGTGCGCCCTTTGCTGCCAATCGTTCTGCAAAGAGTTTCTTAAGTTTTTCTAACAATTGGGCAGCTTCAAAGCGATCACATGTCATAAAACGTTCTTGATGTTGATTATCAAAAACATGTGGCAAAAAACGGAATGAATCCCATATCTTGGCCTCTGCCTCTGGATAAAGCATTACAAGTTTTACTTCATCATAGCAATGCAGCCCTGCGATCCCCATTATCATCTGCCGACAAATGTTGATTGCAGTTTCTCTATGTCCAATAATCCCCGTCGTTTGTTTTGTCAACAGATCACACAAAATAGGGCAGTCATCCACATAGTGGAACTCCTCGACAATATCACGAGCCTCTTCTTCTAGCTCGTTATTCTCTTGAAAGTCGTCTTTCTTCGGTGCTCTAATAAACTCGCCATAATCGATACTGCCGATGCCAATACGCACAGTTAAAAAATCATTATCATCCCTTGTTCTTTCCCACAGATGTTCTTTGCTTTTTGTCATTTTTAAACAAGTGTGAGGGGATGGGTTCTCTTCTTCCAGGATTGCTCTAACGCTATCAGTACGTTTTTGTAAATCTTGCCTCTTTGTATCAAGCAAAGTTCGATATTTGGTATCGATTTCCGCTTGAGAAGCTTTATGTGTCTTTTTTTGAGTAAAATAGTTAACGACTGAAACAATCACGCTGATAAGCTGCATAGGCAGCATATAAATCATGGTATTTGTTCCCACAATAACTGCCATTATCAACATTATAAACACCATGCAGACGGGGGCTGCCAAAATCGACACCCAATTAAGCTTTGGTGGAGCCCCAAGCTTCGGCATAGCAGGAATCTCAATCAACTCCTTAGGAAGCGCATGTCTAATTCGCGCAGCAGGGGAAAACCAAGGATATGTGGCGGTATTAGAAACGGTTGAGATCTCATCAATTGAAAAAGAAGATTTTGGATAATTACTAAAAGTAGTTATTATCCTACTCTTTGATTTTGCAGCCTTAACCGTTGTACTATTCTTTTTATTCTCTCCAGTTGATCCCATTCTGGAGATTAACTTTGTTTTATCGTCCATATCTCCTGTGCCTCAGCAACAATTAAAAACCCGAAGGTCTATACCATAAGGTTCTGATGTCTGTTGGAGTTTGCTCCATAGTATTGTTATTGTTCAAGCTGTCTAAACTATTGTCTTTATTTGAACAACCACCCTCCTTTTCGAAGACACTGAGACAACTAAACACAGAAGCCATCTCAGGGCGATCATCAGGATTCAATGCAAGCATATTTCTTATAAGATCCGCCAGAACTCCAGGAAGAGAACTAGACAATACGATCTCATCTCCTTCTAAAAGAGCTTCATGTGCAGATTCAAAACATGACGAAAAAGAAGGAAGCTTTCCCGTATAGTATTGATGAAATAATAAACCAGCCGTAAACACATCAACTTTTTGCGTAAGCTCTATGTCCTCTCCAAACATATATCTACATGTTTCAGGTGCTAAGTATGGCAAATCGCCTTGTACTTCTTCGTGGTTTGGCTGGTGTCCTACGATAAAGCTGCCGTCAAAGTCTATGATCTTTGCTATAAAATTTCCTGTTGCTGATTCTTTAATAAGAATATTGTTCGGTTTTAAATCCGCATGCACAACACTGTTTTCATGAAGTCTCCTTAAGCTGCTTGATAAAACTTTTAATAACAGCACCTTTTTTTCTTTTGATGCTTTAGCAATATTCTCGATCCTTGCTTTTGTAATGTCAATTTTCTCAGTAGTGATATAATATTTCGTTCCATACAGAAAAAAATCTTCTATAGTAACAATGTTACCATTTGCGCTTTTCTCAATTCGATCATACAACTCACGTTTCTTCTTGTAAAACTCAAAACATATTGCCTTTTTTGCAGCGATTGCTTCAGGGGAAAGAGCTTTTGTCGAAGGGCAAGACGGAGATATAAACTCTTTGATAAAGTATTCCTTGCCGTCTTTCTTTGCAAAAGACCATCTAGCATTACCACTATTAGTATTCTGCCACGGTTCTGTCAACTGATAATCTGCTACGCATGGCATTACTTTTGTTTTCTTTTCAAACGAAAATAGCATTCTTACTTATTATTCCCCCACATATACTGTTGTTGGTAGTTATTCCATAGTTCCCTTAACTCGTTTTGACTCGTTTCGGGATTCATGCACCTTCCATAGTCTTTCTGGAATCTTTGAAAAGTATCACGGTAATGATTCTTAATTTGGTCAAACGACTCAAATCCTAATCCTAATGCTAATAATGTAAAATCATCTGCTGCTCTTCGTTCAATTCGATTGGATAATTGGTTTTCCCATTCTTTAAGAGATCTAGCACTCATCAAGGTAGAAAGCAAAATGAACTCAAATTCCATAGGCGAACGCAAATAACCATAGCATCCATCTGTTGCAACCAACAAAATGCACTTATCGTTAATGTTAATATCTTTAACATTTACATAAAAATCATTCGCAGAAACAACATTTGATAAAACACCATCTTGCTCAAGATTATCAAAAGGATCTATTTCCCCTTTAAGATCATCTTTCGTAATTTGGTACAAACCTCTGTTCGATAGTACATATCCTCTTGAATCACCGGCCCACATCATTAGGCATCGTATGACATTGTTATCACGACAAACTAGAGCTGCTGATAGGGTTGTAGGAAAGGGTTTCACCATGTTGCTTAGAACAAGCCTACCGCCTTCAGCGGATGTCAACTGCTGAAGTTCTGTAATCCTCTCAGCCAAAGCTTGTTTTAGGCTCTGCGCTACGGCTTTTGCAGGATAAGACTGAAATCCGAGTTGGTCGATCTTATTATCATAGAACCAGTCAACCATAGTTTGAGCGCAAGAGAACGACGCAATACGGGCTCCTGTCCAGTTTTCAGCCACGGAATACTTTTTTGACCCTGCTCCACCACATCCGTCGAGAGCTGCAATAAATGCTGCTTTATCAGGAACCACAACACAAGCAGCTGAGTCTTCGCCCTGACCGCTTTTTTGTTCAACCTCGATCGACAGCAATAGCTGGCTATTAGTAAGTATGTCCATAACGTTTTCCCTTGCACTCAAGCAAAATCTATTCAAATAGAATTGCTGATAGTATCGATGATTTCAGAATAACTAACTTCGTCTAATCCCTGTCCTGCCTCGGACGGAAAATGAAGGACATTATCCCAGTTAGCAGATATAGTATTCCAATAAGGTTGGTCAGGCGCATATAGCAATAAGCGCTTAGCATTTTTGTCCATATAGCCTGTGCTCGATGCATCCCCCCACCACGATGTCAGTTCGTTAAAGTCTTTTACCATGTATTCTCTAGGATAAGTTTCTTCATCCCAACCAAATCCTAAATCATGCGTTGCGGCATCTGTCCAAACAACAATTACCTGCCTACGCTTAATGCCCGATCCTCCTTCACACCAATGTGAGCGAATGGCGTAGGCCATTGCTTCCAATCCATCTTCAGGATCATCTCCACCACCAACAGCTTCAATTCCTCTAATGCACCTTTCGAACAGATCTTTATCATTCGGCAGGGTAAAGAAGTCTGTGGTCAACATAGCATCTTTCCCATCATATTTATAATCTCTAAAAGCAACGATTCGAATACGGAGCTGATTTATACTTTTCTTTTTCTTTGACATGGAATCAGCTAAATCTTGATGAAAAGATAAAGCATGTTTTTTAACCATATCAAGCAAACCGTCCATGCTCGCTGTCGCATCAATGCAAAACACTAAGTCTACGTTATAACTGACTTTATAATTGCTTCCCATTATCAAATCCTCCTTAAAATATTTTTAGAATCCTTTTGGACGATACATCGCATTATCAAGCTCATTCATTGTTTTCACAAGCCGCACAGAAAATACTACACACATCCATGCTGACAGAATAATAGCAGCAGGAATGATTGTTGAATCATCATTTCCAAACCAAATGACAAGAGCATAAATACTAGTTAGGATAGCAACGATTACCGATATCGTTATTGGTAGATTTCTCTTCCTAACATTCAAATTAACAAATACGAATACTGCCGGTGCTATTGTGATGCACACTAAAAGGATTGAACATATCTGCTCAATAGATCCGTTTATTCCTGTGCAATTCTTGTAAATGGTAAACTCTGCGGCATTTTTTACATATGGTAAGCCAAACAAAATCAATTGCAAGATAACAAATCCAAGAGCTAGACCCTTAAATGTTGATTTTTGACTATCATATTTTTTAATCAACTCTCTTAAAGAATCACCATTATCAGATTCATCTTTTTCCCCATTGCTAAATTGATTTCCTTTTACTTGTTTTTGAGAACCAATCTGTTGATTATGCCTGGTTGTATACGAAGAAACCCCTTGCTCGTGAGCATCAACAGATTGTGCATCCTTCTTTGCTCCACAAGTGGTACAGATGATAACATCATCAGCGTTCTCAGTTTCACAGTTTTTACAAATCCATGTTCCCATATCTTGTTTCCTCTCTTAATTGATTATTCTCCATAACTACTAGAAGGCTCAGCTGTCGGCGTACTAGTTGGCCCATGCGGGGTGTTGGAAGGAACTCCAGGGAAATGAAAAGGTGAATCAGAGTTTCCTGGTGTTGGCGTTGGTTCAGGTGACAAGGATGGTTCAGGCGTAGCGATTGCTTGCCAACAAGCAACTAACTGAATCGTTCCATTTCCGTCACACACAAAATTACCTTCCGGATCAAGTTCAACATCTTTATCACTGTTCATGTCTTTCCATCCAATGAACAAATGCGTAGAACTCGCTAAACTTGGTAGTTTTATCTTCGACCCATTTTCCAAAAGAATACAAATTGGTGAACTGCTATCTTCTCCAGGATAATTACAGTAAAGTGTTATCATAACGCTCTCTGTATCAAATACGCTCTCAAGGGACTCTATCTGTCTCTTATTCTCTTCCATGCCCCCGTCCACGGTTTGTTGCAATTCTTCTAAAGAATCTGATAATTCTGTAACTTTACCGTCAATAAGAGACAAAGCATCTTTAGTAGTGGCATTATTTGTACCAATTCGCTTCGCAAGGAAAACCACACTGCATAGTAGCAGCAAGGCAACAATCAGACAAGACAAGACAGCTGAAGCAAAGATCTTAATATTAGTTGATCTTAAGTCTTTTTTCTTGGACACATCGCTCAATCTTAATAAAACTTCTTTATACTTTGTATCCTCAGTACTCTTCTGATTACTTTGTGGAACCTTTTGTTGAGTTTTCCCAGTTCGATTGGCATCCAACGGCGTTAACCTTGGATAATACTTCATCTTTACGGAAAACTGTGTTGGATTATTGCAGAACGGGCATATTTCCGCATTCTGTGCAACACCCTTCCCACAATTCGGACAAATCATTCTGTATCTCCTTTCGGCAATCAAAACCCTGTCGGTCTATTCCAAAGAGCCTTTTCATCAAGGTTTTCTTGTTTTGATGGTTCTTCCGGTTTCTTCCACTCTTTATCTATTGAAGGAGCCTCACTTGAGGTGTTTGCCGTTGATGCCGTTCGCCCAGCTTCTGTCCTTAATACAATCGTTTCAGGGCTAACCTCTTCCTTTTTTGATGAATTCACCAATTTACTTGCCCGGTCTGTGTCTTCAGCTTTTGGGAAAGGCCGATCACTCAGAACAATTTCCGTCTCATCTTTTTTGTCTGATAAGACAATAACAGAGATAATACCTATAACACCTATTGCCAACATCAACCAGCCATGTGCTTGAAAAAGCACATAACCTATTTCGGTGTGTAATGCACAATTATACTGTTCACATGCCTCTCTTACAGATTTCAAAATGTAATTGTTGTACAATAGAAGAGAAATAGCTTCAGCAATGTAGGTAATAAAGCTCACGATATGCTTTTTAATGAAACTGCACCCAATAACCACGAGAGGCAGCAATAACAGGACAAGCACTTTGGCATCTCCATCAATTCTTTCTGTTTCTCCCATGACCGAAAACTCTTTCCCAAATGCCATTTCAGATGCACTCATCGTATCAAGCTTTTGTCCAGAACAGGAAACTGTGCAAAAAGGCAGGAAAAAAGCGAGAATAGCAATTAATGCCAGTACACGCGCTATCCACGGAAAGCTTTTTTTCACGCTTCGAGTGATTTTATCCTTTTCCATACAACCCCTCCCTCAAGGAATAACGTGGGGTTCATAGAAATAGTGTCAGTCCAAGCTTTGAACGCTAATTATATCAAAACGTAGTGTATTATTACGAGAACAAAAAGCAGACTTTTTGTATCTTGCTATGTTATAATCTAATACAATGAATTAGTGGGGAAACAAGGTGGCTTTCCGATGCTTTGTGCTAAAAAATTGAACTGTATCTGATTGAACAAAAAGTCTACTTTATATTCATGATTTTTTCGTAATATATTACTCTTTTGCCCATCTAAGGAAAGTTCGATAATGAATGCCGACTGTTTTCGCTGCTTCTCTAGCAGTTATTTTGCCTTCTTTCCATAGTCCAAGGCATTCGTAATAAGTTGTTGACCTTTCTTTAGGTGGTTTGCCAAACCTCACACCTCTTTTCTTGGCTGCAGCAATACCTTCTGCTTGCCGCTGCTTTATAAAATTTCTTTCAATCTCTGCAACATAAGAAAGGAGCTGTAAAACAATGTCTGATATCAATGTGCCTGTGAGATCACGGCCTTGTCTTGTGTCTAGCAACGGCATATCCAAAACCACAATAGCTGCGCTTTTTTCTTTAGTAATAATTCTCCATTGGTTCAATATCTCTTGATAATTCCTTCCTAAACGATCAATGCTCTTGACTATTACCGTATCTCCTGGTTTCAGTTGTCGAATCATTCTTTTATAGAATGGTCTTTCAAAATCCTTCCCAGATTTCTTGTCTACATACACATGATCTCTTCTTACTCCAAACTCCAATAGTGCTGAGATTTGTCTCTCTTCATTCTGGTCTTTTGATGAAACTCTCGCATACCCATAAATAGTCCCCGTCATGATTGCCTCCTTGCTTGTTTTCTAAACACAGGAAGCACCTTGTTTCACCCATTTGTGGACTTTTTATGGTCTATTTTACTATATAAAGTCCAGAAAGTCTATATATAGTCCAATGATTGTATGAGAACATGGTACGCTTTTCTTATCGAAACAAGGAGTGATTCTCATGCAAATCAGGGAGTTTATTGTTAATAGAATCTACGAACTATGTGACGAACGACGCATTTCGCTTACTCGATTAGCACGTCTTTCTGCATTGCCTCCATCCACAATAAAAAACATTGTGAATGGTGCAAGTCAAAACCCAGGAATTGTGACAATCAAAAAGATATGTGACGGATTAGAAATCTCATTGATTGATTTCTTTAATACCAATGAGTTTAGATCGGTTGATCAAGAGATAAAATAGACATTCAATTAGATGATTCGGAACAAAGGATCGCTTTAAATGCTTTACCGTTAAAAGAAATCAACCAAAAACCGCCGGGTCTCGGCGGTTTTATTCGTCTTTGACGAAGGTCACTATATCGTTTGGCGTACAATCAAGGAGAGTGCATAATTGCTCCATCGTGTATAGTGTCATATTCTTGCACTCACGGATTCTTTGGAGTACGGAACGTTGTACACCCATATTGATCAGATCATATTGGGAGATGCCTTTTTCTTGGCAGGTTTTCCAAAAAGGACTGTAATCCAGCACAAAAAAGCACCTCCTTTCACCGATTTCTCTAATAATTATAGATTCGCTCTACCCAAAATGATATGGTTCATATATGCTCCATAAACCAGTGAAACTGGTTGCAATTCCGGAAAAAACAGCGATCTTGCCATCTGTTTTTTGCCAACTTGAAAGCCGTCCAACTTGGCAGTTTTGGGGCTGGAAAAGCTGCAAACTGAAAACATGGATCGGACAGTCCCCAAAAGCAACTATCCTGTAATTCGGGCTAAATTTGAGAGAAAAGGAGGTGGATTCCCCGCTCAAGTTGGCAAAAAATCAACTTGGCAGTTTTTGCATCATAAGCCGACCCGAATCACATGGAATGTTGAAAACATGAGAAACCCGAAGGTTTTTTCCAAATGCCACAGAAAGGCGAATTCATGTACCACAACTGTGGACAAAACAATGGTACGATAAATAGGCCGTTAGATCGGGATTGTTTCGTGGTGCATAGAAAGGAACTTGCACATGGCAGAAACATTGGGAGAACGTATCAAGCGGCTTAGGAAAAGCAAAGGCAAGACACAGGAACAGGTTGCAGCTGCTCTGCTCCTAAACAGAAGGGCAGTCAGCAGCTATGAGAAAAACGAGCGGGAGCCGAATTTGGAGACCATTGTCTTATTGGCCAGGTATTTCCATGTTACGACGGACTATCTGCTCGGGGTTGGCAGGAATCGATCGATAAACGCAAACGGCCTGACGGAAAAAGAGTATCTGCTTGTGAAAGAGCTGGTCTCGATCATAGCGGACAAGAACAAAAAGTAAAGGAAGCAGAAATGGATACCAAAGCACTTGACAGCAACGAAATTGCCTACTACTCAACGGTTGAGCAGCGAAGCGTTGAGTGGCTTTGGTATCCATACATTCCGTATGGAAAGATCACCTTGCTCCAGGGTGATCCCGGAGACGGCAAGTCTACCTTCATGCTCCATCTGGTGGCAAGAATCACAACGAAAGGTAAGCTACCTGACGGAAAGGCATTCCCTGAATGTCAAAACGTGATTTATCAGTGTTCAGAGGATAGTCCTTCAGATACCATTAAACCACGATTGATCGCTGCCGGAGCTGATTGTGATCGGGTAGCCTTCATATCTGAAGAAAACGACGAGCTAACCATAGATGACCGTCGTGTGGAGGAAGCGATCGTCCGCACTAATGCCCGACTATGTATCTTTGATCCGATACAGGCATATATCCCGCCCGACAGCGATATGCAGAACGCCGCAAAGATGCGCGCCGTTATGAAGCGTCTTGCAGGGGTTGCAGAGCGGACGCGCTGTGCAATCGTGCTGATCGGACACATGACAAAGGCAGCCAGTGGGAAGAACCTGTATCGCGGACTTGGGAGTATAGACATAGCGGCAACGGCTCGCAGCGTTCTCATGATAGAACGCGATCCGGAGGACAGCAGTATTCGGTATATGTTCCCTGTCAAAAGCAGCCTCGCATACGAGGGCTGTGCGATTCGCTTCATGTTCGACCGTTTGATAGGCTTCCAATTCCTGGGAACGAGCAACTATAAATCGGCTCCCATGTCCGATATGGACGATGGCAGCAAGGCGCAGCGTGCGGAGCGCATGATACGCGCCATGCTCCTGGACGGTGAGCAGGTCGGCAGCTCAGTGATTGAGCACATTCAGGGAACAGGCATCTCCGAGCATACCATACGCTTAACCGCGCGGAAGATTGGCGTCAAGTCCTTCCGGAAGGGAACGAAATGGTACTGGAAGCTGGAACAGTTCACGCAACCTCAGGAGGTTCAGTATGATTGAAGAAAACAAACCAACATCACCTACCGCTTCCACGCCGACCGTTCAGTTCTTCCCCGCCAAAGCGAAAGCAAACATCTACGCAAAGGACCACGTTTACCGTACCTGTGCTTACTGCCGTGTGTCGACGGAAAGCGACATGCAAATGACTTCGTATGATCTGCAAGTTGAGCACTATCGCAACCTTGCAAGCGAACACCCGAATTGGGATCTGCAAAAGGTATACGCAGATCGAGGGATCAGCGGCACTTCCCTAAAGAACAGGGAACATTTCAACGAAATGCTCGAAGCGTGCTGGGCAGGGAAATACAATCTAATCGTCACCAAGAGCGTGTCACGTTTCGCTCGAAACCTTGTGGATTGTATCTCTCTGGTACGAAAGCTCAAAGCACACAATCCGCCGATCGGCGTGTTCTTTGAAACGGATAACCTATTTACGCTTTCTGAGGATTCGGAGCTGAAGCTCTCACTGCTTGCCACCTTCGCACAGGAGGAATCCACCAAGAAACGCGAAAGCATGATCTGGTCATTGATTGAACGATTCAAACGCGGACAGCTCCTTCTTCCTGAGTGCTATGGTTACACGCGAGAACGGGATTCCACAGGAAAACATTATGTCAAAGGTTCCAAGCTCCAGATCGTCGAAGAAGAAGCCGTTGTAGTTCGCTTTATCTACGATGCCTTTCTCGCAGGCTACCCATTGGAGAGTATTGCCGACATTCTGACTGCTGCCGAGGTTCCGAACGCGACCGGCACAACCGATTGGAATGCCGGTGGACTGCGATACATACTGAGCAATGAGCGCTATTGCGGGAATGTACTGACATGGAAGACAGTTACTTCAGATATGTTTGAACACACACATAGGAAGAATGACGGGGATCAGGATCAGTATCTCTATGAGCAAGTTCACGACTCCATCATTCCTGTCTCCAAGTTCGAGGCAGCACAGGTGCTTCTTGCCAACCGAAAGCACGGCGTGAAAGCATATCCCCGGATGCACGTCATAGACGACGGCATTTTCCGTGGGTATATCCCTGTAAATCATCATTGGATGAACAACGATCCTCACACCTACTATGAGGCATCCAATACGGTGCGAAATCCCCACCGCGTTCAGAAAATTGCAAGGCGGGAGTTCAGCCGGTTCGATTTGAATGGGTATCAGGTTGTGCGCGGGCAGTTCATGATGCACCGTGCAGAGTGTCCTGCGATCACGATCAACGATAAGCGCATCAGCTTCAACGTGGAGTGTCAGCGAAAGTTCCATGATGTGAACTACATTCAACTGCTGATACACCCGGTCGAACGTAAGATCGCCATCCGACCATGTCTTGCCATGGATGTGTACAGCATCCGCTGGCGCATAGATGCGGATCGGCCTTTCATCCCCAAGAGCATCGCATGTCAGTATTTTTCGGATGCGCTGTATCAGATCATGGGATGGAACCCCGATTACCAGTATCGAATACGCGGCACTTGGGCTGCACGCGGTAAGGATCAGATCATTGTGTTTGACATCACCAATGCTGCGCCGTTTACCACGATCGAGCAGCACCCGGATGAAGAAACAATTGTTCGGAGACGGCTCGATATTCTTCCGCAGAACCCTTCCTTCGGAACGGAGTTCTATGAATACAACATTCAAAATGCGTTCTACTACATGAACCCACGTACCGACTGGAACGCGCAGGCAAAGAGCCATGCAATAGCGGATTCCACAGCGATTGATTTGCTTTCGGAAAGTGAACTGTCGCAGAGTATGGAACTGATTAAAACGAGAGTAGGTGTTAATTGCGATGAATGATGAAACTGAGAAACTGTTTACCCAATCCCAGCCGCTTGAAGATCTTGGCGAAAAAGAGGTCGTGGATCTTGCGGGGTATCAGATCACAAGAGGCGAGCTGTTTGCCCATCAGCGGGAGCCCGCCATCACAATCTGGCCGGATCGAATCAAGTTCAATATGGCTTGTCTAAGAGAGTTCCCGGGCATAACGCATATCCAACTTCTGATTCACCCAGAGCAAAGGCGTCTCATCATACGCCCCTGTGATAAAAATGCGCCGGATTCGCTGCGCTGGGCGCTCGGCGGCGGTGAAACAGATATTAGGAATCGAGATATGATCTGCCGCATCTTTGCAGCAAAGGTGTTCGAACTCATGCAATGGGACAAGCAATACCGGTATAAGATGCTCGGGCGTCCTGCCGTATGTGACGGCGAGGTGTTGTTTCTATTCAAGCTCACGGACTTTGAGTTCTTTCTCGCCGGCGGCAAGGGCCGTTCTAAGGGGTATTTGCGAGAAGACTGGCGTGACAGCTTCGGGATTCCGGTGGAACAGCACGAGAATTCCTATAAGATCAACCTCGCAGACGGTTACATTATTACAGACAAAATATAAGGAGGTACAATCATGATGCAGGATGATTTCGTCATGGCAGATGTCAGTATGGAGGGATTCCAGCTCATACGCGGTCAATACTTCAGTCGGCAGGCTGACCCTATCATGACCCTTTGGAAATCCGCCGTCGGGTTTAATAAACCGACATATACGGCGCTCAACAACTGCGAGGCGGTTCAGTTCTTCGTACACCCCACCGAGCATAAGATCATAATCAAGCCTTCGCCCTCGAAAGAACCAGACTCGGTCAACTGGTCAAAGGACGCGCTCTCCCCCAAAAACAACCGGTTGGAATGCACGTTCTTCACAAGGCGGTTGTTTCGCCAATGGGGACTGAATGAAAAAATGCGATACCGGACAAACGGCAAGCTGGTACGTTCCAATCGCACCGTTATGCTGCTGTTCGATTTTACTGACCCTGAAATATGGGACGGGACGAAGATGGTGAGAGAAAGTGTCTGAACAAACCTTCATTTCCTTCTATCTTCGATCTTACACGATTCGCGTGTTTGTAACATCGATTCGAAGCATTGGACAGCCACGCTTTATCCGGTTCATGATCAACACCGAAACGATGCAGCTTGTCATGATCCCCGCTGACAGGAAAGACTTTCAATCATTTCGTGTTCCGAAGGGCGTGTTGAATCCCGGCACCAAACGACAAAAGATGGCGATCCACAGCCAACAATTCTGTCAACTGCTCTCAAAACGATTGGGATGGGACACGAACTATTCCTACCGTGTTCCCGGAACGGTCTTTGCTGAGCAGAAACTCGCCCGATACGATTTATCGAAGGCGACTGTTATCCGTACAGTTTCTGATAATACGACCAATGAGGAGGATTAGCAATAATGGAAGATTTGACAATTGAAAAACAGGGCTTTGTAGTTTTTAGGCAGGAATTGCCACCAGTGCTGCCCAAGCCAACCGTTAGCTTTCAAAGCAACCAAATTCACCTGAACCGGAGGGCAATGCGCGCTCTCGGGAATCCCGACTATGCCACCATCATGGTGAACCCTGATGAAAAAAAGATGGTCATCAAGGCCTGTGAACAGACCGAAGCAGATTCCATCGTTTTACACAAGAGAGAGGATGGCCGCGCAACGGTCGGATCATGCGGGATGCTGATCAATCAGCTGAAGGTACGATTTGAATGGCCGTCTGCTGGACGGTATATGTTTCAAGCGACGCAATCGGATCTGTTTCCGTTCGCTCTTACGATCAACTTGAATGATCCTGTTTGGGTTTCGCCGATACAGGGCGATGATCCTCCAGCAGCATGATAGACAAATCTCGAAGTATCTGATTGGGATAACTCTCCGGCTCCATTGCGCGATCATGCCAAATTTGATAGAATATCGGTGAAGAAACACATGTCCAGCAAGGGATTTCTGGTACACACATTTGCGTCAGGAACTATCATTCTGTATCCTGCACTCAGACAATCACAACCTCTTGCCTGGCGGAGACAATACGCATGAAGCATTCAAGCAAATCATCCATACCTGATTCTAATGAGAAGGCCATCTACATTCACTATGGTACAGATGTCTTTGATCCAATGCAATTCGTTCCTGTTCGGAACTGTAATTGGATGGCAAAGACAGAACCAGGCACAGGGTTTTGGGCAAGCCGGGAAGATGATCCGCTTGGCTGGGCGAACTGGTGCAAGCAAAACCACTATCTCGAGGAAGGTTCACTCCCATGGTTTCGCTTTACCCTGTCGGACAGTGCCAACGTATTGGAATTGACTTCCCCCGATCAGCTGGAGGCACTTCCAAAGACACAACCATGGAAAGTCAAAGAAGTGGAGCTCTCCGATCCGCCGACCATGGAAGAGCTCACAGCTTGTTTTACGCCTGAGCACTGTTATCTGGACTTTGAGAAGCTCGATTCGGACGGCGTGGACGCCATTGAGCTGCGGAACTACTCCCTCTTCCAGAAATACCTGCCTGCGTGGGATTGCAACTGCATCTTGATTTTGAATCCTGAGATCATCATTGAATGCCCGAACAAAGAATAATCGTCAGAGGATAAACGGAACAATATGATTTATTATACCGGAGATACCCACGGAGAGGTCGAAAAGCTCATCGCATTCTCGGAACGGTTTCACCTGACACCCGAGGACACGATCGTGATCCTCGGTGATGCCGGATGGAATTATTACACCGACAAACGTGATTTTTGGGCAAAATCGTTTCTAAAACGGTTGGGCGTGACCATTTTCTCCATCCATGGAAACCACGAAGCTCGACCCAGCAACCTCTCCTTCTACCATGAAACCGAATGGCGCGGTGGCAGTGTGTATGTCGAAGACGAGTTCCCCAACATCCTATTTGCCAAGGACGGTGAGGTCTACGACCTGGATGGGCACACAGCCATTGCCATCGGCGGGGCATACTCTGTAGACAAATACTATCGGCTGTCGCATTGGCTCAAATGGTTCCCGGACGAACAGCCTGACGATGAAATCAAAGCTCGCGTCGAATCCAAGTTAAACGCCTTGGATTGGAACATCGACCTTGTGCTATCGCACACCTGCCCACAGAAGTTCGTTCCCGTGGAAGCGTTCCTGTCGTGTGTTGATCAAAGCACGGTGGATCACAGCACCGAGGAATGGCTCGATACGATTGAAGACCAGCTGAACTATCAGCACTGGCTGTGCGGTCATTGGCATATCGACAAAACGGTTGACAAGTTCCGTTTCCTTATGGACGACTTCGTTACGCTGCCCGACATAGGTTCCGAGCACAATGCACAGGAGGGCGTATGATAACTGCACCAAAAATAGATCGTTTGCTCCGCTGGTTTGACCGCGGGCACATGAATCCCTCTCCATCCACACCCCGCCTGAATGCGGCGATGGAGCCGCTATTCGATGCCCTCTCTCCGCTTGCCCCGCTGCCGACCAACGAGGAGGTAAAAGAGCTATGGCTCACCATTCCACGCGGACCGATTGAGGACTACGATTCATATGAGGATATGCTGGAATGGGGAGCGGTCGCAAACCGGGAAGAATATGAGCAGCGTTGGCATGAGGACTATCCCGATCCTCTTTGCTGGTATCGGCTGGTGATCGTTGAAAGTTTCAAAAAGGATGGCTCCCTGCGCTTTCGCGCTATCGCCTGCAACGATAATACGATTATCAGCTCCATAATGGATCAACCGTATGCAGCACCAAACTATGCGGAAGACGCGGCTGTAGAATTATGTGCGCTACTGACCGACGCAGCCGCGGAAACTATGGAAAAGCTCCGAAACGGGGCCTACAATGCGGAGATGGATGCGCTCCTTCCGTACTATTTCCGCACCGGTGTCGTACACCGTTCCGTCCTATGGGCTCATGATCCCGATTGGAAGGAACATGATACAGACGGACTTTCGGAAGAGACAATATCCGCTTTCAAGGAACTGCTCTCCAGCGGATGCAACGACGAGTTAACCATCGGTCGTCTTGACCGCATGACCGCAAATGACTTCTTCCGTGCCTGCGCGGTTGGATATAAGGCATGTGGGTACACGAACACAGATATGTCGCTGGTCGATCAGTATTTCTCTCATGCAGACGGTCGGGATGAAGGACTCTCCGGCAGAGGACACGGATTGAACGCCGGTTCCGGGATCGACTTTAACGATCCAGACGCATGGGACAGCTGGTACTTTGACCGTCAACGTGGCGGCGGGCATCCGTGGGAAGTGTGCGCAGGCGGGAACAGCACCCATGTGGATCTGTTTGTTTGCCACGACCGGTACACGTTGTCCTGGAAAGTACGCGCTGGCGAGCTGACCGAAGAACAGGCAAAGCAGCATCCGTGCGGGTTCTTTTTCAAAGTAGCCGGCAAGCATAGACCCATGGAAGCGGTCAGTTTCTATGTCGCCCTGCACAACGAGGGGTATCCCGTCGTTCTGGAAGATGCCGAGGAAATCCTCGCCCGGTTTGACGGCACGGACTATGTGGGCATTGTGCCGCACTCCGTCATCCCGAAATACTGTGAGGAGATGTTCCCGGCGAAGTACGGGAAGGTCATAGACTTTATACACGTTTATGATGAAGAAATCGAGCTATACGGCTCTCACATCGAGTGGCTGCCACTGGAGGAAGCAAAGCTCATATAACATGACTATAGAAGCGTCGATGCACTAAGAAAGGAATGATTGGAGGTTATCTGCCTTGAAAAAAATTATGTATGAAGGTGAGGAAATACAGATTCCCGAAAATCGTAAGGAATCTGCTGCATTAACACGTGCCAAACTCCAAAGCCTGCCTCCTGGTTTTTTGGACAGATTGAGAAATCCGCCAGTTTTACATATTAACATCGGCAAAACTGAATATGTGGTGACTCGTCATTATAATCCGAATGGCACCAAAACCGCATGGGAACAATTATATGAAATAATACTACAGGATCTTCTTAGAAAATACGACAAGTATTAAAGTGTGTCAACCAGGACACAGTAAGGGCAAAAGAGAAGCGGGGAAAGCAGAAAAGCTTTCTCCGTTTCTCGAATCTTGGATCAGCGATAAGCCGCCTTCCCGTTGAATAGCTATAATCGCTAATATGTTGAAGATTATTTGACATTAATTCTTGGATATGCTAATATATAAGCGATAGGAGGTGGACAACATGATTTTGGAAACACCTTATGAAATGGCGCTCGGTGTGGCAGAGCGTTTCCGCGCTGTCCGCAAGGCAAAAAAGATCAGTCTGAAGGAGGTCACCGAAAAGAGCGGTGTCCCCTATTCCACGATCCGTCGGTTCGAGAGCAAGGGAGAGATCTCCTTCCTTGCCTTGGTCAAGATAACATCCGCGATCGGTGAAGATCAGGAGATCAGCGGACTCTTTGCCGACCATGTCCCGGAATCCATAGAGGAGGTCATCCGTGGAAATCGTAGATAAACTGGAAGTCTGGTATGATGGCAAGCATGTCGGCACGATGGCTCCGTATCGGAGATACTTGACTGCGTTCGAGTATTCCCACGAGTGGCTGCAAAGCGGGTTTTCCATCAGCCCCTTCTCCCTTCCGCTGACCGCTGGAGTAAAGATTGCCAAGCCCGATCCGTTTGACGGGCTGTTTGGCATCTTTGCAGATTCGCTTCCAGATGGCTGGAACCGGTTGCTGGTGGATCGTATGCTGCGAAAAGCAGGCGAAAACCCGGAGCAGATTGATTCCCTCCAGAGGCTCTCTATTGTCGGAGATTCAGGAATGGGCGCTTTGGAATACAGACCGGTCTATCAATGGCAAAGCGTTGAGGCAGTTCAAGATTTGGACCGGCTTGCCGCAGAGTGTAAAAAGATCCTCCAATCCGAAGATTCACAGGATCTTGATCTGCTGTTTGCCATGGGCGGCTCATCCGGCGGTGCAAGACCGAAGGTGCTTCTAAAACTGGACGATGGAGAGTGGCTCGTTAAGTTCCCTTCCTCCGGCGATCCGAAGGACATAGGGCTGATGGAATACGAGTACAACCTGTGTGCCAAAGCCTGTGGCATTGATATTCCGGAAGTCAGGCTTTTCCCCTCTACAAACTGCGCGGGCTATTTCGGAAGCAAACGTTTCGACAGGGAATCAAAGAATGGCACAGATCGAAAGCTGCACATGGCATCTGCATCCGCGCTGCTGGAGGTGTCCCATCGGGTTCCTGCCCTGGACTATTCTTCCCTCATGTCACTGACCTGGCAGCTGACGAAGCAGGCGGAAGATATGAAAAAGCTGTTCACGCTGATGTGCTTCAATGTGTTTGCACATAACCGGGACGATCATTCAAACAACTTCAGCTTTCTTTGTGATAACGGCACATGGCGGCTTGCACCGGCGTATGATCTGACCTATTCCAATTCGATCGGCGGAGAACATGCGACGACGGTTGCAGGAGCAGGCAGGAATCCCGGAATGGCCGACATTCTCAAGGTGGCAAAGAAGGCGGGCATGAAAGAATCACAGGCACGACAGATCGCAGAGCAAGTGCAGGAGACGGTCCTCTCGAAACTCTCCATCTATCTTGAATCAAAGAAATGAATTGCCGCCGTTGAACACAACTGAGTTATCCTGATTGGAGATGAATGCGATATGAAGAAAAGAATGTTTTTGATCGTTATGGTGTTGGTATTGTTGCTTTCGTTGGCCGCCTGCGGCACAAGCCCATCTGCACCTATAGCTCCGAAGCATACGCTGACCTATCTCGGCGGCGAAGTGAAAACGGTTGAGCCGAATGCAGGCGATCCGCATACGCTGGTCTGCGTCTATACCGAATACACCAACAACTCCGGCGAGACGGCGCTCCCGGCAGACAACGTGAATGTGAAAGCGTTTCAGCATGGGACGGAGATCCCGATCATGGTTTTCACAGGCACGAAGATCGGCGATTGCATCCAATGCGACACGGCGGTTCAGAACGGCGTGACCGCGAAGGTCATCTGGACATTCCAACCGCAGGATGAATCGGAAATCAGCATAGAACTTTCCACCGGGGATAAGTACAGTATCAGCGGCGCTGTTGCTGACGCTGCCCCGTGGCCGATCACAGATACGCCGGTCAAGCTCCGATATGACCGTATGTGGATCTACGGCGCGTATGCCGAAACGGAGGACGCCGCCATGATCGCGGACATCGTTGCTACCGTGAACGCGCTGACGGTTGGTGAACCGAGTGATGTATTTGTCACAGATTATACCGATATTCTGACATTTACGTTTGCTGACGGTGGAATGCTCCGCCTGGAGTTTGAGGAGTATAATTGGGTGAAAAACGACCGCGAGCGGTATCATGTGGACGGGCTCTCGCCGCTGCGTAAACTGCTGGACACTCTTATAGAGGAAAGCGAAGCAAAAAAGGATGTGACCGCGCATCAGATCGGGGATCGCTATGAAAACACGATCATGACCGATGGCATAGAGGAGACTATACGATACGAGCAGATCAGGAATGATACGCTCGGGTTTGAAATGGGCTATGTCTATGATCGTTTTGAACGGTACAGCGAGCCGGATCGGGAGCGTTTCATTTTGATCGGCGAAGACCGGGAGCATCCCGAAGTCTATCTTGAGATCACCCGCAGTGCCGAAGACGCGGAAACGACCGCCGCGACAATCGGCGAAGCGCTTTCAAAAGAGTATGGTATTACCAAAGGAGAGATCACGCTTGACCATGCGGGGAACTGTATCACGATCAACGCGGATGCGGACAAGAACGGTCAGATGACGATGGATCAGCTTCAGGTGGTGTACATCATCCCCAGTGCCGACGGATGCCTTGTCGCATGGGGACACAATACCTTTGACAGTGCGGATTTCTTTGGCGCTCTGTATCATAATATGATGCAAACCTTTGCAGTTCTTGATGCGTAAATAGGGATTTCGGAGGAAAGAAATGACGGAAGTGATGCTCGTTCCTTTGACCGTGGATGATCAGGAACAGTTTATTCTGGACAATCAGGAAGCATTCAACTACGGCGCGCTGCAAGAGTTCGGGCTGCGCGACGATCATTTCGAGGAGGAAGGCGAGATCATCTCACGCGAAACGATCAAACAGTCGATCGAAAGCGGAGAAGCGTACAGGATCATGCAGGAAGGAGAGAAGGTCGGTGGCGTGGTCATAAAGGTGGACGGAAGTCGCGGAGACCTCGACCTCTTGTTTGTTTCGCCCAAGGTTCACAGCAAGGGTATCGGATATGCCGCTTGGTGCGCCGTGGAGAAGCTGTATCCCGAGGTTACTGTATGGGAAACGGTCACGCCGTATTTTGAGAAGCGGAACATTCATTTTTATGTCAACCGCTGCGGGTTTCACATCGTGGAATTCTTTAACAGCCATCATCCCGATCCGAACGATCCCGAGGCGGCGGAACAGATCGACGAGCAGTTTCCGGAGGGTATGTTTCGATTTGAAAAAAGGATGCAGTAGCGTTATTAGGGGAAAAAGCATAAGAAGGAGAAAGACAAGTGAAAAGATTATCCATTGTTTTCTGGATATTGGCGGCGCTCCTGTCTGATATAATGTGCGCTGTCGTCGCATATAACTACTGCGATTTGCTTTGGGGTGGGAAATACGCCGGATACAGCGCACCTGCGAGTACCGCTTTTATATACGCGATTCCCTTTGCCATCGGAATTATTATCAGTTTAGTATTGGCGGTTATATGTTGGAAAAAGGCTGCCAAATAACACGAAAATCGGCTTCATTGTTGCACAATGAAGGACGAGAGCTTACGCCAAATCTTACGCCAGACTGATACTAAAAATCGTAGATTTATAAGGAAATCCGTAGGTTTTGGAAAAATCGGGGTATACCGCTTCGGAGAGCTTTGTAGAGAGCAATATAGAGTAGTAGAGACCTCTTAACAGTTCCCGACAATGAAACCTTTGGACAAGGATAAGACCGAAAAGGCCGAGACCAAGGCGGAAGAAAAACCCGTTGAAGCGGCTCCTGTCGTCGAGGAAAAGATCGACTTTTCCAACGTCGTGATCGAGCCCTTGTTCCAAGATCAGGTCGATTTTGAGACCTTCTCCAAGTCTGATTTCCGCGCTGTGAAGGTTCTCGAATGCGAGGCAGTACCCAAGTCCAAGAAACTCTTAAAGTTCACTTTGGATGACGGTTCTGACGAGAAAAGGACGATTTTGAGCGGTATTCACGCATATTATGAGCCTGAAGAGCTGGTCGGAAAGACCTGCATCGCCATCACGAATCTGCCTCCCAGAGCGATGATGGGCATCGAGTCCTGCGGCATGCTGCTCTCCGCCGTTCATAAGGAAGGCGAGGAGGAGAAGCTCCATCTTCTGATGGTTGATCCCCACATCCCTGCTGGTGCTAAGCTGTATTGATTGAGAAGCCAAAATCGGCTCGAATCACCAATTTAGTCACCAAAAATCACCTTTCGATCTCCAAATCGGAAGGCAAAAAAATGCGATTCCTCATGGTATGGCATAAATCATCGTTAATCTGCAAGAGACTCACTATCATACGGTAGTGGGTCTCTTTTTTGTTTTCAGCCTGTTCGAGATCGAACCTGCTGTACATATCCTATCTGTTTGCCCGCTGAGTAAAATCAGCGGGCTTTTTTTGTTTCTAGAGGTGTGTGGAATGAGCGCGAAAAATTTTTTTGAAATTTTTCAAAAATTGATGTCGTTTTTTGGCCTTCGATGTTGCGGTAAGGGGGTGAGAGGAGAAATTCCTACTCACCGCTACTTGACAACTGAATACACATTCATCAGGTACGTTCCTGAGCGGGGGCGAAAGTCCCAGCCGAATGAAGGTGCGCCAAGACCCTCCTGCCCATCCGGGTTATAACGGAAAGCAAGGTGGCGAGCGTTTCCGAACCATTCTGAAATATCCGGTTGCTACGGATATGGCCATGAAACGCTACAGGGTTAATGATACTTCTCTACGGAGCTGGCGGAGAACCCGGCAGGGGTGAGATTCCCATGGACTTGTTTCGCAAACAAGCGCCTGATGTATTCCCATGTGCGTGGGGTGTCGAGGACAAATAACGCACAGGTACATAGCGGTACAGAAATGGATCGCTGTGAATTCCAAGAAAGGAGGAAAACGCATGGAAAACTGTAAAGTGATCGCTATCACGAACCAGAAAGGCGGCGTCGGCAAAACGACTACTACGGTTAATCTCGGCGTGGGTCTTGCAAACACCGGTAATAAGGTTTTGCTGATTGACGCTGACCCGCAAGGGAGCCTCACGGTGAGCCTCGGTGTAAAGAACCCCGACGAGCTGGATGTATCGCTATCTTCGCTCATGCAATCGGTCATAGAAGAAGAGCAGCCTCCCGGCAACGCGATCATCGCCCATAATGAAGGCGTTGATCTGCTTCCTTCTAATATTGAACTGTCCGGTATGGAAACGGGCCTGTTTAATGTTATGAGCCGTGAGTACGTTCTGAAATCCTGTATCGAGGGTATGAGAAAGAACTACGACTATATTCTTATCGACTGTATGCCTTCTCTGGGAATGATGACGGTCAATGCGCTTGCTGCGGCAGACAGTGTGATTATTCCATCTCAGCCGAACTTCCTGTCAACCAAAGGTCTTAACCTGCTTCTGCGCTCGATTGCGAAAATCAAGCGGCAGATCAATCCGAGACTGAGGATCGACGGCATTTTGCTGACGATGGTAGATAACCGCACGAACAATGCCAAGTCGATTATCACATCGCTCCGTTCTTCGGTAGGAGAAAACATCCGCGTGTTCGAGTCTGAAATTCCTTTTTCGGTAAGAGCAGCGGAGTGCAGTCTTTCCGGAGAAAGCATCTTCTCCCACGACAAGAACGGAAAAGTGGCAGCAGCGTATGAGGCACTCACGAAGGAGGTGACAGAGATTGAAGAACGTGCAAAAAATCGACCTGGGCCTGACTGGATACGATGAGTTGTTCGCAAATGACGAGGAACGCAAGGTAAACAAGCTTCCCCGCATTTTCGATATTCCCATCTCGGAGATCGACGATTTCCCCGACCACCCCTTCAAGGTGAAAATTGATGAGGATATGGACCAGCTTGTTCAGAGTATCAAAGAGCGCGGGATCATCACCCCTGTCACACTTCGCCCGAAGGAAGACGGACGCTACGAGATCGTATCTGGCCATCGCCGAAAAAAGGCTTGTGAGCTCGCAGGACTGGACACTGTAAAGGCAGAGGTTCGCGAGATGAGCCGCGACGAAGCCATTATCTTGATGGTTGAATCCAACCTACAGCGTTCTACCATCCTTCCGAGCGAAAAGGCATTTTCGTACAAGATGCGTCTTGAAGCCATGAACAGACAGGGGCAGAGGTCAGATTTAACTTGTGGACCAGTGGACCACAAGTTGGATGGCGTGAAATCAAGAGATATTATTGCCGATAGTACAAACGAGAGTGCGAGGCAAGTCTCTCGATATATCCGTCTCACGGAGCTCATCCCGCCGCTGCTCGACCTTGTTGACGAGGGCCGCATTGCGTTCAGACCGGCAGTTGAATTGTCCTACCTCAAAAAGGAGGAGCAGGAAGACTTGCTGGAGGAAATCTCCTACGCTGACGCGACGCCATCCCTTGCCCAGGCAATCAAGATGAAGAGATTCTCCCAGGAAGGCAAGCTCTCCAATGAGGTCATTGAGTCCATCATGAGTGAAGAGAAGCCAAACCAAAAGGAGAAGATCCGCATTAAGTATGAAGATGCGAGACGGTTCATTCCTGACAGCGTTCCGTACAACAAAACCGGTGAGTATATTATGAAAGCGCTTGAGTATTATCACCGGGTACAGGAACGTCAGAAAGACCGAGGTGAAGCAAGATGACCCTTACGCCAAGGGAGTAGTGTACCCTTTTGGAGAAGCTTTGTCGTTTCCCCCTCTCACACTCTCCCCCTGTTTCACCAGCTTACCAGCTCAAAGGAAGAAGAGTAAGGAGATAAGCGTACCTTTGCCTTACAAAACGGATGACCGTACAATGATGGTGAGAAAAATCAAGGAGGCGATCCTATGAGGAAGTCACTTATCATCACGGTTGTCATTGTCATGCTGTGTTTATGCGGATGCGAGGCGGTTGTAGCGGTTCCGGAGAGTCTTGAACCGACTAAAGCAAGCGAAATGCTGCTGACAACGACTGCCGCAGAAGAAAGCACAGATAAGCTGGAAGCAACCACCACATCAAGCGTTGAAATAGATGTACCTGAAAAGAACGAAGAAGAATCAGGAACCCCGACAGAAGATGTTGTCTCTACGGACAACAAAGCTGACCTGGCAGAGAAGAATGACCCGGTAAGCTCAGAAAGCACTGTCCCTTCTTTTGAGGAAGTAAAAGCGGATAAGCCTTCGGAGCAAACTGGGGCTCAACTGCCAGCACCGAGTGAGCCGCCCAAGGAAACGGAACAATCCAAGCCTACAGAGCAACCGGTTGCAACTGAACGCGATGATGCACCGGCAGAAGTTCCGGCACCTACGGAGCCGCCTGCGACAACCGAACCTCCGATCCCTGCTGAGACAGAACCACCGGTGGAGACACAGCCAAAGACCGCATACGATTATGAGTTCGATATCAATGCGATCCGAGCCGACTGCATTGCTATCGGTCAGGGTATGGGCTATACGCTGAATGCCTCGCTGTCTCCGCAGAACGCAACATGGTGGAATCCGGTAACAGCATCGGAGTCCAATCAAGGAAGCGGACTGCGGTCCAGGCTGGAACAGTATATTCGATTCCACACCGTAGAAAACCTCAGTGCTTATGGTCTTGATGAGATCACGGAGTTCAACATCTGCTGTGAATCAATCGGCGGCGGCTCTTACGCCATCTACTTTGTATTCGCGTAACATCACAACACAACAACAAGGACGAAGTCCTCTGCTGAAATAGCGGAGGGCTTTTTCTTTATCAAAAAATGAAAGGATGAAAAAGAGATATGAATGCAATTATCAAATCCAAGAGCACGAGACTGCTTTCGGCACTTCTTGCCGTTCTCATGATCGTCGCTATGCTTCCCACAACGGCATTCGCATGGTCTGCCGAGGAAGGCACAAAATGCACCTCCACTTACGGAGATCTGTATCTCGGCTCTGATGGAGACAACTACTACAGCAAGACTGGAAACACCCTTTTCTACAACGATGATGGTAGTTTCTATGTCTCTCCACACAACGGCGGCGTGGCCAGATATAAGTACCTGATGATTGACGCCAACGGAAATTATAATCATGTGTACTGTATCGAGTCTGCTGTTTCTTACAACTATAGCGACACCTACACCGGATTGAACGGTAAAAACAGCAAGTATTTTCAGAACCTGCCCATGACTGCACAGTTCGGCATTATGGTGACGCTGATGTATGGATGGCATGACGGCCTGTCTTCTCCCGTGGCTGGGACCAATGTGGACGACTATATCTACGCTACCCAGTGTATTCTTTGGGAATACCAGCAGCAGATCAGAACGAGCCCGACGAATATTGCGTCCGCAAATGGCGTTGATGCAGATCTGTTCTATGCTACGCTGAAGAATCGTCCTGCTGAAAAGTGCTATAACTGGATTCTGGAGCAGTCCTCCAAGCACTATGTTGTTCCGAGCTTTTCTTCCCGCAATCAGAGCAGCGCCCAGACCTACACGATGCTCTATGATGCTGCGAAGGACAATTACAGCATTACGCTGACCGACACCAACAACACACTGGCCGATATCAACTTCTCTGCCAGCGGCATTACCGTGACTCGCAGCGGAAACCAGTACACCTTCACCAGCAAGAACATGATTTCCAATGCTGTGATGATCTCGGCGCAGAAGAAGACCAATCTCGGCATGGGCAAGATGCTCATTTGGGGCTGCCCCGGCAAGCAGACGATGGCCTCCGGCGCAGAAGACCCTGTGTACTTCTACCTCAAACTGAACACAGAGACCTATGGCGTTGGCCACATTGTAAAAACCAGCGAGGACGGCAAAGTCGAGGGTATTAAGTTCAATATCTCCGGCAATGGCGTCAATGAGACGGTTACGACCGGTAAGAACGGTACAGTCGATCTGGATCTGCTTCCCGGAACCTATACCGTTACTGAGCAGACCGATGATAAGTATGAAACGCAGTCTGCACAGACTGTCACCATCGTCAGCGGCAAGACCTCTACCGTCACGTTCAATAACACCCTGCGCCGTGGAGATCTGAAGGTCACGAAGACTTCTGAGGATGGCCTCGTCGAGGGTATGAAGTTCCATCTGTACGGCACCTCCTATTGTGGACTGCCTGTAGATGAGTACGCTGTCACTAATGCCAGCGGTATCGCGGTATTTGATGATGTGCTCATCGGGACCGGCTATACCCTGGAGGAAGTCGGTACTCCCGACCGCTATATTGTTCCCGACAGTCAGACCGCTGCTATCGAGTGGAACAAAGTCACCAATAAGAGCTTCGACAACGACCTGAAGCGCGGCGACCTCAAAGTCACTAAGACTGCGGAGGATGGGCTCAACGAAGGTCTGAAGTTCCACCTGTATGGTACTTCCTACAGTGGTATTCCCGTTGATGAGTATGCCGTGACTGATGCTACCGGTGTTGCGACCTTCAGCAACATTCTGATTGGCACTGGTTACACGCTGGAAGAGGTGGACACTCCGATCCGCTATGTCGTCCCCGACAATCAGACAGCGGCGATTGAATGGAACAAGGTGACCAACAAGAGCTTCGATAACGTGCTCAAGAAATGGAATCTGACCGTTACCAAGCAGGATGTGGAAACCGGTTCTGCCCAGGGTGACGCGAATCTGGCAGGTGCCAAGTACGGCATCTACAAGGGTGACGAGCTGATTGACACCTACGTCACCGATGCGGACGGCAAGTTCACCACTAAGTATTATATCTGCGGTAATGACTGGTCGATCAAGGAACTGGACAGCAGCGAGGGCTATCTCGTCACCTCCGGCAACGAGCAGATCGGCGTCGATCCCAAGAACTATACTGCTGAGTATAACAGCGAAGCCATGAAGCAGTACGAACAGGTCAAGAAAGGCAATATCGCCATCATCAAGCACACCGATGACGGCCAGACACAGATCGAGACCCCCGAGGAAGGCGCAGAGTTCGCCGTCTATCTCAAGAGCGCAGGTTCCTATGACAACGCCAAGGACTCCGAGCGCGATTATCTGATCTGCGACGAGAACGGCTTCGCTCAGACGAAGGATCTGCCCTACGGCAGATACACCGTCCAGCAGATCAAGGGCTGGGAAGGCCGCGAGCTTCTGAAACCCTTTGACGTGTTTGTCAGCGAGAACGGAGAAACCTACCGCTATCTGATCAACAACGCCAACTTCTACTCCTATGTGAAGGTGGTCAAGATCGACAGCACCACCGGTAAGACCATTCCGGCTTCCGGCATTGGATTCCACATCTACGATCCTTCCGGTAATCAGATTCAGATGACCTTCACCTATCCGACTGTCACCACCATCGACACCTTCTACACGGACGGTGACGGTATGCTGATTACGCCCGAAAAGCTGGAGTACGGAAAGGGCTATTCGCTGGTCGAAGTATCTGCTCCCTATGGATACGTTCTCAACAGCGACCCTGTGTATTTCGACATCACCGAAGATAACTCCACCGAGGAAAACGCCGTAACTGTGGTGATCGTCGAGAAGAAGA
>Ga0208297_1000432_pt1 | contig 86260 bp, 63 predicted proteins | sample LMS_cellobiose_e_FD_187367 | JGI IMG/M metagenome (GOLD analysis project Ga0208297, IMG submission 187367) | Rumen-fistulated moose microbial communities from Alaska, USA - LMS_cellobiose_enrichment (SPAdes) (version 2) | ecosystem: Host-associated > Mammals > Digestive system > Stomach > Rumen... | reverse complement strand
GACTATCTTGAATACTACAACACGGTTCGAATCAAAGCAAAACTAAACGGAATGAGTCCGGTGCAATACCGAACTCAATACCATAGATCTTAGTTATTAACCCGTCCAACAAAAGGGGTGCACTTCAGAAGCGCGAGTCGGGGCACGTTAGGAAGGCTTCTGTGCCTGGATGGCACGGCCGGGATGCGGCGGGGGCTAGTTCACAGCCTGGCGAATGGTGATTCGTGCACCACTAATAAGCGGAGTCCCTTTATCGTCACGAACTTTGCTGGCATCCTTAATGTCTCATCAAGTTTGGTCCTCTGGATTTTGATTCTTTCATCTTTGATTAAGGGATCGCGGAGAACATCGCTGGTTCCGATTCCCCACTCGTCGTTTAAGGGATACTTCGTCTTCTTCGGGGAAATAGGCAATAACCTTAGCCTGTCCTCCTTTCTTGTCGAAATTCAAAAGGCAACCTGGCCACTACGCTGCGGAAAGGCTTTACCGACAATTTCGCAGCCGCGATCGAAAGCAGCCAGGATGCGTTGACGCCGCGCCATCGCGGAATACACCTGCACCTCGGCCGATTCCGTCCGGGTGACGATCAACAACAACAAGCGGGTGCTTTCATCCCGCGAAGCAGCGGAGACATAGCCTTACGCCGGGACGATTTCACCGGCGGGGACGTACCAGAGCCATCCTTCGACGGCCGGGTAGCCCATCTCCTGCAGGAGGGAGACGTACTCCCGGACCTGCTTGTGGTGGCAGGAGAGGGGCTGGCCGAACTTGTAGTCGATGACTACCACGCGGCTGCCGTCGGGAGCGATCAGGACCCGGTCGGGCCGGCGGATTTCGCCGTGTTCGTCCACGATCGAAGCTTCGTTCATCACGCGGTAGGTGCCGTCGAACCAGTGGCGGTGGCCGCTACGCGATTCCAGTTCCGCATCGACTTCCACTCGCGCCATCTCGCTATGTTGCTCGATGCCGGCCCGCCGCGCACTCTTCTCCTGCGCGAAATAGTCTTCGCCGTGCAGCGCGAGGCGCAGGCGGTTGTCCTGCCCGGCGGAGGCGGCGAACGGAGGCAGCGGGTCGTCGGTCAGCGATGAGGACTTCTCCTCGCGGACAAAGGGGTCGCGGATTCCGCTTTCATAACAGGGCTGCTTGGCATCCAGCCGGTCCTTGAAATGCACGAAAAGGGTGTTCTCGATGCAGGAGAGGCTGTAGTCCTTGCCTTTGCCGGGCGGCTTGGGGAGGGGGGCATAGATGAGCAGCCGGCTCCGTGCGCGGGTGAAGGCTACGTACCAGTTGTTGATGACATCGATGTGTTCGAAGGTACGCTCTTCCTCGTAAGATTCTTCGAAATGACTGTTTTGCAGATCTTTGGATGCTTTGAGCGGAATCAGGGCCGGGCCGCCGAGGGCCGGCGGACAGGGGCACCAGATGGTCGGCTGGCGCCGGGGCAGATAGGTTTCCGTGCAGAAGGGGATAATGACGGCATCGAGCGACAGTCCCTTGGATTTGTGGATGGTCATCACCCGGACGGCATTCTGCCCGTCGGGCGCACAGATGGATTTCTTGTGCCCGGCCTCTTCCCACCATTTGACGAATGCGCGCAGCGACGAACCGTATTTTTCCTGGAAGGCAAGCACGGCATCGAGGAAAGCGTGGATGAAAGGCAGGTCGGGCTCTCCGTGCGGCAGGATCCCGCAGCCCAGCAACTGTTCGCAGGTCTGATAGAGCGATCCGTGCGTCAGCTCGGGCAGATTGTCCCGCAGGCCGCGGGACTGCAGTTCGGCGACGGGGTCGGTCGGATCGACCAGCCAGCCGAGCAGCGACATGAGCTTCGCGATGCAGGGTGAGCTGCCAATCAGCAGGGAATCTTCGGTCAGGACGCTGATGCCGGCTTCGATCAGGGCTGCGGCGGCCTTCGCGCCGTCTTTGTTGGTGCGCACCAGAACGGTGATGTCCTTGTAGTCATAGCCCTCTGCCAGTAGCGAGCGGATGTCGTCGATCATCCGACCGAGCGCCAGGTCGCGCCATGAGTCCTCCGAATCTTTGTCCGCATTGAGGAAAGACAGACGGACATAACCCGGCGGATCCGCTTCGTGTTTTTGGGGAACCTGCTGCTCGCAGTCTGCATAGATGGCCTTGATTTCAGCGCCGCTGCGTGCGTGTTCCGCATCGCCTGAGAGGATGTTGCCGATATGCAGGAAAAAGTCGTTGTTGAAAGCGACCAGGGCACTTCCGCTTCGCCAGTTCTCTTTCAGCGTTTCTTCCCGGATCAGGCCCGTGGCGAGGTCGCGTTTGAGGTAATCGCGGATCAGCCGCCAGTCGGAGCCGCGCCAGCGGTAGATGGACTGCTTGATGTCGCCCACGACCAGGTTGCAGCCGCCACCGGCCTGGCTGTTCCGGAAAAGCGGCCTGAAATTGTTCCATTGCATCAGCGAGGTGTCCTGCGCCTCGTCGAGCATCAAGTGTTCGTAGCGGTTGCCGATTTTTTCATAGACGAAGGGGGTGTCATCCTCGGCGATGATGCGGCTCAGCAGATCGGTGGACAGCTGCAGCAGCACGACGTTGTTCTCGCGCAGATAGTCGTCCAGCGTGCGCTGGAGATCGCCGTAGATGCCCAGCAGATAGAGGTTTTTACGGATCAGGCGGGCCGTGTTCCGCAAGCGGAGCGGCTCGCCGAGCTGATTCCGTACCCGATCAAACAACTTGCCCATCGCGGAAGGATCCGGAAAGCACTCGATGGCGGCGTCCACTTCTTTTGCATAGGTTATCCCGGCGTCAACATTGCCAGCAGCCCATTTCTTGAAAACCGAGGTGGAACGCCCTGGCTTTTTAGTGAGATAAACATCGGTCATAAGACCTTTCTCGTCCAGCAGCCGAACCCCTTCCTGCCCGATGGCCACGGCCTCTTTCTCATAATCCCGGATGATGCCGTCCAGTTTCTTCAGGAAGGCTTTCAGCGAGGCTTTGTCGCCCAGGACGTCGATGCCCCGTCCGGCCTGGCGCACCTGCAACAGGAACGATTCGTCGAGGAACTGCCCGGCCATCTTCTTGAGCGGCCGGACGATATTCCAGCCGTCTCCCTGTTCCACCTGGTCGAAGGAATAGTCCTTCAGCCATTTGAGCAGGGCATCGTGGGCCGGGTCCTCGATGGAGTCCAGCAGCAGGTCCACCACCTGGTCGAGCACGGCATCCGTATCGAGTTCCACCCGGTAGGAGGCGTACTGGCCGATTTCGCGGGCAAAGCTTCGCATCACGGTCTGGAAAAACTTGTCGATGGTGCTCACCGAGAAACAGGTGTAGTCGTGCAGCATCCGGCGGAGCCTGTCGGCGGCCAGCGGCGCCCGGGCGTCGTCGCTGCGGGAGAGACGGTCCAGTTCTTCGATGACACGCGACTTCATCTCGTCGGTCGCCTTGTTGGTGAAGGTGACGGCCAGGATGTGCTTGTAGCGCTGGGTATCGCCCGACAGCAGGAGGTCGATGTAGTCCTGCGTGAGACGATAGGTCTTGCCGCTTCCGGCGGAAGCCTTGACGATGCTTACTCCTTGTTGCATAGCCTCTTGAAATTACAATATCTGCACACGGACTGTTCCGGCGACACGTCGCCTTCCGGACGGGCCTCGAAACGCAGCGCGGGATCGAAGATCTCGTCGATGAGCCGCAGCAGGAGCTCCTCGAATTCGGCGAGCGAATCGTCCGCAATGCGCTGGGACTTGGGTACTTGGGTGAAGATGGTGCGAAGCGGGTAGATGCAGGGTTCGTAGCTTACGCCCGCCTTCGGGTATTTGCGGGTCATCAGCAGGGCGTAGAAATAGAGCTGGAACGGAATGTGGGGGCGTTTCGTGCCTTTGCCCGCATCGAACAGATCCGCGACCTTGCTGCACGTATCATTGCCCACGCTTCCGCTCTTGTAGTCCACGACGCGCTCAGCGCCGCGCTCGACGCTGTCGAGCCGGTCGATGACGCCGTAAAGGCGCACCCCGCGGCCGGAAGGCAACGTCACCGGCAAGCTTTCTTTCTTTTCGGTCGCAATGAGGTGGAGACCGCCTTTTTCCGCCGCGAGGCGGCGGTCCACCGCGACCGTCTGCCGGACCAGATGGATGACCAGCTCCTTGAGGATCAGGTTCTGTCCGGCGATTTCCCGGATATGGGCATCCGCGAAAGCAGCCGTCACCAGGGCTTCGAGCCGGGCGCCTTTCCCGCCGAAGAGGATTTTCTCTTCCAGCTCCGCCGCCGACACCAGCCGGCCTTCGAACGGCTTGTAAAGATGTTCCATCACCGCGTGGAAGATGCTTCCGAACACGCCGGCATCGACATCTTCCACGACCTCATCCTGCTCACGGATGCCTTCGACCTGCTCATAGTAGAAACGCAGCGGGCAGTCGAGATAGGTATTCAGCGAACTGGCGGAAAAGGCGCCGGTCCCCTGGATGAAGCGGTCTTCCAGCTTCCGGAGGACTTCCGCGTCTTTTTCAATATGGCACATCGGATTGTCGGCCGTGGATCCGGCCAGCGAATAGGTCGCCACTTTCTCGACCATCGGCACGTGGTAGAGATAGCGCAGCTGCTTGATGAAGCGGCTCTCCTCGCCGCTCTGCGTCCCTTCGGTCCGGGAATCGTAGAGCAACCAGATGCGCCGGGCCCGGCAGATGCCGCGGTAGAAGTAATAGGCCCACATGGCGTCCTGCTGCTCGTAGGTAGGCAGGCCGAAGCCCAGGCGCAGGTTGTAGGGGATGAAGGAAGCGCTCAGGCTGCGCGAGGGGAAAATGCCCTCTCCGACCGAGAGGATGATGATGTTCTCGAAATCGAGGGCGCGGGTCTCGAGCGGCCCCATGACCTGCAGGCCGCTGAGCGGTTCGCCTTCGTAGGGGATTTTGACCAGGGCGATGTATTGCATCAGCAGCCGGTACCAGGTCCGGGGTTCCAGGGTCTCGACCGGGAGTTCCACCTGGGCGAGCGCCGAGACGCAACTGTGGAAATGGTAGAGGAATTCGCGCTCCAGCGCTGTCTGGGACGCCTGCAGCCGCTCCAGGATGTCCAGCAGGTAATCAGGGATCTCGCGCGTCGCGGCCACGGGGCGGAACACGCTGGCGTAGATGCCGCCTGCGGCCGCGAGGGTGGTCGCCGGGATGAAGATCAGGTTTTCCTTCCGGATGCGCGAGAGCAGCTCAGACGTGGTCGCTGCATCTGCCGCCGCTGCGAAATAGGGATGTTCGAGCAGGCCCGCCACGTCGCGGTGGTAGAATGAGCAGACGGCGTCTTTCTCGCGCCGGTCCTCCTGCAGGCGTTCCAGCAGCTGGAAGAGCGTGGCGCCGCTGCTGGCCGACAGGGCGCAGCCCATCGTGACGTTCACCTTGTCGATTCCTTCGGGAATGGCGCCCAGCATCGGGAAGAGCAGGTTCTCGTCGGGCAGCACCACGGCCGTGTGTTCCGGATGATCCATGTCGCCTTCCCGCTCGAGCTGTTCGAGGATCTGCCGGGCCTTGCGGGTCTGGCCCACGGCCGACGGGACGCGGATGACCTCGAAATGCTGGTCTTGGGGATCCAGGGCCGGGCAGGCGAAGGGCTCCCGCGGTGGATAGCGTTTGAGGTTCTCGCGCAGGAAACGGCCGGCCAGGTTGTCGGGATCGGTGACCATCGCACCGTCGAAGTCCCAGCAGAAGTCGGCCCGGCCTTCGCGTTTGAGATGGTCGAGAAGCGCCTTCTCGCAGGCATTGAGTGCATTGAGCCCGATGAATACGATCTGGTCGAACTGCGGCAGGACGGTCACGTCATCGGACAGCGATTCGGCGACGCTCCGGTAGATCATGCCGGCATAGGCCCAGCCCTTTTCAGCGAGGGATTGTCTGAAAGCATGGTAGAGCGGCAGCAGCACGTTCCAGATCTCGGCGAAACTCCGCCGGCTTCCGCCCACCTCCCAGGCCTGCGCTGCGTCACCCCCGGCTTGACCGGGGGTCTTCCCCGCAAAAAAGCTCCCGCAGAAGGCCGCAATCGCCGCCTTCTGGTCGTCCGACAGGAAATCATAGTCGGTACTCAGTTCCTTGAGCTCGCGCAGGTTGACCAGCAAACGGTCAACATCCACCAGATACTTGTCCAGGTCGTCAAAGTCAGAGAGCAGGATGTCGCCCCAGTAGATGAACTGGTCGAAAGGTTCCGGCGCTGCATCCGCGGGGCGCGGCATCAGCCGGACATAGTCCTGATAGAGGGCATACAGCAGGCGGGCCTTGTCCCGGGTCTCCGTCATACCCGCGATCCGGGCGAAAAGCTCGTCGATGGTCAGCACGTTCGGCACGAACACCGGCTTTCCGGCCGCCAGGCCGAGCCAGCGTTTGAAAAACGTCCCCGACCGCCGGTTCGGGAAGACAAAGCACATGCGGTCCAGCGGACCGCATGTCGCATAACGTCGGGCTACAGTCTCAAGAAATTTCATAAAGGTCATACCCGGCTCCGACCGGGTATCTCATCAATATCCTGGTTTTTCAAGCAGTTTGAACATGTTCTTCTTGTACGCCTCGACGCCCGGCTGGTTGAACGGATTGACCCCCAGGACGTAGGCACTGATGCCGCAGACCTTCTCGAAGAAGTAGAAGAGCTGGCCCAGATGATACTCGTCGAGCTGCTCGATGCGGATGTCGATGTTCGGCACGCCGCCGTCGATGTGCGCCATGCGGGTACCCAGCTGCGCCATCCGGTTGCAGTGTTCCACCCGCTTGCCGGCCAGGTAGTTCAGGCCGTCGAGATCTTGTTCGTCGCGGGGAATGCTTACCTCGCGCTGCGCGTTCTCCACCGTGATGACCGTTTCGAAGAGCATCCGCTCCCCGTCCTGGATATACTGACCCATCGAGTGCAGGTCGGTGGTGAAGATGACCGAAGCCGGGAAGATGCCCTTGCCGTCCTTGCCCTCGCTCTCGCCGAAAAGCTGCTTGAGCCACTCGCCCAGATACTGCATCTTCGGGTGGAAGCTGGCAAAAAGTTCGATTTTCTTGCCCTGGTCGTAGAGCAGGTTGCGCATGGCGGCGTAGCGGACGGCCGGATTGCCAGCCGAGCGGTCGGCAAGCGCCTTTTCAGCATCCTTCGCGCCGCGGACCATGGCTTCGATGTCAAAACCGGCCAGGGCGATGGGCACCAGGCCGACCGGCGTCAGCACGGAAAACCGGCCGCCGATGTTGTCCTCGATGACGAAGGTCTTGTAACCCTCCTGGTTCGCGAGCGACTTGAGGGCTCCGCGGGCCTTGTCGGTGATGGCCACGATGCGGCTGCAGGCTTCCTCTTTGCCGTAGGTGTCTTCCAGATGCTGCTTGACCAGGCGGAAGGCCACGGCCGGCTCGGTGGTGGTACCGCTCTTGGAGATGACCACGCAGGCAGCGTTGCGCGTCTGCAGCAGATCCAGCAGTTCGGCCGTATAATCCTCCGACAGGTTCTCGCCGGCGAAGACCACTTTCGGTCCCTGGAGCCCCAGCAGGGAGGAGAAACTGTGGCTGAGCGCCTCGATGGCGGCTTTTGCGCCGAGATACGATCCACCGATGCCGATGACCACCACCAGATCGACTTCCTTTTCAATCCAGCGGTCCACCACGCCCAGGCAGTCATCCAGCTGCTCTTTTCCGATGGCCGACGGCAGATGCTGCCAGCCCAGGAAATCATTGCCGGCACCCGTCTCGTCTTCCAGCACCTGCTGGGCCGCGAGCGCCTTTTTCACATATTCTTCGAAGCGTTCCTTAGCTACGAAGGAATCGCATCCGCTTAAATCTATCTTTACCATAATGCATTATTTTTTCTATCCGTACAAATATACGATTAGTTTCCCGTATTCTTACAGGAAATCACCGCGTTTTTTTCTGCGGCGGATTCAGAATGCCACCGTTAGGCCGTCATAGGCAGGCTGGAGGGAGAAGGAGAGGCCTGCAAGTTCTTCGGTAAGTGCGGCGTGGCGGGGGAGCATGTGGGACAGATGCGTGAGGTAGCTGCGTCGCGCGCCGACCCGGCGGCAGACCTCGACAGCTTCTTCCAGGGCGTAATGGGAGATGTGGTGCCCTCGTTTGACGGTGTTCAGGACAAAGATCTCCAGCCCTTTGAGTTTGTCGAACTCCGTTTCGGGGATATAGTTTGCATCGGTCACATAGGCGCAGTCGCCGAAACGGAAGCCCAGGACGGGCAGTTTGTAGTGCATGGCCCGGATGGGGGTCACGGGGATGCCGTCGATTTCGAAAGGAAGGCTGTTGATTAGGTGGACGTCCATCTCCGGCGCACCGGGATAGGGTTTCTCGGCGAACACATAGTAATACTCCTTCTTGAGCGATTCCAGGACGTGCGCTTCACAGTAGATGGGGAAGGAACGCTTCTCCAGATAGTTGAACGAACGCACATCGTCGAGGCCGCCGGTGTGGTCCTTGTGGTTGTGGGTCAGGAGAATGGCATCGAGATGGCTGATCTTCTCGCGGAGCATCTGCTGCCGGAAGTCGGGACCTGCGTCGATGAGGAAGGTCTTGCCCTCATAGCGGATCAGCGCCGAGCAGCGCAGGCGCTTGTCGTGCGGATCCTCCGACGTACAGACTTCGCAGTCGCAACCGATCATCGGAATCCCCTGCGACGTCCCCGTCCCCAAAAATGTTATGCTGTTCATGGGTATGATTTCATTGCCGTATGTATCCAGGTATATGGTTTGAAGACCTTAGCCACCCTCGGCTATTAGAGGGAGGGGCCCGCCGCCTTGGCGGTGGGAGGGGTCTCGCCTTGGCGAGACGGTCTGAAAACCATATACCTGGATACAGGAGGCAATCCTATTTGCATTAGATTATTATTTCAACGATTTTTCCGATCAGATTCTTGTCGTAGGGCCGCTCGATGCGGAGATAGTTGTCCGTGTAGCCGAACATCTTGCCGCCTTTCATCGTGCTTTCGAAGAGGACTTTGGCCCGACGGCCGGCGTTGGCGGCCGTGAAGTCGGCATGCAGCCGGTCGGAGAGCGCTTCCAGACGCTGGACCCGCGCCGTCTTGACGCTTTCCTGAACCTGGTCCGGCCGTTCCGCAGCCGGGGTTCCGGCCCGTCGGGAATAGGGGAAGATATGCAGGAAAGCCGGACGCACCCGCTCGAGCAGCCGGTATGTCTCCTCGAAATCCGCTTCCGTCTCGCCCGGGAATCCCACGATCACGTCGATGCCGAAGAATACGCGGGTGTAACGCTCCTCGGGCGTCTCCAGGATATCGCGGATGAGCGCGATCTTCTCCTCGAACTGCCGGGCCGTGTAGCGGCGGTGCATCGCCTTGAGCGTGCGGTCGCAGCCCGACTGGATGGGAATGTGGAAATGGGGGAGGAATTTCGTCCCTGTCGCAATCCAGCGCAGGATCTCTTCCGTGAGCAGGTTCGGTTCGATGGAAGAGATGCGGTAGCGTTCGATGCCCGGGACGGCTTCGAGGGCCTGGAGCAGCGCGAGGAAACGCTCGCCGCTCGTCTTGCCGAAGTCGCCGGTATTCACGCCCGTGAGCACCACTTCCAGGATCCCCTCGGCGGCAATCTCCCGGGCCTGGGCCACGAGTTCGGCAATCGGGATATTGCGGCTGTGGCCGCGCGCCAGCGGCACGGTGCAGTAGCTGCAGTGATAGTCGCAGCCGTCCTGCACCTTCAGGAAAGAACGGGTCCGCTCGCCCGAGGAATAAGCCGGGAAAAAAGACGCCACATCCTCGATCTGGCAGGAATAGCCGTGCTTGCCCCGGTCGGCGGCCAGGGTGAGGCGGACCAGGTCGTTTTTGCTTTCGGCGCCCACCACCAGGTCCACGCCCTCGATGGCGAGGATCTCCTCCGGCTTGAGCTGGGCATAGCAGCCGGTCACGGCAATCGTCGCATCGGGTGCCGTCTTGTGCAGGCGGCGGATCAGGTTGCGGCATTTCTTGTCGGCATGCTCGGTCACGGAGCAGGTGTTGATGACCACGATGTCCACGTCCGCCCCGGGGCGTACCTCTTCGTAACCCGCTGCGGCGAACGCACGGGCGAAGGTCGAAGTCTCGGCAAAGTTGAGCTTGCAGCCCAAAGTGATGAAGGCAGCTTTCCTACTCATAGACGACGGTGACAGAGGAACTTTCGACCATCCCGTCGAGCGGCGGATTGAATTTGGTGACCGTCAGCTCGGCGTAGGAGATCTTCGGGAAACAGTCGGTCAGGCGGTTCAGGATGCGGCCCGCCAGATGCTCCAGCAGTTTGGCCGGCACGGCCATCTCTTCCCGGATGACTTCGTAGATGGCGCTGTAGTCGATGGCGTTGGTCAGGTCGTCGGTCCGGATGGCCGCCCGCATGTCGTAGTCGTAGGCCAGGTCCACGCGGAACCAGTTCCCGTCGCGCTGTTCGCTTTCGAGGCAACCGTGATAGCCCCGGAATTGCATATTGTTGAGTCTTACCATAATTTCATTTTGCTAACAGGACAAAGACGCAGGGGCGTTTGCCGATGGCGAAGCCCCGGGACACTTCCTGGCGCCAGGCGGCGACGCTGCGGGTGCGGATCAGCTGCGCAGGGCAGGTGATTTCTGCGGCGATGCACAGCCGGGTATCGGGGTGGCAGGTGGCGAGCAGGTCGGACAGCAGCGAATCGTTGCGATAGGGCGTCTCGATGATGATCTGCGACTGGCTGAGCCGCGCCGAAGTCTTTTCCAGCGCCGCGATCGCTTCGCGGCGGGCCGGTGCCTTGACCGGCAGATAGCCGGTGAAAGCGAAGCACTGGCCGTTGAGGCCGGAGGCCATCAGGGCCAGCATCAGCGAGGACGGGCCGACTTGCGGCACGACCTCGACGCCTCGCCCATGCGCCAGCGCGACCAGCTGGGCGCCCGGGTCGGCGACGGCCGGCAGGCCGGCTTCCGAGATCAGCCCGGCATCTTCCGTGCCCAGCCGCAGGGCGTAGGCTTCGATCTGTTCGCGGGAAGTATGCTCGTTGATTTCCAGCAGTTCCAGATCTTCTACATGTCCCTTCCAGCCGGCCGCCGAGAGGAAGCGGCGCGCGGTGCGCAGTTCCTCCACGAACCAGAGCCGGATCGTGGGTATCAGGTCCAGGACAGGCGCGGGGAGCACCTTATTCGGGGGGTAGTCGCCGAGCGGGGTCGGAATCAGGAATAGTCTGCCGTTCATCATCTTTTTTGATATGGAAAACCTTTCGCCACAGGTCGCCGATCGTATTGAAGTCTTCTTGATAGACGATACCGGCGCCGTTGCGCTGGCTCATGTCCAGGTAGTTGCTGTACTGGTCGGCCGAGTGCGAGAAGAGCGTCAGCCGGAGCTGGCCCTTGCGGTTGAGCTTGATTTCGATGTCCAGGTCGCCGACGATGTCGCTGGTGGCCGAGGACAGGTACTGCCGGTTGCCGATGTTGCCGTTGATGCTCACGCGGTTGTTGAACAGCTGCGTGGAGACGGCCACGTCGAAGATGTCGCGCCCGGTCTCCGTCGGCTGGTAGTTGAAGCCCAGGTCGATCGGGATGTCCAACTGCCGGAAGATGTTGTTGAGCTGGCTGGACATCATTTCGGAGGCGTTGGAATACAGGAGCGTGGTATTGTTGACGATGCCGGACTGCTCGTCGGGAACGAAGCCGCCCGAAATCAGCAGTGCCAGCGCCTGCTTCATCCGCTTGTCTTCGGTGTTGAGCGCACTCTGGACGCGGCTCTGCGTGGTGGGGTCCAGGTCGGGAATGTCGATTGTGAACTTGATGTCCGGGTTGGCCAGTTTACCGCTCAGTCCGATGCCGCAATCGACCGTGCGACGGGTGCTGACGGCCGTCGAATCGGCCATCAGCGGACTGATCGAGGCTTTGGTCCGGTAGGTTGCGGTCAGGTCGAGGTCCGATTGCATCACGTCGCCGCCGAAGGAGATCGTGCCGCCCGGATTGATGGAAAAGTCGCGGGTGGTGAAGCCCAGCATTCCAAAGTGATAACTGCCGCTGTCCACCTGGTAGTCGCCTTTGATGTCGAAGACGTCGCGTTCGACCGTGATGCCGATCTGTCCGTTGCCGCGGGCCTTGAGGATGTCGCCGGTGTTCTTGTCGATCTCGAGCTGGATTTCGGCGTCGGGCGTGGCATTGAGTCGCAGATTGACATTGACGTCGGTTCCCCTGCTGCTTGTCTGTCCCTTGACCAGCTGCCGGGCGATCAGCAGCGAGTCGTACAGACCGATCTTCTTCTCTTCCTGGTTGATGAAGGTCAGCAGCGACTTGCCGCTTTGGGCCGACTTGCCCAACGGGATGTGGATGACCGTATAGCGCTGGGGCGTAATGTTCAGGCCGAGCCGGACCTGGTTGAGCGTACCGGCGACCCGGATGTTGCCGTCGGCGAAGGCTTTTCCGTAGAAGGAATCGTTGTCCCGGCTGGTGGTGTTCAGTACCAGGTTGTTGTTCAGGTCGATGCGGATGTTGAGCCGGATGTCCTTGAAGTGGTCGTAGGGGATGCCGCCCGAGAGTTTGCCTGTCCTCCCGTAGATGTCCTTCAGGCTTACGTCATCGAAAGTCACACCCTTTTCACCCACCGTGAAAGGCCCGTTGGCCGTATAATCAACCTGCGTGAAGTCGAGCTTGAACTTGAAATCGTTGAAGCGGGTCCCTTCGCTGCGGATGGCCAGTTTGTCGAGCGGGCCGTCGGCGGTGATCCGTCCGGAGATGGTTCCGCCCATGTCGGAAAACAGACTGGCCAGAATGGGCTCCACCATCGCGATCTGGAGTTTGTCGAGTTCCACGTCCAGGGCGGCCTGTTTGTCGGAGGGCTTCAGGGAGGCGGTCGCGCGGAGCGGATGCCGGCCGTCAAGCGTATTGTTTACCAGGAAATTGAAACGCTTGTTCGCGTCGTCCCAGCGGCTTTCGAGCCGCAGGTCGCCCACGTCGATGCCGGAAGCGGAGACCTGGTGGGCGCCCAGGTCGAAGAGGATTCCCTTTTCCGGCCCCAACAGCGCGAAGGCTTCTCCCTGTCCGGTGAGCAGGCCCTGCAGGTTGAGCGGGGTGGAGAGGAAGGCGTTGGCCATTCCCAGGTCGAAATCGTTGAGCCGGACGCGGACCGTGTCGGTCAGCTGCGGACTGATGACGCCGTCGGCCGTCAGGCTCTGCTCGCCGCTCACCAGGGCGAAATCTTCGATCCGGATATCTTTTTCCTTGTAGAAGATCGTGGCGGGATTGATCTCCCATTCACGGTCGGCGACGGCTAGGGTGGAGGGGAGGATGTCGGCACGGACGAAGTAGCCGTCGGTCTCCGGGTTGAGGAAGGAAGCCAGTACGTGCAGCTGCGCCCGGTTGCCCGATCCATCCTCATTGTGGAAGCCTGCCCGCATGTCAATCTGCGTGCTGTCGGCCAAGGCGTCGAAAGTCAGGTTTTCGGCCACCAGGCCGCCGGACTTGAACTGGTCGGCGTCGATGTCGGCGATCATGTTTCCCCCTTCGGTGGAAATCTGGCCCTGGAGGTTGCGGATGATGTTGTTGCCGTAGGCAGCCAGTTCGGAGAAGACGGTCGCCTGGAGTTCGTCACCCAGCAGGTTCATGTTGACGAAACTTTCCCGGGCGAGGAACACTTCCGGCGCGAAGAAGTCGAGCAGCGGCTTGAGTTCCAGAGTCCGGAGCTGGAGCGAACCGGCGTCGTCGGGATGGAGCTGCTTCTCGGCACGGGCCTTTTCTCTGCCCAGCAGCGGCGAAAGATGATCATCCCGGATGAGCCGGACGGCCCGGTCGACAAAGTCGGAGACAAAGACGTTTCCTTCGTAATTCACCCGGATGATGTCCGAGTCGAGGGTGACGCCGTAGCGCTGGTCGTCCTGTGTGGAGGACAGGGACAGGTCGCCGATGTCGAAGACCTGCTCTCCGAGGCTGGCCTGCAAGCCGCGGATGTCGGCCCGGCCGAGGAAAGCGCCTTGTGCGGTCTGCGTAATGTCGGCGTCGAGCACCAGGCTCATTGCCGTGCTGTCGCGTTTGTCAAAAAACAGGGCGTCGAGGTCGGCATGGTCGAGGCTCAGGTCGATGCGGTAGCGACTGTCGGTCCCTTTCCCGCCGAGTTCAATGTCTCCGTGGGCCACCAGCTGGAGATTGGGGTCGCTGCTCATGACGTCGGCTTGCAGCATCCCGTCCTGCAGGGTGGCGGAAGCGATGATATCGTGGTAGTCGTAGCCCTTGAAATTGAGCTGGTCGATCTGGAGCGGTACGACGGTGGCGGAGAGTCCCTTTTTGGAGGAGGAGAAAGTCAGGTCGGTCTGGCAGGTGAGGGCGCCGAGGGTTTTGTTGCCAAGGATGCGGCCCAACTGGAGGGATTCTGTGGACAGTTGGCCGTCGGCGCGGAAGCCGCCCAGCAGCCCCAGGTCTGCGTCGAAGCGGGCTTCGCCCAGCGGGCCGGCCGCGAGGCTGCCCTGGGTTTTCAGGTCGGAGAGGCTGCCTTCTGCCTTTGCTTTCAGGGAGATGGTCTGCCCCGGTGCGTATTTGGAGACGGAGGTTTTCTTGAAGCCGGGCTGCAGGCCGGCCAGGATTGTGGCCAGGTCGTCGGTGCGGGTGGTTCCGTTGAGGATTTCAGCCTGGATGCGGGTGTGCGGCAGGTCGGGCAGGCCGCGCAGGCGGAACTTCACGTCGAGGCGGGTCTGCTGCGAGGCGGATTCCACGTGCAGGCGGTCCGACTGGAGGTTGCTGACGCTTCCCCGGACCTGGCCGTTCAGCCACAGGGCGAGGCCGGGCAGCTTCTGGTTCAGGATCGATTCGAGGGTCTGCATGTCGAAGCGGGTGTCGTGCAGCGTGGCGTCGATATGGACCTGGTTGAGGAAGTCGGAAAATGCAGGGAAGCCGTCAAATCCCAGGCTTACATCCCCCCGGATGTCGGAGCGTCCGTCGCTGGCCTCCAGGCCGCGGACCTGGATGCCGGTGGAGTCCAGCGCAACGGCGGCGCTGAGCGATTCAAGGTTCAGGTTCCGGCTGTCTGCGCGCAGGGTCAGCTGTTCGATCCGGGCGGCGGCGGTCCCATCGTAGCGGATGTCGCGCATGCGCAGGTTGATGTTCTGCAGCTGCAGGCTGTCCAGCGAGAAATCGATATGTTTCAGGTCCAGCCGGCCGGCCTGGATGTTGTCCCAGGGCAGGCCGCCGGAAGGCTCGTCCTTCTTCGGTTTTTTCTGCAGCGGGGCGAGCAGCGCCGCCAGGTTGGTGGTGCTGTCGTTGATGTGCCGGATGGCGACGAAACCGTCTTCGATTCCGACGCGGCGGATGCGCGCTTCCTTGGAGAAGACCAGGGAGGTGGTCTTCACGCCCACGAGTACCTTGCCCAGGTGCGCCAGTGTGTCACCAGCTCCCTGGATGACATCGACATCCTTCAGGATCAGGTTGTTGGGGAGGGATAGCATGACTTTTCCCACCCGGATGTCCCCGTCCAGCTCCTTCGACAGGACGTCCGTGACCTTTCCCACCAGCGCGGTCTGCACGGCCGGGATCTGCACGGCGACCACGGCAGCTGCCGGGATGACGAGCAGCAGGATCACCAGGATGCGGACGATTTTCTTCCAGGTCTTCATGGGGACGTTAAACTACAAATATAGGAAATAATTGCTACTTTTGCGCAAATTTAAGTCTATGGCAGTCATTATTCTCGGAATCGAATCTTCCTGCGACGACACCTCGGCCGCCGTCCTGCGCGACGAATACCTTCTCTCCAACGTGATGGCCTCCCAGGAGGTCCACCGCCAGTATGGCGGTGTGATTCCCGAACTGGCTTCCCGGGCGCACCAGCAGAATATCCTGCCGGTCGTTTCGGAGGCGCTCCGCCGGGCCGAAGTGACGATGGACCAGGTCGATGCCATCGCCTTTACGCGCGGCCCCGGCCTGCTGGGCTCGCTGCTGGTGGGAACCTCGTTTACGAAGGGACTGGCCGTGGCTACGGGCAAGCCGATCATCGAAGTCAATCACCTGCAGGGGCATATCCTCTCGCATTTCGTCAAGGTGGAGGGCCGCGACAACCGCTGCCCGCAGTTCCCGTTCCTCTGCCTGCTGGTCTCGGGCGGCCATACGCAGATCGTCCGGGTGGACGATCCGCTGCATTTCGAGATCCTGGGGCATACCATTGACGACGCCGTAGGCGAGGCTTTCGACAAATGCGCCAAGTTGATGGGCCTGGGCTATCCGGGCGGCCCGGTGGTGGACCGTCTGGCCAAGGAAGGCGATGAAAAACGCTTCCGTTTCGCCAAGCCCAACATCCCCGGCCTGGACTACAGTTTCAGCGGCATCAAGACGTCGATCCTCTATTTCCTGCGTGAGCAGGTCGCATCGGATCCCGACTTCGTGGAGAAGAACAAGGCGGACCTTTGCGCCTCGTTCCAGAAAGACCTGATCGACATCCTCCTGAAGAAACTCATCCTGGCTGCGAAGCAGACCGGCATCCGGCAGGTGGCCATCGCCGGCGGCGTGTCGGCCAACAGCGGCCTGCGCAGCCGCATCGAGGCGGAGGGCCGTGGGCGCGGCTGGACCACGTTCCTGCCCGAACTGCGTTTCACGACCGACAACGCCGCGATGATCGCCATCACGGGCTACTATAAATACCAGGCCGGCCAGTTCGCCCCGCTGGACATCGCCCCGCTCTCCCGCGCCGCCGAATACGGCGACTGATTATTGGGTGTCCGGGTCTCTTTGGAGACCTTAGCCACCCTCGGCTATTATACTGGGGCGCTGCCCCAAACCCCACCGCTACGGCCTGCTAACACACTAGCCCGTGAAACGGCCTTCGCTAGCGGCTGATGCCGCTTAGGGGTCGAGCGAAGCGAGACGGTTTTCAGAGAGAAACCTCCCGCCGGAAGACAACAGAAGAAAGACAGAAGACATGAAAGAATTCGACATCGCATATCCCATACGGCATACGCCGTCGGAGGCGGAACTCCGGCAGGCGGCGGGTCGCGCGCTGGGCGTCAGGCCCGAGCGCGTCGCCGCCGTGCGCATCGTCCGCCGTTCGCTGGACGCCCGCGGCGAAATCCTCTATCGCTACCGCGTCCAGGCCGCCGCGCCCGGCGAGACCCTGGAAGACTATATCCTGCCTCCGTACAAGGATGTCCGCGGTGCTGAACCGGTGATCGTGATCGGCGGCGGCCCGGCCGGGATGTTCGCTTCGCTCCGTCTGCTGATGGAAGGCCGCCGGCCGGTCATCCTGGAGCGGGGAAAGGACGTGCACGCCCGCAAGGCCGACATCGCCGCGCTCAACCAGCAGCAGCGGGTCAACCCCGAATCGAACTATTGCTTCGGTGAAGGCGGCGCCGGCACATTCTCCGACGGGAAACTCTTCACCCGTTCCAGCAAGCGCGGCGACCTGCGCGAAGTGCTGCGGCAGCTGGTCGCGTTCGGCGCATCGGAAAGCATCCTGACCGATGCCCATCCGCACATCGGCAGCGACGCGCTGCCCCGTATCGTCGAGCGGATCCGCCAGTGCATCGTCGAGCATGGCGGCGAATATCATTTCGGAGAGAAAGTAAAGGGCCTCAGGCCTTTCAGTGACGGCCTGCATCGGGCGTGGCGTGTCAGCTGCGAAAGCGGCGCCAGCTACGAGGCCCGCGCCGTCATCCTGGCCACGGGCCATTCTTCCCGCGACATCTACCGTTATTTTGCTTCGCAGGGTTGGCCCCTGGAATGCAAGGGATTCGCCCTGGGCGTACGGGCCGAACACCCCCAGTCGCTCATCAACCAGATCCAGTATCACGGCAAGTTCCAGCCCGGGATGCCCGCGGCCGAATATGCCCTCGTCGAGCAGGTGGAAGGCCGCGGCGTGTTCTCCTTCTGCATGTGCCCCGGCGGCATCCTCGTCCCGTCCGTGACAGCCCCCGGCGAAGTGGTGCTCAACGGCATGTCCAATTCGATGCGCAATTCGCCCTGGGCCAATGCCGGGATCGTCTGTTCCGTGGAGCCGGGCGACGTTCCCGACTTCGACCGCTACGGCGTTTTCGCCCTGCTGGAATTCCAGCACAGCGTGGAGCAGGCCATGTACGCCTTTACCGCTTCGCTCCGGGCCCCGGCCCAGCGGCTGGTGGATTTCTGTCGGAAAAAAGATTCGCAGGGCCTTCCGCGGAGCTCCTATCAGCCCGGCGCCGTCAATGCGCCGCTCTATGAGCTCCTGCCCGGTTTCGTCTATGAACGCCTCCGGGTGGCCTTTGCCGCCTTTGACCGGAAGATGAAGGGCTATTATACGAACGACGCCCTGGTGTTGGGCGTCGAATCGAGAACATCGTCTCCGGTGCGTATTCCGCGCGATCCGCAGACGATGTGCGTACCGGGCCTCGAAGGCCTGTATCCTTGCGGGGAAGGGGCGGGGTATGCCGGCGGCATCACTTCCAGCGCCCTGGACGGCATCCTAGTTGCCGCAGCCGCCGCCACACGATGAGCAGTCGTGCGTGCAGCCCTGGGCCGCGCGTTCGCCGTGGAGCCCGTCGGTGAGCTCTTTTTCGGTCGCGTCGCGGACACCCGTCACTTTACCGCTGAAGTGCAGCTCTTTGCCTGCCAGTGCGTGGTTGAAATCCATCTTCACGCTGTCGGCGCTGACTTCCACCACCTTGCCGGGGATCACGCCGCCAGCCTGGTTCATCATCGGAATCACCTGGCCGACCACGAGCAGCTGCTCCTGGATCTTGCCGTCGATCTCGAAGACGTGCTTGGGCAGTTCGACGACGGCCTGGGCGTCGTAAACGCCGTAGCCCTCTTCCGGGCTGAGGACGAATTCGAATTCGTCACCTACGCCTTTGCCCTGCAGGTATTCTTCAAATTTGGGGAGCAGATAGCCCAGTCCGTGGATGTATTCGAGGGGGCTTTCTTCCGTGGCCTGGTCTTCCACTTTGCCGTCCACGACCAGCGTGTAGGTCAGCGAGACGACTTTCTCATCTTGGATTTTCATTTCTTGGGTTGGGTTTCTATGTTTAGTATCAAATTGTAAATCCGTTTGTTGTAAATGCGCGTGGCCGTGCTCAGGCCGCCTTCCGCCACCCATTTGCCCTGCTTGTCGCTGTTGTCGATCAGCACCCAGTAGTTGCAGAGGGGCAGGTATATCCTGCGCAGGTTTTCCATGCCCTGTCGGTATCGCCGGACAATCGTGTCCGTCGGGATGTTGTGGCCGCCGGCCGCCACCCGCATCGCCACCCGCTTGATGGCCAGTTCGGGACTCTTGAGCCAGAAATAAAAGATTCCGACCATGTATCCCTTGTGCTGGGCCCGGGAGATCATGCCGGCCAGGCTCTTGGTGGCCAGTGTCGTTTCCACGGCGAAATCCTCGTCCCGTTCGATCAGCTGTTCCACCCGTTCGAGCATCAGCCGGGAGGCGCGGATCATCTCCCGCTCCGGTTCCTGCGGCGAGAGCTCATCGGCAATTTCGTCGGCATTGACGAACGTGTGCAGGTTCAGCAGGTCCGGCAGCACCGTGTAGGATGCCGTCGTCTTGCCCGCCCCGTTGCATCCCGATATGATGTAGAGCCGCGCCATCCTACAAAGATAATCATTTTACTTGATTCGGAAAGGTTCATCCCCATACAGGGTGAATTTCTTCGACTTGCGGAGCCATTTCTGCTCCTCGGCCTTGATGTATTCGCGGGTGTCGTCCCAGTCCAGCTGGCCTTCCACATAGCTCAGCAGGGTGGCGTCCTCCAGGTAGCGGCCCAGGCCCTCGCAAGTGAACTGCGGGCAGTTGTCGTGGACGAAGCGCAGCAGCTGCAGGGCGTGGTTGAGCGCGTGATAGGTGGCGCCCGGAATGAACATCAGCTGGAAACCGAAGCAGACCTGCTCGCGGTAGATCCCGTAGGAAGGCTCGAAGCGTGTCCAGCGGACGTGCAGGCCGGGATGGGCGAGGGGACTCTCCGGATCGTTCCAGGTCTTCCGCCCGTGCGCCTGCAGATAGCCGGAAAGCGGCTCCATCCACGGGGCACCGAACTGCTCGAAAGGGCGGTTCGTGCCGTGGCCGTAGCTGACGTTGGTTCCCATCCACAGGCATTGTCCGCTGTAGAAATTGGAGGTGAACAGGCCCGAGAAATCGGAAAAAGGCGGAATGGTCCAGGCCATCAGCTCCCGGTTCACCGCTTCGGCGGACGTGGCGATGATATGCAACGGGAAACGGGCGCCCAGCTCGCTGTAGAACAGATTGGCGGTCTCGCCCAGCGTCAGGCCGTGGCGGTGGGGGAGGCCGATGATGCCCAGCGTCCCTTCGATCTGCCGCCCGGCCGGGTTGATGCGGTCGATCAGGAAGACCGAAAGCTGGGAATCGACGGCTTTGAGCCGCTTGAAGAGATTGTATAACAGGGAAGTATAATTGCTGTAGCGGGCGCCGGCATCCTGCAGTTCGATGACCAGGGCGTCGATGTCCTGCAGGCGGGTTTCGTCGATGGTCGTGGTCACTTCGACCGTCTCTATCCCCGGAACCATCGTCCCGTAAAGGGCGTGTTCCGGCGTAAAGATACGGACGAGGTTCCCGCGACGGGCCAGGCTTTCAAAGAGATACTCGCCCGTATCGGGATGCCACGCCACCTGGTTGCAAAGCACGGCCAGCCGCCCCTTCCGGAGCACCTGGTCCTCCTGCGCCAGCAGCGGTGTGGTTCGGAATGAAAACATAATGACAAAGGTAAACATTTTTTTTTGCCGCACCCACCGCTACCCGCCCATCCGTCTTGCGACCTGCCCGACTTGTATGGCGCGAGCTTGTTTTGCCGCCGGGCGGATGAAAACGGGCGGATGAAAAAAAAGGTGGCTGATTGTTCAGCCACCTTTTCGGTTCCTTTCCAGAAGCAATTATTTCTTCTTCTGACCGTATCTCGAGTAGAATTTGTCCACGCGGCCGGCGGTGTCGACGAGTTTCATCTTGCCCGTGTAGAAGGGGTGGGACGTGTTCGAAATCTCGACCTTCACGAGCGGGAAGGTGTGGCCGTCAATGTCGATCGTCTCCTTCGTGCCCACGCAGGAGCGGGTGATGAAGACGTGCTCATTGGACATATCCTTGAATGCTACAAGACGGTAGGATTCGGGATGGATTCCTTTTTTCATTGTCGTATCGTGTTTAAATAGTTTTCCAAACGGACCGCAAAAGTAGAAATAATTTGCTGAACTGCAAAATTATTTTGCGAGATTGAAGCCCGCGTACATCTTGTCGTACTGGTTGAGCATCGTGTTGAGGGTCTGCAGGGTGGAATTGTTATAGACCGAGGTGACCGACTTGACGAGTTTCATCAGCGTGGTGACGTCGAACAGGAGCTCCATCTTGCCGTTCTTGACGGCCACATAGCTCTTCATGTTGAGCAGGGAGGCCACTTTCATGTTCAGGCGGGCGTTTTCCTTGTCGAGCGTCCAGGTGCCGGTGAAGCTTTTCGAACCGTACTGGATGGCCATCGTGCCGTCTTCGTTGAAGGTGAATCCGAACAGGCCCTGGGTGATGCCGACTTTCTGGAGGTATCCGTCGAGTTTCTTCTCGAGGGTACCCTGGGCTACGTTGCTGGCGATGTTCGACAGCGGGTTGTCGTCGGACTTGAAGCTGATGGCACTGCCGGTGTAGTTCCAGGTGCCGACGATGGTTTCGGCCGAGAGGGCGCTCTTGCCGGAGAGGAGGTCGGTGATGCTGGAGACGATGCCGCCGGCCGTCGTGTTGTTGTTGCCGGAGCCGCCGATTTTGCTGAGCAGGCCGCCGAGGCCCTGGGCCTGGGCAGAGACCGTCATCATCAGGATGGCAGCCGCAAGGAGGAAGATTCTTTTCATTGTATTTGCGATTTTGTGTTTATATCCCCGTGATATTTTTTAACTTTGCAAGATAGTAAATTTTCACAAGAAATCTCGTAAAAAGTTCACAATATGACCCTGATCAAATCCATTTCCGGCATCCGGGGCACCATCGGCGGCACCATCGGCGACGCGCTGACCCCCATCGACATCGTCAAATTCACGGCGGCTTATGCCCGCCAGCTCCAGCAGAAGCATCCCCACCGGGAGCGTCTGAAAGTGGTCGTGGGCCGCGACGCCCGCATTTCCGGCGAGATGGTGGACAGCATCGTTTCGGGAACCCTGCTCTCCTGCGGCGTCGATGTCGTAAACGCCGGCCTCTCTTCGACGCCGACGACGGAAATGGCCGTTCTTTTCGAACATGCCGACGGCGGCATCATCCTGACGGCTTCGCACAACCCCAAGCAGTGGAACGCCCTGAAGTTGCTCAATGAGAAAGGCGAATTCCTGACCGACGCCGAAGGCAAGGCCCTCCAGCGCGTAGCCGAGGCCGAAGACTTCGAATTCGTGGATGTGGACCGGATCGGGACGCTGGTCCGGAAAGATTTCACCCAGGCGCACATCGATGCCGTGAAGCATCATCCGCTCGTCGATCTGGAGGCCATCCGCAGCGCCGGATTCAAAGTGGTGCTCGACGCCATCAACTCCGTGGGCGGCATCTGCATGCCGGAACTTTTCCGGCAGCTGGGCGTGGAATGCATCACCATCAACGGGGAAGCCAACGGCCGCTTCGCCCATAATCCCGAGCCGCTGCCTGCCAACCTGGTCGATCTGTCCGCGGCGGTGGTCCGCGAGAAGGCCGACCTGGGCGTCTCGGTCGATCCCGACGTGGACCGGCTGGCTTTCATCTGTGAAAACGGCGTGCCCTTCGGCGAAGAATATACGCTCGTGGCCGTAGCCGACTATGTCCTTTCCGTCAAACCGGGACCGACGGTTTCGAACATCTCCTCGTCCCGCGCGCTGCGCGACGTGACCGAGGCGCACGGCTGCAGCTACCACAGCTGCAAGGTCGGGGAAGTGAACGCCTCCACCATGATGCAGCTGGTCGGCGCCGTCATCGGCGGAGAGGGCAACGGCGGGGTGATCGTTCCCGACCTGCACTACGGCCGCGATGCCCTCATCGGCACGGCGCTCTTCCTGAGCAACCTGGCGCACAAGAAACTGAGCGCCACGGCACTGCGTGCCACTTATCCCGATTATTTCGTGTCGAAGAACAAGATCGAAATGAGCGACCCCGCCCAGATCGAGGCCGCCCTGGAAGCGGTGGAGAAACACTTCGCCGGCGCCGTGGTCAACAAGATGGACGGCTTGCGCATCGATTTCGAAGACGAACGCAAATGGTTCGTCCTGCGCAAGTCGAACACGGAGCCGATCATCCGCATCTACGCCGAGGCGCCGACCGAAGCCGTAGCCGAAGAACTGGCCCGCGAAGTGATCCGCGTTATCGAAGGATAATGGCGTAACGACGGATGGCTTTTCGGCACGCTCGCAGAGAAATGCTCGCTTAGCCGAAAAGCCATCCGTCGTGGAGCTATGGTCATTGCGTGATAATCCCCAGCTCAAGCCATTGGGTCAGGAGGGCGTGCACGTCGGTGCGCGCCATCTCCGGCGTGACCTCATAGGTCTCGCAGAGGGCGTCCACGATGGCCTGTTCGTCAAATTCGCCCAGTTCGCCGGCCTTGTCCCAGATCCAGGCGGCCGTGTCGTTGAGGCTGATGAGTTTGCCGAAGTCGATGGCGCCAAGGCCCTCGCCCACGATGACCTTCTCGCCGCAGACTTCGCGCAGGATAAATCCGTCTTTGCGTTTCATATCGTTTACTGTATTTTGATGTTTCGGATGAGGGTCCGTTTGTAGATGGCCAGCAGGTAACGGCGCAGCGGCAGCAGCCGCCGCCACAGCCGGGCGCGGCGCTGCGCCGCAGGCGTGTCCAACCGCCGCCGGCGCCCGTCGGGGCCGACGATCTCATCGGCCCGGGCCAGGACGTCGGCTTTCGTGCAGATTTCCTGCCCGCGGATGTTGCCGTCGCCCATGAGCACCACCCGTTCGCCTTCGACTTCCATCACCCGGTGGAGCACATAGCGGCGGCCGTCGATATGGGCCAGGACCACGTCACCCGGCTTGATGTCGCCGGGGCGGGTGAGGACTGCGCTGTCGTGGCCACCCAGGATGAAGGGCAGCATGCTGCGGCCCTTGACGAGCATCGTCACGGCAAGGCCTTCGTTTACCAGCCGGACGGCATCGGTGAGAATCTGTTCGTCTGTAATGTCCGGCCGTTTCATACGCGGATGGTTTGACTGCAGAGCCGGGCGGCTTCCTCGTCGGGGAGACATTCGAGCATCCAGACCGGGACGCCAGAGGCCAGCGCATTTTCCGTCGCGTGCAGGCCGTCGGCGATGGCGCGGTCCCAGCGTTTGCCCGAAATGCTCGGCACCAGCACGGCATAGGCGCCGATGCCTTTCAGCCGCTGGATTTTATTGTAGGGGGCCTGCGCCAGCTGGACGAATCCGCCCACGGGCAGGTCCATATTCTTGTAGCAGGGCGTTTTCCCGCTCCAGGGCGAGCCGTACACGCGGGCCGTGCCGTCAGCGCCGATGCGGACCACCGGATTGTCGTCGTTCACCAGTTCCGATCCCGGGACATGCTTGAGCCACAGCCGGGCGTGGGTGCTCTTGCCCGTGCCGCTGCGGCCCAGGAAGAGATAGCCCCGGCCGCCATTGCCGATGACCGCCGCGTGGAAGAGCACGGTCTTCAGGGAGGTGGTCCGCAGGGCGTAAAGCACCATCAGGGCATTGTTGACGGCGAAATCGGTATAATCGGCCACTTCCAGCGTGGCTTGTGAAAAACCGGGCCGGGCCCGCATCGTGCCGCTCAATTTGCCCCAGAGGCTGAATTCGAACCAGGAGTCGCCCTCCGGCGTGTGGCAGACGCGGATCTGCGAACCGTCGTCATCCTGCCGGAATTCCTCCGTGAGGCCGTCCGGCTGCGGCAGCCCGCCCTGCGGGACGACGAAGAGCCGGAATACCGGCGCCTTGGCCAGGTCGGTCGCTACGGCGAAGGGCGCATAATGGGCCAGCGCCGGGGATACGTCCACGCCTTCGGCGGCCTGGACCGCAAAGCGGTGTCCGGCTACCTGGAAGGTCTGTTCTTTCTGGTCGGCTTCGATCAGGGCCAGCAGGCGGTCGATGGCTTCTTCCTGCGGAATATAACGGATCACGGGTTCTTTCCCGCGGTAGAGCGTCACGTGCCCGCGGCCTTCGCCCACATAACCGTAGTCGGCGTCGGCCATCTCGCCGGGCCCGTTCACCACGCAACCCATCACGGCGATCTTGATGCCCGGGGCCAGGTGGGAGGTGCGGCGTTTTACTTCATTGAAAGTGCTTTCCAGGTCGTAAAGCGTCCGGCCGCAGCCCGGGCAGGCAATGTATTCCGGCGCGGTGAAACGGCGGCGGCAGGCCTGCAGCAGCATGTCGCGGAAGTGTTCCCCTTCGGCCTGTTCAACCGGGCGGCCGCCGATGGTGGATCCTTCGAGCGGGAAATCATCGATTTTCTTGTCGAGCAGGGACGGTCCCCAGAGGCAGGCGGCTTTGATGATGAAATCGTTCCAGTCGGCGGCTTCCACGGCCGTGCGCCCGCCACGGGTCGAATAGCTCGCGGCAATGGCCGCCACGATCTGCTCGCCGGCAGGGATCTCATGCACGGGATCCTCCGTCAGGGAGACGCGGATGGTGTCGCCGATGCCCTCGGCCAGCAGCGTGCCGATGCCGACGGCCGACTTGATGCGGCCTTCGTCGCCGCCGCCCGCTTCGGTCACGCCCAGGTGCAGTGGAAAACGGCAGCCCAACTCTTCGCGCATCGCACGGTCGAGCAGACGGTAGGCTTCCACCATGACGAGCGTATTGCTGGCCTTGAGCGAGACCACGACCTGCCGGAAATCTTCTTCGAGGCACATCCGGAGCCATTCCATCACGGCTTCCTTCATCGCCAGCGGGGTGTTGCCGTAGCGCCGGGTGATCCGCTCGCCGAGCGAACCGTGGTTCAGGCCGATGCGGATGGTCGTGCCGTGCTGTTTGCACAGGGCGATCAGCTCCCGGAACTTGGCGCAGGCCACCTCGTGCTCCCGGGCGAAATTGCCCGGATTGATGCGTACCTTGTCGGCTACGGCTGCGGCGGCCAGGGCAGCGTCTGCCAGAAAATGGATATCCGCCACCAGCGGCGTGTCGATGCCTTCAGCACGCAGCCGCTCCTTGATGATGCGCAGCGATTCCACCTGCTTGAGGCCCTGGGTCGTGAGGCGGATCATGCCGGCGCCGGCGGCCGCCATCGCCCGGCACTGGGCGAGAGACGCTTCGATGTCGTCGGTCGCGGTGTTGCACATCGTCTGGACGATGACCGGTGCGCCGTCCCCGATGGGCAGGCGTCCGGCGATGGAGAAGGAGATATTTACCATAGGTGGAAATGGAGCGAGGCGCTCAGCATGATGTTCTGGGGATAGGTGTAGAGAAAGTAGATGTCGCTGAACTTGTTGGCGTGGTACATGCTGGCAAAGGCATACTTGTAGTTGCCTTCGATGTGCAGTTCGAAGGGTTTGAACACCACGGCCAGGCCGAGGCCGCCGATGATGCCGTAGTCGAAGCGCTGGTCGTATTTGTCGAAGCCGCCCTCCCGGTCGGTCGAGAGCCGGTAGCCTCCGTAGGTGCCCAGGTTGATCAGCAGGCGGAAGATGGAGAAGTCGATCTTGAACTGCGACAGCAGCGGGAATTCGAGGATCTCGCAGGTCTCGCCGTAGCCTTCCGTCGAGGAAGTGTATCCCTCGTAGCCGTGTTTGGCCCCGACCTGCAGGCCGAAGTTGAAGAGCTGGTCCCAGAGCGCGTGATAATAGGTATAGTGGATACCGATATTGTTGTAGGTCAGGATCCTTTCCTGGCCGATCTTCGGCGAGGAACTCACGCCGCTCCAGTTCATGCCATAGGATACGCCGATCATGTGGATGCTCTTGAACTTGGCCGGATGGGCGACGGTGTCGAGCTCGGCGAAGTCGTCGGGCATTTCGAAGATGAATTTGTCATCCTGGGCATACGCGGCCAGGGCGGCGAGCAGCAGCGTCAGGGAAAGAAGCAATTTTTTCATCGGAACATCTCCTTCAGGTCTATGGTCTGTTCGATTTCGGCCGATTCGAGGATTTCCAGCACCTTGTTCCCGGGCGCATTCTCGTAGAAGCGCACGGATTCGGGCTGCTTGCGAGCGAGCAGATTGCCGGTGTCGGCGAGGCCGTTGCGGTTCTTGTCGCAGGTGATGCGGACCGCATACTTGCCGGCCTTCAGGTAGGGGAACACCAGTTTCTGCGCTTTCTCGACATGGTAGGTCCGGAATACTTTCGAGCCTTTTTCGTCGGTCAGTTCGACGATATAACGGTCTTCCACGCCGGTCAGGTCCAGCGCCAGCGTGCTGAGGTCCTCGCCCTGCGGCACCTTGAACTTGGCCGAAGCCTGGGCGTTGGGCAGGCGGTCGAGGTTGAGGAACGTGCCCTGCGGCAGGGTCAGTTCATAGTCGTAGCCCTTGATGAGCGCTTCGGACGGGGTGATGATGTAGCGCCGGATGTCGGTCGTATCCTGGCGGAAAGAGAATTTCTTCTGGCTCTGCTGTCCCTTCGGATTGGTTTCCACGAGCCGGATGGAGTCGCGCACGATGCGGATCACGGGCAGGGCCGATTCCACATAGACGCCCAGCTGCTCGACCGTCTCGTCCTGGGCCTGGACCGTGAGCTTGAAGGTCGTGTCCGGTCCGGCGGGCTTTTCCTGCTCTTCCCGAGACTTGCGGGCGGGCTGTTCCGCCTGCGTCTCCTGCTTCATCACGGCCAGGGCAAGCCGCTCCTGGGCGGGAGCCAGCACGCCCGTGGAGTCGGTCTTCAGGTAATTGAGGCGGATGAGCAGGCTGTCGTCGAGCCGGTAGTCGGTGTTGATCCAGAAATCGATGCTGTCGCGCGTGGCGTTGTACTGCAGGATCACGGCGCTGTCGGGGATGCCCACGAATTCCAGCTGGTCGATCTGCACGTCCGCCGCGCTGAACTTCAGGAAGCCCTGCCGCTCGCTGACACGCCCGCTGTTCTGCAGATACTGCACGGTCTGCAGTTCCTTGAAAGTCAGGAGTGAAACCATCGACACGCGCGCTGCGCACAGGAGCGTGTCCTTCATATTGAAGGAATGCAGTTCATAGACCGAGTCGGTCATCGGCAGGACCGGCTGGTAGGCTTCGTCGAGGAAGCCCACTTCGTCCTCGTCGGGATTGTACTTGAAATCGCCGTCGGTGTCGGTATAGACATAGATGCGGTACAGCGTGTCCCGCAGGTTGCGCAGCACGAAGAAACCCCAGTCGTCGGTCTTGACCGCGGCGTCGGGCAGCGTGTTGAAGCAGGCCGAGTCGGACTGGTCGATGTAGGCGGACACCAGCGCGTTCTTGACCGGCGCGAGGGTCTTGCTGTTGACCACCGAGCCGGTGAAATAGAGCGAATCCACATCGTCGCCGGTCGAGAAGGCAAAGACCAGGCGCGGGGCCAGGTTGCCTTCGTTGTTGTCGGCCAGCGCCTGGCCGAAGTCGAGGGTGTAGGTCTGGTCGGCCTTGAGCGTATCGGTGAGGGTCACCACGATGTTCTTTCCCTTGACCTTGGCCTGCGGCTTCCGCTTGGTCGGCGGGGAAAGCAGGATGTCGGCGGCATTCTTGACGACCGTATATTCGTTGTAGAGCAGCGTGAACTTCCCTTCGGTGAGGGGGAACTGCGTGGTGCCGGGCCCCGGCGTGATCTTGATCAGCACGGGCGGGAGCGTGTCTTTCGGCCCACCGCTCGGCGGGGTGGTGGTGTTGGCGCAGGAGTGGCTGCCGATACAGCAGGCGACAAAGAGGGCCAGCAGGCAGACAGTGGCTGTGATTCTTTTCATTTCTCGTTGATTTCTACGCGTTTGACACGCTCAATTCCCTTGACCTTCGAAAGGGCGGCAATCAACTTGTCGAGGTCGTCGGTACTATGGACGTACAGGTCGATGAAGCCTTCGAAGATCTCGTCGTGCGTCTCGATGTGGAGCTTGCGCATGTTGACGCCCAGCACCAGGGAGATCACGCGGGTCAGGTCGCTCAGGACGCCGACCCGGTCGATGCCTTCTAGCGAAATCCTTGCCAGATACGACATGATGAAGTGTTTGCTCCATTTGGCCGAGACGATGCGGTGCCCCTCCTTCGAGGCCAGGTCGCCCGCCACGGGGCAGCTCTTCTTGTGGATGGTCACCGTCCCGTCGTCTTCGATGAAGGCCACCACGCTGTCGCCCGGAATCGGTGAACAGCACGGGGCGATGTTGAATGAGATGGTGCCCTGGTCGATGTCTTCCTGCAGCAGGAACTCGTTCTTCTTGTTGATGCTGCTGTTGCGCAGCGGGCTGAGCAGCTTGACGCCCCACATCTGGACGCTGCGCCGCTCGGCGTTGGTCCTGAGGGCCTTGTCGAGGTCGCTCAGATCGATCACGCCGATGCCGATCTTGTTGTAGAGTTCGTCCTTGCCGCTGGCGATATGGTAGTAGTCGATCAGTTTCTTGATGACGCGGCTCCGCTCGCTGATGCCTCGCTCGTCGAGTTTGCGGTCCAGGATGGCCATGCCTTCCTTGATGCTGTTCTTCTTGTCGGATTTGAGGAAGTCCATCACCAGGTTCTTGGCCCGGCTGGTCTGCAGGAAATCCAGCCATTCGCGCTTGGGCTTGCCGCTTTCGGAGGTGATGATTTCCACCTGGTCGCCATTGGTCAGGGGCTGGGAAAGGGGCACGAGCCGCTGGTTCACCTTGGCGGCAATGGCGTGGTTGCCGATTTCCGAGTGGATGCTGTAAGCGAAATCCAGGGCCGTGGAACCCTTGGCCAGGCTCTTGGATTCGCCCATCGGCGTGAAGACGTAGATCGACGAGGTGACCAGTTCCTGATGGAATTCGTCGAGGAACTGCATAGCGTCGATGTCGGGGTTCTCGAGGATTTCGCGCACCTGCTGGAGCCAGTGCTCGATCTCGTTGTCACCGCTTCCGTCGGAGCCTTTGTAGAGCCAGTGGGCGGCGATGCCGCGCTCGGCGATGGCGTTCATCCGCTCGGACCGGATCTGGACTTCGACCCAGCTTCCGCCGTGGCTCATCACGGTCAGGTGCAGGGCTTCATAGCCGTTGGCCTTGGGCTTGTCCACCCAGTCGCGGGTCCGGTCGGGCTTGTACTGGTACAGGCCGCTGATGACCGAGAAGATGAACCAGCACTGCTCCCTTTCGGTCAGGCCGGGCTTCGATTCGAAGATGATGCGCACGGCATAGATGTCGTAGATCTGCTCGAAGGGGATGTTCTTGGACGTCATCTTCTTCCAGATGGAGTAGGGCGTCTTCAGGCGCTTGAGGACGGTGTACTTGTAGCCGGCCTTGTCGAGTTCCTGGCGGATGGGGGCGATGAAATTGTCGATCAGTTCGCCGCGCTGCTCCATGATCTGGCCCAGCTGCTGCTCGATCGAGGCGTAGGCGACCGGTTCACGGTATTTGAGCCAGATGTTCTCCATCTCCGACTTGATGCTGTAAAGGCCGAGCCGGTGGGCCAGGGGGATGAAGAGGTACATCGTCTCGCTGAGAATCTTGTCGCGCTTGTATTCGGGCATGAACTGGATGGTGCGCACATTGTGGAGCCGGTCCGCGAGCTTGATCAGCACGATGCGCACGTCGTCGTTGAGGGTGACCAGGATCCGGCGGAAGTTCTCCGCCTGGAGGCTGATGCGGGTTTCCTTGCCCTTGTTCTTGTTGTCGTTGTCCAGGGCGGTCTTGATCTTGGTAAGCCCGTCCACCAGCGAGGCGATCTTGTCGCCGAACAGCCGCTGGATGTCCTCGACCGTGAAGTCCGTGTCTTCCACCACGTCGTGCAGCAGGGCGGCGCAGATCGACTTGCAGCCCAGCCCGATCTCATCGACCACGATCTTGGCCACGGCGATCGGGTGCAGGATGTAAGGCTCGCCCGAGCGGCGCCGGACACCTTTGTGGGCCTCGTTGGCGAATTCGAAGGCCTTCAGGACCAGCTGGTACTGTTCCTCGTCGGCGCAGCGCTTCCGGCTGGATTCCCGCAGTCCGGCAAATTCCCGTTCAATCAGTTTATAATCCTCTTCCGTAAACATAGTCTTCAGTCATTTTTCAATTCGAGCGCCTCCTGTGCGCTCTTGTCGGAAAGGCCGCGTTCTTTCGCTTCCTGGTAGTCCACGATCGTGTAGCCGCGTGAAAGCTCCGCCCCGAACAGGATGACCTGCCAGGTCAGGTTCAGCCACACGATGAACAGGGGAATGAAGGCCAGCGCGCCGTACACGGCACCCAGGCGGGTCACCATCACCTGGGTTCCCATATACAGGTATTGGATGCCCACGAAGACCACGCCGACGATCAGGGCGGCTTTGAGCGCCGAACCGTAGCGGACCTTCGCGTGCGGAATGAATTTGTACATCACCGACAGCGCCAGCACGACGATGCCGTAGAAAGCCAGCCAGAACATATTGGTCGTGATGAAACTGAACGGTCCCAGGTGACCTTCCAGCAGGCCGATGAAGCGCGCGTACCAGGTCCAGCCCGAAAAGAGCAGCACCAGTACGAAGGGCGTGACCAGCATGATGGCGAAATACACGGCGACCCGCTGCCACAGCTTGCGGGGCGTATCGACCTGCCAGATGCGGTTGAACGCGATTTCCACATTGATCATCAGCCAGACGATGGTCCACACGAAACTCAGGAAAGAAATCCAGCCGAAAACGCCGTTTTCGGTCGCCTTGATGAGGTTCATCGCGTATTTCATGATGACCTGGATCAGCTGGGTACTGGTGGGAAACGATTCCAGCAGCGAATCCGAGAGAACCTGGTCCAGCCCGAAGCCGTGCGAGATGAACAGGATCACGGCGATCATCGGGACGAAAGCCAGGATGGTGAACTGGCTCAGCGCGACGGCCTCACGCCCGACGCGCTCGTTCGCGAAGCCGCGGGCCGTGAGCAGAAAGGCCTTGACGCTCTTGAAGAAACGCTTGCGCGCATCGCTCAGCTGGCTGAAATCGAGCACCCAGATGTCCTTCGTCAGGAATTTGACGAGCATCTTGATGAAATCCTTGATTCTGGCCAGAAACAGTCGCATCGCCTATTCTTTTCCGATGATTTGGTAGAACTGTGCTTCGTCAATGACGGGAATCCCGAGTTTCTCCGCCTTGTGGAGTTTTTCCGGACCCGCCTTCTCGCCGGCCAGCAGCCAGGCCGTCTTGCCGCTCACCGAGCCGGCGTTCTTGCCGCCATGGGCTTCGATGAGCCCTTTCATCGCTTCGCGGGAGATGGAGAAATTGCCCGAAATGACGACCGTCTTGCCGGCGAGCGTGTCGGAGAGGCGCTGCTGCGCGGCCTCGTTGACGGCCATCTGGAGCCCGGCTTCCCGCAGCCGGCGGACCGTCTCCCGCCCGGCCTCCGAGGCGAAGTAGGCGAGGATGGAGTCGGCGACGATTTCCCCGATGTCCTCGATCTGCAGCAGCTCTTCGCGCGAGGCGGCGGCCAGTGCGTCGATGGAACCGAAGTGGCGGGCCAGCATCTTGGCGGTCTGTTCGCCGATGTGCCGGATGCCCAGCGCGTAGAGGACGCGCTCAAAGGGGACGCTGCGGCTGGCTTCCAGGCTGGCGAGGAAGTTGTCGGCCGACTTGTCCTGCCAGCCGTCGAGCGAGACGAGCTGCTCGCGGGTGAGGGTGTACAGGTCGGGCAGGGTGTGGATGTATCCCTTGTTGTAAAGCGCTTCGATGGTGGCCTCGCCGGCCAGGATATCCATGGCCTTGCGGCCGGCGAAATGGATGAAGCGGCCCTTGATCTGCACGGGGCAGGATTCGCGGTTGGGGCAGTAGTGCCGCGCTTCGTCCTCATCGCGCACCAGCGGCGTGCCGCAGTCGGGGCAGCAGGCTGGAAATTCGGGCCGCCGGGCGTCCGCAGGCCGTTTCGACAGTTCCACGCCGGTGATCTTCGGAATGATTTCCCCGCCTTTCTCCACATAGACATAGTCGCCGATGTGGATGTCCAGCAGGTCCATCTGGTCCTTGTTGTGGAGCGAGGCGCGCTTGACGACCGTGCCCGAAAGCTGGACGGGTTCGAGATTGGCCACGGGCGTGACGGCGCCGGTGCGGCCTACCTGGTAATCGACCGACAGGAGCGGCGTGAGCGCCTGTTCGGGCTTGAATTTCCAGGCCGTCGCCCAGCGGGGCGACTTGGCCGTGAAGCCCAGCTGCCGCTGCAGTTCGAGTTCGTTGACCTTGATGACGATGCCGTCGGTGGCGAAGGGGAGGGTCTTCCGGCGGGTATCCCATTCGTCAATATAAGCCACCGCTTCTTCGATGGTGCCGGCATGGCGGCTGTATTCAGAAATGGGAAGCCCCCAGCTGCGCGCGGCTTCGAGGGCTTCGATATGGGTCTTGAAAGGCAGGTTTTCGCCCAGCAGGTGATAGAGCACGCAGTCCAGGCCGCGCGTGCGCATCTCGGCCGGATTTTGGAGTTTCAGGCTGCCGGAGGCGGCGTTGCGGGGATTGGCGAACGGCTCCAGCTCCGCTTCCGTGCGCGCGGCGTTGAGGCGGTCGAAGGCGGCGTAGGGCATATAGATTTCACCGCGGATCTCGAATTCTTCCGGGATTCCCTCTCCGTGCAGCTGGCGCGGGATGGCGGGGATGTTCACCACGTTCCGGGTCACGTCGTCGCCCTTGGTCCCGTCGCCGCGCGTGAGGGCGCGCAGCAGGCGGCCGTCGCGGTAGGTCAGGCAGATGGCGGTCCCGTCGAATTTCAGTTCGCAGGAGAAGCTGTAGGGCGTGGAGACGGCCTTGCGGATGCGGCTGTCAAATTCGTAGAGCTCCTCCCGGGCGTAGGTGTTGCCCAGCGAGAGCATCGGGTACCGGTGGGGAACCTGCACGAAATCGCTGCCAGCGCCGGACAGGTCGCTGCCGACATGGCGCGTGGGACTGTCCTCCGTGGCAAATTCCGGATACAGTTTCTCCAGCCCCTGCAGCTCGCCCATCAGCAGGTCGAATTCGAAGTCCGTGATGGCGGGCTGATTGAGCACGTAATAGTTGTAATTCTGCCGTTCGAGCTCCTTCTTCAAGAAGTCGATGCGCTCTTTTGCCGCTGCTTTTCCTATTTTGGCCATACTCCAGCAATAAACTACAAAAATAGCGATTATTATTCAAAAAGTAATATCTTTGCGGGGTCAAAAAACGGATAGAAACAATTACCATACTATGAGAGAATCCATTATCATTTTGGCAGGCGGGGGACCGGCCCCCGGAATCAACACGGTAGAAGGTACCATTGCAAAAGCTTTCATGGCCGAAGGATATCGCGTCCTGGGTCTTCATGGCGGCTATTCGGGCCTCTTCTCCGCATCCCCCAACTTCATTGAATTCAATTTCGCTCTGGCGGACTCCATTTTCAACCGCGGCGGTTCTTACCTGCAGATGAGCCGCTACAAACCGACCCAGGAAGACTTCGACCGCTATTTCAACCTCAAGTTCTTCCAGGAAAACAATATCCGGCTGCTGGTGACCATCGGCGGCGACGACACCGCCTCGACGGCCAACCGCATTTCCAAGTTCCTGCGGGAGAAGAAATACCCCGTGCAGAACATCCACGTGCCCAAGACCATCGACAACGACCTTCCGCTGCCGATGAACGCCCCGACCTTCGGCTACAACTCCGCCAAGGCGGAAGGCGCCCGTATCGCCACCACGGTGTATGAGGACGCCCGCACGTCCGGCAACTGGTTCATCGTCTCGGCGATGGGCCGCTCCGCCGGCCACCTGGCCATGGGTATCGGCGCTTCCTGCCACTACCCGATGATCATCATCCCCGAGATGTTCAACAAGACCGAGATCACCGTTGACAAGATCGTCAAGCTTTCGGTCAGCGCCATCATCAAGCGCAAGCTCCGCGGCATCGCCTACGGCGGCATCATCGTCTCCGAGGGTGTGTTCCACATGCTCAGCGACGAGCAGCTCGAGGCCACCGGCATCAAGTTCACCTACGACGACCACGGCCACCCGGAGCTTGGCAAGATTTCCAAGGCACAGCTGTTCAACGATATGCTGGAGATTAAACTCAAGGAGCTCGGCCTGAAGATCAAGACCCGTCCGGTGGAGATCGGCTACGACATCCGCTGCCAGCAGCCCATCGCCTACGACCTGTTCTACTGCTCGCAGCTGGGCGCCGGCGTATATGAACTCTTCGAACGCGGCGAGACCGGCTGCATGGTGTTCGTCGACCAGGAAGGCACGATCCGTCCGCTCTATCTGGAAGAACTCCAGGATCCCGAGACGGGCAAGATTCCGCCGCGCCTGGTGAACATCGAAGGCGACGAGGCGCAGATCGTGTACAAGCACCTGCTCAACTACATCACCCCGCACGACTACGAGGCTGCCCGCCAGTACCTCCCCAACCCCGAGGAGTACGACTTCTACAAGATCCTGAACTGGGAGCGGTAGATGATTATCTATCAACTGTTATTGAGAGCCTTCGGGAATCGCGCCTGCGTACCCGGAGGCTCTTATGCACAGAACGGGTCGGGCAAATTCAACGACGTCACCGATGAAGTGCTTGCCAAATTCCGCAAGCTCTCGATCGGTGCCGTGTGGTACACCGGCGTGATCTCCCACGCCACCCGGACCCATTTCCGCACCATCCCCGACAACGACCCGTCGCTGGTCAAGGGGGAGGCCGGATCCCCCTATGCCATCCGCAACTGGTTCGATGTCGATCCGGCCCTGGCCGTGAATCTCGACAACCGGATGGCCGAATTCGAGGCGCTGGTCGCGCGGACCCACAAGGCCGGGATGAAGGTCATCATCGATTTCGTGCCCAACCACGTGTATCGGGAGTACCGCAGCTATTTCACGGCCGAGAATTTCTATCCCCTCGACGGACCGCTGCACCTGCCCGAGTCGCTCCACAGCCGCTATGTCGAGAATCCGGCCCTGGCTACCGGCAACGACGTGTTCCACGCCTGGCCGTCGGAGAACGACTGGTACGATACCGTCAAGCTCAATTACAACAACCGCAGCACCTGGAGCAAGATGCTGCAGGTACTCAAGTTCTGGGCGGGCAAAGGCGTTGACGGCTTCCGCTGCGACATGGTCGAACTCGTTCCTTCCGCTTTCTTCGACTGGGCCTTCCGGGCCCTGCGGGCTGAGCGTCCCGACCTGTTCTTCATCGCCGAAGTCTATGGCAAGGAAAACTACCGGCGCTATGCCGACGCCGGCTTCGACCTGCTCTACGACAAGTCCGGTTTCTACGACGCCCTGCGCGGCATCGTCCGGGGCGAACGCCCCGCTTCCTGCCTGACGCAGGAGTGGCAGGCCCTGGGTGACCTGCAGCCCCGGATGCTCAATTTCCTGGAAAACCACGACGAACAGCGGCTCGCTTCCGATTTCTTCGCCGGCAGCGGCAAGGCCGGCATGGCCGCCCTGGCCGTTTCGCTCCTGTTCAACACCTCTTCGTTCATGCTCTATTTCGGACAGGAATTCGGGGAAAGAGGCATGGAAGCCGAGGGTTTCAGCCAGGTGGACGGCCGCACGTCGATCTACGATTACTGCTGCATCCCCTCCGGCGCCCGCTACCTTGCGGGACATTTGACGGTCGATGAGACCGTCGTCTATAAGGAATACTGCCGCCTGCTGCGCATCGCCACGGCCGACGCCATTTTCTCGAAAGGCGGTACTTTCGACCTGATGTATGCCAATCCGGCCTCCGCCCATTTCGACCCGTCCCGCCAGTTCGCCTGGATGCGGGGTTACGCCGGAAGCGTCATGGCCATCGTCGCCAACTTCGCCGGCCATCCGGTCGATGTCGATGTCCTGATCCCCGCCGAAGCTTCCGCCTACTTTGGCCTGCCCGCCACCACCGGTCGCACCGTCCGCTTCCACGTCGCCGCCCACGACTACACCCGCATTGACGTCTCCCGCTGATTTTTTTCCGGCGGTGAAAGAATTCCGTCTGCCCGGCGTATATATGGAAAAACCGAGCAGAACAATGAGAAAAAAAACCTTCCAGTCTGAAGAATTCTTTCCGAAAGGAAAGGCTTGGCAAGCCCTTCCTTTCCGAATACGGAATCGTCGCCTGAGGATCTCTCATTGAAAGCCGCCGACCCTGTTCAACAGGGCCGGCGGCTTTTCGTTTTCCACCTGCAGCCTACTGCAAGCTGAAGCGCCAGAGCTTCGAGTGGCGGGGCTCGCGTGAGGTGTGGAAGACGACGTAGGCGTAGCCGTCTTTCAGGCAGATGCCTTCGGGCTCGTCGGCAAGGTCGGTCAGGTTGCGGCTCAGGACGATGCGCTTCTGCGCCAGATCGACGACATGAAGGAAGCATTCGTGCGGCGGATAGCCATCGGGCAGATAGGCGTAGCGGCCGCGGACGATGCTGCCCTGCCAGATGTTGATGCCGCTGTCGAGTCGGACTTCGTCAAGGACATCGGCGTCGGTCAGGTGAATCTCGCCCTGTGCGTCGGAGTCGGCAAGGCGGGGGAGGCGGAACTTCTTGAGCAACTTATAGTCGCCGTTGCGTCCGCCGTAGGTATAGATGAAGCCGTTCCCGGCATCGAGGCACCAGTCGATCGTACCTGCGTAGCCGCTGCCGTCGAAAAAGATCTTCTGGACGACACGGCTTCCTTTCAGCGTGACATCGGTCACATAGCAGCAGTTTTCGCCGCCGCAGGAGGCGACGTACAGCAGCGGGAACTGCGAGCGGCGCGAGGCTTTCTCCACGCCGAAGCAGGCGTTGTTGCAGTGAGAGGCATTGCCTTCCATCAGGTAATTGGCCACCATCTTCTGCTTCTTCATGTCGAAGATGCAGAGGCGCCCCTTGTCGAGCAGGACGAAGGCATATTTGTCGTACATGGCGAAGCCCTGCGTAGAGCCGGTGACTTCCTCCCCGGCAGGCGTCCAGTCGGCAAAGTCGCATACGAATTCCGGCTTGAGGGAGGGGAGGCCCGATATCCGGCGGAACTCAGCCCGGGCCCGCTCGGCCTGGGCGCGGTAGTCCGGGTTGGCCTGCAGTGCGGCGTAACCGATGCAGGCGGCGGAGGCGCTGGCATCTACATCGCTCTGCCAGTGGCATCCGGCGATCACGCGGCTTTCCCCGCTTTCGTGGGCCCGTTTGAACAAGGCCTCGGCGGCGGCAGGATTGACTTCCGACAGGATCAGGGCCGCGCTCCAGGCACGGATGGTGTGGCCGGAAGGGTAGGAGCCTTCGGTGGCGAGCCAGGCATCATCCTGCGGGAAGATGGAGCTCTCGTGGAAACGGGCGTAGGGACGCATCCGGAAATAATGGGCCTTCGGCCGGAAACGGATCTGCTCGATGGTGGAGACCCCGTTTTTGAAGAGTTTGAAGATTTCGGGTGTCGCAAGCGAATCGATGGCCAGGCCGAAGGGTTCGCTGTAGATGACCCGGGTGGTGTCGAGATTCCAGATGGCATCGCGCTTGGCCTGGGCTAGGCGCGCGCTGTCAAGCCGCTGCGTCTTGCCCCACATATAGCGCATGATGTCGTGGGTGAAGGCTTCCCCGATGGTGTCGGGTGGCGGTGGCAGGCATTTGACCAGGTCGGGGAGTTCGTGTTCCGTGAGATACAGTTCGACGTCCTGTGCGCGCAGGAGCACGGCGCTGGCGAGTGCGATGCAAAGTACGAGAATCTTTTTCATGGCTGGATGCAATCTCTTCTGCAAATATCGCAAAAAAACTCGTATCTTTGTCTGACAACGATTTGCCTTATGCCCAGATTCTTTTACGTTTTGGCGCTTTTCGCCCTGCTCATCGCTTCGGCCGGGACGGCTGCAGCGCAGCGTGTGACCGACGGCAGCTACCGGACGGTGGCGCACATCAAGTCAGACGGTACGATCCAGGATGCTTCGTACCGGACGGTCGGCCATATCAAGAAAGACGGCACGATCCAGGACAGTTCCTACCGCACCATCGGCCACCTGAAGAGCGACGGTACCGTGCAGGATGCCTCCTACCGCACGGTCGGACACATCAAATCGGACGGTACGATCCAGGACAGCTCCTACCGCACTGTCGGCCATGTCAAGAGCGACGGCACCGTGCAGGACGCTTCGTATCGGACCATCGGCCATGCGAAGGACATTCCGATGCAATGGGCGGCCTTTTATTTCTTTTTCAGCAATTAATTTATTTTCACCTATATGAAACGTACTATCCTGATCACGGGCGGTGCGGGTTTCATCGGAAACCATGTGGTCCGCCACTTCGTGAACAAATATCCCGATTACCGCATCATCAATCTCGACAAACTGACCTACGCCGGCAACCTGGCCAATCTCAAGGACATCGAAGACCGGCCGAACTACAAGTTCGTGAAAATGGACATCTGCGACTTTGATGCGGTTTACAAATTGATGCAGGACGAAAGGGTTGACGGCATCATCCATCTGGCTGCTGAAAGCCATGTGGACCGCTCGATCAAGGACCCGTTCACCTTCGCCCGCACGAACGTAATGGGTACGCTGACGATGCTCGAGGCCGCCCGCCGCTTTTGGCAGCCTTTCAACTACCGGCTGCCCGCTAAAGAGGCTTCCGCAGCAGGGGTATCCCCTTCACGGAGTTTTTGCGGGGAGGCCGGTGCAGAAGGCCGTAGCGGGCGAGAAGATGTTTCCGCGGCAGGGGTATCCCCTTCACGGAGTTTTTGCGGGGAGGCTGGTGCAGAAGGCCGTAGCGGATGTGAAGGGGATACCCCTGCCGCGGAAAACCCGACCATCGCCTGCCGCTTCTATCATATTTCGACCGACGAAGTCTATGGTGCCCTGGAAATTACGGACCCTCAAGGGGTGGAGCCGCCGTTCACGACGAAAGCTTCCAGCGGGAAGCATCATCTGGCCTATGGCAAGAACTTCTTCACCGAAGACCTCAAATACCAGCCGCACAGCCCCTACAGCGCCGCCAAAGCCTCGTCCGACCATTTCGTGCGCGCCTATCACGATACCTACGGGATGCCGACCGTGGTGACCAACTGCTCGAACAATTACGGCCCGTACCAGTTCCCTGAAAAACTGATCCCGCTGTTCATCAACAATATCCGGCATCGCAAGCCGCTGCCCGTCTATGGAAAGGGCGAAAATGTCCGCGACTGGCTCTATGTCGAAGACCATGCCCGGGCCATCGACCTGATCTTCCACCAGGGGAAGACCGCCGAGACCTACAACATCGGCGGATTCAACGAGTGGAAGAACATCGATTTGATCAAAGTCCTGATCGCCACCGTGGACCGCTTGCTGGGCCGCCCGGAGGGCGCCGACCTCGACCTGATCACCTATGTGACCGACCGGGCCGGCCACGACCTGCGCTACGCCATCGACTCGACCAAACTCCAGAAAGAACTGGGCTGGGAACCTTCGCTGCAATTTGAAGAAGGCATCGAAAAGACCGTCCGCTGGTATCTCGACAACCAGGCCTGGATGGATAATGTCACCAGCGGTGACTACCAGCGCTACTACGACGACATGTACAAGAACCGTTGATGCTTTCAAAAAATGAGATAAAGGATATCCGGGCGCTGGGCCAGAAGAAGTTCCGCGACGAGCGGGGCCTCTTCGTGGTCGAAGGAGAGAAACTGGTCGAGGAAGCCCTGCGCTCCGGCTTTGAGATCGTCGGTCTTTATCGCACGGAAGACATCGGCGCGGAAGCCATGCGCCGCATCAGCCAGCTCACGCATCCGTCGCCGGCCCTGGCGGTCGTCCGCCAGCCGGCTCCGGCGAAGGCCGCTCCCACCTTATCCCCCGATGAACTGGTTCTGGCCCTCGACGGCATCCGCGATCCCGGCAATCTGGGAACGATCCTCCGGATCGCCGACTGGTTCGGCATCCGGCAGGTCCTGGCTTCCGAAGACACCGTGGAGGTTTTCAACCCGAAAGTCGTCCAGGCGACCATGGGCGCCATTTTCCGGGTCCGTGTTCATTATTGCGGGCTGCCGCGGGTTTTGGGATGCCCGGCTGGGTCGGGTATGACGGCGGTTCCGGTGTACGGAACTTTTCTCGAAGGAGACAACATCTATGAGGCCGATTTGACCCGCGGGGGCGTCCTGCTGATGGGCTCCGAGGCCAACGGCATTTCCCCGGAGGTGGCGGCCACCGTCACCCGCAAACTCTTCATTCCGCCGTTTCCTACTGGCGCCCATACCAGCGAGTCCCTGAACGTGGCCGTCGCCACGGCCATCGCCTGCAGCGAGTTCCGCCGGCGATAACCAGTTTTTTGTATATTTGCAGGATATGAAACGCGTAGCGGTCTGGATCGGAATCATGCTTGCAGCCGGCAGTCTCCTGCTGACAGCCTGTTCCACGACACGCGTCCTGGCCGAAAACGAAGCCCGGCTGGCCGAAAACAAAGTCGTCATCGTGGACGGCCAGCGCAAGGGAGACCCCTACAACGGCGGTTCGCTCCAGCCCTACATCAAACAGAAAGCCACCAGCTCCTTCCTGGGAATCGTCAACCCGCTCGTGTACATCTATAACTGGCAGAACGGACGGGGCGGCTGGTGGGACCGGCTCTGCCAGAAAGTCGGCGTGCCGCCCGTCATCTACGATCCGGGCCTGCTGGACGATTCCGCCCGGAGCATGGAAGACCACCTCGAATACGAAGGCTGGTACAATTCCCGCGTCGAGCCGCGCCCGTCCATCAAGAAAAAGCGGGCCAAGGTAAAATACGACGTGACCCTCGGCAAGCGATTCCCGATCCGGGACATCAGTTTCCAGATCCGCGACACGGCCCTGGCCGGACTCCTGGCTGCCGATTCAGCCCGGTATACCATCCATCCCGGCGATCCGCTCTCCGAAGTCAGTCTGGAGAAGGAGAGCGAACGGGTCGCCCAGCATTTCCGGAACAACGGCTACTGGGGCTTTTCGAAGAACTATTTCTTCTTCTATGCCGACACGTCCACGGTCCGCGACTCCGCCGACCTGATCGTCGCCATCGAAAACTACACCCGCAACGAAAACGAAGACGCCGCCCGGCCGCATCGGAAATACCACATCAGCAACGTGGCCCTGGTCCCTGCCCCCGGCATGAAGGTACGTCAGGGATTTCTCCACAACCTGAACCAGCTGGAGCCCGGCCAGCCCTACAGCGAACAGACCATCAACCGGACTTACGACCGTTTCGCCAGCATCCCGATGTTCAGCAGCGTCAACATGCTGCTCCGCCAGTCCGAGACCGACACCGCGGGCGTTGACTGCCGGATCCTGCTGCAGCAGGCCCGGCTCCAGGCCGTCAAGGCCAATCTAGAGGGGTCCTTCAACTCCACCGGACTGTTCGGCATCGCGCCTTCGCTCTCATACAGCCACAAGAACGTGTTCGGCGGCGGCGAAATGCTGACCCTGGGTTTCCGCGGCAATTTCCAGTTCATGCTCCACGACCCGATCCGGGCCAACGAGTTCGCCGTCTCGACCGGCCTGCGCATCCCCTGGTATCCGGCCTTCGTGTGGAAGATGTCCCGCATCAACCTGCCGCAGATGGACATCAACTTCTCCTACAGCCACCAGGACCGTCCCGAATACAACCGCGACATCGTCACGGGTACCTACGGTTTCAGCTGGAACATCAACAAACACTATTATTATCAGGTCTATCCGATCCAGCTCAGCGCGGTCCGCACCTCCCATATCGACGAGGATTTCTATAGCAGCCTGACGGACCCGTATCTGCGGAACTCCTTCCGCAGCCACCTCGACCTGGGCGCCGGCGCGATGTTCTACTATACGACCAATACGACGGTCAACCCGAAAGTTTCGTATTTCTATACCCGTCTGCAACTGGATGTTTCCGGCAATTTGGCCTCCCTGCTGAGCCGCGCTATGAAGGAGCACGATCCGACCCATCCCGACCAGCCGGTTTTCGGCATCCCGTATTCCCAGTACGTACGGGGGGAGGTTCAGGCAGTCGAGACCATCCGGCTCGGTGCCGAAGACCAGTATGCACTGGCCATCCGCGGCCTGGCCGGACTGGGCTATGCTTACGGCAATTCGATTTCGCTGCCTTTCGAGAAGTTGTTTTATGCCGGCGGTGCGGGCAGCCTCCGCGGCTGGCGTGCCCGGGCCGTTGGCCCCGGTATGGCGCCGCGCGATACCAGTTTCAAGATTGTCAACCAGTCGGGCGACATGCGCCTGGAGGCCAATCTGGAATTCCGCTTCCCGATCGTTTCCTCGCTGCAGGGCGCGATTTTCCTGGATGCCGGTAATGTGTGGAACATCGGCGGCTCCGACGTGAACGGGCAGTCCCGCGACCCGCGCGGCCTGTTCTCTTTCCGCGACCTGGCCCGCAGCACCGCAGTCAGTACGGGTTTGGGCGCCAGGCTCGATTTCGGCTTGATCCTGGTCCGATTCGACCTGGGCCTGCAACTCTATGATCCGAGCGAGCAGGAATTCATGGGCATCAACGACTGGGTGCGCGGAAAGAGTGCTTTCCACTTCGGCATCGGATACCCGTTCTAAGTCCGGTTTTTCTCCTTAGTTGAGCAGAAGCGCAAATGTCGTGATGGCGGCCGATTCTTTCCGGAGAGCGGCCGGGTCGAAACTGTAGCGGTAGGTCGGGGCGCTGACTTGCCAGTGCCGGTTGGGATAACGGCCTTTCTTGAAATCAAACGAACCGAGCGGCTCCAGGTACGGTGGTACGACTTCGATGAGCTGGTCGGCAAAGAAAGCCTTGTCTTCGATGATGAAAGTCCGGTCCGGCAGCGTGTCGCGGGTCGAAAGTTCCATATCGAAAGTGATCTGGTCGCCGGCCTGTACATCTTCGCGGAAAATGGCGCCCAGGCCGTTGACACCGGCCGAGTCTCTTGCGGTGCTGTAGAAGAGGGCGTGAATGGTGCCCTTGGGTTTGATCCGCATATCTTTGAAGGCCTTGAGCGTGTTAAGGACGGCGGCGCATGCATCGGGATCGTCGAGCGAAGCGGAAAGATAGGCGTAGCGCGTGATGCGGTTTTCGCGGCCGGGGAATTCGGCGGCCAGGGAATTGGCGCCCGCGTGTTCCAGCGTCCAGACATCATCCGCGCCCAGCTCCTTGGCCAGGGTCAGCGTGAGATAGTCGATCCGTTTCTGGCCCTCGAAGCGCTGCAGGTCTTCTGGATAGGAGAGTTCTGTTTTGTCAAAATAGCTTGCGATTTTCGCAATTCGCTCTTCCGGACTTGCCTTCCGGCAGGAGACGGCCACCAGGACCGTCAGGAGAATAAAGCTGATTCGTTTCATCTTGTCTGGTTTCTTTTGCCAAATATGGCCGTACCGATCCTAACAATTGTCGTGCCTTCCTCGACGGCGACGGGCCAGTCTTCCGACATGCCCATCGAAACCTGGTCGCAGCCGGGGATCCTGGACAGGCGTTCCGAAAGGGCCTTCAGAGTGCGGAATTCCCGCCGGACCTGGGCCATGTCGTCGGTGAAGGTGGCCATGCCCATCACGCCGCGCAGTCGGACATTGGGGTAGGCGGCCATCCTGCCGGCCAGCGCCTCGGCCTCTTCGGGGGAAAGACCCTGTTTGGTCGTCTCTTCGGCAATATGGACTTCCAGCAGGATATCGCTGGTTTTCCCAAGATTGCGGGCTACTTTGTCGATTTCCGCGAGCAGGCGCTCCGAATCGACGGAATGGATCAGCGTGGCGTGCGGGACCACCAGCTTGACCTTGTTGGTCTGCAGGTGACCGATAAAATGCCACTGGATGTCGGCGGGGAGTTCTGCGGCTTTGGCCGCGAGTTCCTGCGGGCGGTTCTCCCCGAAAGCCCGCTGGCCAGCCCGGTAGGCTTCCAGAATATCGGAAGCGGGCTTGAATTTGGAAACTGCCACCAACTGGACGGTTGATGGCAGCTCGCTTTTGATTTGCTGGATGGCAGAAGTAATGGACATGTCCTATCTCTTCTTGTATTGTTGTTTCTGCTGTTCCTGCTGGGCCTTGTAAGCTGCTTCGAGGCGCTGCTGGAACTTCGATTTCTTCGGCGGTTCCTTGGAATTGGCCTTCTTCTGCAGTTTCGCGTAGATCTTGTCTTCATCGACGAACCATTTGCGGATGGCCCAGTTCTGGCCGATGGTGATGATGTTCGACAGCAGGTAGTAGTAGCTCAGACCGGCGGAAAGGTTGTTGCAGATGAAGATCATCATGATCGGCATGAGCCAAACCTGCATGAACTCCATGCCCGGCATGGTCTGGGTGCTCGGCTGCTGCGACATCGTCATCTTCGAGTAACCCCACATCGAGACGCCCATCAGCAGGGCGAAAAGCGAGATGTGGTCGCCGTAGAGCGGGATCTTGAACCCGAAGTCGAGGATCGAGTCATAGGCGCTCAGGTCGTGGCACCAGAGGAAACCCTGCTGCCGGAGCTCGATGGAAGCCGGGAAGAAGCGGAACATCGCCCACAGGATCGGGAACTGGAGCAGGATCGGGAGACATCCGCCCCACATGCTTACGCCGGCCCTTCGGTAGAGGTCCATCGTGGCCTGCTGTTTCTTCATCGCATCTTCCTGGCGGGGGTACTTCTCGTTGATCTTGTCGATCTCGGGCTTGAGCACCCGCATCTTGGCGGAGGAGGTGTACGACTGCCAGGTGAGCGGCGAGATCACGAGCTTGATCATGATGGTCAGGAGCAGGATGATCAGGCCGTAGCTGCGGATGAACTTGCTCAGCCAGTTGAAGGTGGGGATGATGACATAGCGGCTGATGGTGCCGATCACGCGGCCGCCCAGCGGGATGATCTTCTCGAAGCCTTCATCATAGCCTTTGAGCGTATAGAAATGGTTCGGTCCGAAATAGAACTGGAAGGGGACCGTGAAATCGGTGCTGCGCGTATCCAGTGCCACCGAGAGGTTGGCGCCCGACTGCATCAGGCTGCCGTCCTCCTGGTTTTCCGGATAGAACTGGTTGACCAGTTTCCCGGCAGGGAATCCGTTCTCAGCCACGAGGATGGCCGAGAAGAACTGCTGCTGGAAGCCGACCCAGCGCAGGGTGGAGTTGAAACTCTCTTCCGAGCTGTCACGGCGCTTTCCGAGTGACTTTACCTCGTTGTTGGCCATATACTTATAGGCCACGCCCGAGTAGTTGCGCTCGTTCTGGTAGCCTTTTTCAAGCCGGGGTACGTCAACGACCCATTTCAGGTTCAGCTGGCCGGTGCGGCGGTCGAGCACCTGGTCCATCCCCACGAAATGGAGCTGGTAGCCGAGCATGTAGCTGTCGCTGGCCAGGGAATAGACGGCATCCATCCACGCGTTGTCCTCAAACTGGAGGCGCAGGGTCAGGGTGCTGTCCGTGCTTTCCACCAGGCGGAAATGCAGGTCGCTGGTGTTGAGCCACTGGTCGGTGTTCATCTCCAGGTCGAACAGGCTCTTGTCCGGCCGGATCAGGATCAGGTCGCTGCTGTCGTACGTATAATAATCCTTGACCTGGACTTCATAGGGCTGGGCGCCCAACGAGCTGATGCGGACGCGGAGCTTGTCGTTTTCCAGGGTGAAATAATCGGTTTCGGCCCGGCTGGCTTCCTGCAGATACGCGTGCCGGTAGGCTTCCTCGTCCGGAAACGCTTCGGCATCGACCGCTGCCGTGTCGGCTGCTGCGGCTGCCGGCTCCTGCAGCTCGCCCCGTTCCAGGGCGGCCGCCGTTGCCAGCGAATCGCGGACCATGGCCTCTTGTTGTCTTTTCTCTACCTGCTTGGTGTTATACCAGGTGAACACCAGCATAATGATGCCGATCAGGGCGAACCCGACGACGCTGCTTCTCTTTTCGTTCATGCTTGCGGGGTCGGGCTTACTCCTGCTCGTGTTGACGGTCGAATTCCTTGATCTCTTCTTCGAGGCTGGCGAGTTCCTGCCGTGCGATGTCGATCTTCTTGTTCAGCTCTTCGAGCAGCGCCTCGGCGTTCTTCGACTGGGAGAAGAAGCCCATGTTGTTTTCCCAGGTGGCGATTTCCTGCTCTTTCTTCATGAACTTCTGGACAAGCCGGTCGCGTTCGCTGCGGACGGCGCGCTCCGCCTTGCCGGCGAAACGGCCGGCGCCTTCGCGGAATTCACCGAATACCTCGCTGATGGCCTTGCGGTAGGCATCCTGGATGCGGGTCTTCTCCTTGAAGGGGACGAAGCCGATGGCGTTCCAGCGCTCCTGGAAGGCGCGCAGGGCTTCCCGGGCGTCTTCCTTGCCTTCGGCGGCGAAAGCGCGGATCTCGTCGATCAGCTGGCGCTTCTTCTCCAGGTTCTCGGCCTGCTCGGCGTTCTGGCCGCCGGCGTGCTTGTCGCGGCTGTCGAAGAAGGCGTCGCAGGCGGCGCGGAAGCGTTTCCACACCTGGTCGGATTTCTTGCGGGAGACGGGACCGATCTCTTTCCACTGCCGCTGGAGTTCAATGAAATCCTCGGAGGTCTTCTTCCAGTCGGTACTGTCCTTGAGGGCCTCGGCCTTCTCGCAGAGTTCGATCTTGCGGGCGAGGTTGTCCTGCATCTGGCTCTTGAAGCCGGCGTAGTAATCGCGTTTGCGGGCGAAGAATTCGTCGCAGGCGGCGCGGAAGCGGTCGTAAACTTTCTGGTTTTCCTTCTTGGAGGCGAAGCCGATGGTCTTCCACTCTTTCTGGATGGCTTCGATCTCCTTGGTGAGTTTGTTCCACTGGGTGGAGTCGGTCACTTCGGTCTTGGCGATTTCCTCGACCTTCTCGCAAAGGGCTGTCTTGGCTTCGAAATTCTCTTTCTGGCTGCCTTTCTGGCTCTCGAAATAGGCCTGGTGCTTCTTGTTGATCACGGAGGTGGCGGCGCGGAAGCGTTCCCAGATCGAGTCGCGGAATTCCTTGCTCACGGGGCCCAGCTCCTTCCACTGTTCGTGCAGTTTCTGCAGGGTACGGAATGCGCCTACGGCGTCCTCTTCGTCGGCAAGGGCCTCGGCTTTCGCGCAGAGGCGTTCCTTCGCCTCGAGGTTCTTCTTGAAATCGAGGTCGCGGAACTCCTTGTTGATCTTCACATAGTCGTAGAATTTCTCGACGAAGTGCTGATAGGTGTCATAGAGGTCTTTCATCTTGGCCTGCGGCACAGGGCCTGCGGCACGCCAGCGGGCCTGGATGTCGCGGAATTTGGGGAAGGTCTCCTTGAGGTCCTCGCTGGCTTCGACCAGCGCCTTGAGTTCGTCGATGAGGGCGGTCTTGACCTGATAGTTCTCTTCTTTCTGTTTCTCGATCTCCTGCGTGAAAGCGGCGCGTTTGACCTTGTATTGGCTGTAAAGATCCTTGAACCCGCGTTCGATCTCGGCGAAAGGGTTGAAGGAGACGGTCTCCGTCTCTTCAGCCTGCGGCTCGGCATCCGCTTCCTGGCCTTCCGCCGGGGCGGCGGCAGGCGTTTCGGCGGGCTGCTCGACGCCCGAAGCGATCTTCTCTTTGCGCAGGTTCTTGTAGAATGCGGCTTTGAGGGCTTCGGCGTGCTTGTAGAGCTGCTGCATGTTCTCGCCGTCGATCAATTCCTTGAAGGTATCGACAATCTCCTTGAGACCCATGTTCGAAAAATCCGTTCTGGTGTTTTCCGGCGCGGTCTCCGGTACGGATTCGGCGTTCGGCTGGTCGCTCGTCTGGGCGGCGGCTTCCTCGACGATGGCTTCTTCCTTGATTTCTACGGGCTGTTCCTCAGCGGGGACAACCGGGTTAAGATCTTCACTCATGACTTTACATGTTTTAGTTGTAACTTGCAAATATAGTCTTTTTTTGGAAATATTCGCTAATTTTGCAGCGCTTATGAGAATCGATATCCTGACTGTCGTGCCGGAGCTGCTGGAAAGCCCGCTCGGCTACTCCATCGTCAAACGGGCCCGCGACAAGGGGCTCGTCGAAATCCATGTCCACAACATCCGTGACTATGGGAAAGGCCGCTGGCGCCAGGTCGACGACTACAGTTTCGGCGGCGACGCCGGCATGGTGATGATGATCGAGCCGGTGTACACCCTGATGGAGAAACTCAAGTCCGAACGGAACTACGACGAGATCATCTTCACCTCGCCCGACGGCGAACCTTTCACGCAACAGTTGGCCAACGAGCTTTCTTGCAAGGAGAATCTGATGATTCTCTGCGGCCACTACAAGGGTGTGGACCATCGCATCCGCGAGCATCTGGTCACGCGGGAGATCACGGTAGGGGATTACGTTCTCAGCGGCGGCGAGCTGCCGGCCGCCATCATCACCGACGCGGTGGTGCGGCTGCTCCCGGGCGCCCTCGGCGACGAGACTTCGGCGCTCTCCGATTCGTTCCAGGACGGCCTGCTTGCCCCGCCGGTCTATACCCGCCCCGCCGAGTTCAACGGCTGGAAGGTCCCCGACATCCTCCTGTCCGGCGATCCGAAGAAAATCGCCGCCTGGCAGGACGAGCAGGCGCTCGCCCGCACCCGCCTCCTCCGCCCGGAACTCCTGAAATAACAGTTCTGCAGCTCCGGGGTTTTACCGCGCTCGCAAAAAAATGCTCGCTTGGCAAAACCCATCCGCTGCTTCGCCTTTCGCCATCCTCATTTTACGTTTTTTTTATCGCTGCAATGTACGCACTTGAAAGTCAGATGGTTACTATAAGTGATCCCCCTGCTTTCGAGGGGGATCATATTGTATAAATCGCTGACTATCAACTGCGTCCGTTGCAGCGAAAAAATGTGCAACCGATCGATACGCCCGGTCGGAGCCGGGCATGACGATAGGCGGGCGCTGCGGCGGTGCGTGTTTTGCGGCCGTCAGCGGCGGGCGCAGCAGCCGCGGGCTTATGCGAAGAATTCGTCCTTGAAGTTGACGAAATAGACCTTTTCGACGCCGCGGGTGATGGCGGTGTAGAGCCATTTGAGGTCGTCGAGGGTGAGCTCTTTCCAGAAAGGGTTGTCGATAAAGACGCAGCGCCACTGGCCGCCCTGCGACTTGTGGCCGGTGATGGCCGTGGCATATTTGATCTGCAGGGCATTGAAATAGGGGTCTTCGCGGACCTTCTCGTAGCGCTTGCGGGCGCCGCGCACATCGGCATAGTCGGCGTTGACACCTTCGTAGAGCGCCCGCTGTTGTTCGGCGGAGAGCGACGGCTGTTCGGAGTCGAGCGTGTCGAGGATGATCTTGGCCTTGACCTCCACGTCATTGTAGTCGGGGAATGCCAGGGTGGCGTCGGCAAAGTGCAGGCCGTAGCGTTCCTCGTGGTGAGAGACCCTGACCAGCTGCGCCACATCGCCGTTGGCGATGAAATCCATCTCGGGAATGTCGTCGAGGAACTGGTAGCAGTTCTTGACCACCATGAGCTTGTCGTCGCGCGTGAGCTGCTCCTCCCGGTTGAGGACGGCGTTGCGGATACCGGCATTGTAGCGGTTGGCCCGTTTGTTCGAGCGGCAGAGCACCACGATGTCGTCGAGCCCGTAGCGGCCCACGGCGTCGCCGATCTTCTCGATCAGTTCGCTGCCGCTTACCCGTTCCACGTCGTCGAATCCGGCCAGCCGGAGTTTCGGGGTCCGGACATCGCCCGCTTCGATGAGCTTGCGGACGATGGTCGCATTGGTCAGGATGCCCGATTTGGCCGCCTGGCGGACAACCGTCGTAAGCTCCGTGGCCATCACCGTCCCATAGCGGCCGAGCCACGACAGGTCGAGGGCCGGGCTGTGGTCCAGGCCCACGGGCGGGAGCTGCCCCCGGTCGCCGATGATGATGAGTTTGTCGTCTACGCCGCTGCGGACGAAGCGGACCAGGTCGTCGAGCAGGTCGCCGGAACCGAACACGCTGCTGCCGCCCGTTCCCGTCTCGATGGAGATCAGCGAAGCCTCATCGACGATGAAAAACGTATCCTTGGCCTTGTTGAAATTGAGCTGGAATTCTCCGACGCCGTCGCGCACGCCTTTCTGGCGGTAGATGTGCTTGTGGATGGTATAGGCCTTTTCGCCGGTAAAGCCGGAAAGCACTTTGGCGGCCCGGCCGGTGGGGGCCAGCAGCACATATCTGTATTTCAGCTCTTTCAAGGTGCGGACGAATGCGGCAATGGCCGAAGTCTTGCCCGTACCGGCGTAACCGCTCACCAGCAGCAGGTCGCAGGTCTCATATTGGACCGTAAAGTCGGCGAGGGTGTCGAAGAGCCGCGCCTGGCAGGGCGTGGGCGGATAGCCCAGATGGCTCCGCAGCCGTTCGGAGAAGAAATCGGCGACCCCCATCAGGCACGCTTTCTATAGAGGACGAAGACCAGCAGGATCGAATAGATGCCCAGACGTCCGATGATCATCTGGATGCCCATCAGGACCTTGGCCAGTTCGGGTGCCGTCGAGAAATTGCTCATCGACGAGCCGAAGCTGCCGAAGCAGGGCCCGACATTGCTCATCATCGACACGGAAGCGCTGACCGACGTAAGCAGGTCCAGGCCGAAAGCCGCATAGACGACGGCCATCACGAGCGTGATGATCAGGTAGAGCAGCACGTAGAGGGAAACGCTCGTGATCATGTCGCGGTCGATGGTCTGCCCGCCCGACTTGACCTGCACCACGGCGTTGGGCCAGGCAATCTTGACCAGCTGCGCCCGGGCCGCCTTGACCGTCAGGTACACGCGGTCGGAGCGCAGGCCCGACGTCGTGGAACCCGAGCAGCCGCACTGGATGGCGGCGTACATCAGGATCAGGATCGAGAAAACGGGCCACACGTTGGTGTCGGTCGAACCGAAACCGGTGGTCGAGATGGTGGAGACCACCGAGAAGAAACTGTGCCGGAGCGCCTGCCACAGGTTCGGGATCGTGCCGCTGGTCATCAGATTGATTGTCACCAGCAGGCTCGCAATGAGGATGGTCGCCAGGTAGAATTTCGTGATGGGATTCTTGAAGACCTTGAAGGTCCGTGTGGCGAACGAGGCGTAGATCAGGCCGAAGTGCAGGCTGGCTATAATCATGAAAATGATCAGCAGGATCTCGATGAGCGGCGAATCGTATGCTGCGATCGACGCGTTCTTGATGCTGAATCCGCCCGTGGCGGTGACGCTGAGCGCGTGGTTGGCCGCATCGAAGAGCGGCATGCCGGCCAGCAGCAGCGAGAAGAACGAGCAGACGGTGATTCCGGCATAGACCGAGACCACCACGCGGATGAACTTGTTGGATTTGTACTGGTAGTTGCTCCGCGAAATGTCTTCGACGTCCATCTTGCTCATCTTGAAGCGCACCGTGCCGAAGGAGGGGAGGATCATCATGATGAAGACCACCACGCCCAGGCCGCCGATGTAGTGGGTGGACGAGCGCCAGAAAAGCAGCCCCTTGGGCAGGGCTTCGATGTCCTTCAGGATGGTGGCGCCGGTGGTCGTGATGCCGGAAGCACTTTCAAACCAGGCGTTGACCAGCGAGAATTCTCCGCCCCAGAGCACATAGGGCAGCATCGAGAAGATGCAGCAGAGGAACCAGGCGATCAGCAGGATGGCCAGACCTTCCCGGGTGTTGATGTCTTTGTTGCGCCGCACGAAGATCAGGGGGAAGACGCCCACCATCATCGTCAGGACGGCGCTCAGGAAAAGCGGCGAGAAAGAAGAGTCGAAACCGTCGAGCGCCGCCACCAGGGCGGACAGGAACATGAACACCGCGCAGCAGATCAGCGCGATGCCCACATTACGCGATATGACGCCCAGGTTCATCGTTCCAGTTCCCGCTTAAACGCCTGATTCTGTTCGACAATGTCACCCACGGCCTCGTTGAGTTCCTCCAGCTCGTCGTCGTTGTCGAGTTTGATGTCATAGCTGCGGCCGTGATAGCGGTATCCCTTGATGCCGCCGGTGACCTTGAGCAGCGGATTGATCAGGTAATAATTCAGGTAATAATTGAAAAGCAGGACCATGATCAGGCCCACCAGCACCGAGACCACGCCCGGCATCAGGCTGCGGTAGGTGCCCTCGCGGATATCCTGCGAACTCTCGATCAGCGCATCCTGGCAGGCGGAAGTCAGCTGCATCATATAGCCGCGGAACTTGTGATAGACCGGCTGCAGGCGGTTGAAGAACCAGTGCTGTCGCTCTTCGTAGCCGTACTCCCACATCTTGTCGGCTTCAGCCACAACCTGCATGTAGGCGGCATAGGCGTAGAGCACCGAGTCGGCGCCGGCCTGCTCCTCGGGGGTGACGAAGCTCTTGCTCAGGTTCTCGAAGGTGGCGACGAGTTCCTCCTCGCGGGCGATCGGCATGTCGTCCGGGCGGTTCGCCCCGTCGAGCACCAGTCCGTTCATCAGGCTGATGTTGTACTGTTCCGAGACGGAGAGCAGCTCGCGGGCGGCGTTGATGCTGCGGATGTTGTCGGCAATCACGCCCGAGACGTAACGGTTCATCCGGGAGAACTCGAAGACGGAGATCACGCTCGAGAAAAACAGGATGACTGCCAGCACGATACAGCCGACAAGCACCTTCCGCTTGATTCCCAGTTTCTTGAATTTGAATTTCAACATAGCTCGATATCGGTTTCAAACACCCGGGTGGCGGGACCGGTCAGCCAGACGTCGTGGAAGGATCCGTCCTTCTCCGCCAGGAAATCGACCGCCAGTTCTCCCCCCAGGGCCCGAAGGACAAATTTAATACGTTCTGCGCCATTTTCATCATTTGCGGTGAAACATTTTTCCCCGTGCAGCCAGCTGGCCAGCGCCGAAGCGGTCGCACCGGTGCCGCAGGCCCAGGTCTCTGCCTCCACGCCCCGTTCGTAGGTCCGGATGGCCAGGTGGTCTCCGAAGGGTTCGACGAAATTGACGTTCGCCCCGCGCGGGAAACGTTTGTCCCAGCGCAGGCGCTTGCCTTCCGTGTCCACGGGAAAGTCTTTTAAATCTTTCACCCACTGGATGAAATGGGTGGATCCGGTCTCCATCAGCCAGCCGTCCGGATATTTGACGGGCGGTTCGGCGTCTCGCATCTTGAGCCGGACGATGCTGCAGTCGCCCTGCTGCGAGAGCAACTGGGCGCTGTGCGGGCCGTCGCAGGCCACGAAATCGAAGTGTGTCAGGCCCATCAGCGAGGCGAAGGCCACCAGGCAGCGCCCACCGTTGCCGCACATCGTCCCTTCCGGGCCGTCGGCGTTGTAGTAATGCATCTCGAAATCGGCCCGGTCGCTCGCGCAGAGCGTCATCAGGCCGTCTGCTCCGACGCCGAAGCGCCGGTCGCAGAGCCGGTGGACCTGTTCCGGCGTCAGGGCGATCGCCCCGTCCCGGTTGTCGAGGATCACGAAGTCGTTGCCGGCTCCCTGATATTTAAATACGTGCAGTTTCATCATACATATCTTTTGCTGTGCGCGCGGAGGCACCTTCGCCACCGAGCGCAAGTTTCAATTCTTCATAACCCGCCTTCATGCGGGCGGCCGTTTCACCGTCCAGCAGGATCTTCTCCAGTTCGCGGAAGATGGCTTCGGGGGATGCGGCGTCCTGGAGCAGTTCCGGGAAGATGCGCCGGTCCAGCGTCAGGTTGGCCAGGCTGACATGCGGAACGCGCACCAGCAGTCTGGCGACCAGCCAGGTAAAGCGGTCGAATCCATAGCAGACCACCTGCGGGGTGCCGATGAGGGCGGCTTCGAGCGAAGCGGTTCCGGAGCAGATGACGGCCGCCTGCGAAGCCGCGAGAATATCGTATGTGCGGCCCGGAAGGATCTCGATCCGGGAGTCGGCCGGGAGGTATTTCCGGTAATCGCCGGGCGTCATCGAAGGCGCGGCGGCGAGCGTCAGCCTGTAAGCCGACAGGCGCGGATCGGCCGCCAGCAGGCGTTCCAGCGCAGCGAGCCGCGGCATCAGGAATTTCAGTTCGGCGCTCCGGCTTCCGGGCAGCAACGCGATGCGGGACACCGCTGCATCCGCGGTTTCCAGCGGGCGGAAAGGCCACTGCGCGATGCTGTCCAGCAGCGGATTGCCGAAGTAGCGGGGCTGGATTCCGTGCTGCCGGAACCAGTCCAGCTCGAAGGGGAAGATGCAGTAAAGCACATCCACGTCGCGGCGGAGCTTCTTGACCCGGCCGGCGCCGTGCGCCCAGACTTTGGGCGCAATGTACCAGAAGACCTTGAAGCCCTGCCGGCGGGCGAAGCGGGCCATCCTGAAATTGAAGCCCGGATTGTCGACCAGGATGACCGCATCGGGGTGCCAGGACCGCATGTCTTCCTTGCAGGCGGCGATCCGCGCAAGCACCTGGCGGGTGTGGCGGATCACGTCGGTCAGACCCATCACAGCCGCGTCGCCGCCCCGGTAGCGGATGTCGCAGGCGGGATCGACGGCCCGCAGCGCGCGCATCAGATTCGATGCGTGCAGCTCGCCCGAAGCTTCGCCGGCTATGATGTAATATTTCATCTTCGTCTATTTGTCAAGTTTCCAGTTGTCGCGCAGGCGTTCCAGCTCTTCGTAGTCCGTGGTGTCCACCTTGTGCGGCACGATCGACACATAACCGCTGTCCACCAGATGGTGGTCGGCGTCCGGAGCGCCCAGGGGCTCCTCGTCTTCAAAGTCGCCCACCATCCAGAAATAGTGCCGTCCGCGGAGGGTGATCCGGTGGTCGAACTCCCGGACCCAGCGGCCGGCGCCCTGACGGGCCATCCGGATGCCGCGGATCTGCTCTTTGGGGATGTCCGGGATGTTGACATTCAGGTAGATGCCCCGTTTGATCCCGTCGGCGAGCACCCATTCGATGACCTTGCGCCCATAGAAGACCGTACCTTCAAAGTCGGGATCCGGCGCATGGGTATTGATGGAAAGGCCGACGGACGGGATGTCGTAGAGCGTTCCTTCCTCGGCTGCGCCCAGGGTTCCGCTGTAGATCGCGGCGGCCGAAGCGTTGGAACCGTGGTTGATGCCCGAGACCAGCAGGTCCGGCAGGCGGCCCTCATGCAGATACAGGTTGATGCCGAGTTTGGCGCAGTCGGCCGGGGTGCCGCCGAGCTTGTAAACGCGCAGGGATCCCCGTCCTGCCTCCGCCTTCTCCTTTGCCAGGATGTCGATCATGATGGGTTTGTCGAGCGTCAGCGAGACCGATTTGCCCGACTGCGGCTCCTGCGGGGCGACGACCGTCACGTTTCCGTAGTCCCTAAGCATGTCCGCAAGGACATGAATGCCACGGGCTTGATAGCCGTCGTCGTTGGTGACCAGTATCTCGAGTGTTTTATCCATTTTTTTCAGTTCAAATCACAAAGATAAGAATATTAACAAAAAATATTACTACATTTGCGAGCCTGAAATGAACGTAGTATTCAAACAATAAGAACAACAATGGAAAAAATCAAAGTAGGTATCAACGGCTTCGGACGTATCGGCCGTTTGGTCTTCAGGGCCGCCCAGAAGAGAGACGACATCGTGGTCGTCGGCATCAATGACCTCATCGACGTGGAGTACATGGCTTACATGCTCAAATATGACTCCGTCCACGGAAAATTCGACGGTACGGTGGAAGTCAAGGACGGCAACCTGATCGTCAACGGCAACTGCATCCGCGTGACCTCCGAGAAAGATCCCGCCAACCTCCGCTGGAACGAAGTCGGCGCTGAGTACGTCGTGGAGTCCACCGGTCTGTTCCTGACCCGCGAGAAGGCCGAGGCTCACCTCAAAGCCGGTGCCAAACGCGTGATCATGAGCGCTCCGTCCAAGGACGACACCCCGATGTTCGTCTATGGTGTGAACCACACCACGTACAAGGGACAGGACATCATTTCCAACGCTTCCTGCACCACCAACTGCCTGGCTCCGCTGACCAAGGTCCTCAACGACAAATTCGGTGTCGTCAACGGCCTGATGACGACGGTCCACGCCACCACCGCCACCCAGAAGACCGTCGACGGTCCTTCCGCCAAAGACTGGCGCGGCGGCCGTGCCGCCGGTGGCAACATCATCCCGTCCACCACGGGTGCCGCCAAGGCTGTGGGCAAGGTGATCCCGGAACTCAACGGCAAACTCACCGGCATCTCGATGCGCGTCCCGACCCTCGACGTCTCCGTCGTCGACCTGACCGTCAACCTGGCCAAACCGGCCACGAAGGAAGACATCTGCAAGGCCATGAAGGAAGCTTCCGAAGGCGAGCTCAAGGGTATCCTGGGCTACACCGAGGACGCCGTGGTCTCGAGCGACTTCATCAGCGATCCGCGCACCTCGATCTTCGACGCGAACGCCGGCGTGTACCTGACCGACACCTTCGTGAAGGTGATCTCCTGGTACGACAACGAGTGGGGCTATTCCAACAAGCTCCTCGAAATGGTCGCCTACACCGCCCGCAAGTAAGCGTAAGTGCCTGAATCAGAAAAAAGCGCAAGCCCATTGGGGTTTGCGTTTTTTTTATTATTTTTGTAAGAAATCAGAACCAATTTCAAAGCAAGACATGAAACGGCTCCTCCTTCCCCTGCTCGTGCTGCTGGCCGCCGCGGCCTGCAGCCCGAAGACGGCGCCCGCCGGTTCCGGCTTCCGGGCCGGCAAGGCGGCTTCCGACATCGTCATCCTCTACGACAACGACGTCCACTGCGCCGTGGACGGCTATGCCGAAATGGCGGCGCTCAAGGCCGAGACGCTGCAGAAGACGCCGTATGTGGCGCTGGTCTCCGCCGGCGACTTCGTCCAGGGCGGCTCCCTCGGTGCCGCGTCGAAGGGCGGCTATATCATCGATATCATGAATGCCGTGGGCTACGACTTCGTGACGCTCGGCAACCACGAATTCGACTATGCCATCCCCCGGATGGTCGAGCTGATGAATACGCTGACGGCCACCGCGGTCTGCTGCAACCTGATTGACCTGAAAACGGACAGGCGGATGTACCGGCCCTATGCCATCAAGGACTTCGGCGGCACGAAAGTGGCTTTCGTGGGCGGGGCCACGCCCTACAGTTTCAATTCTTCGACGCCTGCCTACTTCCAGGACGACAAGGGGAACTACGTCTATTCGCTCTGTGCGGACAACTACTACGACAATTTCCAGAACTTCGTCGATGACGCCCGCCAGCAGGGTGCCGACTATGTAATCGCCCTCACGCACCTGGGTGACGACATCAGCTACGATCCCATCAACTCGCAGACCCTTGCGGCCAACACCCGGGGCATCGACGCCATCATCGACGGTCACTCCCACAGCCTGGTGCCTTCCCGCACGCTCAAGAACAAGGAAGGGAAGGACGTGCTTTATACGCAGACGGGCGCGCATTTCGAAAACATCGGCGTACTGACCATCTCACCGGACGGCAAGCTCTCGATCCGGCTGGTATCCGTGAAGGACTATGCGAAGAAGGATCCGCGGGTACAGGCCGTCATCGATCAGAAGAAGCAGGCCTATGCGGCCCTGGGCGCCCGCAAGATCGGCCATTCGGAGATGATGCTCCCGGCCAAGGACGAAAACGGGGACTGGCTGGTGCGCAAGTACGAGACTTCCCTCGGCGACCTGTGCGCCGACGCTTTCCGCGTCACACTGGGTACCGACATCGCGATGCTGGGCGGCGGATCGATCCGCAAGGACTTGCCGGAAGGCGACATCCGCTACGATGATATCTTCAATGTGTTTCCCTTCGGCAACACCACCTGCACGGCCACGCTCAGCGGCCAGCAGATCCTCGATGCGCTGGAATTCGGCGTGGGTGCCTGGCCGACCGATTTCGGCGGCTTCCTCCACGTGTCGGGCCTGACCTACGAATTCGACCCGTCGGTCGAAAGTCCGGTGGTCTATGATGTCAACAAGGCTTTCGTGCGCATCGACGCCGGCCCCCGCCGGGTCTTCAACGTCCGCGTCCTCGACCCTGAGACGGGCAATTACGAGCCCATCGATCCTAAGCGGGAATACACGGTCGGCGGCACGACCTATCTGCTGCGCGACGCCGGTGACGGCTACGAGCTGCTCAAGGGCCTGGGTCATGACACCGGCACCGCGGACGTCGATCAGCTGGAGAAATACATCGTCGAAGTCCTCAAAGGCGAAATCCGCATCTCCCAGTACGGCGCTTCCCAGCAGCGGGTCAAACAGAAATAGTTTTTGCCTCGTACGGACCCGGTGATGATGGCGCCGGCAGAACCCACCTTTAGTTATGCCCGGCCAGGTCGTGCATATCGATTGTTTGCGCATTTCTGCGGCCGCAACGGACGCAGTTAACGGACGCCGTTGAGTACGCGACTACAACGGACGCAGTTGAGCCCGCGGCTGCAACGGACGCAGTTGATAGTCAGCGATTTATACAATATGATCCCCCTCAAAAGAAGGGGGATCACTTTTGGTAACAGTCTGATCTTCAAGTGTGTACATTGCAGCGACGATCGCCTCAGACGAAGATAGCGAATGGCGAAGCAGCGGATGGGGTTTTGCCCAGCGAGCATTTTTTTGCGAGCGCGGTAAAAACCCGCAGCTGCGGAGTCTGACGACGACAGGATGCCCGGCCCCGACCGGGCATGACGGCCGACGGAAAGTGGTCATGCGCGCATGGCGCAGACGGGGTTGTCCCATCCTCAAAAACGGGGCAAATTGAGGATGGGAAGGCGAAAAACAGCGTTCCATCCTCAAAAATGGCCCAAAATGAGGATGGCGAAAGGCACAGTGGCGGATGGGGTTTTGCCAAGCGAGCATTTTTTTGCGAGCGCGGTAAAAACCCGCAGCTGCGGAGCCAGACGGCCGAGACTGACGGCCGAGACTGACGGACGAGACTGACGGACGACGCCAGGCAGGAGGTGGTCATTGGGGTAGGTCTCAGATGTTTTGGGGTAGGTCAATCCGTTCGGCGGGGACCTACCCCGAGCTATGCAATGTGAGGCCATTTTACGGGGTAGGTCTCGGCCATTCCGTCGGACCTACCCCAGAAAGATGCCCGGTCGGGGCCGGGAAACCGGCAGAATCTTCGTTATTTCTTCTTGAAATACTCGAAGAGGATCTCCGGGAGCGGTTGTTCCAGGAGATAGCGATACCAGAATTTGTAGTCCTGGAGGGAGGAGTGCATGCCCTGGTCGCCGCGGTAGCCGTGCATGCCGTCGGGGTAGATCATCAGTTCGAAGTCCTTGTGGTCTTTCTCGAGCTGGTCGATCAGCTGGAGCGTGTTCTGGAAATGGACGTTGTCGTCGCCGGTACCGTGGGTGATACGCAGCATGTTGGTCGCGTCGCCCTTGTACTTGCCCACGCGGTCGATGACGCGGGACTTGGCGTAGCCGTCGGGGTTGTCCTGCGGACGGTCCATGTAACGCTCGCCGTAGTGCGTGTCATAGAGTCCCCAGTCATAGACGCCGCCGCCGGCGATGCCATACTGGAAGTGCTCATTGCCTTCGGTCACGCAGAGCGTAGTCATCGTGCCGCCGAAAGAGAAGCCCTCCACGCCGATCTTGTTCTCATCCACGAACGGCATCTTGCGGAAATGGTCGATGCCGTCGCAGAAATCCTGGAGTTCCAGGACACCCAGATAGCGGTACACCGCCTCGACGCCCTTCTTGCCGTAGTGACCGCCGGCCCGGTTGTCGAGCGTCACCTGGATCACACCGTGGTTGGCCCACCACTGGTTGTTCATCGTGATGCCGCGCCAGCCTTCGCGGACCTGCGGATTGTCGGGTCCACCGTAGATGTTGACTTTCACCGGATACCGCTTGTTCTTGTCGAAATCGACCGGCCAGGTGACGGCCGCCGGGATCTTCAGGCCGTCGCGGGTGGTGACATAGACCAGTTCCGGAAGCGCGATGGCATACTGGTCGAATTTCTCTCCTTTCGAATCGTAGATGAGTTTGACATGCTTGGCCGGATCCACGTCGCCCTTGGCAGGAACCGTGATATCGACCAGCTGCGTGGGCGTCCGGTAATTGGAGACCAGGGCCGCCACATGCTTGCCGTCTTCCGATACCGTCACGCCGGCAAAATTGTAGGGTCCGTACGAAATCCGCTGCACCACCTTTGAACGGAGGTCGAGCCGATAGATGTCCACGCGCGTGGTGGTCTCCCGCTTCGCGGTGAAGAAGAGCTGTTTCTTGTCCACCTGGAGCAGGTTCACACTCCAGTTTTTGCCGGCTGTCAGTTGCTCGAACTTCGCGCCGTCATAGGAGAGGAAATAGATCTGCTGCCAGCCCGTGAAATCGCGGACGATGTAGATGCCGTCCTTCGAGAAGAGCATACCGTCCATCCAGTCGATCCAGCTGTCCTGGTGCTCTTTGTAAACCAGGACCTTGCTGCCGGTCTGCGGCGTGACGCTGTAAAGCTGGAAATTGTCCTGCGCCCGGTCCATCCAGCTGACCATCAGCTTCGTGCCGTCGCCGCTCCAGAACGGCGTGCCGAAATACTGGTCCACGGTCGGGTCGAAGTCGGCCCAGACCGTCTCGCCGCCCGCCACGGAGACAAAGCCCAGCTTCACCTCCGGATTCGGATCGCCCGTCTTGGGATAGCGCGTTTCGTTGAGACGGCCGTGCTTGCCCTTCGCCGAATAGATGGGGAACATCGGCACCTTCGAATTGTCGAAACGGTAGTAAGCGATCACCTTGCTGTCGGGCGACCACCAGAAGGCGCGGTACATCGACGGCCGGCCAAAGATCTCCTCGTAATAGACCCAGGAGGCATAACCGTTGAGGATCAGGTCACTGCCGTCGTAGGTATGGCGGACGACCTGCCGCGAATGCACGTCGATGGAATACAGGTCGTTGTTCAGGGTAAAGGCGATCTTCGTCGAATCGGGCGACCAGGTGGGATTGACCCAGCCGGGTACGAGATTCTCGATGTTGGCCGCTTTCAGGCGCGGTTTCGGCGGAACGGGCGTGCTGATGCCGGTTTTGGACGACCAGCTGAAACGGTCGCGGCCGACAGAATAGACCAGTGAGCCATCGTTATAATCCATGGGATAGGGAGCCGCTTTGACAAGGCCTTCGGGGAAAGCATTCAACAGTTGGGCTTCCGTGAATCGTTTTCCGTTGAGGGCGGTCTGGCCGTTCAAAGGGAAGAACAGCAGGGCCGCCAGGGCGGCGAGCAGGATGCGTTTCATATTGTGTGTCAGTTTCTTCGTCCGGAAAAGATGGAAAGATAATAGATGAGCGTGGCCAGCGAACTGAGTGCCGCCACGACATAGGTATAGGCAGCGGCCTTGAGTGCGCCGCGGGCCTCGTCCTGGTTGGAAAGATCGACGATCTCCGTGCGGTTCAGCCAGGCCAGCGCCCGGCGGCTGGCGTCGATCTCCACGGGCAGGGTAACCAGGCTGAAGAGCGTCGAAAATCCGAAGAGGATGATCCCCAGCCACATGATCTGCGGAAAGATGTTGATCAGCAACATACCGCCCAGCAGGACGAAGGGGACGATCCGCGAGGTGATCGAGACCACCGGGACCAGGGCCGAACGGACCTTGACCGGGAAGTAGCCCTGCGCGTGCTGCACGGCGTGGCCGCACTCGTGTGCCGCCACGGCCGCCGCCGCCACGTTGGTCTGGGCATACACGGCCTGGCTGAGATTGACCGTCTTGTTCGTGGGATTGAAATTGTCGGTGAGCTGGCCCGGCGTGGAGGTCACCTTCACGTCACGGATACCGTGGTCGGCCAGCATCCGGACGGCTACTTCACGGCCGGCCATCCCGTTCAGCAGCGGGCATTCCGACGCCTGCTGGAATTTCTTTTGAAAAGACGCCTGCACCGCATAGCTGAGCACAGTAACGCCTATGAACAGAATCCAATACATCATAGTCGAAAAAAATTTGTTAAAGATAGTAAAAATTAAAAAAATACCTACTTTTGTCTTTCCTCTTTTTGCCTTATGAATCTCATCCAACTCTTCAAGAACATACGACCTTTTGTAAGGCCGTACCGCTGGCTGGTGGCCATTACGCTGGTGCTGACGCTGGTGGGGTCCCTGATGGCGCAGGTCAACGCCATCGTGCTCGACCGGACGGTCGATGCCATCAACGCCTTGATAGGCACCGATTTCACCTGGGCGCAGGCAGCCCGCATCATGACCATCATCTCCATCGTCCTGCTGAGCAAGGAGATTCTCTCGGCGCTGATCACCTTCGCGCAGAACTACTACGGCGAACGGATGCGGATCTTCGTTTCCCGCGACCTCTCGCAGAGCGTCATCGAGAAGGTGCTCACCTTCCGGATGGCTTATTTCAACACCGATGAGAATGCGACCGGCAAGCTGCAGGCCCGTATCGACCAGGGCGTGAGCAGCCTTTCCCGCACGGTGCAGAACTTCTTCATCGACCTGCTGCCGCTGTTCACCAGCGCCCTGCTGGCCCTGATCCTGATGTTCGCGGCCAATGTGTATGTGGGCCTGGTCGCATTGGCCATCGTGCCGGTGTACTTCTGGATCACTTATCGGCAGGCGCGGCGGCTCAAGGGCTGGCGGCGTGAGATGCGTTCCCATCTGGAGACCAAGAGCCAGGGCATCAAGAACATCATCGATTCGATCAATGTCATCAAGAGTTTCAACCGCGAGCAGATCGAGGCCGGCAAGCAGCTGGACATCCAGAACCAGGTGACCGAGAACCAGATGAAGACCCGCAAGGTGGCTTTCTACTACAACGGCCTGAAGAGTTTCGTCAAGCAGGTGGGCACGGTGCTGGTCATCATCCTGACGGCCTATCTGGTGCTGAAGGAGTACCCGGGCATGACCATCGGTAAGATCATGTACCATGTGATGCTCTTCAGCAATGTCATCGCGCCGATTACGCAGCTGCAACGCATTTTCGACGACGTGAACGACGCGCTCATCTATGCGGAGGGCTTCTTCGGCATCCTCAATTCCGAGAAGGAAGTCGAGCCCAGCGGCGACTACAAACCCGAAAAGATCCGCGGAAAGTTCGAGCTGCGCGGCGTCAATTTTACCTATCCCAATGGCAACCAGGCGCTCTACGATGTGAACATGACCATCGAACCGGGCAAGATCACGGCCCTCGTAGGCCTTTCCGGCGCCGGCAAGAGCACGATCGTCAACCTGCTCGACAAGTTCTATGAGCCGCAGACCGGGCAGATCCTGCTCGACGGCGTGGACCTGCGCGATTACGACACGAAGTACCTGCGCGACCACATCGGTCTGGTCCTCCAGAAAAACCACATCTTCGACGGAACCATCGAGGAGAATATCCTCTACGGCAATCCGGGCGCCACGCACGAACAGGTGGTCGAGGCCGCGAAGAAATCCCATCTCTACGACCAGATCATGGCCTTGCCCAAGCAGTTCGCCAACAAGGCGACCGACCTGTCAGGCGGCCAGCAGCAGCGCGTGGCCATCGCGCGGATGTTCCTCAAGAATCCGCCCATCATCTTCCTCGACGAACCGACCGCCAGTCTGGACGCCATCGCCACCGAGCAGATCAAGAATTCGATCGATGCCATCAAGAAAGACCGCACCGTGATCATCATCTCGCACAGCATTTCCCAGATCATCGACAGCGAGATGGTCTATGCCCTCAAGACCGGACGGGTCGAAGAATCGGGCCATCCGGACGAGGTCTACAAGAAAGGCGGCATCTACAAGGACATCATCGACGCCTCCGCCCGCAGCCTCAATATTCAAAAGATTGCCCGGACCATTGGTGGTGAGAATTAGAAGCAATCGACGTCTGTGCCCAGTAGGTTTCCCAGGTCTTCGGCCAAGTCCTGGCAAGTGGTAAAGCGGTCGAGCGGGTAGTCCTGCTCTATCGTTGTGCCGTCTATATCGCTGATACGGAAACAATGACATTCATCCTGAGGTTTGCAACTGCAGACGAAGAGGAGGCCGCCAAGCAGCAAAAGCGCAAGTGTTGTTTTTTTCATTTTATGAATTGAAGGTTATTCGGATACTGAGAACCGGCATCACCGGGAAGAGCGACACGGTGTTCCACTGCTTTGTATCCGGGTTGTAACGAAGCATGAACGGGTTGTGGCGGTTGAGGATATTGTAGATCCCGGCGCTGAGTTCATAGCGGACCCGGCTTCGCTGCATCTCAAACAGCAGGCTTGCATCCCAGCGGATATATGCCGGAAGTTGATAATTGTTGAACGATGATGCAAACGGCAGGCTGGAAGGGCTCTGCTGTCCGATCATAAATGAGGGAATACTTCCGTCCTGGAGCGTTTCCCAATGTCCGCTTTGATAGGTAAACAAAGTATTCAGTGTCAACTTGTGTCTTGGCCGCTGCAGGAATGCCCAGTCAAGCGACGCATTGGCGATATGCCGCCGGTCATACTTTGCCGGGAAAGGGAGGCCGTGATTCAGGGCAGGGAAATGACGGTCGGTTTTGGAAAGTGTATAGGAAGATCTCCAGGAAATCGTTTCCCCGTTTTTTTCGTAGAAAAGCTCCATACCATAGGATGTCCCGTATCCGATACTGATGTTGTCGCGCCAACCCGACTGGGCTGAACTGAAAAAACGGGTGGCATCGCCGTAATAGATCAGACCCTGCATCTGTTTGTAGAATCCGCCTGCCCGGAAAGCGTGATCCTCAAAAATGCCGAAGAAACCGCCATAACCCTGCCATACCCGTTCCGGAGAAAGCCGGTCATCCGATGGCACGATCATGTCCAGAGACATACCCAATGGTATGCCTTCCAGTGTATGGCTGTACTGCGTCAGATAATCTCCGGTCACTTCCAGTCCGATATTCCTGGTCGCGTGGACCCGGGCAATCAGGCTGGCTTCGGGGTGGAAAAACGGGGCTTTGGAATCTGTAGGTCGGAGATGGTACCAATAGCCGTTTCCACGCATTGCCAGCCGGATGTGGAAACGCTCAGGAGCGGAGTATTCAACTTGTCCGTGGAGGGTGACAAGCAGCGTGTGGGCAAGCGGATTCGCCAGCGGCGTCTCTTTCGGCTGTTTCCGGCCGCCCCCTTCAATACGCTGGGCGGATCCGGGGTTGAAGCGTGCGCAACGCAATTTGACTCCGGTCTGGAACGACCATCTTTGCTTCTGGTGGGACGCTGTGCTGTGAACGGTAAACTCATCCAGGCTGCTGCGCACCTGAAGCCGGTTATAGGTCCCGTTGAGGATAGTCTCCTGTTCTTGGTTACCACTGTGTTTGTTGAAAGAAGCTGCCGTGTGGAGGACGAATCCCAATCTTCCCTTGAAATCCCAGCTGAGATTGGCGATGAGATTGTGCCATCCCATCTCGTCTTTCGCCTGATCCGTCAGGATGAAATCATACTTGTCCAGGCTGCCGAATGCGGAGAGTGATACTGTATGACGGGAATTGGGCCGCCAGCTGAGTTTACCGAAAACATCGCCGACAGCCGCTCCGAAGTCTTGCAATACCTGCTGATTCCGGTTGATGATCCCTCGGGCCGCCTTGTATTCCAAACCTACGGGAGAGATGCGGAAAGAGCCGATAAAGGAGACCTTGTCCTTGACAACGGGCGCACTCAGACTCGCTCCTGCCAGGAAAGGGGTGAAGGAAACATGGCCGTTGAACTGGCTGAAATCACCTTCCTTTGTCTTTAACCGGATGTGCGAAGCAGTAAAGTTTCCCTCTTCGGAGCTGAACCCGCCGGCATGGAATTCCATGGAGCCGATGACATCGGGCGGATATACGGTCGTCATTCCCAGCAGATGACTGATGCCATAGACGGGGACTCCGTCAAGCGTCATCAGGTTCGAACCCATATTGCCGCCGCGTACGTAAAACGCCGAGCCTCCCTCTCCGCCGGTAGCCACGCCCGGCAGGGTCTGGATGTATTTCACGACATCGCCTTCCCCAAACGGGCTGACGATCCGGATTGTCTTCAGCGGTTCCAGCACATACCCGTCTGCGCGGGATGGACGGATTTTCTCGGCAATCTTTAATGCAGCAGGCAACGTATCTCTCTGGACTTCCCCCGCATTTTGCGCCTGTCCATTCACCGAAATAGCCAGTAACAGCAGAACAATGTATAATTCTTTTGTTTTCATGACACTTGGCTACAATTCGGGAAGTTGAGCAGGGTAGGGGGGATATTCCGCAAAATAATCATACATTTGTGTATGCTCACTTGGTTTCCGCTCCAGGTCGCAGTCGTGCCGTAAGACATACATTGCACCGAATATTCCGAATCCTCCACGGATGTTCGTGTAATTGTTTGTGGCATTCGAATACAAAGTAGTAAGGATGTCTCCTTTCATGGAAGCAATCTGCCGATGGCTGTCCTGCAGGTAGAGGTCGTATTCCTCAGATACAGAACAGAAATAAAGGGAGGAGTGAAGACATTCCCTGTCTTCATTCCAATAATTGTATGAAAAGTCTCCGACAACAGCGAAAAAAGTGGAAGCGTCCATTAAATAGTCATCAGGCACCACCTGGCTCCGATCGACGATACGATAAACTTTCCCCAGCCCATTGTCATAGTCGCCGTCGGAGACAATGCGCAGGTAATCGTCATGGAGGGGGAGCCCTTCGTAGCGGGTATCGACTGCGCGCTCAAATCGCTGGCGAAGTGAAGTATCGGCTGTCGCATCGTAAACCGGATGATAGACCTTCTCATCCAGATTTGCCTTGTCTGCCAGAAGATGATTGGTCGCGAGCTGCTTTACGTGGACCATTTTCCCGCTTTCTTCCCGGGTTGCGACGATATACATCACGCGAGGCCAGGACGAAACCATGCTGAAAACCATGCCGGGCATCAGGTCCATAATCGAAGATCCGCCTTCTGCATGCATTTTTTTCAAGGACTTCCTGTACGCGCCTGTCAATCCCCAGGGGTATATCCGATAATATTCCTCCCAGTCATAAATTGGAAAATCTGGCGTGCTTAGTTCCGGAATCAGCAGTGTGCTCTTGATACGCTCAGCGTCTTCCAGCCATTCTTCGGGCGGGAAGAATGCAGCTTCCATTTCAAATTTCTCCGGAATCGTTGTCATCGCAGAAATCGAATCTCTCCCGGGAACCAATACGGTCAGATGATAGGTCTGGCCGGGATTGGGCAGAAAATGACCAAGATAACGGCCGTCTTTTTCGTAAATGAACTGATAAACGTTCCCGGCACGTGTCGAAATCATCACCTGGGCATCTTCGACCGGATCGAAATGCGTGTCTCCGATGGCTCCCGAATAATAGAGTTCAACGGTGGGGACTGCATCATTCATCAGAATGCACTTCACAACAACCGCCCGCTCCTCCGGCGGAGCGATCTCGACCGTTTGGATGCATCCCGTCAGCAGGATTTGCAGCAAAACCACAAAGAACAGATGCACTTTTGGGATCATTAGATTATCTTTTTTTATATGATGCATTTTGGGCGTCCTATGTTGCGTTACAGTTGTCAATTTGCTGGCGGAGTGATATTGTAAATCATACAGTTTGGCAGAAAAGTCCCTTCATTGGAGGCAATGGATCCTAAATACCAACCATTTCCAGACCCACCATAACCTAGATTATGGTAAAGATAATAGTAGGTTCCATATCCTGAATAGCAAGGCTGTCCTACGTTTGTATATGTGAGGGGTAGGGCGTAATCCAAGACTTTTAGTGTATACTCATAATGGTGCTGGTTAATTCGACTTCCTTCGCATACCCAAGCATGAATTTGTCCGACTCCCTGAACATCTCCTCCAACATACACTGGTTTTCCCATCGCAATGTTGTTGATAACTGTCGCTTCGTTATAATAGTCGAAAGAAGTAGTATATCCGTAATAATTCAAAGCATCCTCTCCATTTCCATGTGAAGCACTCGAATCAAAGTGCGGATAATCGATTCCCATGAGGCATCCCAGCGTATATAAGAAAGTGGCTGTTGTCTGTGTGGCACTGTTGGCATACATGTTTGACCAAAAGAAGGTTGATGGTTTTTCAAAATACCACATAATCTGTCCAATTGCAACTGGAACACAACCGACGTAATAATTATTAGGGACAGCAGCGTTGAAACCATTGGCCTGATCCCATGATGAACCGATAAGTGGACCGGTCGTCGAAATGTTTTCAACGTACTTCTCCAAAATCACCGAATAGTTCAAATAGTCGTAGTCTGGATTGGCTGATACAGAGGCTAATGAAAGCCATTGGCTATATATTTCAGTCGGTAGGTGATTCGGACATTCTTGCAACGAATAGCAGGTATACCCTTGCGCTTCCCATGATGCAACACTTGCTTGCCTCAAAGCAAAAGCTTCTGCTTCAGACTTCGTTGGAATGCACAGCATCGGATTTGCTTGTTCGTAGGTTGACCACGCGACTTCACAATCCGAAATTTCAGACTCTCCTTTTTCAATAGCAGAAATCAAATGGCATTGCTCATCAACCCATGAGGCCAATCCTATTTCAGGATAATGGTTGTCGAAATGACCTTTCTCAACAATAGCGAGAATCGGATAGTATTTGCGTGATGCGCTGACTATGATGTAGCCATTATCCTCTCCACGATTAACGGCATAGAAAACGGGTTCCCCTTCTTTGTTGAAATAGGTATATACATCAGAGATTGCGCTTATATTCGATTTTGTTTCAATGTGATTTTTGATGTCGAATAGTTTAACAACATTGATTGCTTGCTCGGCCGTAATAGGAACAGTACTTTTCTCCAATAATAGAGAATGGGTGTAATCCCGATCTTCGAGAACACCACTCTCAGAAGGCGAAATGGACGTGCATGCTGTCATCCCTATAAGGAGAAGGCATAGCGCATAATGAAATCTTGCATGGGCAGTTTTCATAGGATGATAGATAAAAAGTGATTATTAAAAAACTGTTAAAAATGAGTAAAAAGTGCTAAGAAAAGGCGTTAGCTTATTGTAAAGTCCGGGCAGGTCGAAGAGTCGGGTTATCTGGACGATGTCCCGGAACAATCCGAGGACAGAACTGATAAGTATCGATTTTCGTTATAATTCAAGACGGAGGCCCATTGCGATGTTGAAACCAAACGGATAGTTTGCGTAGTAAGCGACTTGTCCGGAAGGCATATAATTGTAAGAGATGCTGGGTTCCATATAGACAGACCAGGCAGGAGCGAAATCATAAGACAGTCCGATACCCCCTGTCAATGATATCAGCATTGGACTTCCTTTTGTTTCCTTTACGTTTCCTTTTATCAGCCAGGACGTTTCAACTCCTAAAGATCCATAGACAGATAGTTTGTCTGTCCGTGCAAGTCCGACATCAAGTTTCAATGGAATACCCAGGTAATGTAATTTCAAACAATCAGTTTCAAAAACTTTATTCTCCGAATCTTTGTAACGCAGGTAGATAATATGATTATTATAGACTAAACCAGTCTCGACAGATAATCCGGGAAGAAATTCATAGCCGATGTTGATGCCTGCCTTGAAAGACCATTTGGAAGAGATATCCATATCGGACGTCAAAGAATCAGACAATCCTATTCCTGGATGGGATTCATACAAGGTTCTGGCCGGACCTGGGGCTAGCAGAATGCGTGTAGATAAGCGTTTTCTTCCTTTATCAGCGGTTTCATCATCGCCATAAAATATATTGTCCTTAGTGGCCGATAGTTCAGGTACAGTATCTCCTTTTGCGGGAAACGTTTTGACGTCACTTTCTTTAACACTGGGGTCGACGACTTCAACTACGACGTCCTGTTGGGACAAGTCAGAAACAGTAAGGTTAAATAATCCAACTGACCGTCTTGACAGATTTATCGGCATTACTCCCCAGTCATACGCGTACTCGATTTGAGGCGTAGTTTCTCCAATCAAGTGACCGGTGAAAACGGATGCACCGCTGTCCGGGCGGAAAGCAGCCCAAAATACAAATACTGAAATCGAGGCCGCCACAGCGATTACAGACGCCCAAAACACCGTCTTTCGGTTCCGCCGTCGTTTAATAGCAAAGGGCGGAATCGGTATGTCCGGCAGGTATTCTTCGAACTTTCCCCGGAATTGTTGCGTCCAGTCACTTTTCATGATTGTATGTTTTTCGATACTCGGCAATCTTTTTCCATAGTATGGCTCTTGCTCTATGAAGGTTCGATGCCGATGTGTCTTCTTTGATTTTTAATAGGGCACCAATCTCTTTATGACTTTTTTCTTCAAAAACGAACAGGTTGAAAACCAGTCTGTACCGTTCGGGCAAGGCCTGTATCATTTCCATCAGGACATGCTGGGGAATGTCTTCAACCGTGAATTCGTCCGGATCGTTTCCGGCCTCTTCTTGCCTGTCGTAATGTTCTATTGGATAATGGAATCGCCTTTTCCTGGATTGAACGAATTTAATCGATTCATTGACGGCAATCTTATGAATCCAGGCCTGCAGGCTTCCGTGCCCTTTGTAGGTGAATTTGCCGATATTTGTAAAGGCCTTGATATAAATATCTTGCATAACATCTTGCATATCCTGCTCCCCGGGCACATAAAGCATGACCGTTGCTGCCAGATACCGATAATACGTCGTATAAACGGTGCGCATGATCGCTTCGTCATGATGAAGCAACCCCTCAAAAAACGCTTTCTCCAACTCGGACGAAACAAGGATCATGAAAACTAATTTACATCGGGTTCCAGGTTAAAAACTAATCTTCGATTATAATTGATGGGAGAAGTCTGCTTATAAATCCAGTAATTGATATCTTGTCGAATATTATCGTAAACGCCATTTGATACGCCCCAGTTCATCAAAAAGAATCTATGATCGATTATTGCCGTATCGACCGTCTGTGCGCCATTAACGTACCCCGGGCAAAGATAGGACATTTCTTCATCATCATACACACTTACGATAGGATAACCATTGTACATTCCATTCAAGGAACTGGGATCATCAACATAATAGTATTTGTAGATAACTTCATTTTCAATCCGCTCATGCATATAGCCATCAATAATCCATACATGGCCTAAGGAATGGTTGTTTGACAAGAATGAAACGGCCATCACCGGAGTATTATCGCGGAGATTTGTAATGGCGTTCTCATAACTGCTCCCAAACTGCCCATCAGACGCACGAAGTCCAAATTGGGGTAGCAACGACGAATAAAAAGAAGGAACAGTGCTGACATCAATGCCGTAATCCATATGTAAATCATGGCCGATATAAGCCAATAAGTCGGCAACGTATCCAGTATTCAGGCCGTCTTCCCTATTGAGACTCATAGAATTCCATCTAGTAGAATAGGCATTGTAATCGTTTAATACAATCTGCTGCCAACGGCTTGGCGTTCCTGACTGCAAAGCAACAGACTCATATAGACCAGAAGGGTATCCAGATAATTGATTGAAGTAATACATCATTTGGCCTATCGTAACGGCAGCACATCCCGCTAGACAGTGTGTATTATAAGCTATTGGTGTTTTGGCATTCCAAGGAGATTCTTGATCCCAGGTCGTGGATAATAAGTGATCGATTGTTTCAACATTTGTCGTGTCGAAAGAAGATGAATATAAAACTTGGACCCAATGAAATCCCGCATCTTTTGAAAAATTTGTTTTGTATGACTGATTTACAATACGATTAACAATGTTCCAAATACCAGAATAGGGTTGTTCTTTGACATCCGAACATGACTTGAATGAAGTGATTGTTTGAATTGCGTCTTGTATAATGATTTGTAAAGGTAAATCCATTTGCTCAGAAACGATCAAAGTACCCGAAGGACTTTCAGCCAAAATCGCAGAGGTCCTTGTGTCTCCTGAAACTATTTTCCATCCGTTTTCTCCGTTGAAGACATAAAACAGAGTATCCCCTGCTGAAACGTAAGGCGATACGGACCATCTTCTGTCGGAGATGATCTCCATGAACAACTTCGCAGCGCTCTCGGATACTTTGAAATAATCAATGGCCAACTTCTCATCCAATTCTGCTGATTGTATGGATTTTGTGTAAGCTTCTTTTGCGGGATTTAACGGATTTTTATTTATTTCGTAGTATTCATGACAAGAGAAGGGCAGGAATAAAACGATGGTCCAAAAAAGAATACAAAGATTTACTTTCATAGTTATGTTTTTTAATTGATTAATAGTAAACCGTAATTTTCCGAATCCTTGCGTGAAATTTTGAATGTTTGTGATAATTCCACATTTGAGCGCAAGGAATGTATATGGGCGGGGTTTATGTAAGTAAAATGAAAAATCAACCCGATGAAAAAAATCTGCATTCTCTTCACAATCCTGCTTGGCACTGTCTCCTGTTCTGATTTGAATGATCCATCTTTGGACAATCCCCGCCGTTCCTTGTCACTGACTACAAAACAGGCTGAGTTCGCTGCGACCGGCCGGCATTTTGATTTCAATCTGATAAAACAGACAGATAGACAGGTGCAGGACGATTGGCTTATTTCTCCCTTCAGCATGCAGTGCATGCTGGGGATGCTGTTGAACGGGGCACAGGGAGAGACCGCTCGGCAGATCAGTGAGGCGATTGGCTATGGAGATGAAGAAATAGAAGCTGTCAATACCTATTTTCAGTCTGTACTCCAGCAGTTGCCGCTTTTAGACAAGGTTGCAAACATAGCAATAGCAAATGCCGTGTTTGGCAGGCAGGATATTCCAATAAAAGACCCTTTCAAAGACAAAATGCGCGCCTGCTTTCTGGCGGAAATAGACAATGTTCAGTCCGGTAGAGCCTTGTCTAAAAGAGTCAATGCATGGTGCAACAACCATACAAATGGCATGATTCCAAAAATCTTTCAGCAGGAAGACAATAATATTGCGATCATTATATTGAGTGCTCTCTATTTCAAATCACAATGGGTTTGTTCTTTTCCCAAGTCAAGTACAAAAGAGGAATTATTCTACCCCGATTCCGGCGCGCAGCATAAAGTGGCGATGATGAAGCTGGAGGGATCTTTTTTGTTAGGAGAACAGGATAATTATCGGATAATCAACCTACCTTATGGAAATGGTGCTTTTTCCATGTATATATTGCTTCCCCAGATAGGAAAAAATGTCCATTCCGTCATTCAGGAATTAGATGCCGTCAGTTTCGACCGGGCCTGCGCAGCTATGCGTCAGTCAAAGGTCGGTCTTTGGCTACCTCGTTTCGAGAGAAGTGGCGATGAGGGAATGTCGTTTAATAAGATACTGTCGGATATGGGTATGCCGCTTATCACCGACGGCGGAGATTTCAAACTTATCTCCGATGCGTTGGAGGCATTCAGTCTCATACAACAAAATACAGCCATAAGTGTAACAGAAGACGGTACAGAAGCTGCGGCTGTTACGCAAGCCATCGGCCTGGGATTATCCAATTACGAAACCTTTCATGCAGATCATCCGTTTCTTTACTTGATTCGTGAAAATAGTTCGGGAATCATCCTGTTCGCCGGCTGTTTCAACGGTTGAACAGAACGCCCCGGAAATGTCGCGAATCAGCCTCAATATTCAAAAGATTGCCCGGACCATTGGTGGTACGGACGATGGAAGTCCATCAGATAACGGATGACGTCTTCGGACTCGTCCGTAATCTTGAGGATCAGGTTCTGGTACTTGCCCCGCTCGTGGAGATCCGCCAGGAGCGTGTAGATGGGGGTCTCTTCCGTATAGTATTTCTTTCCCAGGAAGATCATCGGGCTGGCGTAACCCAGCGTCTCGTAGTGGTTCTGGGCGGCGTCCTGGAAGATTTCCTGGAAGGTGCCGGCGCTGCCCGGGGTGTAGATGATGCCGCCCTTCGGGATGGAGATGATGTAGTTTTCGCGGACGCTGTTGTCGAAGAACTTGGCGATTTCCGTGGCGAAAGGGGTGGCGGGTTCGTGGCCGTAGAACCAGGTGGGGATGCCCAGGCTGTGGAACTGCGGGTCGTGCGGGTATTTCTCCATCACCTCGAAGGCGTGCGTCAGCCAGCCCGGATCCCGGAAAGTGGGGGAGACGCCGATCGTGGCGAGCGCGTCTTCCACTTCCGCGTCACTGCGCCCCGCCAGCCAGGCGCCCAGGTGGACGGCTTCCATCGCGCCGGGGCCGCCGCCGCTGACCATCAGTTTCCCGATCTCAGTCAGGCGTTTGCTGATGGTGACGATCTGCCGGTAGTTCGGGTCGGTGCGCTTGACGGCGTGGCCGCCCATGACCGCGACGATGTCCTTCTCATCGTAGTCCTTGATGAACTGTTCCAGCGCGTTGCCGATGGAATGGTCGTGGAGGACACGGCAGAGGGTTTCCTTGATGTCATCGGTCTGCTTGCCCATGGCCATGTAGCGCTCGTAATTGATGGTGTCGTAGCAGGTGTACCAGGTCTCGTGATAACCCGGTTTGTAGTGCAGGTAGAGGGATTTGGCATCGTAAAGCCGCTTGGGAAACACCTTGAACGGCATCTTCACGCGGGGCAGCACGATACAGTTCTCGTCCATGGCATAGTACATCCGCACCGGGAAGTGGCAGCCCATGAAGAGGCAGTCCTCGAAACGGTAGTTTTCCAGCGGGAAACCGCATTTTTCAAAATTGACGGCCTGAAAGGCGCAGTGACGGATGGTTTCGTTCTGGGAAAGCAGCTGACGCAGGTCGTACAATTCTTCGATTTCGGTGTAGTTCTCTCTCATTGTTTGCAGATTATCAAGATTTTACTTTTGTCGTAAAGGGTAGTGGCAAACAGGTGGCGGCTGCCGCCGCCGGGGATGCCCAGCCGTTTGCGCAGGGCCTCGGTGTCGAGCGGAAAATTGAGGGCGGTCATCTCCAGCCGTTCAAAGCGGTGCTGCAGCTGGCGCTGCGCATCCTTGCTCCAGCCAAGCACTTCTTCCACTTCGAAGGTTTTGCCCGGGAATCCTTCGACGGGCGCGTCGCTGGTATACAAATGGCTGCTCGGGGCCAGTTTGGCCAGGCCGAAACGGGCGGACAGCAGCCGGAAGGCGCCGGCCTTGCGCAGGGCTTTGGAAGGTTGGAAAAGGTATCGTCCCAGAGCGTCCGCATAGCGGACTTCCGCCGCCGGCTCGTCGGCGGGCGCGAATGCGAAGCGGCGGCCGTCGTCGGCGACGATGATCTGCGGTGCCATACGGCCGGGGTCTCCGGCCTCCAGCAGAAGCAGCAGTTCCTTGACTTCGCCGCCGGTGGCCACGACATGCAGTTCCCGGGCCTCCGGGAACTGGACAAGTGTCCGGGCGATGTCGGCCATCGGGGAGATCTTGGCCAGGACCCGGTTCGTTTTGGCAAGCAGGTCGCCCTTGACGGCGAGCAGGTCCGGTTCGCAGTCGCTGATGTCGTACACCCGTTTGGCCGTCTTGCTCCGGCGGGCGGGATCGAGGTAGATCAGGTCGAAGTGTCCGGGCGCCTGTCGCAGCCATTGCAGTCCGTCTCCCGGGTGGCTCTCGATGCGGAAACCGGGCCTGTCTTCCAGGATGTCGAAATTGTGCCGGGCGGTTTCGCAGAGGGCTTCATTCCGTTCACAGTAATGGGCTTCGCCCGCCTTGCGGCTGAGGAACCAGCAATCCACGCCCAGCCCGCCCGTCAGGTCGGCGATGCGGCCGCCTTCCGGGACGAATGGCTGTTTGTAGCGGGCCGTCGCCTCGCTGCTGCACTGTTCCAGCGGGAGGCTGTCCGGATAGTCGAGTTCCGGATGCGCGTGCCAGGACGGCAGTTTGACCCGGATCTTCCGGCGCGCTTCGATGATCCGCGCCGCCCGCCGCACATCGATGCCTGGCCAACGCCCGGCCGACAGCAGCAGCCGCCCCGGATCGTCATCCGCGTGCTCTTGTACGAACTGTATGAATTTTTCGTCCGGCATATCTCTACAAAGATAACATTTTTGCATCTTTTTTCCTATCTTTGAAAGTTAAACTAAGAAAACCATGGCAAATTATCTTGAAGTGGCCAAAACCTGGCTGAGCAACGGGTACGATGTTGAAACCCAACGGGAAGTATTGGAAATGATAAAAGGCGATCCGAAAGTGCTGGAAGATGCATTCTACCGCACACTCGAGTTCGGAACGGGCGGACTGCGCGGCGTGATGGGGGCTGGCACCAACCGCATGAACCGCTATACCGTGGCCATGGCCACGCAGGGGCTTGCCAACTATCTCAAGAAGAATTTTGTCGGGGAAGAGATCTCGGCTGTCATCTCCTACGACAGCCGGAACAACAGCCAGCTGTTCGCCAAGGTCTCGGCCGGCGTGCTGATGGCCAATGACATCCATGTCTATATCTTCGACAATATCCGGCCGACGCCGGAACTGAGCTTCGCCATCCGCTATCTCAAATGCAAGGCGGGCATCATGATTACGGCCTCGCACAATCCCAAGGAATACAACGGCTACAAGGTATTCTGGGAGGACGGCGCCCAGATCATCGCGCCGCATGACAAGAATATCATCGCCGAAGTGGGCAAGATCACCTCGATGGAACAGGTGAAAATCGATGAGACGGCTTTCCCGCAGGGCATCGGTGCCGAAGTGGACAAGGCCTTCCTCGACAGCCAGCTGTCGCTGCTGCTTTCGCCTGAAAGCGTCGCCCGCCACCACGACATCAAGATTGCCTATACGCCGCTCCATGGCACGGGCGTCCGCCTGGTGCCCGCCGGGCTCAAGCAGGCCGGTTTCACGCAGATCTACCATGTGGACGACCAGGATGTGAGCGACGGCAATTTCCCGACGGTCGTGTCGCCCAATCCGGAAGAGCCGACGGCCATGCGGATGGTGATGGAACGGGCCGACGCCGTGGGTGCCGACATCGCGCTGGGCACCGACCCGGATGCCGACCGCGTGGGCTGCGCCGTCCGCGACGATAAGGGAAAACTCATCCTGCTGACCGGCAACCAGATCGCCACGCTCGTGACCAGTTATATCCTCACCCGCTGGCACGAACTGGGCCGGATTGACGGCAAGCAGTTCTTTGTCAAGACCATCGTCACGACCGACCTGCTGAAGAAGATCTGTGACAAATACGGGGTCGAGCACTTCGATGTGCTCACCGGATTCAAATATATCGCTGAAATGCAGCATCGCTATGAAGGCATCAAGACGTTCATCTGCGGCGGCGAGGAGAGCAACGGTTTCAACGTGGGCAGTTTCGTCCGCGACAAGGACTCGGTGGTCACCTGCTGCATGATCTGCGAGTGTGCCGCCTGGCTGGCCGACCGCGGCCAGAGTCTCTACGGCTACCTGCAGGAGATTTATGCCGAATACGGCTATTTCAAGGAGAGTCTGCTTTCGGTTACGAAGAAGGGCAAGGACGGCATCGAGCAGATCCAGCAGATGATGGTGGATTTCCGGGCCAATCCGCCGAAGGAACTGGCGGGCTCGCCGGTGGTGAAGGTCGTGGACTACAACGAAGCGGAGCAGACCGGCCTGCCGAAGTCGAATGTCCTGCAGTTCTTCAGCCAGGACGGCTGCAAGGTCACGGTCCGTCCTTCCGGCACGGAGCCGAAGATCAAGTTCTACTTCAGCGCCTGCGGCCCCGACGCCGATGCCCGCAACGCCGCCCTGCGCGAACAATTTTCAGCGTAATACTACGTTGTGCATATCCGCTTGAGCGGAGACAGTATATGCCTTTGAAAACATTGGCGCCCACGCCTCAGGGGGAGGGGCCCAAGCCTGCTTGGGAGGGTGGTTTTCAAAGGCATATACTGCGGAGCAAAGCGGATCTGGAAAAAGGATATACTTATGAAGTCTTACGAAGAAAAGATAGACTGGCTGTTCAATCAGTTTCCGTCCTACCAGAAGGTGGGGAAGGTGGCTTATAAGCCGGGGATTGAGACGATGACGGCGTTCGACGAAGCGCTCGGGCATCCGCACCGGCACTTCCGCAGCATCCACATTGCCGGAACCAACGGCAAGGGTTCCACGAGTCACATGCTGGCCGCCGGCCTGGCGGCCTGTGGCCTCAAGGTCGGCCTTTATACGTCGCCGCACCTGATCGATTTCCGGGAACGGATGAAGATCATCGAAGGCGACCGCTTCCGGATGATTCCGAAAGCGGCGGTCGAGGCTTTCCTCGACCGCTGGCAAGGTTTCTTCGAGACGGAAAGACCGTCGTTTTTCGAGATTACGACCGCGATGGCTTTCGACTTTTTCGCAGCCGAGGCGGTGGATATCGCCGTCATCGAAACCGGCCTGGGCGGCCGGCTCGATTCGACCAATGTCATTACGCCCATGCTGAGCATCATCACCAACATCGGCCTGGAACATTGCGAACATCTGGGCTTTACGCTCGAGGCTATCGCTGGGGAGAAAGCCGGCATCATCAAGCCGGGCGTCCCGGCGGTGGTCGGGGAGTACCTCCCCGAAACGCGGCCGGTCTTCGAGGCGAAGGCGGCTGCCTGCGGCAGTCCCTTGACGTTCGCGGTCGAGGCGCCGCCGTGCCTGGAACTGAAAGTGAACGACCTGGATCTGCCGGGTGACTATCAGCAGCGCAACCTCTGCACGCTCTCGGCCGCCGTCGGCGTCCTGCAGCCGATGCTCGGCCTGGATCTGGCGGCCTTCCGCAGCGGCGTCTGCCAGGCGGCCCGCCGGACCGGCCTGCACGGCCGATGGGAGACGCTTCGCGCAGCCGATCCGGCCACCGGGAAGGCGCAGATCATCTGCGATACCGGCCACAACGCCCACGGCCTGCGCTGGGTGTCCGAACAGATCGACCGGATCTCCTGCGACTACGAAAATGTCTTCTTCGTCTTCGGTCTGGCGAAGGAAAAGGATGTCGATGCCATCGCCCCGCTCCTGCCGCGCAATGTCCATTACATCTGGACGCAGGCGTCAAGCCCCCGCGCGCTGCCGGCCGTCGATCTGGCCAACGAGATGCACGACCGCGGCCTCTCCGGTGAAGTGTGTTTCTCGGTATCCGACGCCTTGAAGCTGGCCGACAGCAAAGCCGCCGACAAAGATCTGATCTTCATCGGCGGCAGCAACTTCGTGGTCTGCGAAGTCCTTACTCCATAATCTTCTGCACCAGCGCGACCGGGTCGCCGGTCGGGGTGGCGGCGAACTGGCCGGGACGTTCGGCCCACCAGCGGTATTCGAAGTCCTTGAGCTGCTCCAGCAGGGCGTCGGCACGGGCGCCTTCGAATTTCTCGCCGGCGGCCAGCGCTTCTTCTACGGCGCGGAAGAACATCTCCCAGCGGCCCTTGTAGTAGGTGCCGGTCAGGCCGGCCCAGGAACGGTCGGCGTAGTCGGTCAGCAGGTTGCCGCGGTCGCCCCAGCTGGTAATTAGGTTGCGGGCATTGCTTTCGAAATAGTCGGCTTCCTCCGGCGTCGCGCCCCAGCTGCGGGCGTCGGCAATCCATTTGCCGACCAGGAAGTAATCCTGGGAGGAAAGCAGGGTTTCCATCGTGTCGAAAACCGCCATCATTTCGGCTTGCCGCTCAGCCATCGCAGCCCGGTCACCGGCTTCGTAGGCTTCCTTGTAGGCGGCGAATGTGATTTCGAAATCGTTGCTCAGGTACTGCCGCGTGAGGTTCACCAGGTCGAATTCATACGAAGGTCCGTGCCCGCCGGCGGCGAGCAGGTACCGGATGACCTCGCGCAGTTTCTCATTCTCATAGGTAAAGCGGGTGCTGGAACTGGAGTGGTAGGAGCTCGAGCGCCCGAAAGAGGGCCGCAGGTTCATCAGTGGACTGTGGCCGGGGACGGAACGATGGATGTAAATCTCCTCGAACAGCTCTTTCCACGCATCGCGGGCTTCTTCGCTGTCCACGCCCGTGCGGCTCCAGGCCAGGCAGTCGGCGTACTCGTCCAGATTGCGGTGCTGCGGGAAGTTCCAGGCCTTTTCGAAGATGAACTGGTACATGAACGGATTGCAGTCGAAGCCTTCCAGCGTGGACCCGATTCCCTTGAAATTGCGCCCGGCTTCGGCGAAGGTGCCCTCGATCAGTTTCGAGATCTCCTGGATGTTGCCGGCCAGGTAGGTGTTGCCGCCGAAGTTGCCCAGGTAGCACCAGATGAACGGGATGCCGTAGTAGCTCTGGGTCTTGCGCCAGACTTCCATCCGTTCGCAGTAGTAGTCGAGCAGGATGGACTTTTCGGCCGGGTAGGAGGTCAGGTAGGCTTTCACCCGCTCGTCGCTGTCGCCTTCGAACCAGTATTTGCGTTCGTTGTAGAAAAGCCAGGTCATCTGGAGCCAGGTGGCTTCGGGATCGGCGGCCGCGAGGGATTCGTACACACCCTTGCTCACGCCGGCCAGGTAGTCGGGCTCCCAGCTGCGCGGGATCATCTCGTTGAATACGTCGATGCCGTAGATGTGGTCGGTTCCGTAGATTTCCACTTCCTTCTCGAGGAAACGCTTCTGGATTTCGGGGAAGAGTTTGTCTTCCGGGTCGAGGAACCAGGGGTAGTCTTCCAGTGCGAAGCCGGCCCAGTCGCTCATCCGCTCGATCTTCGCATCGGGATAGATGCGGGCCAGTTCCGGCGGGACGTGCCCGGCGAAGGCCGGGAGGACGGGCTTCATGTTGAGTTCCCGTTCGCGGGCCACGATTTTCTTCTGCAGGGCTTCCTGTCCTTCCAGCCAGGATTTGGGCAGCGGCCCGCCCCAGCGGTCGATGTTCAGCATCCGGTGCCAGGGCAGATGGGCGGGACCGGTGAAATAGCTGCGGACTTCTTCATCCGTAAGCCCCAGCTCCGTCCAGACCTGGTACCAGACCGATTCCTGACCGGTGATGGCCAGCGGCAGGTTGATGCCGTTGAGGGCCATCCAGTCGATGAAGTGCTCCCATTCCTCCCAGTTCCACCAGGGCATCGTATAGCCATACGTGCAGTAGTTCAGGAAGAAACGCTGCGGAACGCGGGCATCCATCCGCACGGGGGCCTCAAGCCGGGGAAGCGTCTTGGGCATCGGGCCCTTGTCCCAGGCGAACCAGCCGATGTTGGTGTGGCAGTAATATTTCAAATAATAGTTGAGGCCCACGGCCATCGAGTTGGCGTTGTTGCCGCCCACCACGATCCGGCGGCCTTCGCTGCGGAGCGTGAAAAAGTCACAAGTATCAGCCGGCAGGGTTTCGAAGACGAAATGCCGGGCTGCATCGGGGATGACGCGGGCCGTCAATGCCGCGGCCGCCTTGGCATCCGGGGTCCCGTCGTCTTTCTGTGTACTGCAAGCAGCCATCGCCAGGGCGAGGACCGCACACGCATAGAGGAAGAAGCGTTTCATAGGTATTGGTCGTGAAGATTATTTGAACAGGTTTTCAATCTTTTCGACGATGCCCGGCTCGTCGGCCTTGCCGATGAGGCTGGGCTGCAGACAGTGGCAGGCGTGCTCCGCCTTGAAGCGGGCTTCGCCGCCGCCGGTCACGTTGAGCATCGCCACGGCGTCTTTGGCGAGTTTGCCGGCCTCGAAGGCATTGATCATGCCTTGCAGGGCCACGGCTGCCGCCGGATGGATGTCGATACCTTCGGTCTCCAGGAAGAGCTGCTGCATCGCCCGGATGTCGTCGTTGTCGGCTTTCTCGATGTCGCCGCCCGCATCGCTGAGGGCGTCGAAGACGCCGCCGCGCAGGCTGTAGGGCGGCCGGCGGTTCGAGAGCACTTTCGCATCGATCTGGAGGGCCTGTTTGCGGGCGGCCTCGTCGTCCATCGGCAGGAGCGGGCGGCTGCCGGCTTTCCAGGCATCGTGCATCGGCAGGAACGGTACGTTCTGCGACGGGAAGAGTTTCATCTTGTGGCTGCCGAAGCGGCCGTCCCCGATCAGGCGCAGATTGGCTTCCCAGGCTGCGATGGTGCCGGTGCCGGAGCCGATGGCCTGGAAATAGGCCTCGGGAATCCGGCCGATGGCTCGGGCGGCGGAAAGGACCGTGGTGGCCATGCCGTCACGGCGCGCGATGTTCTTGGCGCCGCCTTCGGCGAAGAACTTCTTCGAGGTGCAGGCCGCGTCGCCCAGGGCGATGGCGTCGAAATAGTCGCTTCCCTTGGGCGGGCAGATGAGCTTCACGCAGTCGTTCAGGGGTTTCTCGAACCAGAGAGCGCCGATGTTTTCTTCCGGTACGCTGAGCAGCAGCGGGATGTTGTTTTCGGAGCATACCTTGGCGAAGGCGCGGGCCGTATTGCCGGCCGAGGAGACCACCAGGACCCGTTTTTCCCCGTCGGGGATATGGGCACAGACGCTGTATGCCTCCGTTTCCTTGAAAGAGGCCGTGCTCATCGCGGCGCCTTTCTCCGGCCACCAGCCCGAAAAGGCGATCCACAGGTTCGGCAGGCCGAGCCGGGCCCCCAGCTTTTCACTGTGATAGGTCACCGTCGGTGCCGACCCCTTCAGCATCCGCCGCACCGGCATCCAGTCGGCGAAGGTGTAGATGCCCCAGGCCTCCGGCCCGAATTCAATCTGCTTTTTCTCATAGATGGCCCGGATCAGCGAAGGCTCGCTGCACTGCGGATCGGTCAGCATCCATCCGCTGTCCTCGAAACGGCGTCCCGTGGCCACCGTCTCCAGCACGTATTCTGTCGGTTTGAAACTTTTCATTGTGTATCCGATTTGACTAAGATTTTCAAAATTACGGATTTTTTTGTAATTTTGGCAGAGAACAATCAAATACCATTCAATCATGTCGCAAAGATCACTTTACGTCAGACCGCAGTCCGATGTCGTCAGACTGCAGGGGCCGGTCTTGTTTTCATCCGGCTCGGATTTCTCGGAAAAACAAGGAGAATGGGAGGAGGGATCATGAAAAAGACCTTATTTCTTGGATTCGCTGCGTTGATGTTGGGATTATTGTCCACTGCCTGTATCGATCCGATTACTTCCGATATTACGGAAGACAATGAAAAGCCGGCAGCGAAGAAAACGATGGTGTTCCGGGCAACGCTCGAGCAACTTGATGTTGACACCAAGACCAGTCTGGAAAATGGGAAAACCGTAGTCTGGAACGAGGGGGATGAAATCCGGGTATTCACGGCTGGCGGTAATCCATTGGGAGAGATTTTTACACTGGCTTCCGGTGCAGGAATGGCATCCGCTTCGTTTGAGGGTCCCGCTATCGGAGAAGGACCGTACTATGCGTTCTATCCTTCGGACCGCGTCCCCGGCTTTTCCCAGAGCCCACTGGCTTTCGAGGCACAGATCCTACCTTATCAATGGTTTGCCACGAACAGTTTCGGCGCAGGTGCAAATGTTTCCTGGGCGATGTCTGACAATGTGGATGACCTGCGCTTTCACAATGTTTTTGGTGCTGTGAAATTTACGCTTAAAGGAGATGCCAGCATCGAATTGATCAACCTTTACACGCGCGGAAATGAATTGTTGAACGGCACCTTGCGTATTGCGGGACTCGATGGTACGCCCACCGTGAGCCTGACAGGAGAAGTCAATGAGGAAAGCCAGTTCGTACAGATTGCCATGCCGCAAGCCGTACAACTTAATTCTGATGAAGGGGTAGCCTTTTATCTGAGCGTACCTGCAGGGACCCTTGCCGACGGTTTCTTCGTTGAATTCATCGACAGCGGCGGCGGTGCCATGATCAAGAGTGCAAAAGGCGGAAGTGCCAACATCATAGAGCGTTCCGTGATCCGCTCAATGCCTGCGTTTACGTATGCTCCGCAGTATAAAAGTGCATTTCTCGCGGAATCCGAAGATTTTGCTGCCTATGCAGGTGTAAATGCGGAAGGTGCGGGATCTCAGGAATGCACATATACCGAGGGGGTCAGTCAATATGCCTATCATCATACGGACGGTAATCCGGGCTCGCGCGATATCCGTTTCCAGGACTGGGATGCCGGATATGCGCTGTCGTTTCAGTTTTCGCAGCGGGATCTTTCGCTCAATTCCACTCCCACCGTCAGCGTGACGGCGCTCGGTGCTACGGGTGCGATTGCATCCGGGTCTGGAACCATGAAGGTGATCAAGAAGACGCCCGAACGGGTTTGGCTATACGACCAGGAAACACAGAATGGATATGTCATCAAACTGGAGGATTAAACCATGAAACGAATTATAGCATTTCTTGCCGCTTCCTTCCTTTTGGGAATCTTCTCCCTGAATGCGGCGCCGGTATCTGAAAGTACCGCCCTCGATATCGCCAGAAGATTGTTTGCCGCCCAACCCGCAACCAAATCCCAAAGTGATGCTGTCCGGCTTGTCTGGAATGGAGAGGATGCGGCCACCAAGGCAATCCATCCGGCTTTCTATGTCTTTTCGCGCGACGGCGGCGGATTCGTCATCATTGCGGGTGACGATAATGTCCAGCCTGTCCTCGGTTTCTCGAAAACCGGCCGTTTCGTTACTGAAGGGATGCCTGAAAATGTGAAATGGTGGATGGAAAATATGAAAGAATATGTCCGCGCCGTAAAGTCGCAGTCAGCTGAAGTCCGTAGTCGATGGTCCAATTTAGTCGATACGAAATCGGCTATTTCGACAGAGCTTGTTTCAGATGAATTTATTGCCTCGAGGACAAATGAGTGGTCACAGAGCGAGCCCTTTAATTTGAAAGCGCCCAAGGTAACGGGGCAGGCAGATCAATCCGTTACCGGATGCCTGCCTTTGGCGATGGCTGAAATTCTTACTTGGTTCGGTTCTCCCACGTATGGGACAGGAACGCTTGAAGCGTATAATTATTCATACTATGCAGATGATAATACTGGTCCATGGGGATATACTATTCCTGGATATACGCTGTCTACGGAGTATGACTGGACTGCGCTTAAGTCATTAAGCACGGTAACTGCTTGCATGAATGCATCTGATGAAGTAAAGGATAATCTGTCCCAGTTGATCTACGACTGCGGAGTGATGCTTGGCGCTGAGTTCAATTCTGACATACATGGGGGAACGAGCGCTTCGGACAGCAGGGTCGTTAAAGCTTTCGGCGATTTTATGGGGTACAATAAGGCTGCACAAGTCGTAAGTGCCGCTGATTATTCGTCCCGTGGCTGGACTGAACTTCTCAAGACTCAGGTTACAAGCCATCCTGTCCTTTATTGTGGATACGCTCCTTCCAGCGAAGGGCAGAATGATGCTTCACATGCTTATGTTTTGGACGGCTATGCCACAAGCAGTGGTGATGAAGTGTTTCACTTCAATTTCGGATGGGGAGGATTTTGCAATGGCTATTATTCCCTCTTTACGCAGCCGACGGAAGTCGGTTACGATTTCAATACGAATTTGCGGGCGTTGATCGACTTTTATCCCGCACCCGAGTCAACGTATCCTGTAATCCTGGAAGCGAAATATCGAGATGCTGAATACCCCGGCGTTCGCCTGGTACAGGCAGAATACGGCTATATTATTTACTATATGATCTTCAATAGAGGAAGCGAAGATTATAATGGGCGCATCAAGTTTGTTCTGCGCAAAAAGGATGGCGTGGAAGAAGATATCGATGGCAGTATTCGGACTTTTTCGATGGCAGCGAGCCATTTTGGAGGTGGATATTTCGGATATGTCCGGATTGACGATATCTCGTTGGGCGATGTGGTTGTATGTTACTATGAAGACGGCGGCGCCTGGAAATTACTGAGTACCTCGAATCCTGATTCAACGATCAGTGAGTGGCCGCTGGTGCCTGTTCCTTTCATCGATACTGATAACCTTTATGCGGTAGGCAGTTATTTCCCGCTCAAACTCAGAAACAACGATTCACCCTATGCCGGAACTGTCTGGACGATCACGGACCCGGATGGTGACAAGGTGGTCAAGAATCAGGCTGACGACGAGTTCCAGTTTACGAAGGCCGGTACTTACCGGGTTGAGGCAGCCGTAGCTCCCGCAGTAGGGGAAGCGGTCGTCGAGACGATCGTCGCTCTTGTCAAGGTCCTTTGATTTCCGTCTGCTGAACAGGAATGTGCCCGATGTCCCGTGGGTGATCTGCACCCCAAAAGTTGGACACAGCTATGAGGTAAATGAAAAAGAACGAGAATTACCCGAAGTATGTCCAGGCAATGCACATGCTTGATGAAGGCAAGAGTTTAAGATTTGTGTGCAGAGATC
>Ga0208297_1000431_pt1 | contig 86262 bp, 72 predicted proteins | sample LMS_cellobiose_e_FD_187367 | JGI IMG/M metagenome (GOLD analysis project Ga0208297, IMG submission 187367) | Rumen-fistulated moose microbial communities from Alaska, USA - LMS_cellobiose_enrichment (SPAdes) (version 2) | ecosystem: Host-associated > Mammals > Digestive system > Stomach > Rumen... | reverse complement strand
GAAGTTCACAACACTTCACCGGCGTCCGCACAAAAAACCGCAGGTCGATTAGCCCTCTTCAGCTATTTCGCCCTGCGGAATTTTGTTCAACATAATCCCATCGGGATTGTGTAACAGCCGCCGGCACCGTCACCTCTCCGCTCGGAGGGTATCAGTTAGGAAGGGTCAGAAGCCCGCAAGAACGGCCTTACAGGGCGTCAGATTACACAATCCGGATTATGTTAAGTTTGCTCCGTCAGTGGGATGCGAAGGTCCTACCTCCGAACTCCCGGGTGAGGCGGCGGCGGACAAGCGGCCCCCTTCAAGGACCTCCGGCCTCCAAGCCCGTCAGGGGGCCGCGCACTTTGCGCATCCTTCGTGGGAACGTCAGTGCCAGTTCCAGCAGCGCTCCACCCGCAGTCGGCACGGCCGCCTGCGACTTCCGCTTTGATGCCCGTATCAGAGAATAGTCGGTATTCCTGGGCGCAAAGTGCAACCACGAGGACCGTCATCAATCTGCGAAGGCCTGGTGCCCGCTGGCAGCCTCTATGCAGTGCGAGCAGTCCGCCGCCTTACGCACCTCCGGTGCTGGGTCGCCTCAGTCAGTTACTCCTCTTGCCGGGACAAGCCACGTCAAGAAGAGTAACAGCCTGCGGCTCCGCGGTACGCTCCGCGTGTTTATTCCCGGCCGCTATTCCTCCACACCTCTGCCGGGATGAATCCCGCCAGAAGTGTTCCGGGCAGCCGGGGTACGGCCGTCCCGGCCGTTGGCGCAGACATTGTCGGATTCCGCTCCCGCTGCATCCGCCAAAGACTGCGCCGGAGGGTCGGTGCCAGGCTTCGCCATCAACGTCCTGCTGCTACTCGACCGTGAGTGATGGGCCGTTCCGGCCCAGGCCCCGGAGGCCGTCTGCCTTCCCACACCGTCGGTCTCTTCCGCTGCTCCAGGGAGCCTGTAGTCTCCCTTCCGCGGCGCTCCAGAGCCCGCCGCCCCACACTTCCAGACCGCCTCCGGGGCCAACGCTCCACTGCGTTCCGCGTCCTTGGTGGTTTGGAGACTCAAAGCCGGGTTCCCGCATCAGTGTCTGTGCTGATTCCCACGTCAACCCCCGCCCGGCCGTCCCGCCTTCGAGACTCCAAACCACCAAGGCCCCCAAGCTGACGTACGCTTCAGCCGCAATGACACATCGACCGCCGTACCCCGCCCGAACGGGAGAAAAAGGGTAAATATATATACAACAAGGGGCAGCGGCAGAGCCGCTGCGGGTTGCGTATGTCAGTGATTTTTAGTAATTTTGTATAGAGGTTGTAACCCTTTTGAGGTCCCTCTGAGCCATTGCCTTGTTCAAAACTTGTAACGCCTGATGCCTCGTTTTAGACCATCCCTCCTGATCAGTGACGCCTACGGTTCCGTGGGTGATGTCACCTTCTATCACAGGGGTGGGAAATGTTACTACAGGAAGCGTTCTGCCGGGAATTACCCCGGCACCTCGGCCCAACTGTCCCACCTGGATGTTCATCGCCGGGCGCTGGCTGCCTGGAGGACCTTGGACCAGGCCACGCAGACGCTCTGGCATGAGTATGGGAAGGAGGCGGTACCGCATAAGCCGCCGTTTGATGGCAAGGCGCACATCTCCGGCCAGAATCTGTTCGTATCAGCTTATCATGGTTTTGCAACCCTGGGGAATGAGCACATTCCGGTGCTGCAGCGCTTCGTGAAATTTCCGCCGTTCGCCGTGTGCCTGGCGGATGCTGTCAAGCTGGGTGAGAATCTGGTGATTCCTGCTGCAGTGGCCATCCCTTCAGCCTGGGAGGCTGGCCGGTACCGACTGCTGGCCAAGCTGCTGCTGGATGTCCCGGGGAAAGGAAAGCATCCCGGCCATCTCAAGAATTACCTTGCTGACCGGGTGTGCGACAGTGGCGACGTTCTCATCGTCGTGCCCAATTATGCTACTGTCTGGGAGCTGGACCTGGAAGAATACCAGGTCCACGCGAAGTTTGTCCTGCTGGATACCGTCACCGGTTACCGGAGCCAGGAACTGGAGTATTCTACTTGTCTGCGAGCCACGGTAGGGATTCCCACAGACGAACCGTAGCGGGGATGTCAATCTTGCTCTTGGTGTGGACCAAGTAGCCGTTGTCCCTCCAGTTATAGACAGTCTGGCGGCTCACGTCCAGCCAGCCGGCAAACTCTGAGAAATTGCAGGATTCCTTGCGGGTGGCAATGTCAGCCAGCTTCTCGAGATACTTCTTATAGCCTATAATCTTCGGTGCCGCTTCGTCCAGGATCGTCTGGATGTCAATCCGGTTCTTCCCGGCTCCTTTGAACATATTGAGCAGGTCGTATGCCTTGTTGACATCGACCTGCATTCTCAGAATTACGCTATCATTCTCCGCCATAGCCCTTCCTTTAGAAGATTTCTCCATTCCAGAGCATTTTCAAGAAATCATTGACATACAGGAGCTCAATGTCTCCGGACGGCCGGGTTATCGGGTCAAGGGAAACAAGGATCAAGCGGCAGTCCGGATGCTCTTCCTTGAAGGCCTTCAGACCGTTCTTGTGGCGGGTCTTGACTTCTTCGCTGGACTTGATCTCAATGGCTACTTTGGCATCGCCAATGACGGCATCAACTTCCTGGTTGTTATAGGTGTGCCAGTATGAAATCTTCTCCCTGCGGCGGTAGTATCCGCGATAAGCGATGATTTCCTGCATGATGAAGTGCTCGAAAGCATGTCCGTAATCGTCGGAGCCGCGGCGGAGGTGGTGCCTGCCCATCAGGTAGTTGGTCAGTCCCACATCAAAATAGTAGAACTTGGGAGCCTGAACCACCTTCCGCTTTACGACCTTCGTGAAGGCCGGAATCTCATATCCCATCAGAGTATCTTTCAGAATCTGATAGTAAGCCTTGACGGTCTTAGCCGCAACACCGCAGTCGCTGGCGATATTGGCATAGTTGATCATCTCACCGTCGGAAATGGCGGCTGCTTCCATAAACTGTTCAAAGGCTTCGACATCCTGGACGGCGGCTTCGTCACGGATTTCCTCACGGAGATAGACTTCCACGTATCCTTCCAGACGGTCTGTGGCATCATCGACCATATAATGACGGGGAATCATACCGTTCTGGACGGCCTTGTCTATCTGGAAGTCCGAGACTTCCTTCCAGACCAACGGGAACAGTGTTCTGGGATTCGCCCTGCCACCGAGCGTGTTGGCCCCGGATTTCTTGAGCTTCCGGGCGCTCGAACCGCTGAGAATGAAATGCAAGCCTCGGTTCACCATCAGCCAATGGACGGCATCCAGCAGTTCGGGCACTTTCTGGATTTCATCTACAATCACCAGCGTTCCGGCAGGCTTGGCAAGCAGCGCTTCCCTGAATGAGTCCGGGTTGCGCTTGAACGCCTTGCGGACCGAATCAATCAGCAAATCATAGTAGATGGCATCCGGGAAACGCTCCTGCAGGAGGGTGGATTTACCCACCTGGCGTGCCCCAAAGAGGAACATTCCTTCATCCAGTTGGTTCTCTATGTCGAATATTCGCTTATACATCGTTCATTAGAATTTATGGAGGTTAAGTCCGATTTTCCTATGAAATTCGGGAATCCGGGTACAAATTTAATAAAGTTCATTGGAATATCAAGTGCCCGGTTGAAAAAAGTCTTACTGCTTCAGTGCCTCATCAAACAGTTTCATTGCATCGACCTTGGTCTTCTCTGCAATATCAATATAAGGCTTCATGGCCTGGTAGTCGGAGTGGCCGGTCCATTTCATGACAACCTGCGGCGGGATGCCGCTGGAGAGAGCAAAGCAGATGAAGGTGCGGCGGCCGGCGTGGGTGCCTATCATCTCATACTTGAGGAATACTTCCTCGACACGTTCGCCGCCACGGTAGCAGGTCCTGGTGATGGGAGTATTGAACCCGGCCAGCTCGCAGAGGCTCTTCAGGTACCGGTTCATCAGCTGGTTGGGAATCACCGGCAGGGCCTTCCCATCAGGGAAGTTGCAGTGCTCATACTTCTTGAGGATTTCCTTGGCAAAGCTGTTCAGGTTGATGGGAAGGCGGTCATAAGTCTTCATCGTGGTGATGTACATCGTGTCACCTTCAATGTCAGTCCTCTTCAGGTTGGCCATATCGGAATAGCGGAGCGAAGTGAATGCGCAGAAGCAGAACATGTCTCGCGTCCGGGCAAGGCCGCCGGCATCCTCTACGGTCTTTTCATACTCTTTGCCGTTCATATCCTTCAACTTGACCACCACACCGTTCCCGGGGACCTCGAAGTGGTACAGGTGCATCAGCTCCTCCTTTGTCAGGAAGATGACCGGCTTGTCCAGGACCTTGAACTTGGGACGGTACCGCTTGATGGTGTCCTCCTTGGTGTAGTTCTTCCGGAGCGCCCAGTACAGGAACCAGCGCAGGTTGTTGAAATGCTTCTGGACGCTCTTCTCCTCCAGGCCCTTGTTGCGAAGATAGATGACGAACTTGTTGATGCCGGACTCATTGAAGGTCTCAAACGTAGCTTTGGGACTGAAGCCCTGCATATGGTTGGTGAACGTATGCCAGACCTGCAGCGTCGCATAGGCCCAGCCGTTGGCCGCGCTCTCCTCCTTGATGAATTCGTCCAGGCGCGTGTAGAAGCCGACCCTCTTCACCTTGGCGGGGATGGGATTCGGATCAGTCTTCATCTCCATCGCCAGCTTGATATGTTTCTTGATCTCCTCCTTCGAGGGCTTCTCCTTCAACTCAAGCTCCCAGTCGGCAAAGTGGGACTTGATCTTCTTGAGGTCCGCGTTTATCTTCTCCCCGGTGACACCTTTCTTATTCTTATAGCTCTTCGGCTTCACATTGTTCCCATCCCAATGGTCAGGGTCAATGGTGTAACCGATCGTCGACTGCAGGGTGACTCCCTTAACCGACACCTGGACACGAATGGCGTTCTCTTCCGTCCTCTTGCTGGCCCTTTTTTCGAGGTATACTGTGACTGGCATAATCAGGTCTTTTTAATTTTCTACGCATAAAGTTACGCATAAAATTTTGAAAATCCAAATATACCATAAAAAACTATACTTTCACTAAAAGAATAGTAATCAATTACTTATAAGGCTAATTTAGATTACATTTAACGACAAATATGGAGTCCTATGCTCCACAGAAATCCCTCTCAGAATGGTCTGAGGGGGATTTTTCGTATAGAATGTGACAAAAAGGGTATAATAGACATTTTGGGCGGGTTGGACATTCTGGGCTAATAGACATTTAGTAGGATGAAATCCTTGCAAATGACTGATTTCCTTATCTTTGCAAAGATTATCATTGATATGCTAAAAAACTTTTTTGCGAAAACCCACATTATTTCTCCGGCAAGTATCAAAATGGTACTCTGAAATGATACTCAGATTTCCGCAATTGACAAAAAAGTCCTCTCCCGTTTCCAGGAGAGGATAAACCGATGTGCCAAAGATGAACAAGAGATATGGACACTCGCTGCAGACTAAATCCGGCTGATTAGATCCTGCGGAGTTATGTCTTGCATAAGAGAAAAGGCAAACCACTTCTTTCCCAGATCCTTCAGTGACGCCCCAATATGATAGACTTTTTCATCAATGATCAGGAACCTGTCGTGGGCTTTGTTAAAAGCATGGACCTCGATGGGAGAATACTGTGCATTGTGCCTGTTAATATCCAGTTGTAACTGTGCCGAGACTTGCTTGGTGTAGATTGTTGCTTTCACGGAAGGCCCCCGTTTATCAAGCATCGTCAATACAGTCTCATCTACATAATTGTCAATCAGAACTATCTCCTTCTTTGCGCTTTTGATGAGCCCGGCGACAAACCGATAGGCATCGAAGATCTGGCCATCGAAGAAGATGTTTTGTTTCGGGATGACAGATTGCTCTTCCAGCTTGTCGAAAATCTGTTCAATCTTATGATCGGTCTCCAGCTGCTTGAGTTCCATTCGGTCAAGCCTCTGGAAAACCTGAGCATTTGCGAGCAGGAAATGACGCATCGCGACGAAGGCGTTCATGATGCGTATGCTAATGTCTACCGCAGTATCGCTATGGAGTACGGCTGACAACATCGCCACCCCTTGTTCCGTGAAGGCATATGGGCAGAAAGAGCTATGCTTCAAGGTCTTAAACCTATCGCAATTTGCGATAAGTTCATCGGTCTCCTGCTGATTCAATTGAAAGCGGAAAGCTTCTGGGAATCTACGGGCATTACGCTTGACTTGCTCATTCAAACGTGCAGTCTGGACACCATAAAGTTCGGCCAGATCTCGGTCAAGAATGACCTGCACATCCCTTATCGTCAGAATCCGACTCTCAACCGAGAGTTGAGGAAGGTGGTCGCAATTTGCGACATCCTTTTGAGTAGTTTGCAGCGACTTCTTAGCCATAGCACGTTCTTTTTGCGAAGTTAATCATTTTCCTCCAACAGCCCGTTAAATTTTATCATCGATGTGGCCTTGATATCATCCACGATGTCGATATAGGGTTTCATGGAAGAATAGTCGCTGTGGCCTGTCCATTTCATCACGGTGTTCGGCGGGATTCCCAGGGATAAGGCGTTGACTACGAAGGTGCGGCGTCCCGTATGGGTGCCGACCAGCTCCCACTTGGGATGAATCTCGTCAGTGCGGACGTTGCCCTTGTAGGTCGTAATGCGGATTTCCTCATTGATGCCGGCGAGTCGGCACAGTTCTTTGACGTCCCGGTTCATCGCTTGGTTTGTGTAGTTCGGCAAGGCCTTGTTATCGTTGAAGGGAGCATCCTTGTATTTCTCCAGAATCGCCTTAGTAACGTCGTTAAGTTCGATGGATATACTGTCTGCCGTCTTGACGGTCGTAACCTCTATATGGCCGCCTTTTATGTCGCTTCTGCGGAGATTATTGGCGTCCGAATGTATGAGTCCGGAGAAGCAACAAAACAGGAAGACGTCACGGATCGGATCCAGGTATGCCTGGGCACCCGCCAATTGAAGATTACGGACACGGGCCATCTCCTCCTTGGTAAGGTAGATTACCTTTTTCTGAGTTGTTTTTAGTGTTGGCTTGAATGACTTATAAGCCATGTTCGTATTGTAACCGTTTTCGGTCGCCCAGTTTAGGAACCAGCGGAGAAAACGTAGTTTCTTTTCGATGGAAGAGTTCTTCAAACCGATGATGTCATCGTGGTCATAATCATCCCTGTCCCCTTTCTTCTTACGGGGCGTCCTGAGTCTTTTGATATCCCGGAAATAAGCGACAAACTCCGCTAGAGTAGACTCAGTTAGGTCTGAGAACTTAATGTTCTTCTTGAAAGCTTTGAGGTCTCTCCGCATCGTCTCCATTTTTGCATAGGTAGCCGTTGTCCAGGCGTTCTTCTCTCCACTTTCCTTGACAAACTTGTCGTACACTTCAAAAAAGTCCGAGGCTTTAGGCTTACGTTCCTTCTTGGGTTCGGGATCCGGCTTCTTGGGTACAATCCCCTTTATTCTTTCTTGATACTTGTCGGCAACTTGCTTCTTCGTTGGGTTGATGTCGTTGGCCTCGAAATACCTGAAGGCAGTCACCATCTGCTCACGGCAGTTGCGAAGTGTGTTGTTAATAGAAATGGTTGTCTCTCCTTTTGGCCCCTTATATCCTTCCTTCACACACTGATTCTCTGCATCCCAGGCATCAAGGTTGTTCACATGACAGCCCGTAGAGGTTATCAGTCGCTGACCATTGAAAGTAGCATGTTGCTGGATTTGGAAAAGGTTCTTTTCCTTTCCATAGGGGCGGAGTTTGAAGGCAATCTGGTATTTCAGAATCATTTTGTCACACGATTTAACCGTTTCGTGTCAAAAAAATGTGACAATTTTCTGTAAATTCCAATACCTTTACCCACAATATAACGCAGTACAATAATGATTTCTACAGTCCTCTGTGGCAAGTTTTACAAGATTTTCGTATCTCCTATGCTCCACAAAAATCCCTCTCAGAGTAGCCTGAGGGGGATTTTTCGTATCTAGTGGCCCCCAAAATGTCCCATTTTTGTATCCGTGCCACCCGTATCAGCAGGACGCTTTTGAACGAGGCATTGACAGGCTCGCTGACCGACAGGCAGGTCCGCATCCTGATTTCCAAGATGGAATCACTTGGCTTGATTCAGAGAGAAGGCGAAAAGAGAGGAGTGCGCTACCTGCAGACAGCGCGTTTTGAGAGGATGTTCTGATGTCCAAATTGTCCAAAACCAGCTAAATCTCGATTAAATGTATTGACTCTTAGTCGATTACGGGATATCCAAACAATGTCCATAATTGCCAGGCACAAGGACTCCGACATATGCGAATCGCTATTGACGGTCATGATTATTCTTTTCGGTTTGCCTTGTTGTAAACGGTCAGAAGATAGCGGTTAACGTCTATAATTCCTACCTCGTCGAGGGCTTCGTCGGCCCATTCCTCGAAATAGTCCCGGCAGCGCTGGAGGATAAATGTCTGGAGAGGAAGGCCTTCCGGACGGGATTCGGCCTCCTTCAAGAGGACTTCCTTGAAACGCGGGAAGTCGTATTTGCTCCACCACCACAAGGGGTTGCGGTTCTGGTCGGAGTATTGCTGAACGGTAAGGGTGACTTCTATCTTGAAGTCGTTGATGCGGAGCACGTCCGGGATGGACCAGTTCATGTGCGTAACCAGGGCGTGGAGAGCATGGCAGATGATAATGTGCTCCAGCGGCGGTATGAGGAGCCAGGCTTCTCCCCAGGTAGTTCCGTCATCCATCGTATTGGCGCAGCCGAGCTGTTCGTCCGTGATGGCCGGTGTGTAGTTTCTTATCTGATCCAAATAGCAGCGGACATCGGCCATACCGGGCTGATACTCTTCCGTCTCCTGAAGGATTGCGGCCATACGGACAAAATCGCTGCCATAGTAGGCGTCATCTTCCAGGCGCAGGACTGATGACGTGAGGTCGAATTCCGGAACGAGTTTTCCTTCGACAGTAAGGTCATCGTCAAGCTCTTCCCTCGGCAATGAGAGTATCTGGCGAGCCAGGCTGGATGTTCGCTTGTATGTGCGGTCGGCAAGATCCAGCAGCAACGTGTTGACATTTTCCAGACGGGCGACTTCGGAGGGAGTGCAGTGCTTCTCGAAGAGCAGGTTCAGAATGTAGCTGCGGTCGCTCATCAGCTCCTGAACGCGCTCGACGGAGTTTTTGTTGCTGGCCCAGCAAAAAAACTTTCTGTAGCCCTTGCCCCCGGAAGCCAGCGGGTCTCCGGTGATACGAAGGATACGTTTTTCTAGTTGGATAAGCTCGTATTTGAGCTGGACTTCGCTCAGAGAGCGGTAGTCAGGTTCTTGTTCCCGTGTTTTCATGGCGGCAAAGTTAGTACGTATGTCCGCCAAAAAATGGCAGGATGGGATGGGATTGCTCTTTATAAATTAGACTGCCAGATTATTGCGGATTAACCCTCTATCTTTGTCGGTAAAGAAAACAATTACTATCTTTACTTAATTATCAAAGGGAATGAGTCTTATGGCAACTGTTAGTCAAGAGAAACTTATCTTAGATGCATTGAAGATAGCCAGAGAGTGCGGTGCTGATTATCCCAGGTATGTCACGTTAATTATTGCATTGAATGCGCTTGTAGGCTGGACGGACGGTAATCAGATCTATGTCTGGATAAATCAAAACAAAGACAGGTGGGTCACATTATCGTATGTAGGCCGTCTTAAGGACAAGGATTACCAACAACCATTCAGAGACGAGAACCTCTGCTTGCTGCTTTCTGATACACAGAAGGCGAACATAGAGGTTAAGCACTATGGATGCCTATTTCAAACCTCCGTGGATTGTCCTCCAACTAATCCCATTATTCGCAAAAGTGAACTTCCCGATTGCGAAAAGGACGCTTCATCGGTAACGATTGCATATAAGATTGGTTCAGATAATTGTAAGATTAGCGAGGAGAAAGTAAAAGCCATCTCCAGCTTTTTTTGCAATAGATTCCCAGGATTAACGGTTTGTTTCTGCGGCTAACCCTTTTTGATGTGATTAAGGCCTCTCTCCATATTGTTCAAGAATACAGTAGGCATAATCAATCACTTCATTACGCAGTGATTCTGGCTCCAGGACTTCGACTTTGTCATAATACTTCATCAGTTCCATGGCCAAATCCCAGGTTGGTGCCATGTGGTACTCAAGGATGGACCACTGGTCGTTGCTTTCAAGTTCGCGTTGAGACTTATGCAGCGGAAGGGATTGGAAGTATTTCCATTGCTGAGGAGTCACTTTGAGCAGAACCCGCTGCGGAGGAATTTCATCATCAATCACAACACCATAATGCTCATCGAAGAACTGTCTGGCATCGAAGGACTTGGGGAGCTTGAAGGAAGAATCGAGTATTTCCAAATCGTCTATCCTATCCAGGCAAAAGAGCCGGGGTTGCTTGTATGTTTCAACTTTGCCAAGGACATACCAGCGTTGGTGGAATAACTTGACACAATAGGGTGAAAGCCGCACAGAAGAAGCGCTGTCCTTATCATAGTCATGATATTCGATTCTTAGGACCTTTCCCATTTTCATTGCTTCTATAATGTCGTTGAGATAACGGAACCCGGATGGGATGTCCTCGAAGATAATGCGTGAACGCATATCTGCCGATTCTCTGACGGAATTATTCACGGAGATGGAGTTCAGCATCCAGTTCCGGAGACCATCTTCGCCCAATTCGTCCTCGTTGGCAATGCAGTACCCTTTGGGTTTAACGTACTTGATTTCAATGCCAAATTGCTCTGATATTTCCTTGCAGTGATTGAAAAAGGTGCGTTCAGGGAGCGGAGCACCGGTTTCGTTCAAACTTGATCGCTGCCATTTATTGCTGATTTCGTGGAGGGTAATGTATCTGGCTCGGCGGATAGTATCCACCAGCCAAATATATCGGTTGAAAAATGTCCTTGCCATGATTAATTGTTCTGAGTAAAGAAAGTACGGATGGTTTCTAGAATCTGGCAGTAGACAATAATAATGATAGTTCCGTCTAATGCCATATTATTGCAGAGTTAAACCATAGCTTTGCCGAAAAATCTAAAGCTCTATGTTGCGTCATACCGAAAAAGTGACATGTCCAGACTGCGGGCAGTCATTCCTTGTCCCGGACATTGAAGACAATGCTACAGTGCAGTCTATGCCCATTAGTTGCCCTCATTGTGGCAGAACTGTACGACCCCCTCTCTATAGGATTGGGGAAGAATGGCTAAAACGTATGCTGAATCATCCTAAACGGTAAATCTTATTAAGTTCCTCCTGGGAGAAGGCTTGATACCTGGCCTGCCAATAGGCAGATTTCTCGGCTTCGAAAACCTCGCGGTCAATCTCGGACTCTTTTCCCATCTGGTGCAAGATAGTATTATTTCCATCGCCCATATGTTCGGCCCAGGTCAGTTCAGCAAAAGGTGAATCTTGCCGCTGGCCGATATGGTGTAGTTCATAGGGATCACCGTTGGGGTCGCGCGGCGGGTAGCCTTCCCCGATCAGGTCGGCATTGTTGTACTCAGCCCATTTGTCGTAGTCGGCAAGTTTGCCACGCAGCCAGGTATTGCGCTTAATGCTGTAGTCCGACCAATCAATGTCTTGTCGGATCAGCGCCGGTCGCCCGCCAATTCTCGCCTCCTTCAGTCCGGCGCCACGGTAAATATCAGCCTCTTCCTTAGAGGATATCGCCTCTATGATTGCATCGGACCATTCAGTCCTTAAACGGAGATTCACTATGTTTACTGTTGTCACTGCTGTGGTTTCTTGAGTCCCTTCTCCCAAGATGCATCCATCCAGGTAGCGCGATCAGCATGATGATACTTCGAGCAGTAGAGATTCCGTAAGAATGCCTTGACTTCGAGAAGGAATTGTTCCGCCTCTTCTTTTTCATCGTCATAAAACCACAATGCATTCTTTCGCAAGTCCTCTTCCTTAGCTTCTCGATTTGAAGGGTTTATTTTAATATTGTTGACATGTCCTTGGTAGGACGCTGTTAACCAGTAAAACTTTGCCATCGTTAAACGTAATTTCCCTTAATCAGTTTTCTGTGCTATTACGACATGTTCTCCAGTTCCTGGGCACGTTCTAAGCTGATTCCCAAAGAAACAGCCTCACGGTTCAGCATACGGCGTTTTCTGTCGGAGACCTCATCTTTGCCAACTATTTCTTTGTAGATTTCGATGTATTCTTTCTCTGCCTCCGTAAGAGATGGAGAACACATAGCTTCCACTTTTGCGGCCTGTTCTTTAGATAGGCCCAATTTGATACGCTTGCGCTCAAGGAAGCGGCGTTCCGTATCGGTTATCTCACCATCTTCGAGAATAAAAAGTACTTCCTCCTTGTACTTCTCCTCGGCATCAGAAAGTGACGCAGATAATTCTTGATTAATTTGTTTTATAGATTGCGTATCACTGTCCTCTTGCTGCTCAATGAGTTCCAATTCGTCCAGTGAAGCGAATTGAATCTGAATTTCCCATTCAGAATTTGTGTTTTTGCTAAAAGTGGAGTCAGACTCAATACTGAAATTTCCGTTCACATTGAGCATAAGGTTCTCAAAGGAGGCTTTTGCACTTTTTTGCAAACTGCCTGAAATATTGATTGCCTCGGAGGATGATATCCTTTTTGTGTAGGAGAGAATATTACTTTCTATACGCTGCTTAACAAAGCTTTTCCAACTCTTATCAATGTCCAACCAATTAGTATCAGTAGGCACATAAACTTTGTTGGGATGTAGAGTGTAGGAATAGCCAACTTCCTTATGTAACTCAGATGCGCGTGAATCAGCTCTATCTTGTGTAAAACCTCCGCCAACAGAATTGCCCTTGGCACCAACATTGCCACCCGTGTTGAGTTTGGATGTAAAGCTTTTGGAAACAGACTCGCCTTTAATCGAATTGAATGAAATCTGTGTGGCTCCTAAGCATTGAGCAAGACGGCAGAATTCCTCAATTTTCTCATGGAAGATCAATTCTTCAGCTCCTTCATAGGGTAGGTAATAGCCCCGTTGAGCAGGATGCGCCACATAGAGTGTATTTGCTTGAGGATGGCCTACTGGAAAGACGAGCTCCTCAGGAAGTTTGTCCAAGGTAAACACCCAATTAATAATCTCATCCCGATCAAAGCACCCCGCAATTTTATCGACACTCTTGACAATGAAAATGAATTGTCTTTCGCCAAAGGAGTAATGATTCAAAAACCGCCATTCTTCCGAAAAACGTTCCTGATCTTTAATTTCGCTCTCAATAAAATCCTCCGGATAACCGTCTTCCTCAAATAATCTCCTTAATTCACGATTATCCTCATCTATTGTTTTGTACTGATTGAAACTCCCGAGTAGGTTATCTGTAATTCTATTATAGGCGCTTTTCGCGTCAGATTTAAAGTCGGACTTCATATCCAAGATAAACCATCGTCTTGCTTCTTCCCTACGATTCATAGCATCAAGAATAGTGGCCTTATAATGAATGTTAAGCACAACCATACCAGAATAGCCGTTACTTTCAGAAATGGCTAAACTCGCGTCAGTATCATTAAGGGCAGATTCGAGAAGTCCAAATCTGTCTTCTAACATAACTTTGTATGCAGCCCGTTCTTCTTCGTTCTCGCCGGGGTAAGCGTCGATATCTATATCAATTGCTTTGCTATAATTACAAACAGCCCGATAGAAATATGCAACTAAACTCTCCCAAGGATCATCAGAATAAATCTTGTCATTGCAAATCGCAATAGCTTTCTCGTACTGCTCTTTGTTATAAACGAGGTTATGAAGAATATCACTTATGTCCTTTACAGCTGGTTTTGGTTCAGGCTCAGAAATAAGCAACGAAGAAGCTGTTTCTACGGCTTTTTCAAGTTTTTGATCTACCACGTTCAAAGCTTTGTTGGCAGCATCTTTGAGAGAGTTTAATAGTCCCATGGTGATATTACTGTTTTTTTACATCCAAATCCGACATATTCAGCGCATTGGCTTTCTTGAGGGAGATTCCGAACATACGCATAAAGGCGTCTTCGACGGCCTGGCCACCGTTCACGGTGACGGGATTATTGAAGGGAGAAACAACCCGAACGGTCATTCCGGGCTCGATCTGCACACCGTTGCAGATCTTTCGACGCTTGGTGGTGATAGTAAAAAGTGCCATAATTACGTGATTTTATTTTTATTTAACAAATACAAAGATACAACTTAAGTCGGCAAAAACTTGGCAGTAGGCAAATATGGTGCTTAATCATAACTTGTGAGTTCCTGATACATCTTGAAGAGGCGGGCGACGATGTCGGATTCGGTGGCGTCTTTGGGGAAGCCGTAGGCCTCCAGGACAGCGGTGTCGTTGGCGCGGTGGGCCTTCTGCAACTCATACGGCATGGTGAGGTCATCATATAAGTCTGCGAAGTTACTATCCGGATATAATGCGCGAGCATCGAGGATTCCTTGAGCCGTTTGCTCTATCTTGGTCCTCTGTGCCTCTGTGACCTGTGGCCATGGGAAATTATTGTAGACAACACTGCCAGCACAGCGATAATCCGACTTTAAACGTCCACATACCATCCACCTGCTGCATTAGCACAGTCATGTCGTTTCTCGAGAGCATAGGCGTATCAGATTATCTCACCAGCCCAGAGGGCTTTGAAGAAGTCGGTCACGTAATAGAGGTCCACATCACCGCTGCGGCGGCTGATACGGTCCCTGGACACAATGATTTGCTTGGTGTCCGGATGCTCCTTTGCGAACTCCGTTACTCCCTTCTTGTCATCGTGGTCAATATGCTCCTTTGATTTGATTTCTATGGCAACACGAGCGTCGCCGATGACGGCGTCCACTTCAAGATTTTCATAGGTGTGCCAGTAGGTCAGCTCCTCATCGCTGTTCGTATAGCCCAAATAGGCGACAATCTCCTGCATGATAAGGTGCTCGAAGGCATGGCCATACTCTGGCGTCTTTGGCGCAAGGTGGTATCTCTTGGTCAGGTGATTGGCAATGCCGACATCGAAATAGTAGAATCTGGGCGACTTGTACAGTTTCCTTTTGATGACCTTCCTGTATGCCGGCACTTCGAATCCCAAAAGCGTATCCACCAGAATCTTATAGTATGCTTTCACAGTATTGGCAGACACCTCGCAATCACTGGCCACATTCTCATAATTGAGGATTTCTCCGTCCATGATGGCAGCCACTTCCATAAAGCGGACAAACTCATCCACATTCTGGACAAGCGCCTCTTCGATAATCTCCTCCTTCAGATACAGGTCAATGTATGCCCTCATACGGTTCCGTGCATTGGCAACCATATAATGACGGGGAATCATGCCATTCTGGACGGCACGCTCCAGATCGAAATCCGGAATCTCAGCGCTTACCAGAGGGAACAAAGTCTCCGGTATCGCACGTCCACCCAGGTTGTTTGCACCGCTCTTCTTGATTTTGCGGGCACTTGATCCGCTGAGGATGAACCATAGCCCTTTCTCGACCATCAGCCAGTGGACTTCGTCCAGGAGGTCCGGGACCTTTTGGATTTCATCAACGATGACGAGCGTCTCGGGCGGATACCTCAGAAGGCTCTCCCGGAATTCCTCCGGATGCTGCTTAAAGCGATTTCTCACATCGGACTTCAAAAGGTCAATGTAGACCGCCTTGGGGAAGCGCTCTTTCAGAAGGGTTGATTTCCCTGTCTGACGGCCGCCAAAGAGGAACATTGCCTCATCCAGCCGGTTCTCTATGTCGAATATTCTATGGTACATAATAGCTCTAAATTTCCTCAAACTGATTGCGGATTTTCCGGAAATATCCGCAACGCCAATGCGAATTTAACAAAGTTTATCTGAATACCAAAATCTTTGCAAGATTTACCATTATTTCTTCAATTCTTCATCGAATAGTTTCATGGCATCGGCCTTCGTCTTCTCGGCAATGGCAATGTATGGTTTCATAGCCTGGTAGTCGGAGTGGCCGGTCCATTTCATCACCACCTGCGGCGGGATGCCGCTGGAAAGGGCGAAGCAGATGAAGGTGCGGCGGCCGGCATGGGTGCCGATCATCTCATATTTCGGGAAAGTCTCTTCGACACGTTGGCCAGCACGGTAGCAGGTCCGGGTGATGGGCTTATTGAAGCCGGCAAGCTCGCAAAGGTTCTTCAGGTACCGGTTCATCAGCTGGTTCGCCAGAACCGGCAGTGCACGGCCATACGGATATTCTTGGTCCTTATACTTCTCCAGGATGGCTTTGGCAAAGCTGTTCAAGTTGATGGGCAGCCGGTCGTTGGTCTTGATGGTGGTCACATACATCGTGTCACCTTCAATGTCCGTCCGCTTCAGGTTCGCCAGATCGGAATACCTGAGGGAAGTGAAAGCGCAGAAGCAGAAACAGTCCCTGGTCTTCTCCATCCCGCCGGCATCCTCGACCACCTTCTCATACTCTTTACCGTACATGTCCAGGAGTTTGATCTTTTCACCATTCTTGGGAATCTTGAAGTTATACAGGTGCAGCAGCTCTTCTTTGGTGAGGAAGATGACAGGTTTTTCAAGGACCTTGAACTTCGGCCGGTATGTCTTGATGGTTAGTTCGTGGCAGTATCCCTTACGGATAGCCCAGTACAGGAACCAACGAAGGTTGTTGAACTGCTTCTGGACGCTCTTTTCCTCCAGGCCGCACTTGCTGCGGAGGTACACGACAAACTTATTGATGCCAGTCTCGTTGAAGGTGTCAAAGGTGCAGCGGGAGTTGAATGCAGTCAGGTGATGGGTAAAGGTTGTCCAGCACTGGAGCGTAGCATAAGCCCAGCCATTGGCTGCGCTCTCTTCGCTGATGAATTCCTGAAGGCGGGTAAAGAGCCCAATCTTCTTCTCCTTGGGCGTGGCAGCCACGGCCTCGTCCGGAAGACCAAGGGCAATCTGGTACTGTTCCTTCAGCTCCGACTCTTTAGGCTTCACCAGCTGATTCAACTCATAGTCGGCAAAATGGGCCTCGATTTTCTTCAGGCGGGTATTGATGAGCTTGCCTGACACCCCTTTCGCGTTGACCGACTTGTTCAGCACGTATTCGGTCTTGTGCCTGTCCCTGAACTTGGGGTCAGGATTGCTGGGAACCCAGTCTGCCTCGGGCACCTTATATTCGCATGTGGTGAGGTACCTGGCACCCCTCACCATGATGGAAACTCGTATGGGTTTTTCGCCTGCCTTATTGGTCTGAGGCGACAGGTAGAACTTAACTGGCATAACCTCGTATTCTTATTTTCGTACACAAAGTTATACACAATTTTCGTAAAATCCAAATATAAAGCAATAAACTAATATTGCGTTAATACATTGTATTTCAGCCTTTTAGTTAATCGCAGAAAACCCGATAAACCTACCGTTCAATACTCCTATGCTCCACAGAAATCCCTCTCAGATCAGCCTGAGGGGGATTCTTGATATAATAGACATTTTTGGTTGGTAAAATCCTTAGAATTTGTTGATGTATTGAGTTTTATACAAATTAGATGAAATCCTGTTCTACAAGGAATTCATAGATGTTCGACGGAGTAATTGTCTTGAACGTGGCTTCCGGATAAGCCTCTGCGAATGATTTGGGGCAGGAGGCATTCTCTTCCGGATTCCATTTGAATTCGTAAGCAGTGATCTTCCCGTCTTCTTCCTCTATCAAATCAATCTCTTTCTTTGCCGTGGTTCTCCAGAAGTATCTGCTTGCAAAGGAACGGTCGTATTCGAGTTTTTTCATTCGCTCAGCCACCAGCCAGTTCTCCCACATATGGCCCACTTCCGATGGTCCCGAAGTTCAATGGGCGCAAAGTTCCCGATGATGGCGTTTCGGATGCCCATATCCCAGAAATAGATTTTCTTATCGAACTTAAGTTCATTACGAAGATTACGGGCAAAAGAAGGGAGACGAAAAATGATGTAGCATTTCTCCACGGATAAGATTCCAAGAAAACTATAAAATTCTCGGAAAACTACAGCAACCCATTGAACTTCGTCATCGAGCAGGTAGATCCTTATCTTGCTTTACCGTCCAAAGCGAACTTCGAAGGTGTCGAGACTCTTCATGCCGCCATACTTGGATACGGCGCAATTGACAAGCTCTCCTTTGTATTCGTAAATCCACTGGAAGCCGGTGAACTCATCGAAATCAGTGATCGGTTCACCTTTGTGGATGCCCTGCTCTGCATTGGACTCCAGTTTGTAGATGACGCCACCGTCAGCTACCGCCTTGCAGCAATCAAAGTACAACTTCTGCAGGTCCCGCTCCTCGATGCCCTTGGCTCCCTTGAACTTCAGCGTGGCATTGCCGGGGCTCGCGGACGCTTTGTCCAGGGTCATCCCGTCACCAGGGGTCGGGTCGAAGCCGCAGCGGTCCTTGATAAGCGCTGCGTAGTTCTGGTCATTGACGTCACCAAGGGTCAGCGCTTTTACATCCGCTGCAGCAGTGGTGGCCGCCGGTTCGGCCTGTTTCTCCTCGCTCTTTTTGTCGCCATTATTCCCGCAGGAGATCAGCATGATGGCGCAGGCGACAAGCGCCAGGGTGATGAATGTCTTTTTCATTTGAATGAATGTTTATCGGGTTATTGTTTTGCTGCTTCCGTCAGTCCGTCAAGACTCACGACAAGGCCTTCGTATGTCGGCTCGGCAGAGAAGGAGGTCACTTCGAAAGCCTTGCCTTCCAAGTAGGGCGCCCCGTCTTTCTTTGACAGACCGTATTTGTAATAGGGCAGGCCGTTCTCCTTGTCCACCCACTCGATAACCTTCGTGTACATCTCCACGCCGACGACGTCCTCCGTCTTCTCCTGCGTGAGCACGTAAGCGGGACGGCCGAAGATCGTCGTGTCCTTGACAGAAACCCCTTTCCCGTTCTTCTTCAGTCTCTCGGCGAAGATTGTGTTGCTCATCGAGCTATGAAGATAATCGTAGATCGCCTCGTCGACACTGTCAAAGCCGGATTTCCCGCTCTTCCTGGCATACGTGCCTGCGGCGTCATTCACAAGATACGCCGTCCGCGTAGAATCCGTACATACAAAGAGGTTCGTGGTCTGGCTGCCCTCCATCTTGAAGATGAGGACGTTTCCTTTACGGGCATAGACGCGGCTCATGCTGGCTCCCGACACATACATTTTCTCGGTCAGGGAGAAATCCTGCTCGTACCACTTCTTGGCCGGGCCTTTCGGCTCTGCCTGTTTCCCGGGCACTTCGGTCTGCTCTACGACGGCAGCCGCAGCCACCTCTTCGCCCTCGGGCCGGGTGTTCTTGCCGCTCTTGTTTCCGCTTCCGCCACAGGCGGTCAAGGCGGTTACGCCCAAAACGAGGGCCGTGACGAGGATGACGAAGATAGCAAATCGTTTCATATGCAAAAATGTTTGTGGTTACGGCTTACAGCAGGCCCTGAGCCCCCGCCTTGTGGATGAGCTCCAGGGACGTGGCGGCTTGGAACTTCTCGCGGAGGCGCATCCGGTACCACTTGATGGTCTGGACCTTCAGCCCCATGGCTTCCGCCATCTGGTCACAGGTCAGTCCGGCGGCCATCAACGCAAGCACCCTTTTCTCTTGATCGGTCACGGAGACCGCTTCGGTAGTATGTTCCATAGTTGCCTTTTTACACGGACAAAGTTCGGCTATTCAAAGGAGAAAAACACTAAACGAAAGTTTAGAAACGAATGATTTTCAAGCTTTTTTCATCCCGAAATCCGCTTATTCACCGCGATTGTGCTATTTTTGCATCGTGAAAAGCACCGCCCTCATACTTCCCCTTTTCCTGCTCTCCGCAGCCGTCTCCCAGGCTCAGTACACGGACCACCGGGACCACGAACTGGACTCCCTGGAAGCCGTCGTGGCTCCTTGGACGGAAGAGCGGATGGCGTCGGCCACCCCGGAGGAAAGGAGCATGATCAGCGATGCCTGGCACGATCTGATGTGGGGCTACAGCGACATCAATCCCGGCCGGTCGCTGTACTTCGCCAGAAGAAACATGGAACTCTGCCTTCAGGAGTTATGGCTGAACCAGGCCGTCCAGTCCGCCAGGATGATCGGCCAGCATCACTGGGCCGCCGGGCAGGCTGACAGTGCGATGGCCTATTTCAACAAGGCCCTTGCCATAGCCGGCAGGATGGCCTTGAAAGAGCCCCTTCCCGGAAAGCCCGACGGCTACAAGCAGTCCACCATCGATGATGCCTATTCCGGCGTGTACGGAGCCCTCGGGAACCTCTATGCCAGCATGGACTCCATCCCTCAGGCAATGGCGTATTACCGGAAATGCGGAGACCTTCTGGAAAAGAATGGATGGAACGAGAGCGGTTCCGCCCTGTATCAGAATATGGGCGAGACCTGGCTGGACGCCGGCGAGCTGAAAGAAGCGGAGGCCTGCTATGACAAGGCCCTCCGGTATGGCCGGGCGGCGGAGGATTCCCTACTGATCGCCAAGGCGCAGGCCGGCCTGGGCGCCCTTTGTCTCGAGCGGGGCAGGACCGCCCGGGCGCTGCAGCTGTTGAAAGCCGCCGACGGGTATTTCTCCACCCACGAAGACCTGGAGTTCCGCAGCCGCATCTATACCCTCGACCTCTCCGGCAAGGTACTTGAAGCCCAGAAGCACCAGCGGACGGCCATCGCCGCCTGCGCCGTCCTCCTGTCACTGCTGCTTGCGGCACTGGTGTCGGTGCTCTTCCGGCTCGACCGGCTCCGCCGGCAGAAAGACGCCGCCGACGCCGTCATCGGCGAAGCACTGGCCGCCCTGCCCGCCGGGCAGGCTGCAGGGACGCCCCCCGAACTCACCGACCGCGAGCGGGAAATCCTGCCCCTGCTGGCCGGAGGCCTCTCCAGCAAGGTCATCGCCGACCGGCTCTGCCTCACCGAGCAGACCATCAAATGGTACCGGATGCGCCTGTTGGACAAGTTCCAGGCATCCAACACCGCCGGTGTCGTCTCCCGGGCCAAGGAGCTCGGCCTGCTCTGACCTACTTTTTCCTCAGGCTGTTCAGGAGCCCCTCAAGCCCCTGCATCATTTCCGCCTGTCTGGACAAAATGATTTTTACCGCAGGACCTGCGTGAACACGGGATCCTTGCCGTCCTCGGCGAGGACGCAGACCCGGATCGTGCCGCCGCTGCTCTCCACTGCCGAGAAGAGGTATTCCTTGCCGCCGGGGACGACGCGCTCGGCGACCTCGGCCGCCTTGGCGCGGATCATCGGATAGCCGCCTACCGCCGTGTCGAACAGGGCCGACTCCGCTTCGGAGACCGGGTGCGGGGCCGGGAATTCGGCCGGCTTCTCATACTCCCCCGCCAGGAAACCGCCGGCTTTCAGGAAGCGTTCCACTTCCGCGGGCGCCGCATCGATGCGGGCCGCACGGACACCGTAGCCCGACAGGACGGTCGCCTTGGGGAGTTTCTCGCGGATGGCCTTCACGCTGGCGTCCAGGCCGCCGCTGCCGAAAGTGCAGAACGGGACGACCTTTTTCCCGCTGAAGTCCACGGTCTTCAGGAGCGTCTCGATGGGGTTGGCGTAGGTGCCGAACCAGATCGGATAGCCCAGGAAGATCACGTCATAGGACGCGAGGTCCGCGGCGATCGGGCGAAGCGCCGGATAGTTGCCTTCGCTCATCTCTTTCCGGCCACGCTCGATCGTGGCCTGGTAGTCGGGATCATACGGATCGACCGGGACGATCTCCTCGATGTCGGCACCGAGGGCGTTCTGGATCGCCTCGGCGACGGCCTTGGTCGTGCCGCCCTGGGAATAATAGAGGACAAGGGCCTTGGGGTCCTTTTTTGCGCCGCAGGAGGCGGCGAGCAGCAGCGTGGCTGCCAGAATCAGAATCTTTTTCATGGTATATCGCATTGTTTGTTGTGTTTCGCTGCCTTGGAATCGCCCCACTGGCCGTAGCCGATGACGATCTTCCCCTGGACCAGGTTGTCTCCCAGGGAGCAGAACGGGAACACGCAGTTCCGGCAGATGTGATTCTCCCCCTTCCCGGCGGAAGGGCAGTCTTTCAAAATGGTCTTCCTGTCGTAGAGATTGTACTTGACCATCTCCTCCGCGGGCGTGACGTTGGGCATGAAGACGTTGGCCCCGGACATGATGCCCATTTCGCGGCCACGCGGATCCAGCACCTCAAGCGCGGTGGCGGCGGCGATGTTGATGTCCGGCATCAGCAGGCGCAGCAGGGCGATCATCTTCAACCCCAGCATGAAGCGCTCCCCATCCGGTGGGAACGGAGCGCCGCTCAGGGTCAGGGGCGAGCCGGGATGCGGATTATAGGGCCCCATCCCGATCATGGGTGCGCCGAAGCGCTGATAGAACAGCAGGTCGTCGGCCAGGTCTGCGCTCGTCTGGAACGGCATGCCGATCATCGCCCCGGTGCCGGCCTGGTAGCCGATTTCCTTGAGGTCGTACAAGCATTGCAGGCGCCGGTCGTAGGAGTGCAGGCCGTCGTCGGGATGTATCCTGCGATAGAGGTCGGGGTTGCTGGACTCGATCCGGAGGAGGTACCGGTGCGCGCCGGCGGCGAACCATTCCTCATAGACTTCCCGGGGCTGCTCGCCCAGCGAGAGGGTGATCCCCAGCGGCGGGTCATCCCCCGTGTCGATGGCCTTGACGGCCTTGACCAGCCGTGTGATCTTGTCGATGAAAGCCCTGTCCTTCCGCTCCCCGCCCTGGATGACGATGGAGCCGTAGTGCCGCTTCGCTGCCATGATCGCCGCCTGGAGGACCTGCCCGTCGCTCAGTTCGTAGCGGGGGCAGTCCATCCCGCGGCGGATGCCGCAATACAGGCAGTTCTTGGCGCAGACGTTCGAGATCTCGATGAGTCCGCGCAGATAGACGACGGGGCCCACGGACGCGATTTTCTGCTGATAGCCGGCCTCCAGCAGGGCCTGGTTGAAGGCGGGATCCTTCGACTCCAGGGCCGCGATGATTCCTTCCCGGCTGAGGTCGAAGGAGAGTTCCTGCCGGATCAGCGGCAGCAGCTGGTCGTCGGCCGGGAGCCAGCGGACGGCGTCGAGGGAAGCGGCGTCGAGCCAGCGGGCCGACTCATGCTCGTTGAGGTGGAGGGCTTCCTGCGCCAGGGTGCAGAGGTAGCAGTGCATCGTCAGGTGGAATTCCGGGTAGTCCCATTCCACCGTGCGCAGCAGGCGGCCGATGCGGATCTGTGCGTCCAATTCCTCGCGGATCTCCCGCGCGAGCGCCTCCTGCGGAGACTCCCCCGGCTCCATCTTCCCGCCGGGGAATTCCCACCAGTCCTTCCACGCGCCGTACCCGCGCTGGGTGGCGAGGATGCGGTCTCCCTTGCGGATGATGGCGGCGACAACTTCGATCTTTTTCATATGATACGCAAAGATAATCAATCCTCGTAAATACAAGCCCGGACATTTTGTTATATTTGCGTCATGGAACTGTCGGTCCGCCCCGCCCGCCAGGAAGACCTGGCCCCGATCATGACCGTGCTGGAAGCGGCCAAGGGCATCATGCGCGCCGACGGCAACGCCCTGCAATGGGCGGACGGCTACCCGTCCCGGGAGACCATCCTGCTGGACATCCGCTCGGGGCACGGTTTCGTCGTGGTGCAGCAGGAGCGCGTGGCCGGCTATTTCGCCTTCATCCCCTCGCCGGAGCCGACCTACGCGCAGATTTTCGGGGGCGCGTGGCTCGATGACAGCCTCCCCTACCACGTCGTGCACCGCATCGCGAGCTATCCGGAGGTGCACGGGGTCTTCCAGACCGTCCTGGACTGGTGTTTCGAGCGCGATGCCAACATCCGCATCGACACGCACCGGGACAACCGCATCATGCAGCACAACATCACCAAATACGGATTCCGCTACTGCGGCATCATTTACCTGGCGTCGGGCGACGAACGCCTCGCCTACCAACTGATCCAACATGGAATACGAGACCATTTCCCTGGATGATTACATCCAGACCGGCGAAGGCGGCACCGCGCTCGCTTACACCCACAAGACCGAAAAGCGGCTGGCCAAGCTGTACAACACCTCCTTCGAAGCCGACCTGACCCGGCGCGAATTCGAGATCGCCCGCGTCGTCTACGAGTTGGGCATCCCGACGCCCCGGCCCTACCGGCTCATCACGGACGGGACGCGTTTCGGAGCCGAGTACGAGCTCATCCCCGGCAAGATCTCCTTCGCCCGCATGATCGCCCGCGATCCCACGCAGATGGAGCCGGTCAGCCTCCGATTCGCCCGGATGGCCCGCGAGCTCCATGCGAAGCCGGCCGACACGGTGCGTCTGCGCTCCTACCGGGATTTCCTCACGCAATACTATGAGAATGAGAGCGTTGCGCCGGAATTCTACCGCAAGCGGGCGCTGGCGTTCCTGCAGACGGTGCCCGACACGCCCAACTGTTCGCACGGCGACCTGCACATCGGCAACATCATCACCGACGGGCAGCGCACGCTCTGGATCGACGTGGGGCAGTTCGCCTACGGCGCGCCCGAATGGGACCTGTCCATGTTGTGGTGGCTCAGCCTCGGCGACGAAGAAGCGCGGACCCGCATGATTTTCAACCTGTCCTGCGCACAGCTCCGCGAGCACTGGGCACTCTTCGCCCGCGCCTACCTGGGCACCGGTTCCGCGGAGGAGGTCGCCCGGCTGGAGCGCCGGCTCGGCCCCTACGCCGCCGTCAAGATTCCGAACATGATGGAGCAGGTCTACCACCACCCCCTGCTGCCGGAGACCGCGGAGCAGTTGCTGCCGTTGTTCGAAACGGCCGGCTGATTTTTCAAAAAAGAATCCTATCTTTGTCTTATGGTTACGAAAGACATCTACCTGGCCGCCGGCTGCTTCTGGGGCGCGGAACGCTACCTCAAATGCATCCGCGGCGTCGTACGCACCGAGACGGGCTATGCCAACGGCAACATCGCCCACCCCACCTACCGCGAGGTCTACACGGACTCGACCGGCTATGCCGAGGCGGTCCATGTGGTCTATGACCCGGAGGTGCTCGGCCTGGAGCGGCTGATCCAGATCTATTTCAAGGCCATCGACCCCACGAGCCTCAACAGGCAGGGTGAAGACGAAGGCACGCGCTACCGCACGGGCATCTATTATTCCGACCCGGCCGACCTTCCCTCCATCCGGAAGATCTACCAGCGCGTCGAGGGCGAACTCAAGGAGCCGCTTGCCGTGGAGGTCAAGCCGCTGAAGAATTTCTACCGCGCCGAGGATTACCATCAGGACTACCTGGACAAGAATCCCCAGGGCTACTGCCACATCTCCCCCGCCCTGATGGAGTTCGCCCGCCAGGCCAACGAAGCCGACTCCGACACCGACTAGCCTCTCCCGGCAGATGACGGCAGCCCGGACATACATTCAGGTTCTCCTGCCGGTCAAGCTCCGGTGGATTCCCACTTACGCCGCCCCCGCTCCGCTGGAGCCCGGGCGGCGCGTCTGCGTGGAACTGGGCGGGCGGCGCTACGACGGCGTCGTCTGGCGCACCATCGGGCAGCCCGACCTGCCGCCGGAGCGCATCCAGGACATCGTAGCCGTGCAGGACGACCTGCCGGACATCACGCCGGAAGAACTCCAGTTCTGGGCCTTTCTTGCGGAGTATTACATGTGCACCCTGGGCGAAGTGTACAAGGCGGCCTACCCGCTGCTCAAGCTTCGCAGCGAGCAGACGGCCGCCGACATCCTCGCCCGCCTGCAGGAGCGGCTCGCGAAGAAGGAGCAGCAACTCGCCGGCCGGCATGGCGAGCGCGTCATGCAGCGGCTGAAGGCCGAACGCGACGCGCTGCGCGCGGAAATTGCGGGTTACTGTCATCCTGAGCGAAGCGAAGAATCCGGATCCTTCGGCAAGCCCCAGGATGACAAAGATGAGGCGCGGGATGGCAGCAAGCCGCAAGTCCTGACTGCCGCCTCGCGGCGCGAGAACTACCTTCCCGCCTTGCGGGAGGTGCTCGATGCGGGCCGCCAGGCCCTGGTCCTCACCCCAGAGATCGCCTTCTGCGACAGGCTGGAGGGGATGCTGGCGCCGGCGTTCGGTCCGCAGCTGAAGGTTTTCCATTCCGGCAAGACCCCGGTGCAGCGCCGCGCGGCGGCGGAAACGCTGCGCAGCGGCGCCCCCGCCGTCATCCTCGGCACACGCTCGGCCCTGTTCCTGCCTTTCCGCAGGCTGGGCCTCGTCATCGTGGATGAGGAGCAGGACCCCGCCTACAAGCAGACGGAGCCGGCGCCGCGCTACCACGGCCGGGACGCCGCCGTCGCCCTCGCGGGCATCCACGGCGCCCGGGTGCTGCTCGCCGCCGCCGTCCCCTCGCTGGAGACGCTGCTCAATGTCCGCACCGGTAAATATACTTCCTTCACCGTCCCTCCGTCATCCTTCGGCCCTTCATCATCCTTAGACCCTTCGTCATCCTTAGACCCTTCGTCATCTGCCGGCTCCTCTTTCCGTCATTCGCCGGCCCCGACCGGCGAATCCCCCCGCCCCGCCGAGGTCATCGACCTGCCGGCAGAGCGGCGCAAGAACGGCCTCGTCGGGACCTTCTCCCGCAAGCTGATCGAAGCCGTCCGGGCCACGGAAGGCCCCGTCCTGCTGCTGCGCGGCTGGGAGAAACCGGAAGCGCTGGAAGCTGAAATCCGCGAGCTTTTCCCCGGACGGGACATCCGCATCAAGACCTGGAACGCATTGGCGCGCGAAGGCGCGGACGGCGCCGCGCTGCTCGGCGTCCTGCAGGCGGATGCACTGGTCTCGCGCGACGACTTCCGCGCCGACGAGCGCGCCGCGCAGCTGGTCGGTACCCTCTGCCAATTCGCCCCGCGCGTCGTCATCCAGACCGCCGTTCCCTCACGCTTCAACGCCTCGCGCAGCGCCGACGAACTGCTCGCCGAGCGGCAGCAGTTCGGCTTCCCGCCCTACACACGGCTCGTCGAAATCCGCCGCCAGGGCAGCGGCGAGGTGCTGCAGCGGCATTTCCTGCCGCGAGACCGCACCCTCGCCGCCCGCAAGGCGGCCCTGCTCGCCGGCCTCACCCCCGGCACTTACCCCGACGTCGATCCCGTCGACTGACGGTCCCCCGCCCGTCGGATCACCAGCACGCGCGACACCCTTGCATAACGACTGACAGTTCTCCCGCCTCCCGGATGCCTCGCTGGCCCGACACACTTGCATCACTGCTGTCAATGTCCGTAAAAAAGGGACATTGACGTCATTTTCGCCCGTTTTTGCTGTCAATGTCCGTCTGGAAGGGACATTGACGACATTCGAGGAGACCTTGTCGCCAGCCATAAGGCTGTCTAGTCCTGAAATAGGTTTACCGATATTGAACATTAAATAGATCGGCAGCGTGATGCAGAAATGCTTGATCGTTCGGTATATAAGAAGAACAGGGTGCCTCAAAACAACACCCCTATTCTTCTTTGATAATTGATAACCAGCCATTCGCTCATCACGGCCCGTGCTTCAGGGAAGGACTAACCAGATGGCAGGTTGTTCGGAGAACACTTGACACGGGTCGGAACCGATTTCAGCGGATTTCGGCACCGAAACAGGTTTTGCGAATGGGGTCAGGACCAATATCCGCCTTTTTCGGCGCCGAGCGCCAGCCGTCTGTCTCCGGCAACGGGCAGGCTGCGCCGAGCCGCCCCGACGAGCTCGGGCGCAGCCCTGCCCGTACGCGCCGCGCACCGCTACCGCGCGGCGCGGGTGCCTTCAGCCCGCCCTCTTCAGGCTGACCAGTCTCCGACCTTGATCCCGGCGGAGCCGCCGCGCCCCGCTACGCGCGGCGGCGACTGCCCTCCGCCCGCTCTCCCTAGGACCAACAACCTTCGAAGCGCACCCGTGTGGCTCGTCCCTGGGAAAGGCGTTTTATATAAAATACTATTTATCAATTAGTTGTGTAATTAACCCGCATCAAAATCAGCAGGTTAAATTTGTAAGGTGATGATTAAAAGAGAGTTGCGAAAAACACAGCATCCCAGAGAAGTACTCCCGCAGCATTTTTCCTTTGGCGCGCTGCGATGCGCGATACACTTTGTACTCCATTTTTGTTACCTTTTGAGGTAAACTTTTTTCAGGACGATACAGGCAAGTGTTTTCTGTAAGTAGATAGCAAAGAATAAGTTACAGAATAAACCCGCTTTTATTCGCGCAGGTTAATCACATAATCAACGATCAATGAATCACTTACGAAAAACAGGCCGCAATGCCCGGGCTTATGACTGGATTGGAGCGGCGCAAGGGGATCGGTGGCAGGTGGATTCGGAGCGAAGCGACGGGAGGGGTTTGGGGAGTTCTCTCCCCAATGGATCGGCGGGCTTGTCCGCTACGGCTTTGAGTGAAGCGAAGTCGGCATCAGCCGACCGACGCGGTCCCGGGACTTTGCGGCAGCAAAGTCGGAAAGGGACTTGAGCGGCGCAAGAGGATAGGGGGCGGAGCCCCCTTATCAAAACGGAAAAAAGCTCGCAGATGCGAGCTTTTTGTAGTGGGTAGGAGAATCGAACTCCTATTGCGAGATTGAGAATCTCGAGTACTAACCGTTATACGAACCCACCGTTTGGGACTGCAAAGATACGCATATTTTTGAATTCCCCAAATTTTTCCTGCGGGTCGCAAAAAATTATTTCATGCGGTAAGGCACATCGTCGTAGAGGACGTAGCGCTTGGCCTTGCGGATCCACTTCTGCTCCTCGACCTTGACATGCTCCTGGACCACGTCGAAGGTCAGGGAGCCGCGCAGGTACTCCTCGATCACGGGGTCCGCGACCTTGACGTACAGCGAGTCGAAAAGCTCGAACTGCGAGTAGCGTTCCGACAGGAAATGCATCAGCTGGAGCGTATGCAGCAGCGAATGGTAGCGCGCACCCGGCTGGAGCATGATCTGGTAGCCATAGCATTTCTCCCCCTGGTAGCGGCCGGCGGCCGGGGTGAAGGAGCACGGGCGCATCATCACGCCGGGGGGCGTGGGCAGGAAGCGGACGTCGCCGCCCTTGATGAACGGCGCGCCGAAATACTCGTAAGGCCGCGCGGTGCCGATGGCCGGAGTGATGGAAGTATTGTTCCACAGGCCGCCGCCGGGATACATCTCGCAGGTGAACATGCCCGGGATGTCGGAGGCAGGGGCGATGGTCCAGGGCAGCAGGTCCTTGCCCACGTCGGACACGAAAGCCGAAATGATATGCAGGGGGAACTTCGCCCCGATCTCGTCGCAGTACAGGTGGCAGAGCTCGCCCAGCGTCAGGCCGTGCCGGTGGGCCACCTTCGGCGTCCAGATGTCGGACTCCACAGCGGGCATCGTGCCCTCGACCACGCGTCCGGCGGGGTTGATGTGGTCCACGATGAACACCGACGGGCTCTCCGCGCTCCGGGCGCACATGCTCAGCAGGCGCATCACGTCGCGGGTGTAGTTGAAATAGCGGGTGCCCACGTCCTGGATCTCCACCACCACGGCATCGAGCCCCTCCAGCTCGTCGGCGCTGAAATCGATGTGGTTGGTGTCCGGGGTGAGCTCGGTGTCTCGCGGGGAGAAGAGGCGGACGAGGTTGCCGCGTTCGCGGAAAATGTCGTACAGGTAGCTCCCGCGGGAAGGGTCCCAGCAGTTCTGCGTGCAGAAACATGCGACCCGGCCCTCCCGCAGGCTCCGGTCAAGCTGTTCGGCGATCGGTGTGGTACGGAACGAGAACATAAGCCTTAGCCGGCAATGATGCGCTGTGCGAGGGCGATCACTTCCTCGCCCAGGCGCTGCGCCTCCTCCTCCGTCTTCGCCTCGGAATAGATGCGGATGATGGGCTCGGTGTTGGACTTGCGCAGGTGCACCCAGGTCTTCTGCGCCTCGAAGTCGATCTTGACGCCGTCGACGGTGTTGACCTTCTCGTCTTTGAAATGTTCCTTCATCGCCTCCAGGATGCGGTCGATCATCGCGGCGTCACTCAGGTCGATGCGGTTCTTCGCGATGAAGTACGGCGGGAGCGTGGCCTTGTAGGCGCTGACGCTCATGCCCTTGTGGGCCAGGTGGCTGAGGAAGAGCGCCACGCCAACCATGGCGTCGCGGCCGCAATGGCTGGCGGGATAGATCACGCCGCCGTTGCCTTCGCCGCCGATGAGCGCGCCGACCTCATGCATCCTGGTCGTCACGTTGACCTCACCCACCGCTGCCGCATAGTACGTGCCGCCATGGGCCTCCGTGACATCGCGCAGGGCGCGGCTGGAGGAGAGGTTGGAGACGGTGTTGCGCGGCGTCACGCCGGCCTTCTCCGCCCGCTCCAGGAGATAATCCGCCACGGCCACGAGCGTGTACTCTTCGACGAAAGGCTTGCCGTCCTCGCAGATGAAGGCGAGGCGGTCCACGTCGGGATCGACGCTGATGCCCAGGTCGGCCCCCTCGCGGACGACCGTCGCGCTGAGTTCCTCGAGGTTCTTCGGCAGCGGCTCGGGATTGTGGGCGAAATCGCCCGTGGGCTCGCCGTTGAGCGTGATGCACTGCACGCCGAGCCGCTCCAGCAGGCGCGGCATGATGATGCCGCCCACGGAGTTGATGGCGTCGAGCACCACCTTGAAGCCGGCCCGCCGGACCGCTTCCGCGTCCACGGCCTCCAGGGCCAGGACGGCGTCGATGTGCTCGTCCGTGAAGTCATGCTCCACGATGGTGCCCAGTCCGTCCACCGGGGCGAAGTCGAAGTCGCCGCGCTCCGCCAGGTCCAGGATGGCCTGGCCCTCGGCGGCGGTCAGGAACTCGCCCCGCTCGTTGAGGAGCTTGAGGGCGTTCCACTGGCGGGGGTTGTGGCTGGCGGTCAGGATGATGCCGCCGTCCGCGCCGGCGAAGACGACGGCCAGCTCGGTCGTCGGGGTGGAGGCGAAGCCGCACTTCACGACGTCCACGCCGCAGGCGACGAGGGTACCGCAGACGAGCTGCTCGACCATCGCGCCGCTGATGCGTGCGTCGCGCCCGACGACCACTTTATAGCGTTCGCCGCTGCCCGGAACGGGTTTCCGCTCCTTCAGGCAGGCGCAGTAGGCATAGGTAAACTTGACGATATCGACGGGCGTGAGCGCCTCGCCGGGGGCACCGCCGATCGTGCCGCGGATGCCGGAGATGGATTTTATTAATGTCATGGTTGCAAAATTACGAAAATAATCCTTATCTTTGCGCCTCGATTCAAAAACACTAGTGTAATGAAAAAAGGAATCCATCCCGAAACCTACCGTCTTGTAGCTTTCAAGGATATGTCAAACGAGGACGTGTTCATCACCCGCTCCTGCGCCACCAGCAAGGAGAACATCACCATCGACGGTGTCGAGTACCCCCTCGTGAAGCTTGAGATCTCCAACACATCTCACCCTTTCTACACCGGCAAGATGAAGATTGTCGATACCGCCGGCCGTGTTGATATGTTCTACCAGCGCTACAAGAACCGCAAGAAGTAATTCTTCGCGAATCCATAGGTAAAGAAATCCCGGACACCAGGTGCCCGGGATTTTTCTTTTTCCGCTATTCCACCGTCAGGCAGAACGGGGTCACCGGCAGGCCGGCGCAGCTGTGGAGGTTGCCGGGGACGAAATCGCCCCAGCCATAGCGCACCGTCCGGGGCGCGGGGACGGCGTCGCTGCGCACGAGCAGCGCGTCGCCGTCCGTGCGGGCCTCCCGCACGGGGTGGAACACCCCGTCCGCGCCCGCGACTTCCAGCCCCTCGATCCCCCGCCAGCGGTCCAGCCCGTCCCCGCATTCCGACAGGCGCACCCGCACGGTCTGCGGATCCTGCGGCGCGCGCGTCGCCTGCAGCGCCTCCGGCGCATAGCAGGCCACCCGCGCCATGCCGTAGTCGCGGTGCAGGGCCAGGTACGCGAGCCGCTCGCCCACCTCGCGCTTGCGTGCAGGGTGGATCTGGTCCCACTCATAAGGATACACCAGGTCGTTGGTCACGGCGATGGCGGCGTTGGGGATGCGCTTCGCGGCGTCATGCTGCGCCTGCCGGAGCAGGGCGCCGGCAAAGCCGCCTTCCGCATAACGGTATGGCGCGATCTCCACCTGGTAGAACGGCAGGCGCGCCTGCGCATCGCCCCAGTCGGCACGCCACACGGACACCATCTTCTCCAGCCGGGCGGCATAGGTCGCCTCCTGCCCGACATTGGAGCAGCCCTGGTACCAGATGAAACCCCGGACGGTATAGCCCCGGACCGGGCAGACCATCGCGTTGTACATCATGTACGGGCTGTAATAATCGTACGGCAGCGCCTCGATCGAGGCGCGGTCGCAGGCGATGTCGGGATAGGTGCGCACGACCTCCTCCGGCAGCCAGCTCTCCACCATGGAGCCGCCGTAGGCGCTGAACAGGATCCCCACCGGGACGTCCAGCGTCTCGTTGAGCTTGCGGGCGAAGAAGAAGCCCGTGGCGCTCATCTCCGCGACCGTCGCCGCGTCGGCGCGCCACCACTCCCCCTCCACTTCCGCCACCGGCTCGTAGCTGCGCGTGCGCGGCACCTTGAACATCCGCACGCGGTCGCGCAAAGGCGCCGCCGTGAGCACGTCCGCCGCACCCTCGACCGGGCAGGCGTAGAAGCCGCGGACGGGCATCTCCATGTTGCTCTGGCCGGAGGCGAACCACACCTCGCCGACCAGCACGTCGCGGATGACCAGCCGGTCGGAGCCGCATTTCACCGTAATCGAATACGGCGTATAGGACGCGGCGGGCGTCTGCACGGCGACTTCCCAGAAGCCGTGCTCATCCGCCTGCGCGGCATATTTCGAATTGTCCCATGAGGGGGCCACGCTCACCCGGCTGCCCGGATCGGCCTTGCCCCAGACCTTTGCAAGCGCCTGCTGCTGCAGGACCATCCCGTCACTGCAGGGTTCGCGCAAGGATAACTTCGCGGAGGCGCCCAGGCACAGGCCCAGCGCCGCCAGGATGCAGATCAACCTTTTCATTTCGTATTCGCTGTTCTTTCGATGATTTCCATGCACATGCGCCCGTTGTGGTAGGGGCATTTCCAGAAACCGGCGCGGTCGTCGTCGGTATTGGCCGTCCCGTCCGCGCGCACGCTCCAGTACCACTCCCCGTCGGGGCAGAGCAGCTGCGTGCGGATGAATTCCCACGTATCCAGCGCCTTCTCCGCCCAGGCAGGATCGCCGTCACGCTGGAAGCGGTTCCAGCAGCCGACCACCGTCTCCGCCTGCACCCACCAGTGGCGGTCGGCGTCGCGGTGTCCCGTGACGGGATCGGATTCATAGGCCATCCCCCCGCCGGGGCGCCAGCCTTCGAGCGCGGCGGCCGCCATGCGCCGGCAGGCGGCGGTCGTCCGGCCCGTCAAAGTGTCGTCTCCCAGCAGTCCGGCGGCCTCCTCCAGCAGCCAGGAAGCCTCGATGTCGTGGCCGTAGGAGACCATTTCCGACTGGGAACGCCATTGCATGTCGAAGAACAAGCCCAGATGCCCGTCCGGGCGGACGATGCGCTCCAGGAAGAGTTCCACCAGGCCGGCGAGCTGCCGCCGCAGGCCTTCGTCCGGCCACACGCGGTACAGGGCGGTGTAGCCTTCGAGGATGTGCAGGTGGGTGTTCATGGTCTTGGCGTCGTTGCGGTCCTTGTCCGACAGGCGCATGTCCGCGATGGGCATCCAGTCCCGCGTACACGCCTCCAGATAGCCTCCGCCGGCTTCGTCGAGGCTGTGCTCCTCAATGTCGCGGTACAGGCGTACGGCCAGGTCAAGCGACTTCCGGTCGCCCCCGGCACGGTAGTATTCGGCAAGGCCGTAAATCGCGAATGCGATGGCGTAGAACTGCTTTTTCGTGTCCAGCGGAGCGCCGGACGCGTCCAGGCTCCAGTACACTCCGCCCCGGCAGCGGTCGACGAAGCGGTCGCGGATCTCCCGGTAGGCATGCAGCGCCGCGGCGCGATACCGCGGGCTGCCCGTGATGCGCCAGGCGGCGGAGAAAGTCCAGAGCAGGCGCGCATTGAGCACGGCGCCGCGGGGAGCCTCCCGCATGAGCACGCCGGCACCGGTCATCCGGCCGTACCAGCCCCGCGCGGAATCCTGCATGCGGTACTGCCAGAACGGGAGGATATCCCGCTCCAGCTCTTCAGCTAAGGTCAGGCTGAAAGCGTGCACGTCCATAGGGTAATTGGTTTTAGCAGTCCAAATATAGGGAATTGTCCCGCTAACGGAAACACCGGGTGGCATTCCGCAAATTATTTGATAAAAAAGTATCACTTTCGGGAATTAATGCTATTTTTGCAGAAAACAAAAGAGCCATGTCCACCGTCCTTTCCGAGATCACCGGCCTGTCCCAGCGCGACTGCTTCTACATCGTGGAGCGGCACAAGAAAGTCTTCGACTACCCGCTGCACCAGCACCGCGAATACGAGCTGAATTTCGTCCAGAACGGGCAGGGCGTGCGCCGCATCATCGGAGACAGCGTGGAGGAGATCGGGCCCCTGGACCTGGTCCTCATCGCGGGTGAGAACCTCGAGCACGTCTGGGAGCAGGGCAACTGCCACTCGGAAGACATCCGCGAGATCACCATCCAGTTCTCTTACGACCTGTTCAGCAGCGACTTGCTGCACAAGAACCAGTTCGCCCGCATCCAGAAGATGCTGGAGCGGGCCGCACACGGCATCTCCTTCCCGGTCGAAGCCATCATGAAGGTCTACCACCGCCTCGACACGCTCGCCACGGAAGACGCCTCCTTCCAGCAGTTCATCGACTGCCTGCAACTGCTGTACGAACTCTCCGGATTCGATTATAAGATCTTGGCCAGCAGCTCGTTCGCCCACGCTCCGCGGGACCGGGAGAGCCAGCGCGTGCTCAAGGTCAAGGAGTATATCAACGAGCACTACGCCGAGCCGCTCACCCTCGAGATGCTCGCCGACCTGGTGGGCATGAGCCCCAGCTCGTTCAGCCGCTTCTTCAAGCAGCACACCAACCGCACGCTCTCCTCCTACCTGATCGACATCCGCCTCGGGCAGGCCGCCCGCGACCTGGTGGACACCTCCCAGAACATCTCCGAGATCTGCTATGCCTGCGGATTCAACAACCTGTCCAATTTCAACCGCATTTTCAAGTCAAAAAGGGGCATGTCCCCCCGCGAATTCCGCCAGATCTACAAGAAGACTAAAGTCCTAGTGTAGTCAGTTATTTTGCAATATTTGACAAAATCGTACTTGTTTGAGCCACGCGTTGCGCGTAATTTTGCGACAGTGATCATGTAATTACGCGCGTGAAACTGACCAAATTACCCTATAGAATCCTAATTCTCTTATTATCAATTGTTTGCATCGCAAGTTGCAAACAATCTCCCGCCTTCTATACGGTGGAGGAAGGACGCATCGTCCGGGACGGCGAGCCCTGCTACTACATCGGCACCAATGTCTGGTACGCTTCCGCGCTGGCCCTGAGCGACCTGCCGCGGCTGCGCGCCGAGCTGGACGCCCTGCACGGGCTCGGCCTGGACAACCTCCGCATCCTCGCCACCGACGAGAATTTCGAAGGGATGGACATCGTCCTCCGGGAGCTGGGCAAGCGCGGCATGAGCGCCGTGCTGTTCCTCAACAACGCCTGGGAATGGAGCCCCGACGGCTACCGCTCCTGGCTGGAGAAAGCGGGCGCCGGCCGCCAGCCGCACCCCGCCGTCGAGGGTTACGGCGTGTACATGTCCTCCATGTGGGCCTTCGCCTCCAACCCGAAGGCGGTGGAGCTCTTCCAGGAGCACGTCCGCCGCGTGGTGGAGCGCTACAAGGACTCCCCCGCCGTGTTCGCCTGGCAGATCTGCAACGAGCCGCGCCCCTTCACCTACGACCCCGCGAAGATCGAGGATTTCGTCGCCTATCTCCACGGGACGGCCCGGCTGATCAAGTCCATCGACCCGAACCACATGGTCAGCACCGGCAATGAGGGTTCGATGGGATCCGACGAGAGCATCGACCTGTTCGCCCGCGTCAACGACAGCCCCGACATCGACTACGCCACCATCCACATCTGGCCGTTCAACTGGAGCTGGGCTCCCGAAGCCGAACTGCAGGGCGACCAGGCCGGAAAGGCCATGGAGCGGGCCCTGGAGCGCACCGCCGCCTACATCGACGAGCATCTGGAGAAGGCTTACGACCTGCGCAAACCGGTCGTCATCGAGGAGTTCGGCTTCCCGCGCGACGGTTTCGAATGGCACAATGACAGCAGCACGCAGCTGCGCGACCGCTACTACGCCTATATTTTCGGCCGCGTGCTGGATTCCGCCCGCAAGGCAGGGCGCCTGGCCGGCTGCAACTTCTGGAGCTGGAGCGGCTATGCCGGACAGAATCCGGAGCACCAGTTCTGGCAGGAAGGCGACGCGCTCGCCGGCGACCCGCCGCAGGAGGCCCAGGGCCTCAACGGCGTGTACCTCAGCGACGAGAGCACCATCGGCGTCATCCGCAACTACACCGACAGCCTGTCCCGCGTCCTCACCCTCTGGGCACCGGATCCCGACAGCTGGATGTTCTACGGCGAGGGCCCCGTCACGCTGCCCGTCCGCGCCGCTTCGCAGTCGGCCGGCAGCCCGGCCGTCACCCTCGCGCTCGTGCGCGACCTCGACCTGATGGGCACGCAGGACACGCTCCTGCTCCGCACCGCCGCGGCGAAGGTCCGTCCCGGCCGCCCGGCCGCGCTGGACTTCGACCTTGGCAGGCTCGAACCCGGCTTCTACGAAGTCCGTCTCGGGGAGCACCAGCATTTCAACATCGGCGTCAATCCCGAGCAGATCAGCAGCCCGCAGGACAAGCAGGCCGACTTCGACGCTTTCTGGGAGCGGACCCTCGCCGAGCTCGCCCGCGTCCCCATGAATGCGAAGATGGAGCTCGTCCCCGAGCACTCCGACAGCCACCGCAACACCTACCGCGTCAGTTTCAGGTCCCTGGGCGGCGAGACGGCCGGCGGCATCCTCTGCATGCCCGTGAAGCCCGGCAAATATCCCGTCACCCTCGATCTGATGGGCTACGGCGCCGAACCCTACTGGTACGACCCCGCCGCCGCCCCGGAGAAGATCGAATTCCTCGTGAGCGTGCGCGCGCAGGGTATATTCAAGGACGCGCAGGGACAGTGGATCGACCGCGGCCTGGACAGCAGGGAGCATTTCTATTATCGCGGCGCGTTCTGCGACATCGTCCGCGCCATCGACTTCGTCTGCTCGCTCGACCGGGCGGACGCTTCCCGCATCTTCGCCAACGGCGACAGCCAGGGCGGCGCCTTCACCTGGATCGCCGCCAGCCTGGACCACCGCGTGCGCGCCATCGCGCCGAGCGTTCCCTTCCTGGGGGACTATCCCGACTACGCCCGCATCGTCTGGTGGCCCGTGCACGAGGTCTTCCAGGCCGCGGACCGGCAGGGCATCGCCCGGGAGGACCTGATGCGGACCCTCTCTTATTTCGACGTAAAGAATTTCACCGACCGCGTGCAGTGCCCGGTCCTGATGGCTTTCGGCCTGCAGGACCCGACCTGCCCGCCGCATACCAACTTCGCGGAGTACAACCAGGTCAGCGCCCCCAAGGAATTCCACTGCGAACCGCTCTGCGGCCACGCCATGTGGAAGGAGCGCCGCTGGCAGCAGCTCCGCGCGGACTTCTTCTCACGCTTTCAATAGCTATTTTATCACTCAATTTAATCCTTATATGATGAAAAAGAAAAACTATCTTGTCTGTTCGGACTTCTGGGGCTCCTGCTCCTGATGCCCGTACATGCTTTCGCCCAGAATCTGCGCGTGACAGGCACAGTCCTGGATGAGCACGGAGAAGGGTTGATCGGGGCCGGTGTGGTCATCCAAGGGACCACGAACGGCACCATCACCGACCTGGATGGTAATTTCGTGCTTCCGTCCGTTCCCAGCGGCGCCACGCTCGAAATCTCCTGTATCGGCTACACGACGCAGGAGGTGCGGGTCACCGGGCAGAGCCTCACCATCACCATGGTGCCTGACGCCATGGCACTGGAAGACGCGGTCGTCATCGCGTACGGCCAGCAGAAGAAGGTCACCATCACCGGTGCGGTGTCCGCCGTCAGCGGCGAAGGCCTCCTGAAAGCCCCTGTCGCGAACGTGGCCAACGCCCTCCAGGGCAACCTCCCGGGCGTGTCCGCCGTCCAGGCTTCCGGTATGCCGGGTGCCGACGAGCCGGTCATCCGCATCCGTGGCGTCGGTTCGCTCAACAGCGCCGAGCCGCTCGTGCTCGTGGACGGTGTCGAGCGTTCCTTCTCTCAGTTGGACGCCAACGAAATTGAAAGCATCTCCGTCCTGAAGGATGCTTCCGCGACGGCTGTGTTCGGTGTGCGCGGCGCCAACGGCGTCATCCTCGTGACCACCAAGCGCGGCTCGGTCGGCAAGGCCTCGGTCTCCGCCACCATCAATACCGCCGTGCAGACGATCTCGAAGTTCGTCGACTTCGCCGACTCCCCGACCTACGGCAAGATGTGGAACTATTCCCAGATCACCGACGTGCTCCCCATGAGCCAGTGGCCCGGCACCGCCGACATCAAGGACTATACTCCTTACGCCGATACCGGCATCCGTTTCAGCCAGGAAGTCATGGAGCATTTCCGCAAGCAGGACATGCCCACGACCTTCCCGAGCATGGACTGGATCAAGTACATCATGAACGACTCCGCCTGGCAGGAGCAGGCCAACGTGAACGTCAACGGCGGTACCGACCGGGTCCGCTACTTCGTCTCCGCCGGCTTCCTGAACCAGGACTCCCTGTTCAAGACCTTCTCGGACAATAAGAACGAGACCTTCAACTTCAAGCGTCTGAACTATCGTGCGAACCTCGATATCGACGTGACCAAGCGCAGCCAGATCTCCATCACCCTGGGCGGCCGCATGCAGAACCGCAACACCATGGGTCAGGGCGAAGGCTTCCTCTTCCGTTACCTGCAGGGCGCCACGCCTTACGCCGGAAGCGGTATCGACGCACAGGGCCGCCACATCATTTCGGACAACACGATCGTCGGTCCGTTCGACCGCGACGCGCTCTCCAACTACTACGACCTCGGCTACCAGAACGAGAGCACCAACGTGCTCAACTTCGATATCCAGTACAAACTCGACCTGGGCTTCATCACGCAGGGCCTGAGCTTCAAGGCCAAGGCCTCCTACAACTCCGAGTACACCGCCCAGAAGAACCGCCAGAACGGTTACGGTACGGGCGTCCACTACGTGGCCACCCTCGTGGACGGCAAGGAGGCGCTCCGCAAGGAGAACATCACCTGGCCGATTCCCTACAGCGAGGGCAGATGGGGCAGCCGCAACTGGTATGCGGAAGCGAGCTTCGACTACGCCCGCCGCTTCGGCAAGCACAACATCGGCGCCCTGCTCCTCTACAACCAGAGCAAGACCTATTATCCCTGGGATTCCGACGGCAGCATCTACCAGTCCATCCCGAAGGGCTACGTCGGCCTCGTCGGCCGCATCACCTACGACTACGACACCAAGTACCTGCTTGACTTCAACATCGGCTACAACGGTTCCGAGAACTTCGCCCCCGGCAAGCGCTACGGTCTCTTCCCGTCCATCTCCCTGGGCTGGATCCCGTCCGCAGAGCCCTGGTGGGAGCCGGTCAAGAACGTCATCGGCTACCTGAAGCTCCGCGGCTCCTGGGGCCTTGTCGGTAACGACAACACCAACGGTGCCCGCTTCCTGTACCTGCCCGGCGCCTGGCAGTTCTACCAGGGTGCCACGACGGTCAACCCGCAGAAGCGCGGCGCCAACTTCGGCACCAGCGGCAACTGGCTGCAGGCCGTCAAGGAGCTCACCACCGGCAACCCGGACGTGACCTGGGAGACCGCTTCCAAGATCAACGTCGGTGTGGACGCCGGCTTCTTCAAGGACCGGCTCCACGCCTACGTGGACTTCTTCTGGGAGGACCGCAAGGACATCCTCGTGTCCAACGCCTCCACGCTGCCCGCCGTCACTTCCCTGCCCGCCAGCTATGTCAACGCCGGCCGCGTGAAGAACCACGGTTATGAGGTCACCCTCAACTGGGAAGACCGCCACGGCGACTTCCGCTACTCCATCTCCCCGAACTTCTCCTTCGCCCGCAACCAGGTGATCGAGATGCTCGAGGTCCCGCCCATGTACGACTATCTGCGCCGCACCGGCCTTCCGGTCGGCCAGCGTTTCGGCTACGACCTCTTCGAGTTCTACCAGCCGGGCACGGAGGACCGCTACCGCGCTGCTTATGGCGAGAACATGCCCCAGCAGCTGGCCAAGCCCGACAACAGCGACCTCAAGTACGGCGACGCCGTCTATGTGGACCTGAACGGCGACGGCATCATCGACAACAACGACCAGAAGCCGCTCGGCTACACCGACACGCCGGAGATCACCTTCTCCCTGAACACTTCCTTCCACTGGAAGGGCCTCGACTTCTCGATGCTGTGGACGGGTGCGGAGCATGTGAACCGCCAGCTGAACGGATACTTCCGCGACCAGTTCGGTTCCACCAACACCTCGGCCCTCGCCCAGTGGGTGGCCGACAACTCCTGGACGGAAGACAACCCCAACGCCATCCTGCCGCGTATTTCCTTCACCAACCGCGTGCACAACAACCACGATTCCCAGGCCTGGCTGGTTGATTCCCGCTACATCCGCCTGAAGAACGTCGAGATCGGCTACACCTTCAACAAGTCGCAGCACCTGCCGTTCTTCAACTACATCCGGGTGTTCCTGTCCGGACAGAATCTGCTGACCTTCTCCCAGTTCGACGGCAACGACCCGGAAGCCCCGGGCTCCGGCCTCGACTTCGGCGTACGCTACCCGATGACCCGTGTGTTCAACATCGGCGCACAGTTCAACTTCTAATGCAGATATGAATATGAAAAAGATATCCAATATTGTCTTAGCGCTGGGCATCGGAGCCACCCTGACCCTCTCCTCCTGCGTCGACCGCCTGGCGGTCGGAGACGCCTTCCTGGAGAAGGCGCCGGGTGTCGATGTCAACATCGAAACGGTGTTCTCGAGCGCTGAATACACCCGCAACTTCCTCTGGAGCGCGTACGGCCAGCTCTACTGCACCTACACCTCCGGAAACATGATGAACGGCGCCCCCATCGACGTGCTTTCGGATTCCTACCACTGCTACGTGTCCTGGGGCGGCCCCAAGCAGAGCTATTATCCCGGCAACCTCACGGAGAACGCACAGGACACCGAGGACGGCAACTTCCAGGGCAAGTTCTCCTATTCGACCAAGAGTGGTCTTGACTCCGACGCCGGCGGGCGCGTGTCCATCTATGAGACCGTGCGCAAATGCTGGCAGTTGATCGAGAACATCGACAACGTGCCGGACATGGACGCCAACGAGAAGAGCCGCCTCAAGGGCGAGGCCTTCACCATCATGGCCAGCCGCTACTTCGACGCTTTCCGCAATTTCGGCGGCCTGTGCCTCGTCAGAAAGGCCTATGCCGTCGGTGAGGAATTCACCAGCGGCCGCTCCACGGCCAAGGAGACCGTCAACTTCATCGATTCCCTGATCAACTGCGCCATCAAGGAGCCCGGCTTCATCTGGAACGTTCCCGACGCCGACCTGGGCCAGTGGTCCGGCCGCCTCACCCGCGCTTCGGCAAAGGCCCTGCGCGCCAAGGTGTGGATGTTCGCCGCCTCCCCGCTGTTCAACAACGCCGAGCCCTATATGCAGTACACGCCCGACAAGACGACCGAGTTCACGAACATCGAGCATGTCTGGTTCGGCGGCTACGACGCCAGCCTCTGGAACAAGTGCCTGGAGGCCTGCCAGGACTTCTTCAATGACAATGCGGCCAACGGCAACTACTACCAGCTGGTCCAGCCTGCCACGCAGGATGAAGCCGGCTACCGCGAGGCCTACCGGACCGCCTACCGCTACCGCAACGGCTACCAGAACAAGAGCGGCGTGGTCAATCACGAGAAGCTCTTCGACTCCCACCCGACCCTGACTTTATCGGACGGCGGCTGGGGCTGGGGCTGGCGTGGTTTCGCCCTCGACTGTATGCGTCAGGGCGGCCAGGTCCCTACCAATGAGCTGATGGAGTGCTTCGGCATGCAGGACGGCCGCGTCTTCCCGTATGAGAACATCTACGGCCCCGGCAACAACCCCAACGGCATCGACATGTTCGCCGACCGCGACCCGCGCCTGTACGAGACGATGATCGTGCCCCAGCAGTCCCTTCCTTCCGGATTCGACTATGCCGGCATGAACTACATGGACTCCTGGGTCGGCGGCTTCCTCGAGAAGAACAGCAACGTCAACAACACGGACGACGTGGCCTCCGGCTACAGCAAGTTCAAGTGGCTGCTCGACTACTGGGGCGGCAACCGCTACGATGACGACCTGATCGGCGTGCCGTACATCCGTCTGGCCGAAATGTACCTCATCCAGGCTGAGGCCAAGGCGGAGACCGGTGACCTGAAGGGCGCCCTCGACGACCTGCACGTCGTCCGCAGCCGCGTCGGCCTGGGCCGTCTCGAGACCATGAACCCGCAGCTCAACCTCACGACCGACAAGGACAACCTCATCAACGAGATCCTTCGCGAGCGCAACTGCGAGATCGGCGCCGAGTGCGGCGACCGCGTCTACGACATGATCCGCCGCAAGCGCCAGGACCTCTTCACCAAGACCCTCCACGAGATCCGCATCTACCGCCTCGATGCCAACGGCAACCGTCTGACGGACGGCGACCAGCAGTATCAGGCCGGCGAGCCCTGGCCGAAGTTCGAGTACGAGAAACCGGCCATCGTCAACGGCGCCCGCAAATGGTGGGATGAAGGCTTCTGGACGAACAAGTGGTACCTCGACCCGGTCTCCCGCATCGAGGTGCAGAAGGGATACGGCCTTACGCAGAATCCCGGTTGGTAATCAATAGAAATCCTCACGATCATGAAATTACGCAATATACTTATCTATAGCCTGCTGGGCATCTGCGCCGTCCCCGTGACGGCAGGCGCCCAGGCCGTACTGGCCGACAAGAAGGCGCAGAAAGTGGATCTGGGCTACGGTGTCGAGAGTTCGGAATTCCTGACCACGGCGGCGACCTACACCATCACCGCCGAAGAGCTCAGCCACACCTCGGCCATCAGCCTCGCCGATGCGCTTTACGGCAAGCTGCTCGGCCTCACCGCCCTGCAGAACACCGGTTTCAAAGGCGAAGAGGGCCGTGGAGCCTCCTTCAACATCCGGGGAGCACAGACCACCGGTGAAAGAGACATTCTCATCCTCGTGGACGGCCTCGAGCGCCCGATCGACCGCCTGACGGTCGAGGAGGTGGAGAGCGTGACCGTCCTGCGTGACGCCGCCGCCGTGGCCCTCTACGGTCACGAAGGCATCAACGGCGTCCTCCTCGTGAAGACCAAGCGCGGCCAGGCCGACAGCGGTTTCCACGTCAAGGCGGGTGCCTCGCGCAAGATCCAGTTCGATCCCCAGACGGCCGAAATGGTCGACGCCGCCGACTATGCCAACGCCCTGAACATCGCCCGCATGAACGACGGCAACGCCCTCGCTTACACGGACGCCGAGATCCAGAAGTTCCGGGACGGCAGCGATCCCTTCGTCTATCCCAACGTCAACTGGAAGGACGAGGTCTTCAAGAACACCGCCAACGAGACGAACGCCTTCATCTCCATGTACGGCGGCTCCGACAACGTGGAGTACTTCACCCAGCTGGCCTACACCGACGCCCGCGGACTCTACAAGAATCCCGACCAGGGCGACTGGAACTCCCAGCTCAAGTACTCCAAGATGAACGTCCGCGCCAACGTGGACTTCCAGGTCACCAAGACCACCCGCGTCAAGACGAACGTCCTCGCGATCTTCATGGAGACCAACGGCGTGCCGAACGTCAATTCCAACGACGCATGGTGGCATCTGTACAAGGTGCCCGCCCTGGCTTTCCCGATCAAGACCGCAGGTGACGTGTGGGGCGGCAGCCAGACCTACGGCGACTTCAACCTCGTCGCCAAGGCCACCGGCACCGGCTTCACCAAGACGCACCAGCGCCAGATCTGGGCGGATGCGACCCTGGAGCAGGACCTCGACTTCCTGCTCGAAGGCCTGAAGCTCTATGTCGGCGGATCCTACGACAACGCCTCCAACACCATCGAGAACCGCCTGAAGGGCTACCAGTACGGCTGGAACTACTATGACGGCGGCATCATGAAGGAAGCGGTCATGGGCACGGTGGAGGACAAGCTCGCCTTCAACTACAACGTCGACTCCCAGTGGCGCATCGGCACGGTCAACGCCGGCCTCAAGTACGCCACCACCTTCGCCAATGGCGACAACTTCGCCGCCAACGCCGGTTACAACATGAAGAGCGAGACCCGCGACGGCCGGAGCAACACCTGGTACCGCGCGAACTGGAACCTGGCCCTGCACTACGACCACGCCGAGTCCCTTCTGGTCGACCTGGTCCTCGCGGCCAACGGCTCCAACCGCTCCTACCCGGCCAAGTGGGCGTTCTCCCCGACCCTCGGTCTGGGATGGATCTTCGCCAACAACCCCTCCGGTGCCTTCACCTACGGCAAGCTCCGCGCTTCCGCCGGCATCCAGCACACCGACTATGTCCCCCAGGCCGGCCTCTGGCTCGCCAACTGGGCCAATTCCCACGGCCAGTTCTGGTATGGACAGAATTTCGGCAGCTCCTGGGGCGCCTTCCTGACGCAGTTCCCGACGAGCAACTTCCGGCAGGAAGCCGCCTACAAGGCGAACCTCGGCACCGACCTGCGCATCGCGAACGTGCTTGACTTCACCCTCGACGCATTCTACCAGCAGCGCCGCAACATCCTCGTCAGCGCCGCTTCCCTGAATTCCGACGTGGTGGGCATCCAGTCCGCATACGACGACCGGGGCCGCGTGGCCAGCTACGGCATCGAGGCCGGCCTGCGCTATGCACAGTCCTTCGCCAGCGGGCTCAGCCTCAGCTTCGGCGCCAACGCTTCGGCCGTGAAGAGCCAGATCCTCGAGTGGATCGAGACCCCGGCCTACCCGAACCTCTCCGTCATCGGCACCCCTGCCGACGCCCAGCGCGGCCTCGTCGCCCTCGGCTTCTTCAAGGACCAGGCGGAGATCGCCGCCAGCCCCCTGCAGGAGTTCGGCCAGGTGAAGGTCGGTGACATCAAGTACAAGGATGTCAACGAAGACGGCGTCATCAACGAGAACGACGTCGTGGCGATGGATTTCGGCGGCGCCGTCCCCGCGCTGAACTACGCGTTCAACCTCGGCATCGAGTTCAAGGGCTTCGGCATCAACGCCACCTTCCAGGGTGCGGCCGGCCAGACCAAGAACCTCATGTACGTGGACGGTGTCTGGGGAGCCCTCTCCGACAACCGCAACCTCTCCCGGGAGTACTACGACAACTGCTTCGACCGTGCGGGCGCCAGCGCGCTGTACCCGCGCCTGTCGACGACGAACGTGGCCAACAACGCCCAGGCTTCCACCATCTGGTACCGCAACGTCAGCTGGCTCAAGCTGCGCGACTGCGAGCTCTACTACAGGCTCCCCGCCTCGCTGCTCAGCCGCATGAAGGTGTCGGACGCCAAGCTGTTCGTCCAGGGTCAGAGCCTCCTGTCCTTCGACAATATCCCCGCAATGGATGCTGAGAACCTGGGTACGGGCTATCCCGTGCTGAAGGCGGTCACCCTGGGCCTTTCCGTTGTATTCTAAAAAAGCATGAGAATTATGAAACTCGATAGAATCATTTCATTCCTTTTCGCCGGTATCATCCTGGCCTCGTGCGCTGACCTCAATTATACGGAGGAAAACACGCGTGACGAGGAATGGACCTACGAATACTTCGCGAACGGTATCAAGAACATGGTGTTCGACGTTTACGCCCAGCTCTACAACAACGAGTTCGAGTCCAACAGCGCCTACTTCCTGGCGGGCGCCACGGACGAGGCCCAGTATGCCCTGGAGACCGGTGCGATAAACAACTACACCAACGGTGGCTGGAGCGCAGCCAACCCCTATTCCAACATCTGGACGAAGTCCTATACGGCCCTTGCGGATATCCACATGTACCTGGAGAAGATCGACCAGGCGGACATCACGGAGTGGCAGTACAACCCGGATTACTCCAAATGGGTCCAGCAGCTGGAGATCTTCCCGTACGAGCTCCGTTTCCTGCGGGCTTACTTCTACTTCGAACTGTTCCGGACCTACGGCGACGTTCCCCTCGTGACCACGACCCTGACCAACATGCAGGCCAACACCATCACGCGTACCCCTGCCGACCAGATCGTGAAGTTCATCGTGGACGAGCTTGACGCCGTGGCTCCCTACCTGCCGGTTTCCTACGCCACCGAGGTGGAGGCCGAGATCGGACGCGCCACCCGCGTGGCGGCATACGCCCTGAAGGCCCGCACGCTGCTCTATGCGGCTTCCCCGCTCTTCAACCCGACGAACGACAACGCCAAATGGGTGAAGGCCGCCGAGGCCTGCAAGTTCGTCCTCGACAACGCCGACATCTGGGGCCTGAAACTCAGCGCCTACGGTTCCCTGTGGGGCCATGACGCGTTCTTCAACCCGGAGATCATCTTCGGCCTGGGACGCGGCGAGAGCAATTCCTTCGAGATGGCCAACTACCCGGTCGGCGTCGAGAACGGCTCCTCCGGCACCTGCCCGAGCCAGAGCCTCGTGGACCAGTACGAGTACCAGGACAACGGCCAGACCTTCGCGCAGCGTTATCCCGGCGGCATCGACCTCAACGAAGTCGATCCCTACGCCGGCCTCGATCCGCGCTTCGCGCTCACGGTCGTCAAGAACGGCGACGAGTGGCCGACCAACGGTGCCCAGAAGAAGGTCATCGAGACCTTCGTCGGCGGCTTCAACGCCTCCCCGAAATACGGCGCCACGCCCACTGGCTATTATCTGAAGAAGTTCGTCGACGGTGCCTGCGTCACCACGGCCGACAACCAGACGAGCCGCCGCCACACCTGGATCATCTTCCGCCTGGGCGAGATGTACCTCGACTATGCCGAGGCCGTGTTCCACGCCACGGGCAGCGCCAATGACGGCACCTATGGCATGACCGCAAACCAGGCCATCAACGTCCTCCGCAACCGCTCCGACATCCAGATGCCGAAGTTCAACGAGGACGGCGACGCCTGGGTGGAGCGCTACGAGCGCGAGCGCCTTGTGGAGCTCGCTTTCGAGAACCACCGCTTCTGGGACGTCCGCCGCTGGAAGAAGGGCCCGCAGTACTTCCGGACCATCCAGGTCGCGAACATCAGCGCCGACCTGCAGCTGTCCCGCTCTACCGTGACCCGCCAGTGGAATGACAAGTACTATCTGTACCCCATCCCGCAGAGCGAGTTGAAGAAGAACCCCAACCTGGCCCCCAACAATCCCGGCTGGGAGTAGTCTAACCGAACCATGAGGAATATGAATATGAAAAAGATACTGAAATATTTAGGCATCTGTCTGTCCGTCGCCATGATGGGGGCGCTCACGGCTTGTGACATCCTCAATCCGGTCATCGAGCCGGAGGATCTCGGACTGGGCATCAAGGTGTTCTTCCCGACGAAAGTCGTGACCAACCAGCCGATGACCATCAATGGTTCCGGCTTCAAGGACGTCACGGAGATCGAATTCCCGAACGGTGTCAAAGTCACCAACTTCGAGCTTGTCGGCAACGACATGATCCGCGTCAATGCGCCGGCAGGCATCGCTTCAGACGGCGGCAAGATCATCGTCCGCACGGCCACCGAGCAGGCGGAATCCCCGCAGCTGCTCTCGGTCGGCAAGACCCTCGTTTCCGGCTTCTCCAAGCAGGCCGGCGACGAGATCCAGGGCGGCGAGCAGATCACCATCTACGGTACGGACCTGGAGTTCATCAACGGTGTCGAGCTGCTCGATGCCGACGGCAATCCGGTCGTCCTTTCTGACGCAGCTTTCTACCGCAAGGGCACGAGCAGCGTCGTCATCACCATCCCGAAGAAAGTCTTCGAAGGCACCTTTACCGGCAAGTTGTTCACCTACGACGGCCAGGAGATCCTCCTGCCGGAGTTGAAATACAAGCCGGCCGCCGAGGGCGGTCACTGGGAGACCCAGCTGGTTCCTTTCTGGGAGAACGACGGTTCTCACGGGGCCGTGTCCTGGAGCGGCGACTACCGCTTCGCCTGCGAAGGTTTCTCCACCGGTGAGGAAATCACCATCCTCTCTGCAGACATCTGGAGCAGGCTCAAGAGTGAGACCTTCTACCTGAAGGTCCAGTCTGACAATCCGCAGATCCGCGTGACCACCGGCTGGTGGAGCACCACCTGGACCGGCAACGACTTCATGCCCGGCAGCGAAGGCCTCACCGACAACGGCGACGGCACCTTCACCCTGGAAATCAATCTTGCCGGCGACCCGATCCTCGATGTGATGGATGTCCAGCACCTCCTCTTCACCGGTGACCGCTTCACCCCGGTCGCCCTCCTCCTCCCCGAAGACGTCTGGGTCGAGGGCGGCGGTGGCCACATGGAGATCGTCAAGACCTCCATCTGGAAGAACGACGGCTCTCACGGTGCCGTGTCCTGGAGCGGCGACTACCGCTTCTCCAACGAGTCCAACAAGACCGGCGAGGAGATCTATGCCATCCCGGACGATGTCTGGGAGAAGATGAAGGGCGGCACGTTCTATGTCGATGTGCAGGGCGAGAACCCGCAGGTCCGCGTCACCACCGGCTGGTGGAGCACCACCTGGACCGGCAATGACTACATGCCGGGCAGCGAGGGCCTCACCGACAACGGCGACGGCACCTGGACGCTGGCGGTTACGCTCGGCGACGACCCGATCATGGAGGTCATCGACGTCCAGCACCTCCTCGTCACGGGCGACCGCTTCACCCCGCTCGAACTCTACTTCGCAGAAGAGATCTGGGTTGGCGACAGCGACGCCCCGCAGGAAGAACTGATCTGGGAGAACGACGGCTCTCACGGTGCCGTGTCCTGGAGCGGCGACTACCGCTTCGCGGCCGATGCCAACAAGACCGGCGAGGAGATCTATGCGATCCCTGACGATGTCTGGGCCCAGATGAAGGCCGGCACCTTCTATGTCGATGTCGAGGCTGAGAACCCGCAGATCCGCATCACCACGGGCTGGTGGAGCACGACCTGGACCGGCAATGACTACATGCCGGGCAGCGAGGGCCTCACCGACAACGGCGACGGCACCTGGACGCTGGCGGTCACGCTCGGCGACGATCCGATCATGGAGGTCATCGACGTGCAGCATCTCCTGATCACGGGTGACCGCTTCACCCCGAAGAAACTCTACTTCCTCAAGTAGACGGGGAGCTCACTCTTTCATTCCGGAGGGAGCTGACCCTCCCTCCGGGATCCATTTCAAAACCACGGACATGAAACTTCTCAGATACCTACCCCTCCTGCTGCTGGCCGCAGCCTGCCGGGGCGGCAAAGAGCCGCAGCCGGTGGAGTCTCCCGCCCCGGCGCTCGTCTCCACGACGCCGGCGGACAACACCGACGGAATCACGGACAGGACCCTGTCCGTCGTATTCACCTTCGACCAGAACATCCAGTGCTCCGCGCAGGCGCAGGCTGGGATCACCATCGACGGGGGCGCCTACATCGACGGCATCACCGCCTATGCGACACAGTTGACGGTGAACGTCGGCGGACTCGTCCGCAGCAAGATCTACACGATCACCCTGCCTGAAGGCACGGTCCAGGGCTTCCGGACCAACCAGAAGGGCTCCGCCGCCATCTATTACCATTTCGCGACCAAGGCGGCGCCCGCCCCTCCGGGACCGGACCCGGACCCGCAGGACTGGGAGAAGGCTTCCGCCGCCGTCGTCAACATGGGCGTGGGCTGGAACCTCGGCAACACCCTGGAGTCCAACAGCGGCGACGTGGACAACATGTGGATCGAGGCCTTCACTTCGCGGAAGACCTCCGACTACGAGACCGCCTGGGGACAGCCCGTCGCCACGCGCGAACTCATCCACATGTTCCGTGAGGAGGGCTTCGGCGCCATCCGCGTCCCCGTGACCTGGTATCCGCACATGGGCACGGTCAGCGTCACGGTGTCGGACAACAAGGGCCACTGGGACATGTCCACCTGGACGGGCTACACCGTCGATCCCGCCTGGATCGCCCGCGTGAAGGAAGTCGTCGGCTATGTCCTCGACGAGGGCATGTACTGCATCCTCAACGTCCACCACGACACGGGAGCGGCCTCCACCGGATGGCTCCGGGCAGACGAAGCGGCCTACGAAAAGTATCGTGGCCGGTTCATCGAGCTCTGGCGGCAGATCGCCACGGAATTCCAAGACTACGGGCAGCGGCTGGTCTTCGAATCCTTCAACGAGATGCTCGACGCCAAGAGCACCTGGAACGCCTCCACGGCCTCTGCACACGAGGTCATCAACAAGTACAACGCCGACTTCGTGGCCACGGTGCGCGATACGGGCGGCAAGAACACCTACCGCAACCTCATCCTCAACACCTACGCCGCCAGCACCCAGCCGGCGGTGCTCCAGGCTTTCCGTCTGCCGGAAGACACCGTCGAAGGCCATCTGATGGCCGAGGTACACAGCTACGCCCCCTACCACTTCGCCTTCGAAACCGATAACCCGAAGACCGTCTTCGACGACGCCTGCGAAGCTGAAGTCAAGGGCATCATCGAAGGCCTGAACACCTACCTGGTCAGCAAGGGCATCCCCTGTGTGCTGGGCGAATTCGGCGCCGACACGTCCAACCGCACGGAAACGGAACTCTGCAAGCAGGCGAGCTGCTACGTGTCCGCCGCGACGAAATACCACATCCCCTGCTTCTACTGGATGTCGCTCAGCAACGAAGGCGACCGCGCCGTCCCCAAGTGGACCAAGCCCAAGCTCAAGGACGCCATCCTGAAGGCATACGAAGACAGCAAGAAATAAGCAACATGATATTACTGAAACCTAGAACCACCCTGCTGGCCGCGACTTGCGCCTTCTTCATCATAGCGGCCTGCAGTCCCGGCCGGACGGCGGCGGGGCCCGCGCAGCGGCTTGCTGAAGCCGCTGCCGCAGGCACGCCGCTCTACGGCCATCAGGACGACCTCATGTACGGGCATACCTGGAACGCCAACCTCGGGGACAGCCCCGACCTGACCCGTTCCGACGTCAAGGAGGCGTGCGGCATGTACCCCGCCATCCTGGGCCTGGATATGGGCGGCATCGAGCTCGGAGAGGCGAAGAACCTCGACGGCAACGATTTCGCGCTGATGCGCAAGGCCGCGATCGCGCACCATGAGCGCGGCGGCATCGTCAGCCTGAGCTGGCACCTGCGCAACCCGCTCACGGGCGGGGACGCCTGGGACATTTCCTCGGACCAGGCGGTCGCCTCCGTCCTCCCTGGCGGAGAGAAGCACGAACTTTTCGCGCAATGGCTGGACCGCCTCGCCGAGTGGATCCTTTCGCTGAAAGCGGCGGACGGCACTCAGGTCCCCGTGCTGTTCCGCCCCTGGCACGAACACAGCGGCAGCTGGTTCTGGTGGGGACGCAACCTGTGCACGGACGAGCAGTACAACGCCCTGTGGCGTATGACCCACGACCACCTCGTGCGCGAATGCGGCATCGAGGGGATGGTCTGGGCCATCTCCCCCAACTATATGGACCGCAACTTCGAGCAATGGGAGACGCGCTACCCCGGCGACGCGTACGTCGATGTCGTCGGACTGGACTGCTACGCCTCCGCGGACCGCGAAGGCTATATCCGCCAGATGCACGAGGGCCTGGGCTCCCTGCAGCGTTTCTGCGAAGCGCACGGCAAGGTCCTCGCCGTGACGGAGACCGGCCTGGAGACCCTTCCGGATCCCCTCTGGTGGACCGGCACGCTGTCCGAAGCCATCGCCGGCTTCCCGGTCAGCTACGTCCTGACCTGGCGCAACGCCAGCGACAGTCCGACCCATTTCTATGCCCCTTTCGCCGGCCAGGACAGCGCCGAAGACTTCGCCGCCTGGATCCGGCAGGACCATATCCAAATGCTTAAGTAGACCCTGAGGATGAAAGATTTTGACGCGAGACTGAACGAGCTGCGCAGGCGGCAGGAAGAACTCCTGTCCCGGCCGAACCGGGCCATGGAAGGAAACGGTGTCTGCGAGCGCTATGAATTCCCGGTCCTTACCGCCGCCCACGCTCCCATCGAGTGGCGCTACGACCTTGACGAGAAGACCAATCCCTACCTGATGGAGCGCTTCGGCATCAACGCCGCGTTCAACAGCGGCGCCATCAAGTGGGGCGACAGATACGCGCTGGTGGCCCGCGTGGAAGCGGCCGACCGCAAGTCCTTCTTCGCCGTGGCGGAAAGCCCGAACGGCATCGACAACTTCCGCTTCCGGCCGCGGCCCGTCACCATGCCCGAATGGGGTGAGCCGGCCACCAACATCTATGACATGCGCCTGACGCGCCACGAGGACGGCTGGATCTACGGCCTGTTCTGCGTGGAGCGCAAGGACCCGGCCGCGGCGCCCGGCGACCTGTCGTCAGCCGTGGCCGCCTGCGGCATCGCCCGCACGCATGACCTCGTCGACTGGGAGCGCCTGCCCGACCTGAAATCCGCCTCGCAGCAGCGCAACGTCGTGCTGCATCCGGAGTTCGTGGACGGGAAATACGCCCTCTACACGCGCCCGCAGGACGGCTTCATCGACGCCGGCGGCGGGGGCGGCATCGGCTGGGCCCTCGTGGACGACATCACCCGCGCGGAGGTGAAGGAGGAAAAGATCATCAACGCCCGCCACTACCACACCATCACGGAGTGCAAGAACGGCGAAGGCCCCCACCCCATCAAGACCCCGCAGGGCTGGCTGCACCTCGCCCACGGCGTGCGCGGCTGCGCCAGCGGCCTGCGCTATGTCCTCTACCTCTACATGACGGCCCTGGACGACCCGCCCCGCGTGATCGCGGAGCCGGCCGGCTATTTCCTCGCCCCGCAGGGCGGAGAATACATTGGCGACGTAATGAACGTGCTGTTCACCAACGGCTGGATCGCCGACCCGGACGGCAAGGTGTTCATCTATTACGCCTCGTCCGACACCCGCATGCACGTGGCCACCAGCACGGTGGACCGCCTGGTGGACTATTGCCTGCACACCGCCCCGGACGGCTTCCGGACGGGCCTCACCGTCGAGACCCTCAACAGACTGATCGACAAGAACCTGCAAACGACCAAAACCCTGTAAGACATGGCCAAGCTTTCGGAGAAAATCGGATACGCCCTGGGTGACGCAGCCGCCGGCGGCATTACCTGGAAGGTGATGTCCATCGCATTCCCCCTGTTCTTTACCAACATCTTCGGCCTCACCGTGGCCGACACGGCGGCGCTGATGCTGGTGGCGCGCCTGTTCGACGTCATCACCGACCCGATGATGGGGGCGCTGGCCGACCGCACGCAGTCCTGCTGGGGCACCTACCGGCCCTGGCTCATCTTCGGCGCCATCCCGCTGGGCGTCGTCTTCGCGCTGCTGCTGTACACGCCCGACCTGGGCCCCGCCGGCAAGCGCATCTACGCCTACGGCCTGTACCTGCTGATGATGGCCATCTACACCGCCGTGAACGTGCCATACGGGTCGCTCCTGGGCGTGATGACCGACGACGACAACGAGAAGAACCAGTTCTCGTCCTACCGCATGGTGGGCGCCTACGCCATGGGCTTCGTCACCCTGCTCTCCTTCCCCTACCTGCAGAAGATGGTAGGCGGCACGGAGCAGCACCAGTACGCCGTCGTGGGCGTGATCCTGGGCGCCATCGCGGCCCTGGGCACGCTGGCCTGCGGACTGCTCACAAAAGAGCGGCTGAAGCCTGTCCGGGCCGAGAAGTTCTCCTTCAAGCCTTTCGGCGACCTGTTCCGCAACAAGCCGTGGATCTACCTGACGCTCATCGGCATCTGCACCAACTTCTTCAACGGCTTCCGCTATGCCGTGGCCGGCTACCTGCTGGAATACTGCCTGCACGGCGACGTGACCGTGTCCGGCCTCATCATCAACTATACGGTGTTCATGACCTTCGGCGAGGTCACCTGCATGATCTTCGGCGGCCTGTCGCCCAAGTTCACCCGGTGGGCGGGCTCCAAGAAGCGCGCATTCCGCCTGGCGGCCATCATCTGCGCCGTGACTTCCGTCGCTTTCTTCTTCATCCCGATGGATCCGAAGTACATCTGGCTGATGATCGCGGTCGTCATCCTCACCTCCGTCGGCATCGGCCTCTATTCGCCGCTGCTGTGGTCGATGTACGCCGATGTGGCAGACTATGCCACCGAGAAGAACGGGACCTCCTCCACGGGCCTCATCTTCTCCTCCGGCACGATGGCGCAGAAGTTCGGCTCCGCCATCTCCGGCGCCCTCGTGGCCATGCTGCTGGGCCTCGCCGGCTTCATCTCGGGGACCGATCCCGCCACGGGACAGACGGTGGTCACCATCACCAACGAGCCCGCGGTGTGCCGGATGATCTGGAGCCTGTTCTCCCTCTTCCCGGCCTTCATCGCCCTGCTCATCGTCTTCCTGCTGCATCTGTATCCCATCAAGAAATAAGGCCTGGAATGAACAACTTGAAAAAACTTTACGGACATTTCGACGATGCAGCCCGGGAATACGTCATAACGGATCCCGCCACTCCGTGGCCGTGGATCAACTACCTGGGTTGCGAAGACTTCTTCTCCCTGATATCCAACACCGCCGGAGGCTACTGCTTCTGCCGGGACGCGAAGTTCCGCAGGATCCTGCGCTACCGCTACAACGGCGTCCCGATGGACGACGGCGGACGCTATTTCTATATCCGCGAGGCGGACGGCTCGGTCTGGAATCCGGGCTGGAAGCCCTGCAAGACCCCGCTGGACGCTTATGAGTGCCGCCACGGCATGGGCTACACCCGCATCCGCGGGCAGAAGGCGGGCCTGAGCGCGGAAGTGCTCTTCTTCGTGCCGCCCGGCCGGCGCTGCGAGGTCCACAAGCTCACCCTGGCCAACCGGGGCGACGCACCGCGCGATTTCAAGCTCTTCTCCTTCGTGGAATGGTGCCTGTGGAACGCCGCCACCGACATGGAGAATTTCCAGCGCAACCTCTCCACCGGCGAGGTGGAGATCGAGGGAAGCACCCTCTACCACAAGACGGAATACCGCGAGCGGCGCAACCATTACGCCTTCTACGGCGTGAATGCGCCCATTGACGGGTTCGACACCGACCGCGAGACCTTCATCGGGATGTACAACGGCTTCGACGCACCGCAGAACGTGCTGGCCGGCCGGGCCGCAAATTCCGTCGCGCACGGCTGGAGCCCCATCGCCTCGCACTGCATCTCCATGCATCTGGAGCCCGGGCAAAGCCGCACGCTCGTGTTCGTGCTGGGCTACGTGGAGAATCCCCCGGAGCGCAAGTTCGCCCCCGACGGGAGCATCGACAAAGCCGCGGCGCACGAGCTGCTGGCCGCTTTTGACAGCGAGGAGAAGGTGGACGCCGCCTTCGCGGAACTGGGGCGCCGCTGGGACGACCTGCTGGGCCGTTTCCAGGTCCGGAGCGGCTGCCCCGAACTCGACCGCATGGTCGACATCTGGAACCAGTACCAGTGCATGGTCACCTTCAACATGTCGCGCAGCGCCAGCTTCTTCGAGAGCGGCATCGGCCGCGGCATGGGCTTCCGCGACTCCAACCAGGACCTGGTCGGCTTCGTCCACCAGATCCCGGAACGGGCCCGCCAGCGCATCCTGGACATCGCCGCCACGCAGTTCCCCGACGGCGGCTGCTACCACCAGTACCAGCCCCTCACCAAGCGGGGCAACAACGGCATCGGCGGCGGCTTCGGCGACGACCCCCTCTGGCTCATCTTCGGCACCGTCGCCTACCTCAAGGAGACGGGTGATTTCGGCATCCTGAACGAACCGGTGCCCTTCGACAACGTCCCCGGCAGCGAGGTGAGCCTGCTGGAGCACCTGCGCATCTCCTTCCGGCACGTGCAGGAGCTGCGCGGCCCGCACGGCCTGCCGCTGATCGGCCGCGCCGACTGGAACGACTGCCTCAACCTCAACTGCTTCTCCGACAACCCCGACGAGTCTTTCCAGACCACGGAAAACAAGACCGGCGGCTCGAAGGCCGAGTCGCTGATGATCGCCGGCCTGTTCGTCTACGTGGGCAAGGAATACGCCGCCCTGCTGGAGCGCATCGGACAGGACGCCGCGGCGGTGCGGCAGGCGGTCTCCGACATGGAGTGCGCCGTCCGCAGGCACGGCTGGGACGGGGAATGGTTCCTGCGCGCCTACGACTACTCCGGAGGCAAGATCGGCTCGCACGAGAACGCCGAGGGGCAGATCTTCATCGAGAGCCAGGGCTGGTGCACGATGGCGCGCATCGGCGCGGAAGAGGGGCTCTGCGACAAGGCCCTCGACAGCGCGAAGCGCCTGCTGGACAGCGAACACGGCCTCGTGCTCAACCAGCCGGCCTATTCCCGCTATTACATCGAATACGGCGAGATTTCCTCCTATCCCGAAGGGTACAAGGAGAACGCCGGCATCTTCTGCCACAACAATCCCTGGGTGATCATCGGAGAAGCCCTGGCGGGCCGCGCCGACGACGCCTGGGAGCATTATTGCAAGATCTCCCCCGCCTTCATCCGCGACCAGGAGCTCCATAAGGTCGAGCCTTATGTCTACTGCCAGATGGTGGCCGGCAAGGACGCCTTCCGTCCCGGCGAGGGCAAGAACAGCTGGCTCACCGGCACGGCGGCCTGGAACTGGCACACCGTGACGGAGTTCCTGCTGGGGATCCACCCGGAATACGACGGCCTGCGGATCGAACCCTGCCTGCCTGCGGACCGCTTCCCGGAGTACCGGGTCGTCCGCCGTTTCCGCGACGCGCTTTACGAACTGACCATCCGCAACAGCGGCCGCGGCGGCAGCCGCTTCATCCCCTACGCCCCCGGCAGGCACGTCCTGACGGTCGAGGTATAACCCCATCCATCCGCCGGGCACGGAGAAGGGCTCCAGCGTGCCCGAGAAGCGAAAAAAACAGTTGCCGGGCACGGAAACAGCCTCCTCCGTGCCCGGCTATTTCGCCTCTTTGCTGTTTTGTCACCCTCCACAAGTAAAAAGGATAGTCCCGGGAAACTATATACCTTGGAGATATTCTCTTAGTGACTACAAAGGGAATAAACGATATTTGTTTATATTTGTCAATAAAGTCAATGACGATATGAAAAAAGCAAAAACCTACACGATCATCGGCCTGTGCGCGGCCATATTCTTCATCTTTATCGCCAGCTGCACGAAGATGGTGGACAACTCCGAGATCGGCATCAAGTTCAAGAAGTTCTCGCTGACGGACCAGGGAGAGCTTGTGGCGACGCAGGTCTCCGGCCTCACGTTCTACAACCCGATCACCACGCGGGTCTTCACCTATCCCGTCTACATCCAGCGTGTCGACTACGATCCCTTCACGGTCACGACCAAGGACGCGGCCATCTTCACGATGGACCCGATGATGGCCTACCAGCTGGACCGGACCAAAGCTGCCTATGTGTTCAACAAATACCGCAAGTCCCTGCGGGAGATCGAGATGGGCTACATCCGGACCTGCATCTACGACGCCTACCGCATCTCGGCCAACAACTACACCTCGGATGAGCTGATGGCCAACCGCGCCAAGTTCGAGCAGGAAGTCCGCCAGATGCTGGAGCGTTCCCTCAACGACGAGGGCTTCAAGGTGCAGGAGTTCACCTCCCAGATCACCCCGCCGGAGTCCCTCAGCGCCGCCATCGAGGCGAAGAACCAGGCCATCCAGGAGGCCCTGAAGGCCGAGAACCTGGTCAAGCAGGCCGAGGCAAACGCCCAGATCGCCATCGCCAAGGCGAAGGGTGAAGCCGAGGCAACCCGTGTCAAGGCCGACGCCGAAGCCTACTACAACCGCACGATCTCCGCGTCCCTGAGCAACCTCATCATCCAGGAAGACTGGATCGAGAAGTGGAACGGCGAGCTCCCGACCGTCACCTCCGGCAACGGCGGGATGATGATCAACCTCCCGGCGCTGAGCAAATAACGCCCGGACATGCCTGCGCTGACCCGCCTCCTCCTTTCCGCGCTGCTTGCTGCGGCGCTGGCCTTCCCTGCGGCGCCGCTCCCGGCCGCGGATTTCCGGAGTTCCCTGGACGCCGGGTGGTCTTTCGCACTGGGCAATGCCGCCTCGATGGAGGCGGATTTCGCCCACGGGACGCAGTATTTCACCTACCTGACCAAGGTCCGCTCCAACGGGGACGACCATGGCCCGGCGGCTTTGGACTTCGTCGAGGACGGCGCCTGGCGGGCGGTCACGCTGCCCCACGACTGGGTGGTGGACCTGCCTTACGACGGCGCCGCCAGCCATTCGCACGGCTACAAATGCATCGGCTGGAAGTACCCGCAGCATTCCGTGGGCTGGTACCGCCGGCACCTGGAGATCCCGGCAGAAGACAGGGGGAAGCAGGTCTGGATTGAGTTCGAGGGCATTTTCCGTGACAGCGAGGTCTATTGCAACGGAGCCTACCTCGGCGGCGAGCGCAGCGGCTACGCCTCTCGCGTGTACGACCTCAGCCCTTATCTCAACTACGGCGGGGACAACGTCATCGCGGTGCGCTGCGACGCCTCCCTGGAGGAAGGCTGGTTCTACGAAGGGGCTGGCATCTACCGCCATGTCTGGCTGCACAAGGCCGGTCCCGTGGCGGCGGAACCATATTCCATCGTGGTGGATGCGGACGACATCCGTTTTGCGCCGGTGTATGCCGGTGCCTGGGTTGACCCGGCCCGCATGCGGGCGGTGAAGCATTTCTACGACGCCGAAGGCCGCGAGGTACCGCGGATGGAGCACCGCTGGAGCCTGGAGGACCCGTATCTGTACGGCTGGAAGCTGGAACTCTTCTACGACGGCGTCCTGTCGGCGCAATACAGCGGCCGCTGGGGCCTGCGCGATATCGCGTTCGATCCGCAGCGGGGCTTTCTGCTGAACGGCGAGCGGGTGCAGCTGCGCGGCTGCGACCTGCACCTGGACCACGCCGGCGTGGGCGTCGCCGTGCCGGACGCACTGTGGCGCTACCGGCTGGAGCAGCTGCGCAAATACGGCTTCAACGCCATCCGCTGCTCGCACAATCCCGCCACGCCCGCGATGCTGGACCTCTGCGACGAGCTGGGCTTCGCCGTCATCGACGAGCAGCGCCAGTTCGGCGTCAACGCCGCGCAGACGGAAGCCTTCGAAAACATGATCCGGCGCGACCGCAACCACCCGTCCGTCATCCTGTGGAGCGTCGGCAACGAGGAGTGGCAGGTCGAGTGGAACGAGACGGGCACCCGCATCGCGCAGCGCCTTAGCGACATCGCACATGCGCTGGATCCGACCCGCCCGACCACCTATGGCTCGAGCAGCGGGCCGCACCCCAACCGGGGTGTAGATGTGTTCGGATTCAACTATGTGGTGCAGAACGACATAGCAGGTCTTCTGCGGGAGTTCCCGGACCGCACCGGCGTGGGCACGGAAGAGACCACCGGCACCGGCACGCGCGGCAAGTACGCGACCGTCCCGGAGCGCGGCTGGATGCTGTCCCTCAACCGCAGCGGCGTCGAGAACCGCCCGATGGGCGGGGAAGCCGCCTGCACCCCGGACAGCCAGCCGATGAGCCCCGGCGGGCAGGTGCTCGAGGTGATCTCCCGCGGCTGGAAATACTACGCAGCGCACCCCGGGCTGGGCGGGCTGTTCTACTGGACCGGCTTCGACTACCGGGGCGAGCCGAACCCCATGGTATGGCCTGCCACGGGCTCACAGTTCGGGATCCTGGACTATTGCGGCTTCCCCAAGGACGAAGCCTTCTACCTGCAGTCCGTCTGGACGGAGGAGCCCATGCTGCATGTCAGCCCGCACTGGAACCATCCCGTGCCGGAAGGGACATCCGTCCCGGTCATCGTCTATACCAATTGCGACAAGGTGACCCTCAAGGTGAACGGCAAGAGCCTGGGCTCGAAGAAGGTCGCCCCGGATGAGAGCGCCCGCTGGGACGTGCCGTACAGGCCCGGCCGCGTCGAGGCCGTGGGCTACCGCGGCGGCCGGGTGGCCGTGCGTGCCGTCCTGGAGACGACCGGACCCGCCACGGACGTGCGCCTGAGCGCGTCGAAGACGACGCTGGAGCGCGACGGCGCGGACGTGGTGGTGGTCGATATCGAGGCGCTCGACGCGAAGGGCCGTCTCGTGCCCGACGCGGAGATGCCGCTGCACGTCAGCGTAGAGGGCGCCACCCTGCTGGGCTGGGGCAACGGCGACCCGGGCTTCAAGGCCGTGGAGCGGCCGCTTGACGGCAATTCGCTGGACATTGCGACCTTCAGCGGCTGCGCACAGGTGCTCGTCCGCTCGATAGCCGGGCAGTCCGGCCCCGTCACCGTGGCCGTCGGCCCCCGGACGCTCCAGCTGGACTAATATCCCGGGAAATTGCTATATTTGTAGTTTAGTAAAACTACAATCAGGCAATTCCCTATGTCAACCAAAGGCAAAATCATCTCCTGGCTGGTCGCCCTCCTGCTGGTGGGCGGCGCGGTGTTCGTGTACTTCAAATTCTACTTCGTCTTCGGCGAAGGCGTCAAGGCCGGCGAGCTGAACCAGATCGTCTACAAGGGCTGGGTCTGGAAGACCTACGAAGGCCGCCTCATCCAGACCGGCTTCAAGAGCAACCAGAAGGCCGGCGGGAGCCTCCAGTCCAACGAGTTCAACTTCTCCGTCGTGGACAAGGCCGTGGCCGACTCGCTGATGCTCTGCAGCGGCAAGAACGTCGAGCTCCACTACAAGGAATACAACGGCTGGCTCCCCTGGCGCGGCATGCAGCGCTACATCGTGGACCGCATCGTGTCCATCTCGCCCGGCGGCGTCAATTCCGAGATACCCATCTTCACCGGAGGAGAGTCGTTATGATCGCCAAGGCCCTGATCCTGCTCGTCGCCGGGGTCCTGGCGACGCATCCTGAAGGGAATCCGCAGGCGCGGCTGCTCACCGTGGCCGAGTCCGTCGGCCAGGGGCAGCGCTCCGTCTACCCCGAGTCCGTCGCCCTGTACTGGACGGAGGACAGCCAGCTGACCAAGGAGCGCCCCCGGCGCGAACGCCCGCAGTGGAAGCTCCCGCAGCCGGAAGGCCCCGGCATCGTGTACGGGCAGTCCGTCAGCCGCAACGAGTTCGGCATCAGCGGAGGCGTCTTCCCCGCCCCGGACGGCAGGCGCATCGCCGTGTACCGCAAGGACGAATCCGCCGTCACGCTCTACCCGCTCTACGACATCACCTCCCGCACGGGCGGCAGCAAGCTGATCCGCTACCCCATGGCCGGGATGGCCTCGGAGCACATCTCCCTGTGCGTCTGCGACCTCGAGGGCAACATCCTCTCCACCCTGCAGGTAAGCGACTTCGACGACGAGCGCTACCTCACCAACGTGACCTGGTCGCCCGAAGGGAAATACCTCTTCGTGCAGGTGGTGGACCGTCCCCAGCACGAGATGCACCTCAACATGTACCGCGCCGACGACGGCCGCTTCGTGCGGACCATCCTGACCGAGCACAACGACGCCTGGATCGAGCCGCTGGACCCGCTCTACTTCCTGAAGGGCAGCTACCAGTTCCTCTACCGCACCGACAACCGCGACGGCTACCGCAACCTCTACCTCTGCGACACGCTCAGCCACGTCACGCGCCTGACGGCCGTGGACGCCGACGTAGCCTATGTGGCCAACGACGGCAGATATGTCTATTACACCTCGGCGGAGGTCTCCCCCGTGGAGAACCACCTGTTCCGGGTGCAGGTCCGCAAGGGCAAGGTCAGCGGAAAGCCCCAGCGCCTCACTTCCGAGGAAGGCTGGCACCAGGTCAGCATGTCCCCGGACTGCAGCCAGTTCATCGACCGCTACTCATCCTTCAACGTCCCCGGCGTCACGCAGGTGCGCCGCGCCGACGGCAAGCTGGTCGAAAAGGTCCTCACCGCCCTCGACCCGCTGGACGAGTACGCCCAGTGCCGGGTCGAGCTGGGCACGACGCCCTCCGCGGACGGACGCTTCGACAACTACTACCGCCTGTTCTACCCCCGCGATTTCGATCCTTCCAGGAAATATCCCCTCATCGTCTATGTCTATGGCGGCCCCCATTCCCAGATGGTCAACGACAGCTGGCTGGGAGGCATCCGGATGTGGGAGATGCTGATGGCCCAGCGGGGCTACGTGGTCTACGTCCAGGACAACCGGGGCACGCAGAACCGCGGCGCCGCCTTCGAGAAGGCCATCAACCGCCACTGCGGCGACGCGGAGGTGGCCGACCAGATGGCCGGCATCCGCGCCCTGCTGGACCGCGCCCCCTGGATCGACCGCAGCCGCATCGGCGTGCACGGCTGGAGCTACGGCGGCTTCATGACCCTGTCGCTGACCACCCGCAACCCCGGCTTCTTCAAGGTGTCCGTGGCGGGCGGCCCCGTCATCGACTGGAAGTGGTACGAGGTCATGTACGGAGAGCGCTACATGGACAACCCCGACACCAATCCCGAGGGTTTCGAGGGCAGTTCCCTCATCCCCCGCGCCAAGGACCTGACCGGCCGCGTGCTGATCTGCCAGGGCGTGCTGGACGGGACCGTGGTCCCGCAGCATTCGCTCAGTTTCGTGCAGGCCTGCATCGAGGAGGGCGTCCCCGTGGACTGGTTCCCCTACCCGATGGACGAGCACAACATGGCCGGCAAGGCCCGCGTGCACCTCTATGAGAAGATCACCGATTATTTCGAGACATTCCTGTAATGAAAAGGATCCTCCTCGCCGCCCTGGTCCTCCTGCTCGCGGCAGCACCCCTTTCCGCCCAGAAGCGGGCGGAGACCAAGCTGTACAACAAGACCCTGGAGAAGCCGTCCGTGGCGGCCTTCGACAAGTTCCTCAAGAAATACCCTTCCTCCTTGTACGCGGAGGACATCCTGGCGCGCAAGGACACCCTGCTCAACATCTCGCCCTATGACCTGGCGCAGGCCCGCTCCATCGCCGCCGGGCTGCTGGACGGCCCCGGCGAATTCCTGGCCATCGCCGACCGGCGGGAGGCCGTGGACCGCATCTACGCGCTCTGCCTGGACGGCGACGGGCTCGGCCTGGACCAGGTGCGCATCGTCACCTTCGTCAAGAATGCCGGCGGCTGGGAGCGGGAAGGCGTCTATGACGCCCCCGCGGCAGACGCCGAAGGGATGGAGCGCCGCGAGTTCGTGGACGGGACGTCCACGGCCGACATCCGCGGGACGCGTTTCCTGTTCTTCAATTACCTGATGAGCAGCGGGGACGGCGCCCAGCAGAGCTACGTCGCCGCCGCCTATGCCCCGCAGACCGACGAATTCGGCTGCGTCTCCTTCCGCGGGAAGGACATCCGCGGGACGGGCCACGTGCCCCCGTACCACATCCTCGGCCGCTCGGACGAAGCGCTGCTGAGCGGCATGGACCGCCCCTGGATGCGCCTGCTGCTCAAAAATATCCAGGACAATGAGTGGCTGGAGTACATCCCGGAGAACTTCTACCTCACCGACGCCGCCGTCCAGTGGTGGCTGGAGCAGAACCCGGATGCCCTGACGACCGCCAAGAACCTCAAGTTCAACATCCTGCCGGAGAATTGCTCCCTGGTGGAGGAATACACCAAGGCCAGGGGGAAGAAGAATTCCTCGAAATACACCGCCGCGATGTTCGACCACCGCGAATACACCGTGATCGTCGTCTACCAGAAGGAAGACAAGAACTACGTCCTCGCCTGGGCCGAGCCCGAATGCAAGGACCACTACCGCGACCGCCTGCTGAACAGCATCTCCTTCGACGACGCCAACACCCTCTCGATGGACTACTACCACGGCAACCGCACGTTCAAATACCGCCTCAACCTCACCTCCAAGACCCTCCGCCGATAATGAAAGACTACATCGAACAGAACCGGGAGCGCTTCCTCGAGGAGCTTTTCACGCTCCTGCGCATCCCCTCCGTCAGCGCCAGGCCCGAACACAAGGCCGACATGTATTTCTGCGCCGAGACCCTCGCCGACCTGCTGCTCGAGGCGGGCGCCGACGAAGCCGGCGTCTGCGAGACCGCCGGCCACCCGGTCGTCTTCGGCCAGAAGATCATCGACCCGAAAGCCCGCACCGTGCTCGTCTACGGCCACTACGACGTCCAGCCCGTGGAGCCGCTGGACAAGTGGCACCACGACCCCTTCGATCCGCAGGTGCACGACGGCGCCATCTGGGGCCGCGGCGCCAACGACGACAAGGGCCAGCTGTTCATGCACGTCAAGGCGTTCGAATACCTCGTGCGCAGCGGCAGACTGCAGCACAACGTGAAGTTCCTTTTCGAGGGCGAGGAGGAGATCAGCAGCCCCTCGCTGCCCGCCTGGATCAAGGCGCACAGGAAGCTTCTGAAAGCGGACATCTGCCTGGTCAGCGACACCACGATGATCAGCGACAAGGTCCCTTCGATCAACTGCGGCATGCGCGGTCTGAGCTATCTCGAGGTCAAGGTGGTCGGGCCCAACAAGGACCTGCACTCCGGCCATTTCGGCGGCGCCGTCGCGAACCCCATCCAGGTGCTCTGCGAGATGATCGCCACCCTGATCGACGCGGACGGGCGCGTCACCGTGCCGGGCTTCTACGACAAGGTCGCGGAGCTGTCCCGCGCCGACCGGAAGATGCTCGCCCGGGCACCCTTCGACATGAAGGAATACAAGGAGTTCCTCGGCATCCGCGAGGTGCGCGGGGAGAAGGGCTACACCACCCTCGAGCGCACCGCCATCCGCCCCTGCCTGGACGTCTGCGGCATCTGGGGCGGCTACACCGGCCCCGGCGCCAAGACGGTGCTCCCCTCCGAGGCGCACGCCAAGATCTCGATGCGCCTGGTGCCCGACCAGCGCAGCGCCGAGATCACGAAGCTCTTCGAGCGGCATTTCAAGCGGATCGCCCCGAAATATGTCAAGGTGGAAGTGACGCCCTGCGAGGGCTGTGACGGATTCACGATCCCGATCGGCTCGGACGCCTACCGGGCGGCCTCCCGCGCCATCTGCGAAGTCTACGGGACGGAGCCCGTCCCCGCCCGGGGCGGCGGCTCCATCGGCATCCTGGGCGAGATGCAGAAGATCCTGCACATCGACCCGCTCCTGATGGGCTTCGGCCTGGAGCGCGACACCATCCACTCCCCCAACGAGAGCTACCTCCTCAGGCAGTTCTTCGCCGGGATGGAATCCATCGCCAGGTTCTACGAGTACTGGGGCTAGACCTCTGCAGGCCCTCGCCAAAGCGGAGAATCTATTGCTTCACAAACTCAACCCGGCGGTTCTTGGCACGGCCCTCGTCGGTGCCGTTGTCGGCAATCGGTTCGTGGGAGCCTTTGCCCACGGCGGTAAGGCGGTCTTTGGCAATGCCCAGCTCCACGAGGCGGGCGACGATGGCCTCGGCGCGTTTCTGGCTCAGCGGATCATTCACGGCATCGGAGCCGGTATTGTCGCAGTGGCCCTGGACTTCGAATTTCAATGAAGTGTCCTGGTCCATGATGCCCTTGATGCGATTGATTTCCACATCGGCCTCCGGCTTAAGGGTGGCCTTGCCGGTGTCAAAAGTAATGGCATAGGTGACAATCTTTCCGTCGCTGGCGAGGCGGTCATAGAGCGGCACGGCACCCTGGGCCATTCTGGCACCGGTAATCGCAGGTTCCTGGGCCGGGGCGAAGTTCGTTCCTGCATAAACCAGGAAGCGGCCGTCATGTTTACAATTGGCCACGTTGGCCACACGTTCACCATTGACATAGATCTTGAGCGCCCGTTTGTTGAACGAGAGGGCGAGATGGTTCCACTGGCCAGGCACAAAATGGTTGATGTCATCATAGAAGTCTTGTATGGAGAGTTCCCGTTTGTCATTGGAAGGAGTACGATAGGTCAGCCTCATAACGGACTTGGCATCTTCTCTTTGCTCCACATAAAGAGTATATCCATCCGTATAGATATTACGCTTCCCGCTGGCGCTGGACATAAACTCATACACGGCGCCTTTTCCCTGCAGGGGCATCCAAAAATCCAGCTCAATCGTATGCTGTTCAGGCAGATAAGACACTTGTTCTTTCATCAACGGTTCCAGCGTGGTCTCTTTTTCAAGCAAAATGCAAGGGACGTCCTCGATGCGGGCCACCTCACAGGTCCCCGTCACGGCATCCCAGCGGGAGGGAAACTCTCCCATCTGCTCATTCTCCAGGTCATCGGCAAAGAAAACTTCGTCGCCGGGGACAAAGTCGGTTCTGGCGTATGCGGTCTGGACTTGCTGAGATGCCCGGTCGGCGCCGGGCATGACGGAAGGGTCGGTGTCGGACATGACGGCGCCGCTGTCCTGGCCGGTCTGACCGGCCGTCTCCGAACCGGACTGCTGCTGGCTCTGTTGCCGTTTTCCTTTGCCGATGTTGCCGTTCAGGATGTCGTTGACCCCTTTCTCCACCTTGTTGCCGATGTTCTGCTCAGCGGCGTTCCTGGCCCGCTGGCCAAGGCGCTCCAGGAGGCTCTGCGCGTCTGCGCTCGTGCATGCGAGTGCGATACAAGTAATGAACAATGCGATTTTTTTCATATCCTTTGTAATTTGTGTTAAGTCTCTATAACATCTTTTTCTCGATAGCCTTCATGATAAGCTCGCTTGAGGTCGCAGCATTGAACTTTTCCTTGAGCCGCTGGCGGTACCACTTGATGGCCGGGAGACTAAGATTCACCTCACCGGCAATCTCCGTGCTCTTTTTGCCTTCAGCCAACAACTTCAGGATCTTCTCTTCCTTGGCTGACAGGATAATTTCGTTGTTTACTGAATCTTCCATTCGCTTGGGATGCATTAACGGATACGAAAGTCGGCAAATCGTTTTGAATCAGACTTATACAAAAGTATAAAAATGCATTGGGCGGGTCGGGAAGATGTCGTTTATTTAAGGTAAACGCCCCCATTTTGCTATATTTGCATTATGAGACATGCCATCTTGACGACCATCATTTTTTGCCTTGCCTGCCTTCAGTCCAAGGCCGATTATACCTATACCGACCACCGCAGTCACAAACTCGATTCTCTCGAAAACATTGTCGCGGGATGGACTCCGGAGCGGCTCGTCGGAGCCCCCGACTCTGTCCTTTCAGCAGTCGGTCTTGCCTACAGCAATCTGGCGACCGGCTATAAGAAAATCAATCCCGAACGCAGTCTCTATTGTGCACGGCGTGCATTGCAAATCTGCGATGCCCTTGACGGACTCTACAGCAGCCACGATGCCGCCAAGGAGATAGGAGATTATTTCCGGAACCGGGAACAATACGACAGTGCCCTGGTCTATTATCGTCTGTCCCTGAGTTATGCAGAGCGGATGCGTTCCGGAGAAACCTCCTCACACCATCCTGAGGGGTATTCTGCCAACACCATAGATGACGCGCTCTCCACCATCTACGGGTCAATCGGCACCGTGTATTTCCTCGTCGATTCCATCCCGCAGGGAATGGACTGGTACAAGAAAGCCGGAGCCATCTTCGAGCGGAACGGATGGAACGAGAATTCCGCCGTCCTATGGTACAACATGGGCGAAGTCTGGCTGGATGAAGAGGATTTCGCGCAAGCCATCGACTGTTACAACAAATCCCTGAACTACGGCATGGCTGCCGGCGACTCCCTTTGGATTGCCACCCCGAAATTGGGTCTCGGCACCGTTTATATGAAACAAGGCAAGGTCACCCGGGCCCTTGAGTACCTGCAGCAGGCCGATGAATACTATTCCAAGCATCAGGACCAGGAATACACAGACCGTATCCTCACCCTGGACGTGATGGGCCAGGCTCTCCGGGCACAAAAGCGCCAGCGTACCCTGGTTGCTGTCATCACATCCGTCCTGGCGCTGCTCCTGCTCGGCCTGCTCATCCTTTCCCGCCGGACTCGCCGCCTCAGGAAAGAGAATGTCGCAGCCGATGAAGCAATCCAGGAGGCCCTTTCGATACATGAAGAGACTCCCGTAGGGACCCGGCCATCCCTCACCGAACGGGAACTGGAGATTCTCCCGATGATCGCCGCCGGCATGACCAGCAAAGAAATCGCCGCCCGTCTCTTCCTGACCCAGCAGACCATCAAATGGCGCCGCCAGCGCCTCCTCGAGAAGTTCGACGCCCGCAACACCGCCGAAATGCTCTCCAAGGCCCGCGAAGCCGGGATGCTGTAGCCCAATCTTAAAGGTGTTGGCTATTTGAGCAGTTTGAGCAGTTCTTCGAGGGATTTGTTGCCGAGGTCCATTTCCTTGACCGTCTGCTCGAAGTTCTCGACTCGTTTCTCAAAATCTTCCATCTTCTGCATGCCCCCGGCTATGTCCATGACCTGGAACGTGTAGCCCTTCGGGAGTTCATAGACCTCCGGGTGGAAGAGGCCGATGTGGATGTTGCGGGTGCGGGTCCTGGGGGCATCTTCCATGAGCACGATGCCGGTCTCCAGGTCCGTCCAGGTAGTGTGGCTGATGACCTCTTCGCTCTCGTGCCCGGCGAATTCGGAGACGGTCTTCGTGGCCACGTAATGCTCATAGCACCAGCGGTCCTGCGCGGAGGAAATGTCCTTCTCGTCCTTGATGACGGTACGCGACTTGTCGAACTGGGTGACGGCCTCCTGGGTCTCGGTCATCGGCATCTTGGTGATGGTCTTCGCCGTCTCGTCGATCATGTAGATCGCAAGGCTGTCGGCGATGGCCAGGCTGCGGGACACGTGGCGGGAGCCGTCCCCCATCGTGCTGAAGGTGACGGAATAGATCCGGCCGGCCCCATTGTGGAAGACTTTGCTCCGGCCCAGTTCGTCATAGACATAGGCGCAGTAGGCCGGTTCCTTGGGCGGGAGCCGGAAGCCGGGCCTGTCGCCCGTGTCATTCCGGGGCAGGCCGAGCGGGCACTCGTACCAGTGCTCCGGGATGTCGAAAACCGTCTTGGGATCGGGAATGCCGCTGGGGCCCTGCGCCAGGGCGCTGACGCCCGTCAGCAGGGCGACGGCGACGGTCAGCAAGATGGATCGTTTGTTCATTTCTGTATGTTTTTGATTTGCAGATGGATGTCTTTCTTCGAAGGCTTCTTCTTCATTCTGTCCCAAAGGTCTGAAAAAAGAACGAAAATAAAACCCCATAAACAGGGGGGGAATTTCCGATTCGTTCCGTGTACCGGGACAAAAATCGGAAATCCTGTGCTAAAAAGCACTATACAAAAGTATAGACTTGTTACTTCTTGATGAATTCAACCCTGCGGTTCTTGGCGCGGCCTTCGTCTGTACTGTTGTCTGCAATGGGTTCGTGGGAGCCTTTGCCGACGGCCGTGAGGCGGTCGGCCGATATACCCAGCTCCACCAGGCGGGCGACGATGGCCTCGGCGCGTTTCTGGCTCAGCGGGTCGTTGACGGCATCGGAGCCCGTGTTGTCGCAGTGGCCCTGGACTTCGAACTTCAATGAGGCATCCTGGTCCATGATGCCTTTGATACGGTTGATCTCCACGTCGGCTTCAGGCTTGAGCGTAGCCTTGCCGGTGTCGAAAGTGATGGCGTAGGTCACAATCTTGCCGTCGCTGGCGAGGCGGTCATAGAGCGGCACGGCACCCTGGGCCATGCGGAAACCCGACATGGCATACAGGCCGGAACCATATTCGTGCAGGCCGGCTACCGTAAGCCGTGCTTTGGTCTGGCCGTTGGCGATGTTGGCCAGGCGGGTTCCGTTCGCATACACTTTCAGGGCCCGCTTGTTGAAGGAGATAGCGATATGGTTCCATGCGCCGGGCTGGAAAGGGGTGCCTTCGGCTTCTGTCTGCATGTACACCTCCGTACTCCTGCTTTCTCCGGAAGGGGTCAGATACGCGACAGTGCAGTCAAAGCGGTTTCGGCTGTCATTATCCTTGGCAATGAGGATACTATATCCGGGCTTGTCAAAACGGACTCCCGATATGGTCTGGATGTTGTAGCGCACGCCTTTCCCGGTTTCGGGAATCCACAGGTCCATCTCTACGGTATAGACATCCGGCAGGTAGGCATCCTGCTTTTCCATCAGCGGCTCCAGTTCCGTCCTGTCACTCAGGAGAATGCAGGCCACGTGCTCGATTTCGGCTACTTCGGCGTTGCCTTCCCGCGCGTCCCAGCGGGAGGGAAACTCTCCCATCTGCTCGTTTTCCAGGTCATCGGCGAAAAAGACCTCGTCACCGGGGACGAAGTCGGTCTTGGCGTAAGCCGTCTGGACTTGCTGAGATGCCCGGTCAGCGCCGGGCATGACGGAAGGGTCGGTGCCGGGCAAGACGATGTCGCTGTCCCGGCCGGCCTGACCGGCCGTCTCCGAGCCGGACTGCTGCTGGCTCTGTTGCTGTTTTCCTTTGCCTATATTGCCGTTCAAGATGTCGTTGACCCCTTTCTCTACCTTGTTGCCGAGGTTCTGTTCGGCGGCATTCTTGGCTCTTTGGCCAAGTCTCTTCAAGAGATTCTGCCCGTTTGCAGGTGCGCACGCAAGTGCGATGGCGGTAATCAGGAGGATGGTCTTTTTCATTTTCTTATGCGTTTGATAAGGTTAAATCAACTGCAGGTCGATGGCCTGGCGGACCATCTGGATGGTGGATGTCACGTCGAATTTCGCCCGCAGGCGCTTGCGGTACCATTTGATGGTGGGAAGGGACAGACAGAGTTCCTCCGCGATCTGCGGACTGGTCCGGCCTTCCGCAACCAGCTGCAGGATCCTCCGCTCTTTGGCGGTCAGGCGAATCTTGTTTTGCATTTCTGCCATTGCATGTCGTTTTATCCGTAGCAAAGTTCGGGAATCCGCCCGCCAAAAACACCATTCCAAAGGATAGAATAGACTATCCCGAGGGATAGATTTTAGACCCGTCCGGGGTTTTCCGGCAGGTTTTTGCTATCTTGTGGCATGAAACGCATCGTCTGCATAATCATCCTGTTAGTCACTGCGTCGACAGCGCAGGCACAATACTCCGACCACCGCGACTGGAACATCGACTCGCTGGAAAACATCGTCCTCACCTGGACACCGGAGCGGCTGGCATCGGCCCCCTTCGAGACCAAGTCCGCTGTGGGAGTAGCTTTTTCCCACCTGATGTTTGCCTACGAACACATCAACCCGGAGCGCTCCATGTACTGTGCCCGACGCTCATTCGCCATCACCGATGGGCTGGGCTCCCTGTACCGGCCTTATCTCGCGGCAAAGTTCATGGGCATGACCCATTACCAGAAGGAGCAGTACGACAGCACCCTCTTCTACTACAAGATCGCCCTTTCCTACCTGGACCGGATGGCTGCGGGAGAAGCGGGGCCGGACAAACCGGAAGGCTATCCGCAGGAGACCATCGACGATGCCCGCTCCAGTCTGTACGGCAACATGGGAAACCTTTATTATTCCCTCGACTCCCTGAACCTGGCACTGGACTACTTCGCCAAGGCCGGAGAAATTTTCGAGCAGCACGACTGGAAATCAAGCAGCGCCGTCCTATGGTACAATATGGGTGAGATTTCCCTGGAAACGGAAGATTACGGGAAGGCTCGCCACTACTATGAGAAATCCCTGAATTACGGCATGGCTGCCGGCGACTCCCTTTGGATTGCCACACCGAAACTTGGACTGGGTACGGTGTATATGAAGCAGGGAAAGACCACGATGGCGCTGCAATACCTGCAACAGGCCGACGAATACTTCTCCAAGCACGAAGACCAGGAATTCACCGACCGCATCCTCACCCTGGATGTGATGGGGCAGGCACTGAAAGCCCAGAAACGCCAGCTGAAAAGCATTATCGCCGCCGGCATCCTGATTATCCTTCTCCTTGCCGCCATCGTGGCCATCCTGCTCCGGGAACGGCGCCTGCGCCGGGAGAAAGAAGGGGCTGATGCCGTCATCAACGAAGCCATCGGCAAACTGGTCCCCGAGCATATCGAAGCCACCCTTTCCCAGGAAGAGGAAGCAGAAAGGCTTCCTGCCGGAAAGACACAGATTGTCATCGCAGAAGACGAGAAATCCATCCTCAGCGAGCGCGAAAGCGACATCCTACCGCTCATCGCACAGGGCCTCACCAGCCAGCAGATTGCCGACAAGCTCTACCTTTCCCTTCCCACCATCAAGTGGTACCGCAGGCGCATGCTGATGAAGTTCGACGCCCGCAACACCGCCGAAATGCTCTCCAAGGCCCGCGAAGCCGGGAAGCTATAGGCGCCCGATCCGGTTTGCAAGCAAGCGGGTATCGTCTGCCTTCATCTTCTCCGGCAGGCAAGGATGTTTCCCACTTTGGGGCTTGAAAATATACTTGCCCCAAAGTCCCACGATGGTGAATTATGCCGGCTCGTTCTTTTTCCCACGGTCCACACCCAGCGACATTTTTGCCTGAACGCCCGTGACGGACGTACTGGTACGAATCTTCCGGGCCAGTTCGGGGATAAAATACCGTTTAATTCATGTTCCTATACCCGATATGGTATAGATTATTGATTAGATTCACGACACGCCGGGCAAGCGCAGCCCCGACGTCGGCGCCTCCCTCCTCTGCCCCAAAGGCCAGCAGGCCATCGTCAATCTCCCATTGACGAAACCTGCACCGACCTCTCCGGATTATCATCCGATTCCCCTGTCATTCTGTGGAGTGAAGCGATGAAGAATCTATTTCTTTACAAACTCAACTCTGAACAGGCAGAGCCGTGTTACAAGAAAGCCCTCTTATACGGAGAAAAGGCCGATGATCCGCTCCTGATTGCAGAAGCCAAATCCGGACTGGGCGCCCTGTATCTGGAAAAAGGGAATACCACCAGGGCCCTCCAGTACCTGAAAGAGGCCGACGAATACTTTTCGGCCAATGAAGACCAGGAATACCGCAGCCGCATCTACACGCTGGACCTCACCGGCAAAGTGCTAGAGGCCCAGAAGCACCAGCGCACCCTGATTGCCGCCATAGCCATCTTCGCCGCCTTCCTGCTGCTTGCCATCGTATTCATCCTCCTCAAGATGCTCCGCACCCGCAGGGAATTGAAGGAGGCCGATGTGGTCATCGGAGAAGTCCTGGCTGAGCATGGAGAGATTCCCGATCAAGCCGGGAATGACGGAACCCTTCATGGCCGGCCTGACCGGCCATCCCTCACCGACCGCGAGGCTTCCATCCTCCCGCTCCTGGCCCAGGGCCTCACCAGCAAGGAAATCGCCGCCAAACTCTTCCTTACCGAGCAGACCATCAAGTGGTACCGCATGCGCCTGCTAGACAAGTTCAAGGCCAAAAACACCGCCGACCTCCTCACCAAGGGCAAAGAAGCCGGCATGCTGTAGAAGGCCGCAGGTCGCGGTCTGCAGGATCAGTTCTCCAACCGTCGGTATGGTGCTACTCCTTAATGGTCGTGGTATGGCTCACGGGCATGGAGAATGCGATGCCCTGGGCCTCCGCCGCCAGGCCCGCTTCCTTGTACACGGTGCGGATCACCTCGTCCTTGATGGCCTTGGGCACGAGCATCATCACCATCTCCTTCTCCGGCTGGATGTGGATGTTGAAGAACTCCTCGGCCTCGGGGTTGGCGGTGCCGCGGGCACGGAGGACGGTGCCGCCCCGGGCGCCGGCGGCGCGGGCCGCCTCCATCACATTCTGCGAATAACCCGCATTCACGATGCAGATCACCAGTTCGTATTTCGTATCCATATTACTCGTTCTCCTTGACGGTTCGCTTGTCATTGCTCAAAAAACCATATACCAGCGTGCCGACCACGCTGGTCATCGGGACGGTGAAGGCCACCCCCTTGTAATCCTTGCCCTTGCTGAACAATTCACCGAGATCCTGGATCAAACCATCCGCCTCATCCTCTCGCACAATGCTGAAAATCATCGATTTCGGGCGATCTGTAAGCCCCAGGTAATTCAGGATCAGGTGCGTCGTCCCCTTGGCCGGGGTCACCAGCTGGAGGTTGGCCTGATGGGATTGGATGACGCTGGAATAATAGGCCGCCTTGCCATCGTGGACGATGGCGACCAGCACTTCCAGCTTCATCGGCGCAAAATTTCTCACACGACTCTCCATATTATTCGAAATAGATGATCTGGTCGTCGGCAGCAGCCAGGATGCGGCGCATCGCCACCTGATCGCGATGGCGCACGGCCATGACGGACTTGAAGCCCAGGGCCTGGATGGTGATCAGCGGCGTCATCGCCACCATCGCCACCACGCCGAAAGCGTAATCCATCACCCCTTCCACCCCGCGGAGCGTGGCGCAGGCGCCGATGACCATCGGCAGGATGAAACTGGAAGTCAACGGGCCGCTGGCCACGCCGCCGGAATCGAAGGCGATGGCCGTGTAGAGCCGGGGCACCACGAAGGACAGCCCCAGCGAGATCAGGTAACCCGGTATCAGATAGTACAGCAGCGAAAAGCCGAAATAAGTCCGCAGGACCGAGAGGCCGATGGATACGCCCACGCCGATGGACAGGGCCATCATCATCTGCCGCTTGGAAACCTCTCCCCCCGTTATATCCGCCACCTGCGCATTGAGCACGTGTACGGCCGGCTCGGCCAGCACCACCACGTTGCCGATGATGAACGACAGGCCGACCAGCAGGGCAGGATGGAAACGGGACAACTGGTTGCCGATCTTGAAGCCGATGGGCATGAAAGCCATGGCGACCGCCGTCAGGAAGAGGACCAGCCCGATGAAGGTGTACAGGATGCCGAAACAGATCTGGATGATCTTCGTCCGCGGCAGCTTCAGCACGGTCACCTGCAGGACGAAGAAGAAAGCCACCACGAGCACCAGCGACTTGCCTACCTCGAACATGTATTCGAGGAAGAGCGGTCCGGGACCCTCGGCCAGGATGCCCGATATGGAATAATCCGGGATGGCGTAGCTCAGGTCGCCACGGGCCGTCAGGGAGAGCAGGAGCACCGCGAGCACGGGGCCTACGGAGCAGAGGGCGATGAGTCCGAAGCTGTTTTCGCTGGCGCCCCGTCCGCCCACGGTCAGGGCGATGCCCACGCCCAGCGCCATGATGAACGGCACCGTGATCGGCCCCGTCGTCACACCGCCGGAATCGAAGGAAAGCGGCAGGAAAGACCCTTTCCCGCTGTCGATCAGCAAGGCCAGCACACAGAACAGCATCATGTAGGAGAACAGCAGGATGCCCGTCAGGTCGGTATGGAAAATGATCTTTGTCACCCCGATCAGCAGGAACAGGCCAACCCCCACACCGACGATCCAGATCAGCAGATTGCCGTTCATCACGGCACTGACCTGGCCGGCAAGCACGGAAAGGTCCGGCTCGGCGATGGTGATGAGCAGGCCCATCGCAAAACTCACGGGCAGCAGGATGCGGAGCTTGCGGGACTTCGTCAGGCCCTCGCCGATGTACTGTCCCATCGGTGTCATGGCCATGTCCGCCCCCACGTTGAACAGGCCGATCCCGATGATCAGCAGGATGGTGGCACCGGCAAAGACAGCCAGCTCCATCCGGGTCAGGTCCACCCACGGAGAGAGCGACAGCAGAAACACGATCGCGCACACGGGGAGGACGGAAACGAGGGCTTCCCTGAGTTTCTCACGCAGGGATTTCCACAAGTCCTTCAGAATCGGACTGACCATCGGCTGGAAAGGATGCTACAGTTCGCGGAACTTCGCCGCGCTGATCTTGGTCGGCTTGAGCGTAATGGTCTCCCGGATCCTGTCAAGCACCATGCGGTCCTCGACCTGCTCGAAGAGGCGGTCCACCTGCTTCTGGTCATGGAGCATGTTGACGGCCATATCCTTCACCATCTCGTCGGGGACGTTGCCGATGCCGTACATGGCATACTGGTAGCGGGCGAAAGCCTCGGCCTGCTCGCGCAGGTCCTTCTCCTCCACCTTGAAACCCCATTTCTCCATCAGGTGGCCGCGCACCAGCTGCCACTTGAAGTCCTCGGCGAAGCCGGGGAAATCCTTCTCCACGTCCTCGGCCGTGACCTTGCCGTCGTTGGCCTCGAGCAGCCAGCGCTTCAGGAAAGCTTCCGGAAGCTGGATGCCCGCCTTGTTGATATAGAAATCGCGGATATCCTTGGTCAGGCGCCAGTCGGCCTCGCTCTTGTACTGCCCTTTCAGGCGCTCGGAGACTTCCTTGTCGATGTCCTCGTCGGTCTTGGGCTCCTGGCCCTCCTCCTTGTGCTCCTCATAGTATTTCTTGAGGTTCTCGATCATCGGGGCCTTGTCCTTGGCCGTCACGGTGACGCTGTAGGTCGGGACGGTGTCGCCCTTCTCCACCTCCACGGCCACCTCGGGGCTGAGGCCCAGGTCGAACACGAAGGTGAAATCGCCTCCGTCCACCCACTCGATCTGCGGCTGCTTCTCCGATGCGAGGGGCTCGCCCAGGATGCGGAGTTTCTTGTCGCGGACGTGCTTGTCCAGGGCCTCGCCGACCACCTGGTTCACGGACTCGACCAGCGCCTGGTCGCCGTAGAAGCGCTTGATCAGCGATGCGGGCACCATGCCCTTGCGGAAGCCCTTGAAATCGGCCGTGCGGCGGCGGTCCGCCAGTTTCTTCTTCTCAATCTCCTCGTAGTCGGCCGCGGCCACCTCGATGGTCAGCTCGCGGTTGAGGTCGTCAATTTTCTTCTCTTTTACTTTCATCTCGTTTTATGGTTTTCTTTGTTTGTGCTGGGGATAGATGACGCGCTCGTGGTGGATCTGCGCGAGGTACTGCTTGAGCGTCTCCTTGACCGTCCCGAGCTCGCTGATGGAGATGTCGGCGCGGTCGAACTGCCCCTCCTCCATCTTGCCGGCCACGATGCGCTCCACGAAGGCGGAATACGCCTCCGGCGTGAACGCGGTCAGGGTCCGGGACGCCGCCTCGACGCTGTCGCAGAGCATCAGGATGATCTGCTCCTTGGTCAGGGGCTTGATGCCGGGATAACGGAAATCGCCGGCCATGGCCGGGTCGCCGCCGGCCTGCAGGTAGCGGTTGTAGAAGAAGCCCGTGGTCGTGGTGCCGTGATGGCTCCGGATGAAGTCGATGATGACTTCGGGCAGGCGGGCCTTCTGCGCGATTTCCACACCGTCCGCGACGTGGCGGATGATGTCGTGGGCGCTCTGCTCGGGGGTCAGGCCGCTGTGGTAGGTCGGCGCGCCGTCCCGCACCATCAGGGATTCGTTCTCGATGAAGCAGAGCGGGTTGTTCATCTTGCCGAGGTCGTGGTAGAGCGCGCCTGCGCGCACCAGGTCGGCGTTGGCGTCCACCGCCCGCGCCACGGTGTCGGCCATGTTCATCACCTGCAGCGAATGCTGGAAGGTCCCGGGGGCCTTCTGCTCCAGCTCCCGGATCAGGGGGTTGGACACGTCGCACAGCTCGATCAGGCGGGAATTGGACACCAGGTTGAAGATGCGCTCGAAGAGGTAGATGAGCGGATAGCCCGCCACCGTCAGCATGGAGCCGACGAACAGGCTCAGCAGGGCCCGCCACACGTTGCCGGCCACCAGGTCCGCCGCCCGGAAGCCCAGGTACACCAGCGCCAGCACGGCGAAGGTGATCAGGGCCGTCACGAACTGACGCCAGCCCCGGTTGAAATAGCGGAACGCGAGGACCGCCACCATGCCCGCCACGAAGAACATCACGAACAGGACGACCCCGTCGTGCGTGAAGATCAGCAGCGGCAGCAGGGACACGACGTAGACGGGCACCACGACCCGGTTCTTCATGAAGGCCTGCAGCAGCAGCGCCGCCAGGGTGAAGGGCACGAGCGTCAGGAACTTCTCGTCCACGCGCACCAGCATCAGCGGGATGGCCGCGAACAGCATGAACACGACCACCAGGTACGGGAAACGGGTATCGGCAAAAAGCTTCGGATTGTTGAAATAGATCGACAGGAAGAGCAGGGTCACGATCGCCAGCGCGATCAGGACGTTGCCGAGCAGCATCAGCGCCGGCATCCCCTCATAGCCCATGTTGGCCTCGAACTCGCGCTTGTAGGAGTCGAGCATCTGCGCGATCTCCGCCGTCACGATCTCCCCTTCGCTGACGATCAGCTGTCCGGACGTGACATAGCCCGAGGTCGGCGACACGCTGGTCGCGGACTCGGCGTGGACCAGGGCGGTGGTCTGCTCGTCGTAGATCAGGTTCGGCACCAGCAGGTCGTAGGCGCCCGTAGCGCGCAGGATCGAGTCCACGTTGGCGTCGGAGACGTCCGACAGGTCGGCGAGCAGCCTGGCGCGGGCCTCGGTCAGGCGGTACACTTCCGCCGAGGGGGACTTGACGGCCCGCTTGTCCCGCTGGATATAGATGACGTCCGGCAGCGCCGCGCCGTGCCGGCGGCCGTTCTCGTCCTCCAGCACGCCTTTCTGGTAGATGGCGCGCATCGAGGAGACGGCCGCGCTGCGGAGGCTCCCCAGGTCCAGCCGTTCGGCGGAGCGGAGGTTGCGGCTGACCGTCTCGTCGGAATACTTGTAATACGGGATCGCCTCCGTGTCGGCGCCGCCTCGTTCCGCGAGGAGCTGCTCCTCGGTCTTGTAGATCGGGAAGTCGAACTGGGCATACAGCGTCTCATACTTCCAGGTCCGCCCCTTGCGGTAGTCGTAGGCGAACTTGGCGCTCCTCGGGATGAGCAGCACCAGAAGCAGGAACGCGATGCCGAGCGGCAGGATGATGCGGAAAAGATCCTTCTTCATGGACGGCTATTTAAACGGGCTGCCTGTCTCGCGGGCGATGAAACGGTAGGTCAGGCGGTCCATCAGGCGCGGCAGGAAATTGCGCGTGAACACGCTCGCGCGGCCGAGCGCCGTCAGGGTGACTTCCGAGCGGCGGCGGCGCAACGCGCGCGAAAGGCACTTCGCACAAGCCTCCGCGCTCATCAGCTTGCCCTCGTCGAGCGGGGTCTCCCCCTGCGGGGAGCCGTCGGCGGTCAGGGCCGCGTTGCGGACGTTGGACGACGTGTAGCCCGGCGCGAACACGAGGACGTTGAGCCCGTCCTTCATGTGCTCGATGCGGATCGTGTCCAGGAAGCCGCGGATGGCATATTTCGAGGCGCTGTAGCCGGTGCGCGCCGGCAGGGCGGAATAGCCGGCGACGGAGACGACGCCCACGACCGAGCCCTTCGATGCCAGCAGGTACGGGAGCGCGAACTTCGTGCAATAGACCGTACCCCAGAAATTCACGTCCATCAAGCTGTGTATCACCTTGAGATCCAGGTCCTTGAACATCGCGCGCATGGACAGTCCGGCATTGTTGACCAGGATGTCGATGCCTCCGAAGCGCTCCACCGCCGCCACCACGAGGGCGCGGCAGTCCGCCTCCTGCGTGACGTCGCAGCGCACGCAGAGCACCCGCTCGGGGGGCGCCACGGACGGAGCCAGTTCGAGCAGCCTGTCGTAGGAGCGCGCGGCCATCACGACCTTCGCCCCCTCGCTGCCGAACTGACGGGCGGAAGCCAGTCCGATGCCGGAACTGGCCCCCGTCACGATGATGACCTTATCTTTCAGATTCTTCACTTCGTTCAGAATGACAAACGCAGAATGTCAAACGCAGCATGACAAACGCAGCATGACAAACGCTACCTGATGGTCATTTCGGCGATGTCGTCGCCGTCGTACATGCCGGCGTCGAGCTTCGCCTTGATCTCCTTGAATGCCTTGAGGGTGTACTCCACGTCCTCCATCGTGTGGGCGGCCGTGCAGACGATGCGGAAGATCACCATGCCCTTCGGGATCACCGGGTAGATGACCATCGAGCAGAAAATCCGGTAATTCTCGCGCAGGTCCTTCGCCATCTTGGAGGCCTGGGCCACGCCGCCCTTGATGTGCACGGGCGTCACGCAGGCCTGCGCCTCGCCGATGTCGAAGCCCTCCTTGCGGAAGCCGTCCTGGATGGCGTGGGTGATCTGCCAGCACTTGGCGCGGAGCGCGTCGCCCTCCGGGGAGTCGATGATCTCCATGCGCTTCATGTTGCCGATCACCAGCGGCATCGGCAGGGACTTGGCGTACATCTGCGAACGCATGTTGGCGCGCAGGTAGTCGATGATCTTGTGCGGGCCGGCCACGAAGCCGCCGATGCTCGCCATCGACTTGGCGAAGGCGCCGATGTACAGGTCGATCTCGTCCATCACCCCGAAATGCTCGGAGGTGCCGCGGCCGTGCTCGCCCAGCAGGCCGAAGCCGTGGGCGTCGTCGATCATGATGCGGAACTTGTATTTCTTCTTCAGCGCCGCGATCTGGTCCAGGATGCCGAGGGCGCCGGTCATGCCGAACACGCCTTCGGTGATCAGCAGCACGCCGCCGCCGTTCTCCTCCGCCACCTGGCAGGCGTGGGCAAGGATCTTCTCGCAGTCGGCGATGTTGTTGTGGCGGTACTTGAATTTCTCGCCGATGTGCAGGCGGATGCCGTCCAGCAGGCAGGCGTGGCACTCCGCATCGTAAACGATCACGTCGTGGCGCGCGGTCAGGGCGTCGATCGTGGACACGATGCCCTGGTAGCCGAAGTTGTACAGGAAGGCGTCCTCCTTCTTCTCGAATTTAGCGAAGATCTGCTCGAGCTGCTCATGGTAGCGGGTGTGGCCGCTCATCATGCGGGCGCCCATCGGATACGCCAGGCCCCACTGCGCGGCCGCATCGGCGTCCGCCTTGCGGACGGCCGGATGGTTGGCCAGGCCGAGGTAGTTGTTGAGGCTCCAGTTGAGCACCTCCTTGCCGTTGAAGACCATATGCGGACCCAGCTCGCCCTCGAGGCGCGGGTACATGTAATAGCCGAAAGCCTGGGAAAAATACTGCCCGATCGGGCCGCCGCTGTCGCGTTCAATTCTGTCGAAAATGTCTAACATATGTCGGTTAAGGTTTAAGCATCAATGTTTGCGTAATGCGCGTTCTCCTCGATGAACTGGCGGCGGGGCGGGACGTCGTCGCCCATCAGCATCGAGAAGGTCCGCTCGGCGGCGGCCGCGTTGTCGATGGTGATTTTGCGCAGGCGCCGGCGGGACGGGTCCATCGTGGTCTCCCACAGCTGGACGTCGGACATCTCGCCGAGACCTTTGTAGCGCTGCACCGTGTAGCCCTTGTCCGAGCCCTTGCCCAGGCGCAGGGCCGCCTCTTCGCGCTGCTCCTCGGTCCAGCAGTAGACCTCCTCCTTGCCCTTCTTGACCAGGTAGAGCGGCGGGGTCGCGAGGTACACGTAGCCGTTCTTGATCAGGTCGAACATGTAGCGGAAGAAGAAGGTCAGGATGAGGCAGGCGATGTGCGAGCCGTCCACGTCGGCATCGGTCATGATGACCACCTTGTGGTAGCGGAGCTTGCTCAGGTCCATGTGCTTCTCGCCCGTCTCGTCCTCCATCGCCACGGTCACGCCCAGGGCGGTGTAGATGTTGCGTATCTCCTCGGAATCGAAGGCGCGGTCGCCGGAGGCCTTCTCCACGTTGAGGATCTTGCCGCGCAGCGGCAGGATGGCCTGCGTCTTGCGGTCGCGGCCCTGCTTGGCCGTGCCGCCTGCGGAGTCGCCCTCCACCAGGAAGAGCTCGCACTTCTCCGGGTCGCGCTCGGAGCAGTCCGCGAGCTTGCCGGGCATGCCGGCGCCGCCCAGCGGGGATTTGCGCTGGACCATCTCACGCGCCTTGCGCGCGGCGGCGCGGGCCGTCGCGGCGAGCACGATCTTCTCGATGATGGTCTTCGCGAAACGGGGATTCTCCTCCAGGTAGATGTCCATCGCAGCGGCCGTGGCCTGGGAGACGGCGGAAGTCGCCTCCGGGTTGCCGAGCTTGGTCTTGGTCTGGCCCTCGAACTGCGGCTCCGCGATCTTGACGGAGATCACGGCCGTGAGGCCCTCGCGGAAGTCCTCCGGGGCGAGCTCGCCCTTGAACTTCTCCAGGAGCTTGTTCTTCTCGGCATACTGCTTGAGCGAACGGCTGAGGCCCATCTTGAAGCCCTGCAGGTGCGTGCCGCCCTCGATCGTGTGGATATTGTTGACGTAGGAATAGATCTTCTCGGAGTAGCCGTTGTTGTACTGCAGCGCGATGTCGATCGGGATGATCTTGTCGGAATTGACGCAGACCGGCTCGGGGATGATCGTCTGCGCACCGGCGTCCAGGTACTCGATGAATTCGCTGAGGCCTTTCTCCGAATAGAACATCTCGCTGCGGAAGACCTTGCGGCCGGTGGCCTTGGACTCGCCGGCGGCGTCCACCTCGAACTCGTCCACCTGCTCGCGCTCGTCGGTGAGGCGGATGTGGATCCCCTTGTTGAGGAAGGCCAACTCGCGCAGGCGGGCGGCCAGGGTGTCGTAGCGGTAGACCGTAGTCTGGGTGAAGATGGTCGGATCGGGATGGAAGGTGATGGTGGTGCCGGTGTCGGCGGACTCGCCCACGACCTCCACGGGCCCCAGGGGCTTGCCCTTGGAATAATGCTGCTCGAACACCTTGCCCTCGCGGTGCACCTCGGCGACGAGCGAATCCGACAGGGCGTTGACGCAGGACACGCCCACGCCGTGCAGGCCGCCGGACACCTTGTAGCTGTTCTTGTCAAACTTGCCGCCGGCATGGAGCACGGTCAGGACCACTTCCAGGGCGGAGCGGTGCTCCTTCTCGTGCATGCCCGTCGGGATGCCGCGGCCGTTGTCGCGGACCCGGATCGAGTTGCCCTCCAGGATGCGCACGTCGATCGTGTCGCAGAAGCCCGCCATGGCCTCGTCGATACAGTTGTCCACCACCTCGTAGACCAGGTGGTGAAGACCGCGCTCGGCGATGTCTCCGATATACATGGAAGGGCGTTTGCGAACCGCCTCGAGCCCCTCGAGAACCTGAATGCTGTTTGCGGAATACTGCTCTTCCGCCCGTTTCATCTCGTCTTTCTCAATCATCGTTATTACGTTCTCATAAAATCTTACAAAGATACGAAAAAGATCGGTATTTACCTAGCGTTTCAGGCTGAAACCCACGGTCAGATACGGACTCTTCTCGATGTATCCGGGCATGCGCTCGACGGCCATTCCCAGCAGGTTGCCGGCCTCGGCCCAGGCCGTCCACCGGCCGTTGATCCGGTACTCGCCGGTCAGGCCCACGTTGGCGTAGCCGGGAATGTCCTCATACACCCCGCCCAGGGACTTGCGCAGGCTGGCGGCCTGCACGAACAGCCCGGCATAGACCTGCCGGTCCCAGTTGTACACGCCGCGCAGGTCCGCGGTCAGCGCCGACGGCGAGAAGCCGGGCGCAGCGGCCGCCAGGCGCATGTAGGCATAGCGGAAGCCGCCGTCCACCTCCAGCCGGGGACCGCTCCAGACGCCGCGCGCCTGGATGTAGGCGGCCGTCAGGTCGGCCGTGGTCACGGACCGCAGCGAGGCGATGGGCATCGCCTGGGCGGTCACGTAACCGCCCTCGAATTCATACTGCAGGCGGGAGCCCCAGCGACCCGACGCACCTGCGCGGAGACGGAGCTTCTCCCGGGAAACTACCGCCGTGGGGCCCTCCCCCAGCGGCGCGAAATGGTTGAGCTGCTTGAGCTCGTAATGGCCCTGCAGGACCGGTCCGCCGGACACGCCGGCATACACCTCGGCGTCGTAGGCCGGCAGCGCCAGGCGCGCCGTCACGTCGGGGGCCAGCACGAAGTGTTGATCCCCGCCTTCGAAGATGCCGCTCATCTTCACGCCGGCGTCGAAATCGATCCCCTCGAAGCGGAAATCCAGGTGCGGCTTGATCGTCATCACGCTCGCCTCCAGGCCGCCGCCGGCCATCTCGCCGTAACGGCGGAAGAAGTCCACGTCCGCCAGCACGTCGACCAGGATCTTGTATTTCTCCTGCAGCACGGGGCCGAGGGAAGCCGCCGCGCGGAGGTTGCTCACCCCGATATGGCTGGGATTCAGGTTCTTGGGGAAGGAATCCCCGGAGTAGCGGTAACGCAGCTGGACATCGTAGAAGAAGGGGCCCGTCTCGCTTTCGCGGGACTGGATGCGCCCCATCAGGATACCGGAATTGAAACCGGAGACGAACGCCGGTTCGGCGACATCCTCACCGGCGAAGATGCCCTCATAGCCGAACTGGTAGGACATGCGCGCCTTCGGGCGCAGGTACTGGCCGTTCAGCGAGAATCCGGCCGACAGGTCATGGCCGGGCACCTTCCCGCCTTCGGCGTTGCCCAGCAGGTAATTGCCGGCATAGCCGTGCAGGTCGGCGACGAAGCCGATCTTGAAGTCGTCCTCGTCCAGCAGCTGGGTCGCGAATTCGAGCTGCGGGTGCAGCGTGAAGCCCGCACCGGCGCGCAGGTACAGGCGGCTGCCGTCGCGCTGGCGCGCCTCAGGCGTCACTTCGATCCTGTACGGGGAGAATTCGTAGGACCCCCGGTAGGGCGTCTCGAAGACCGAGTAGTCGAAATCATAGTCGAAGCGGAAGAGCGAGTCGGGCACGGTCATGCTGGGCCCCTGCTTCTGGAAATCCGCGAAACGGGTGCGGTAGTCGTTGGTCACTTCCACCGTCTGGTTGATGTTCTGCGCCCCGAGCGGCGCGCACAGCGCCAGCAGCGCGAGGGCTGTCGATATCTTTCTCATACGCTTATTCATCCATCAATTCTGCGAGACGCTCCAGTCTCATCTGCACGTTGCCGGCCACGTCGTCCGTCCCCTTCTCGGGTTCATATCCGTCCCGGATGCTCTCGAAAGTGGCCTTGGCCTGGGCGTACTGGCCCTTCTCGGCGAAGGCGTCGCCCAGCACGATATAGGCGCGGGCCAGCCAGTAGGACTGGTCGCCGGCCTTCTGGGAGAAGGCGTAGACCTCGTCCCCCACCGCATCGAACCGGCCCGTGTCGTAGAGGTTCTGGATCACCATGTACTTCGACTCGGCGCCGATGGCGGTGGACGGGTCCGCGCTCAGCTCGCGGAACAGGGCCATGGCCTGGTCGCGGCGGGAGGTCGCGAGACTGGCCTTCGCCTTGGTATACGCGGCCTCCTCCTTCAGCGAGGCGGCGAGGCCCCGCTGGGAGACCAGCTCGTCCGCAGCGCTGATGGCCATGTCGTAATCCTTGCTCCGGTAGGCGGCGCGCATCATGCCCAGGCGGGCCGTCTGCTTGTTGGGATCCATGCGGGCCGTCTCCAGCAGGGTCTCATAGCCCTTGTAGGCGTCCTGGTAGCGCTCCAGCGCGTAGGACAGGTCCGCATAGCGCAGGCGCGCCACCTCCGTGAAGGAGCTGGCCGTCTCGACCTGCGCGGCCTTGCCGTAATACTCCACGGCCTTCTCCTTCTCGCCCTGGGCGTTGTAGGACTCGGCCAGGTAGAACTCCGCCTGGTGCAGGTCCGTCCCGTCGGGATAATTCTCCAGGTAATTGCGCAGCGTCGGCACCGCCTGCTGGTAGTTGCCGGCGAGGTACAGCTGCTCCGCCGTGTTGAAATACATCCGCTCGCGGTCGGAGTCGCTGCGGTTCGCCGCCAGGGAGTTCTGCTCCACGTATTCGAGGAACTTCTCCGGCTGGCGCCGGGTCTGGTAGATCGACTCGATGGCGGTCATCGCCTCCTCGGCGTACTCGCTCTGCGGCATCATCGAGACCACCTTCTTGTAGCTCTCAAGGGCCTTGTCGTAGTCCGAGGCGTTGCGGTACACCATGCCGAGGCCGATCAGCGCCCGGGCCACGTAGGTGTTGTCCTTCGTGCTTTCACGCAGCCGCGTGAAGGTCCGGATCGCGTCGTCGTGGTTGCGCAGGTCCATCTGCGCCCGGCCCAGCTCATAGTAAGCCTCGTCGCGCAGGGGTGCGTTCACCGGGGACTTCTCCACGTTCTGCAGGGTCGTCACCTTGCGGCGCCGGTCGCCCATCAGCCCGTAGGCCAGCGCCTGCTGGTACCAGGGGTAGATGTCGTCGGCGGAGAAGTACTCCGTCAGCTCGCGCTGGTAGGAGTTGACCGCGGTGCGGTAATCCTTTCGCGCGAAGTCGCAGTCCGCCCGCCGGGTCAGCGCGTCCTTGCGGTAGAGGGCGTCCCCGGAGGCGATGTACGAATCGAACCAGCGCGCCGCGGAGGCGTAGTCTGCCTGCTTGAAGAAGCTGTAGCCGATGTTGTAAGGCAGCAGCCGGGCCTCGACCGTGCCGTACAGGGCCTCTGCGTTGTACAGCTCCGTGAACAGCCGCACGGCCTCGGCGTAATTGCCGGCGCGGTAGTTGGCCTCGCCCTGCCAGTAGCGGGAGAGCTGGTTCAGCCGGTCGGTGCGCGGGATATAGTAGGCCGTGGCCCGGAAGAAGGGCACCGCGTCGCGGTAGGAGCCATTCTCGAAGAGCTGCTCGCCGCGCAGGAAATTCGCCTTGGTGTAGTTGCCCAGCATGTCCGGCGTGAGCTCCTCGATGTTGTCGTAGGCGTCCACCGCCCCGGCATAATCGCGGTCCACCAGGGCCGCGAGGGCCATGTAGCCGTAGATCTGGTCGCCGCGGGCCTTGGTGGACCAGCGGCTGATGTAGCGGGCGAAGCCCGACGTGTCCTTGTTGAGGTCGAAGGCCAGCTTGGCGTAG
>Ga0208297_1000430_pt1 | contig 86435 bp, 65 predicted proteins | sample LMS_cellobiose_e_FD_187367 | JGI IMG/M metagenome (GOLD analysis project Ga0208297, IMG submission 187367) | Rumen-fistulated moose microbial communities from Alaska, USA - LMS_cellobiose_enrichment (SPAdes) (version 2) | ecosystem: Host-associated > Mammals > Digestive system > Stomach > Rumen... | reverse complement strand
CATTGCTTTCCTCCTATCGTTTTTTTTGGTCAATAAACAATAGGTGCAATGCCGGTCTTTTTCAAGCCCGTCTTTGACTTCTTTCCGTTTTTCTGCCCGTTTCCGTCACAAACCGTCGAAGAACCGAAAAATCCCTGTGTCCCCCCATTCTCCAAACGGAGAAAAATGCCTTTTATTCATCACCAAAACCGAATCGCCCCGTGTCCCCCGTTCGGTTTTGACGAAAAAACCGTCGTCCCCGACCCGACGTCTCAAATATGCCGCGCATTTATTCATTCCGAGACACGCCGCGTCGGAAAAATTCCTTCAAATATAGAAAAAATGCTTGCAATCGTTATAACATGTGCTATATTAGATTAATGCCAAATTGAGAGGACACAATGACCGTATCAGACAATATCGCGGCGGAACTAAAAAAACTCCGACAGACGCGCGGCTGGTCGCAGGAAGACCTTGCCCGCGAACTCGGCGTCAGTTTTGCCACAGTCAACCGTTGGGAAAACGGCAAAACCAAGCCGTCCCGCCTTGCTCAAGACAAAATCAAACATGTTGCAAATATGGAGAGCAGACAATCATGACACTGGAATTGACCGAATACTTGAAGCGCGCACAAAAAGATGGATATGTCTCGTTCTCCGAAAAAAATGGCAAAATTCAGATCACCTACATCAGCTCTAACAATTACCGAGACAATTTCAGCGATCCTGAAGAACAAATCCGTGCTGAATTTTGGGCAGAATTGATCTATAAATATGAATATCCTGCCAATCGGATTCGGATAGAGGTCGTTATTCCTGATCGTCTGCCCACGGATCGTGCCGATATTGTTGTTTTCAGAGACGACGAATGTAAGCGTCCTTATGCGGTTGTTGAATGCAAAAAGGACGGAATTTCGGACTCGGAATTCAATCAGGCAATCGAGCAAGGTGTTGGCAATGCAACTTGGGTCAAATTGCGTGCGGATTATGTCGTAACGGTGGCAGGGACCACCCGTCGGGTTTTGGATGTCAGCGATAAATATGGAACGTATGAGCGCGAAAAAAATATTGTCGCAGATTTACCCAAGACCTATGGAAAACCAATGGAGTATCGTTTTTACAAGGGAACAGAAAACGATATACAACCGGTTTCCAGAGAAAAATTGATTACTGCGATAAAGAAGTGCCATCAAACCCTATGGGGCGGCGGTCGCTTATCCCCGCCGACCGCCTTCGGGGAGCTCTGCAAACTTATTTTTGTAAAAATCAGCGACGAAAAGAAAGCTCGCAAGAAAGGCGAACCCTACGATTTTCAGATCAAAACGCATGAACCGGCTGCGTCATTGGCCAAGCGTATCAACGCCCTTTATGATGAACAGAAGACCAAAGACCCGGAAGTCTTTACCGAATCCATAAAAGTCGATGCGCGAGTGCTTAAAACCGTAGTGTCCCACTTGGAAAGCATAAATCTGAACAAAACCGACTTGGACGTAAAGGGCGTCGCATTTGAAAAATTTATGGACGGATTTTTCAAGGGCGATTTCGGGCAATATTTTACCCCACGCCCCATTATCGAATTTGCCGTACAAATGATGCAGCCGAAACACGACGAAAATGTTTGCGACACCTCTTGCGGGTCGGGCGGTTTTTTGCTTCATGCGCTTGATTATATCCGCAAAGAAGCCGATGAATATTACGAAAAAGGCACGACAGACCATTATAAGCATTGGCATGACTTTGCCGAAAAACATCTTTTCGGCATTGAGATCAATGATGAAATTGCCCGCGTCGCCAAAATGAATATGATCGTGCATGATGACGGACATACGAATGTCATAAGTTTCGATGCATTGGACGACATCGCCAAGATGACCGAACACAGCAAAAGCTTTAAGGAGGGGGCATTCAGTCTTATTCTCACCAATCCTCCGTTTGGCGCCCAAGTCAGCAAGACGGAGAAGTCATATCTCGAAAATTACACCTTGGGGACTACGGACAAGATAGACCGCAGAACCGGAAAACGAATTGCCCGCAACAACCAAAAATCGGAAGTCTTGTTCATCGAACGCATACACACGTTCTTAAAGGAAGACGGTCGAGCGGCAATAGTGCTGCCGGATGGCGTTTTGACCAACAGCTCCCTGCAATATGTTCGCGACTACATCTTGGAGAATTTTCAATTGTTGGCGGTTGTCAGCCTTCCGCAAACGGCATTTGCCCATTTCGGCGCCGGAGTAAAGGCGTCGATCATCTTCGTCCGCAAGCGCAGAAAAAAAGAAAGCGCCTCTGCCGACGAAGCGATCTTCATGGCCGCGCCGGAGTTGATCGGCTTCGATGCCACAGGAAAGGAAGTAGAAAATCAACTTCCCGAGGTAGTCAGGCATTATAGAGAATTCCAAAAGGACCCCAAACCTTTTTTCGTATGACCCCCGCAGCAAAGATTCAAATCTTTGCCATCAAGCGGGGGAATATCAAAGGTAAGGAAATTTTTTGCTCAGCCTTGTATCCATATTATTTGACCATAATTGCGAAATATAAAGCAAGCTGTTACAATCGGGGGGCGTTGAGTAATTTTATATATATAAACCCCAAAACAAATGTTGACTCCTTGAAGGATGAGGACATTGTTTCCTTTGTGCCGATGACGGCGGTGGAATGTCTCACAAACAATGTCGCGTATGAAATGATGTCATATGCCAAAGTAAAAAAGGGATTTACCGTTTTTCACAAAGGCGACTTGCTGTGGGCCAAAATCACCCCCTGCATGCAGAATGGCAAATCCTGTATTGTTGATAAGATGCCAACTGAAATCGGGTTTGGCTCTACCGAATTTCATGTTTTGCGGGCTAAAAATGATTCTGTTTATATGCCATTCGTATGGGCACTTTTTTCAAGCAAAAGCGTTTTAAAGGCTGCCCAAGCAATGTTTAATGGCTCTGCCGGACAACAAAGAGTCTATGATTCTTTTTTTAGAGATTTTCCGGCTGTTTTTCCCGAGTATGAAACGCAAAAAGCCATAACAGATCGCCTGAATAAAAAATTGTTAGCTTATAAACAAAAACTGCAATATGCCGAAGAATTACTCTCCGGGATGGACGAATTTGTTTTAAATCTACTGAATTTGTCTGCTAAAGACAATACAAATAAGCTGGGCTTTGCTGTTTGCTTGGAAAAATTAGCCGGAGTAATTGATGTCAAGCGACACCTCGGGACTAACAAAATCGAAAGCCCGCTAACGGTTCAAAACATTGCAGATGTAATTAGGACAAAAATCAATCCGCAAAACTACCCGGAAGAGGTCTTTGATTGGATCAGAATTGATGATTTGCCCAATCAACCAGCGGACATTGCAGAAGTAAGGACAGAACGTGGAGATGCCATAGAGGGAACTTTTTTCGAAGTCCGCCCGGGAGATATTCTGGTTGCCCGTTTGGGGCCGACTATTTTAAATCGCAAAACAGTCATGGTGCGTACCATCAGGCGGAGAACCATTGCCTCTGCGGAATTCCTTGTATTGCGTTGCAATGAGGGTTATCTCCCGGAAGCCGTCATGGCGATACTGAAAACGAAGTGGTTTATCGATCAAATGTATGCCAATGCCCGTGGTTCTACTCCCAGCAGATATCGTTTGAATCGTGAGGACATGCTTAATTTGGCATTCCCGGATATTACCGACACGGAGTTGCAAAACATTATCGCCAGAGAAGCGGTTCGCAGAAGAGACCAAGCATTGACTCTTCGCAGCACCGCCGAAAGAGAATGGCAAAGCGCCAGAGAACAATTTGAAAAAGAGCTATTAGGAGAGTAAAAAATGCCCAATGCAATTATTGGATTGGTCGAAAAGTGTTATGACGGAGTCCTTGTAATTAGAGGATATGCGACAAGTAAACAGCTCATAAAATGCTCTAAGACATACCCTGCTTATCAACGTGATAAAACGCCTGAGCATGTTGTAGAAATAAAAAAATATATTGAAGCAAAAGATACTGTTTTTATGCCGGAAATAATTCTGTCATATGATTATCACAACTTATGTTCAGGTGAACCGAAAGATTTTTTTGAAATATTTAATGGGCGTCCTCTGGTTCGCGACAACATTAACGGAATGGTTTTCCGTAATTTAAAACACAAAAGCTCTGAAGACAAGATATTCAAAATAGAATTGCCTATAGAAGAAGGGAAAAAGCCATTTTCGCGAATTGATGGGAACCATCGTTTGGAGGCAATGGCAGAAATCGATCAAGAATTAAAGGTCCCCTACTGTATTGTGTTGTTCTGTTCGCAATCTGGCAACACTGAAGATTCTGAAGTTCAAAAACGCGAAATGAGTATTTTTCACAATATCAATGCAAAGGGCAAGGTATTATCAACAGAAGAGCAATACAAAGGGTTATTTAATATATTCAACAATGAAGAACTTGGCACCATTGCCCCGGAGTTGAAGCCAGTAAAAATATTTGCCCAAGAAAGATGCGCTGGAGGATTAAATGAATTACAGTCTTATTTGTTTAATACATATCCCCATCTTCGACAATTCTTTGAAGCGCCAATAAGCTGCCTGATTGAATTGTTCATAATAATAAAAAAGGCAAAATGCAAAGCAACAAATATAGTTTTACATGAAGTGCTTTCTTTATTAAATATACTTTTTGAATCACATGAGATTCTAAAGAAAAGCAAGTCTACAGCTATATTGGAAGCTTACGTCTTTTTTGCCGCGCCTATGGACGTAGCGTCCAAGAGTAAAATAGACTATTTTACCCAATGGGTTTGTTCATCGCAAATGTATTGTATAGAAAAAATAGACGCAGTCTCATTAATTGAAATTTTTGACAGGCTATATGAAATCAGGAAAAAGCAAATTTTTGTTGCTATGCCTTTTGATGACAGGCTGGATTTTGTTTTAGATTCAATAAAATCAAGTGTTGACCAAATCAATGCTGAATTTCATTTAGAAATACCGCCACCTATCCGAATTGACAAACAGATTACCGGTTTTTCATATAACATTGTACAAAGTATTTTAGATAACATTAGAGGAGCTGGATTACTTATTGCCGATCTGACCTATCAGAATGCAAACGTTTATTATGAAGCCGGATACGCACAGGGATTGATACATGCTAAACTTGGCAACACAACTCAAATTCTGTACTTGATAAGCAATCCGAAAGACCCGAACGAGCCATTTGACGAAGGAAAATTCGATGTAGAACATTACAAAATGGTTCCATATAAAAACACTGGCAATGGACCGGCTGAATTGAAAGAGCGCCTTGTTGAAGAACTAAAAGCATTTTACAAAATCCGTGGATAAATTTTTCTAACGCCTTAAATATCAAGGAGACAAGCGGAGTTAAAATGAAAGAAGATAAGTGCCTGTTTTGCCAAGATGAGAAATCAAAAGGTCAATATACCGATGGCGACAAATGGCACTATCAATGCCCATGTTGCGGTACATATGAAGTCACAGACTCTGCTCGCCAAGAAATATTAGCAACGCCTGAATGCGACATACTGCTTAAACATTTGGCATCGTTAACCACGGAAAGGTGGTTGCAGGGCAAGAGATCATTTTTACTGGGTACACACACCGACCTGCGACGAGGAATGATTAATTATGCCGATCTGCTTAAAGAATATCCTTTGGATTTTCAGGAACAGCACGACCGTTCGTTGTTAAATCTTGCCAGAATTGCAAATTACTCTCCACTATGCGAAATTGATGACAGAGTCACAGATCCTATAACGTTGTTTTGTGATTCAGTCAAAGACATGTATTCTCTCTTGAAGATTTTAAAAGGAGAGGGTTATGTTGATTTTGAGGATCTGCGTTGTGAGACTGGAGAGCTCTACATAGAGCACTTACATCTTACCGTTGGTGGTTTTGAATATGCGGTTTCGTTGAAAAAAGATATTTCCAAACGCCAACGGGCTTTCGTTGCCATGTGGTTCAGTGACGAAATGAAATTATATACCACAGAGGTAAAAAAAGCAATTGACCAAGCCGGATATGAACCATACATTGCAAATCAGGACAGCTACAACGGCTTGATCATGGACAAGGTAATAAATGAAATATCGGAGGCAAAGTTTTTAATCGCCGATTTAACCTCCATTCCGGAGAAAGATTCCCGCACCGGTGTCCGCGGCGGTGTATATTTTGAAGCCGGTTATGCAGCTGGGCAAGGTCTTGAGGTCATATTGACTTGTCGTGAAGATGTCACCAACCGCATTCACTTCGATTTAAAACAGTTTTTGGGGATATATTGGAAAGAAGCTGAAGGCGGAAAACTATTGGTAGGAAATTTCAACTTTGTTGAATATTTGAAAAATCATATTCTCCAAACCGTTGGACCGGGACCGCGTTATGGACAAACATCCGCGATAACGTCCGAGAAATTGCGCACATTTTGAGGGGCTGCTTGAAAAGTGACCTATCCTCTAATTGATTATAGCATGAAGACTATTTGATTTCCCATGTCTATGGAGAAGCGGAGAATGGGAATTTGAGGGCAGGCAAATTCTCCGCTTTGATCCGCGTGTCCCTTGCGAATGCCTGCGTGTCAAATGGTTACAAAAACGGAGAATGGTTCGGATTTGCTTAAAAATGCACCACCATTTTTTTGCCCCAAAGGGCAAAAAAAACACGAAGCCGCAAGGCTTCACTTCACTGAGCCGACAGGCTCAACTTCACATCTTCACGCGGCGACAGCCGCTCTTCACCAAAGTTCCGGCGAAGCCTTGCTTGTGAAGTCGCTCCCTTTGGTCGCTTGTGAAGACGTTCGCTTTGCTCACTTGTGAAGTTTTCTCGCTCCGCGAGTATGGTTGGTGTTGATTTTACCGCGCGGCTGCGGTCATCACTCACCTGGGGATGCCGGTTCGCTCTTCCCCTCCGCCTCCATCCTTTCTCATGCCGGTAAAAGCCGTCCCCAGCGCAGAACTTCCTGTTCGGTGAAGCCGTAGGCTGCGTGGTGGTGCGTTTTTGTCGTTTTTGAGGGCAGAGACTCGGAGAACGGGAAATTTTTCTCTTTTTTTGCTTTTGGGACTTGCATTGTCATAAAAATGGAGTTATATTAGACTAAGTCAAGGCGAGAGTAGCTTTGGAGTTACTTGGATTTCCCCGGGCAAGGGGTTGCCCGTCGGTTCCTGCAGGATCCCTTGGGGGCTGATTGCGGGGATTGGGATTCCGTGTTCTCGACCTTCTTTGAGGCATTGGGGGCGGAGAATCCCCGTGCTGTTGTGTGGTGTTATTTTTTTTGGAGCGATTATTAGGTTAGGCTAACAAAGGAAGGAGCCGGAATATGAAAAAGAAAATTATTACACTGCTGGTCCTTGCGGTTGCCGCAGGGGGGATCGCTTTTTTCACCAGACCGAAAATCGATGCGGTGCCCAAGGTCACCCCCGAAATCGAACAGCAGGCAGTGGAACAGGTACGGAACTATATCGAGGCCGTGCGGAAAAATGATTACCGGCAGCTTCGGGCGGTCAGCGCCTTCGCCGACCGTGCTTCCGCTGAATCCGCCCGGCAGCTTGTTTCCGGCATCGGAGGAAGCGGATTTCAGTTCGCCGGAAGCGATATGGAGGACGGCGACCCCAACCGGATCTCGCTCATAGGCATCCTGCCCTCCGGCGGCGCTCTGCGGGTCTCCCTCGCCAAAACGGATAAAAGCTACAAGATTACGGCTGTTGCAGTCCCGTAAAACGAACCATAAAAAAACAAGGAGTAAAAAAATGTTCAGAACTGCCCGTGCCTTCCCCGAACCGGACCGCCCATTCACGCTGATCGAGCTGCTGGTGGTCATCGCCATCATCGCCATCCTGGCGAGCATGCTGCTGCCGGCCCTCAACCGGTCGCGCATGACCGCCCACGACTCCACCTGCCGGAACAATCTGGGGCAGATGTTCAAGGGGATCACCCTCTACGCCTCGGATTTCAACTCCCGCTATCCCAGCATGGACGCTTACGGCTGTGTGGATTCTTCCGGAAACGTCCAGGTCCAGAGCGCCTACCGCCGCGGTATCGGTGTGGACGGAGAAACTCTGGGCATCGGAAAGGCGCTGAGCGCCTATATCCCGGCCGATTCCAAGATTTACCGCTGTCCGGGAGCCAACTACTTCGGCAAATACGGCAATACGTATGCGATCCTGCCCTCGAACTGCAAGCGCTTCTGCGAAGGCGGGGAGTTCAAGGATCTGGGCAAACAGTTCCGGGGCGTGACCATGATCGACAAGACCATTCTCATTCAGGACAATTACATGTACGCTCCCGCTGAAGCAGGTGTCCCCGGTGCGAAATCCACTATTGATCCCCGGTACCTGACAAAGCCTTATGATGTCACCCGGCGTCAGATGTCCGCCCACGGATTCCTGCGGCCGGCCAATACCTCCGGGACCTACGGGTGCAACGTTCTCATGGCCGGCGGCCGGGTCGCTCCCTATCAGGAGTGGGAAAAAATCAAGAGATGACCCATGACGGCGCTCCGGGAACGATTCATGGCTGAACTCCGCCATCACGCATGGCGGCGTTTTTCCCGTCTGCTCCCCGATGCGGCGGGAAGGGCCCTCTGCTGCGCGCTGTGGGCGTCGCTTCTCTTCGAAGTGTCGGTCCGTCTGGGCGTATGCAGTCAGGGATATTTTCTGCTTCCGGGCACATTTTTCGTCGCGTTCCTGCCGTATTTCCTGTGGAAAGACAGACCGAAACTCGTGGAGTGCGCCCGAGAGGCCGACGATCCCGAAAGAGGCGGAAATTGCGCTCTCAACGCCTTCGAACTGATCTCTCGGGGGGCTCCCGCTTCCCCCTTTGCCGAATATGCCGTGGTCCGGGGACTCGAAGCGCTGGCCGCTTCGGAACGGCTCCCGCACCGTGTGGCGTTCCCATGGAGGAATATTGCCGTTCCTCTGGTTCTCCTTCTTGGTCTTCTCGCTCTGCCGGACCTGGGATCCACGGCTTCCGCCGCACCTGAGAAAAGCGGGAAAAGAAAGTCTGCAACCAAGAACGTCGCCCCCCTCCTTTTGAGGGGAATAAGCCATCTTCGCCCTGAAGTCCAGTCTCCATCTTCAGCGGGCGGAAAGGCCGGAGGGGGGCGCGATTTTTTTTCCGGAAAAGGTCTCGAAGATAATCCCGGCCGGGGCGGCGGCGAAAGCTCGTCCGGAAATGCGCGGGATACTGTTTCCGGCGGCGCCGGAGCCAGCGAAAGCGCTCCGGGAAATCATGGGCGGCGCGACAATGAGGAATGCAGCCGCGACGGCGATGGCCATTCCGCAAAAAAGAGCGGCGGCAAATCTCCCGGGGGTGGGGCTTCCGGCTCCGGTGAAGGCTCGGGAGAGGATGAAAACACCCTCAAAGACACCCGGGGGATCGGAGCTTCCGGTGCGGCCCGCAACAGGAACGACCGTGAACGGCGAAAAAAAAGCGTCACCCGCCGCAGGGAACTTTCCCGCGGCGGATTTCAGATGCTCCCGGCCGACAAAGCCCCTCCTGCAAGCAGGAAGCTCGCCGACAGGGAGGAGCACGGTGATGAACCCGGTACAGGCAGAGGGGGCGAAACGGGGGCCAAAAAATCCCGCGGGGCCGCCGCCGTGCTGCCTGTCATGCCCCAGCCCGACAGCGTGGCCGGTCGGATCGGTTCCGGTGAAGATGTCACTTCGGCGGAAAACGGCGCCAATTCCCGCCGTCCGGGGAAAACGGAGGTCCTTTCCGTTCCGGTCGCCGATGAGGAACCGGGGCCTTCCCGGTCTGCGCCTGCCCGGATCAGGCTTTCGGTGCGGCGCACTTTCGATGACAACGTATTGCAGCGAACAAGATAAAGGAAGAAAAGTATGAGCGAACCCGAAAAAGCAACCGCTTTCCGGTCGAACTTTCGACGCATCAAGGAAGAATTGAACAAGGTCTTCGTCGGCCATGACGACCTGGTCGCCGATCTGCTTGCCGCCGTGGCCGCGGACGGTCATGTCCTGCTCGAAGGCGTTCCGGGTCTGGGAAAGACTTTGCTGGCCAGAAGCCTGGCTGGAACTCTCGCCTTGAAATTCGCACGGATCCAGTTCACTCCGGACCTCATGCCGGCGGACATCACCGGGAGCCTTCAGCTTCAGGAGGACGAAAAAGGAGTCCCCCGACTCTCCTTCCGCCCCGGTCCCCTGATGACCAATTTTCTGCTGGCGGACGAGATCAACCGGGCCACCCCCAGAACCCAGTCCGCCCTGCTCGAGGCCATGCAGGAACACCAGATCACCGCCGGAGAGAAGACCTTTTCCCTGCCGGAACCTTTCACCGTCATTGCCACTCAGAATCCCATCGAACAGGAAGGAACCTATCCGTTGCCGGAGGCGGAGCTGGACCGTTTCCTCATCAAGCTCGACCTGGGCTATCCGGATGAATCCTCCTACAGCCGTATCCTCGATCTGACCACCGGAACGGAGTCTCCCGAACCCGAAGTCGTCTGTTCTGGGGAAGATATCCTCGCCATGCGCCGTACGCTCCGGGAAGTGCTGGCCGAAGAGAGCGTTAAGCAGTACGCCGTTCATCTGGTCATGGGAAGTCAGCCGGAGTCATCCTTCTGCCCCGGAACTTGCAAGGGACTGCTGCTCCGGGGGGCCGGTCCCCGGGCGGCTCAAGGGCTGCTCCTCATGGGCAAGGCCTACGCGCTTCTGGACGGACGCACCGCGGTGGGATGCTGCGATGTCGCCCGGGCTTTTCTGCCTGTGATGCGCCACCGCATCGCCCTGACCTTCGAGGCCCAGATGGCCGGAGAGACTCCCGACCGGGTCCTGAAACGACTCCTCGAAGCGGTGAAAAAATGATTTCCGACCGGGAACTTTTCCCCGAAGAGCTGCTGGCGGCCGCCGGTTTGCTCCAGGCTCCGCCGGAAAAGAACGGTCTGTCCTTTTCCGCGGGCCGCCACCGTTCTCCCCGCGGAGGAAGCAGTTCCGAGTTTCAGGATTACCGGAGCTACGTTCCCGGCGACGATCTGCGCCGGATCGACTGGAATGTATACCGCCGTTTCCGAAAACTTTTTCTGCGGCGATACCGGGAGTTTCCCCAGAAAAAACATCTGGTGATACTGGACGATTCTCCCTCGGTACGCTTCACCGGGGAACGGGCCGCTCTCGTCTGGCGGCTGGCGGCGCTTATCTGCGGGACTTTGCTCATGAACGGCGATCATGTCGCCCTGCGCCCCGGTACGGGGGCCCCCTGCCGGTCATTTGCGCCCGGGCGCAGCTCCGCAGCTCCGCTCATCGGGGAACTGCTCGCTGCCTGGCACCGGAAGACTCCGGGAAAGGCTCCCGACTTTCAGGCACCCCCGAACTGCCGCACCTGGATCATTTCGGATTTTCTGGATCCCGAAGGACTGGATCATCTGGAAGAGTGTTTCCGCCGCTCCCGTGGATTCACCCCCGTCCGCATTTTCGAGAAGCGGGAACTTCGTCCTGAACTTGCGGCCGAGAGCCGCTTCATCGATGCCGAAAGCGGAAGCGAGGTGATCGTTTCGCCCGGGGCCGGGGCCTTGGCCGCCTATGCCGTCCGACTCAGGCGGTTCGAACAGTTGCTGGCTCTTCCCGCCCGCCGGACCGGGAGCGCCGTTTACGGTTTCGACGTCGGCCTGACCGTGCCCGAACTTCTCCGACAGTGCGCGGCGGAACTTTTCCCCGGAGGCCGCAAATGATGGTTTTTCAGGGACTTTCACCGCTTGCGGGAGCCGTCGCCTGCGCCGTCGGAACTTCCGTACTGATCTTTCTGCACTTCCTCAAAGTCAGGAATCCCGGCCTCAAGATCCCCTCGATCATGCTCTGGCGGGAAAGCTGCGTTCATCCCCGGCGGCAGGTGCTGTGGGAAAAATTGGCCCGTTTTTTGAGTTTTCTTCCGCCTTTTCTCTTCATCTTCTGTCTCTGCGGCGCGCTGACAGAACCTGTCTGGGACCGGGGCGGCGGCCGGAAATTGGTGATCGTCACGGACGCATCCGGATTTCCCGCTGCCGTCCGCTTGCTGGAACACGCCGATCCTCTGCGGAGCGCACTGGTCCTGGCATCGGGGGGCGGCGTCATCCTCAGCGACTTCGGGGCGCCGCGGCGGCCGCTTCTTCTTCCGGAAAAAATCGTTTCAGACGACGCCGATGCGGTTGTTGCTCTGGCCGAAAGGATGGCCGCTCCCGGCGGGCTCGTCTGCTGGACGGGAAGCAAACTGCCTCCCTGGCTTCCCGAAAATTCCCTCTTCATCCGGAGCGGAAAAAAAGCCGTCCCGAAAACTCCCCGGAAAAAAGTGAAGATCGCCTTGCCCGGAGCGTCTCCCCGGTTTTCGGCCGCTGTCGCGCTTTTTCCCGGCGTGGAAGTTACGGAGGCCCCCGGAAAGGCCGATCTGATCTTTTCTCTTCGGGCGAACGGGACGGACATTTCCGCAGAGGAGACCGCGATAGAGGAACTGTGGGCGCTGCTCATGCGTTCCGGTCTGCTCCTGCCGGAAGCCGGGCAGGTCGGTACGGGACCTGCCGCGCCCCCCGTTCTGCCGGAACGCCGGGCCGTTTCCCTGACGGTTCCCCTTTTTCTTCTGGCTTTCACTGCCCTCGCGGCGGATATCCTTTTGTGGCGCAAACGTAAAACGGTGTGACGAAAGATGACGGAACAGTTCAGCATACACTTTGCAGACCCCGTATTTCTGTGGTTTCTGGTTCCCGCGGCGGTCGCGGTTTTCTTCTGCCGCCGCCGGACGGGGCGGCTCCAGCTGACCGCTGCGGCGCTTCTCCTGCTGGGGGCCGCCGGGCCTGTCGTCGGATTCCGCCGGACCGGGCCGGAGATCACGAAACTGACTGTCCCCATGGCCTCCCCGGCCGACGGCTCCCGTAAAGAGGATGCCGCGGCCTTTCTGGCTCGCACGGGGGCCGGAATGAAGGAAGGGGGCGCGATCCATCTCCACGGACCTTGTGAGGAACGTTCCGGCTCCGTCGCCCGGAGCGCCGCTCTGCTGGCTGACCGGGGGATCCCTGTCCGTCTATTCCCGGCGGCAGGTAACGGAAGCAGCATCAGACTTCGCGATTTTCCTCTTCCTCTGCAGGCGGGGCCCGGGGAAACGGTGCGGTTTTCGCCGGCATTTGCCGTTCCGGCTCCCGGCAAAGCCGAACTGCGTCTGGAAAGTCCGGGGCTGAAGCACCCGGTTCAAAAAGAGCTTTTCTTTTCCGCGAAAGGGGATCATGAAGTTCCCGTTCAATGCACTTTCGGACGGCCCGGCATCCATATAGCGGAGCTGAAGATCGATGGCCGGGTCGAAGCCCGGAAGATCGTCAACGTGACGGAACCCTGCCGGGTCCTGCTGATTTCAGGGACTCCTGAATATTCGGCCGGAGCCGTGAGGCGGCTCCTCGGAGAGAACGCCCGGGTGTACCCCTATGCTTCCGGCGCGGATTTCGGGAAATTCCCGCTGGTCGTGATGACCGGCGGGAGTGCGGAAAAACTTTCGAAAGAGGAATTCCTGCGTCTGGCCGCGGCCGTCCGCGGAGGGACCGGACTCATGATCTTCACCGGAAGAAATGCCCGGTTCGATGAAGGGAAGGTCCCGCGGGAATTCCGGGACATCATGCCTTCGAGTTATTCGGGCCGGGTCCTCAACCGGATCCCGGTCACGGCGCTTGTCATCATCATCGACACTTCCGGCAGCATGTCCGGCGTCCGCATCGCCCTTGCCCGCGAAGTGGCGCGTCTGGCCATCGACAAACTTCAGGACCACGATCTGGCGGGCATCGTGGAGTTCCACGGCCGCCGACGCTGGGCGGCTCCCATTCAAAGCGCCGCCAATCACCTGGAGCTGCACCGGGCGCTCAACCGGCTCAATGCGGGAGGCGGCACCGTCATCATGCCCGCCGTTCAGGAAGCCTTTTATGCGCTCCGCAATACGGATGCCCGGCTGAAACACATACTCATCATCACCGACGGCGGAGTGGAACAGGGGCCTTTCGAAAAACTTTTCCGACAGATGGCTCGAAACGATATCACCGTTTCCACCGTGCTCTCCGGCCGGGGAGAAAGCGCTTTTCTGGAACAGCTGGCGTTGTGGGGCAACGGCCGTTTTTACACCGCATCCAGCCGCTTCGCCCTGCCGGAACTGACATTTCGTCAGACGGGCCGGGAAAATCTGCCTCCGGTACGGGAAGGAGATTTCCCCGTGAAACTTGTACACTTGCGTCCTCCCTTCGTCAGCCTCACCCCCGGGAGCCGGATCGGCGGACTGGCCGAAAACAAGCTCAATCCGGGGGCTGTGGAACTGCTCCGGGCCGCGGAAGTGCCTCTTCTCGCCGTCAGGTACGCAGGCGCGGGGGCCGTCGGAGCCTTCAACAGCGAACTGGAAGGTCCCTGGACCGAATCCCTCAGGCGGGACCGCCGCTTCTCGGGCATGCTGGCCGCCTTTCTGCGTTCGCTTCCCGAACCCGTCCGGATGAACCCCTTTACGGTCCGGGATCTTTCTCTCAGACGGGATGTCCATCTGCAGATCGAGTCCCGGGGAGCGGGAGAACATCTCTATTTGGAACTGCGCCCCCGGAAGGGGAAGGCGCTTTTCTGCAAACTGACCAAAGGGCCCGACGGCGCTTTTCACTTCCGCCGTTCCGGACTCGAAGCGGGGATCCATCGTTTGAAAATTTCGTTTTCTCCCGATCTGGCGGGGGCTGCGGAATTCGGACTGCTGCCTTTCGAGGCTCTCCCCGGGAACGGGATCACCGATGCGGCATGCCGTGAGATCAACGCCCGTTCCGCCCGGATCACCCCTCTTCCGGGGCGGCGGACCGTCGATCTGCGTTCCTTTTTCAGTCTCCTTGCTCTGGCATTCATGCTGGCCCAGATATTCTGCCGCCGGCTCCCTTCCGCAAGCCGGATCCTGCCTTTCGTACTGCTCTTCAGCGCATTGGACCTGACTGCCGGAGAGTACGAAAACGCCTTGCGGCAGGGCCTTCGGGGGATCGCTCCCGAAACATCGTTCCGCCGGGCCGCCTCTCTGGCCGCGAACGCCGCCGACCGCCGTTTCGCATTGAACTGCGAACTGGAATACGCCCGGCGGCAGGGGACGTTGAAAAAGCTCCTTGCCCGTTGGTGCGGCCAAAAGGATATCGATCCGGAGCAGCTGGAACTGCTCATCTGCGAACTGGAGGATTCGGTCTCTCCCGCGGCGGCGCTGGAATTTCTTGAAGAAAGGGCGCCTCAAGGCGAAGTCCGTTTCGCTTCACACCTGCTCAGATTGGCGGAAAAATGCGATCGGACAGCTATGGTCCGGGAACTTGCCCGCCGGAAGCTGAATGAAGGAGGGGAGAGTCTTTTCTGGCTTGCCGCCGCACTCCGGCTGGAGCTCCTTCAGCAGCGGCGCGAAGAGGCGAAACATCTCTTTCTGGACTATCTGAAGAGAGAAAACGATGTCGGGCGCCTTTCTCATCTGGCGGACGCCGCCGAAAACGCGGCCCTTTACGAATGCGTCGGCGCGGTACTGGACAAGTGGGAAAAACGTGCCGCATCCGATGTATGGCCCGTCAGGTTCCGCAGGCTCGATGCCCTGATCCGTCAGGGGCGTCCGGAAAGTGCCGCCGCCCTGCTCAGGAACTGGGCGGCCGGGAAAAAATATCCCGCCGGAGTCATGATGAATCTGGCCGACCGCTGTGAACAGCTCGGCGAAGTCGAAAGCGCCGTCAGTCTCTACAGAAAAACGGGCGGGGAGGAGGCGCAACTCCGGCTCGCCATGCTCTTCGACGGGTCGGGACGTCGAAAGGAAAGCGCTCCCCTGTGGCATGCGATCGTACGCAACTCCTCCGGTGAAATGCGCTCCCGGCAGGCCATGGAACGCCTTGTGGCGAACAGCGCGGCGGAAAAGGAGCTTCCCCGGCTCTGCAAAGAACTTCTCGCGGAGTACCGCCGGACACCCTCCCGTCGGCTCCTGCTTTTCACCTGCCGGGCGCTGGCGGCGGCGGGAAGAAACGGGGAACTTTACGGACTTCTCGACGACGCGGGGGAAAAGGAACTCAAGCTCTCCTTCCTTCTCGAAGAGCGGAAGTACGCCGAGGCAGCTGCGCTTCTCGAAGCAAAATATGAATCTTCTCCGGCCGAGCGGGAGGAGATCCTGCGGCGTCTGACCATTATCGCGGTGGAGTCCGGAGACAAACTCCTCGCCCGAAAGACCCTCGACCGTCTGCTGGCCACTGCCCGCAACCGCCGGGAAGTCCTGGAGTTTGCCGCCGGAGTCTGCATGCTGCTCGACGACCCGGCACGCGCCGGAGAGATGTACGACCAATGCCTGAAATCGGACGACTCACAAATAGAACTCTATCTGCTCCGGGCCAACGCCTGGAAGGCCGCGGGTGAAAAGGAGCGGGCCTTGAAGTTTTTTGCGGGAAAGGTGGATCAGCCCCTGAGTGCGGATCTTTTCGGAGTCATGGCCGACGGGCTGCTCAACATGGAGGCTCCGCCGCCGCTGCTGCGCAAGGCCCTCGAGGCTGCCCTGCGCCGTATCGAAGCCGACCCTGATCTGCTCTTTTATTATCGCCTGGCCGAGGATCTGGCCGAGGAACTCGGCGACACGGCGCTGTGGCGGCGTCTCCAGACGCTCCAGCTCGCCGCGGGGCCCGGCCGACGGGCCCTGCTGCTGCGCGGTCTCTACGAAGACGCGCTTCAACGCAATGACACGGCACAGGCGCTTCACTTTGCCCGGCTGCTCATCGGCCTGAAGGATGTCTATCCCCCCGATCTTTACAGCTCGCTTGCGCGGACGTTGACCGCCAACGGCTGCTACGGAGCGGCGGAACGGTGTGCCCGGCAGGCCGATGCCGCCGAAAACACCACGAGCCGGCTCTTCGCCCTGACCCGGGTCTGCATGGATTCGGGACGCCTGGCCGATGCCCGGCGCATCTGCCGGGAACTGTTGAGCCTCGAACCCCGTTCCCCGGAGCTTCTTGCCCGATATGCCGAGGTGCTGGAGTTTTCCGGCGACTATCTCCGTGCCGGGGAGGAGAATCTGAAAGCCCTGCGGATCCTCGCGGCCCGGCAGGCAGTTTCGGTGAACACTTCACGGGGCAGCAGCGGAGCCGCCTTTGCCCGTGAAATCAAACCGCTGCTCCATGCGTTCGCCAATCAGGCGGTGCTTTACCCGGAGCATTTTGAAGCCTCTCTGGAAAAATTCCGCAAAGAAGCCGCGCCCGCGGCCCGCGCCCGGGTGTGGATCCCCTTGAAACAGAGGATCGATGAACTCAAAGGGCTCACTTCCGGGCCGAAAAGAAACAGGATAATGCCGCGGCGGCAACATCTTTTCCCCGATGCGGAAAGTTTCGCCGTCACCGTCTTGACGGCGAAACCTGCGGAAGCGGTCCGGCTCTGCCGGGAGCTTTTTGCCCGGCTTCCCCTTCAGCGCCGGGGAGCCTTCCTTACCCGGCTCATCGGAACCTTCGGCGCCGATCCTCTGCCTGAGGTGGAAAAAGCCCTGCTCGAGATCCTTTCACGAACAAAACTCCCCGATGCGGTTCCCCTCTGGAGCTTCCAGCCGCGGGCCCTGACTTTGAAAAAGGCCGTCGCGGCACAGCTTCTGCGGCAAAAGCCCGATTCCCTGCCTGCCCTGGTCCTTTCCGCCCGCCTTCGCTGGCTGTCCGGGGATCCCGCGGGGGCCCGGGCACTGGCGGCGGAGTGCTGCGGCCGTTTTTCCGAGGCAAAGACCATCACTTTTCAAGATGTCCGCGCCGTCAGAAGTTTGGGCATCGTCTTCGCCGCCCGGCCGGGAGAAGAGCCGGAGAAGGGGAAAAAATCCCTCGAAAAACTCGCCGCATCCCTTGAAAGCGACCGGGAATTGCTGGGCGATACGCCTCCACGGGTCCTGCTCTGCGCCGTGCTGCTGGAATGTGCGGGAGATGCCGACGGAGCGCTCAAGAGCCTGTTTCGGCTTTGGCGCACCGGAGAACGCACGGTCATCGTTTCCCGCATGACCGAAGAGCTGACGGTCCGTACCGGAGCCTACCGGCAATACCTAGAACTCCTCGAAGCCTTCCCGCCGAAAGATCCCACAGTCAGGATCCTTACGGCCCGGCGGCAGATCCAGCTGTACCGGGAATACGGCATGGCCGGAAAGGCTCTGGCGCTCCTCGACACCATGCCCCAGCTCCTCCGGAAGCGGGAACAGCTCCTCATTGCCCGCCGGACCTTGCCGCCGGAAAATTTTGCCGCCGCACTGAGCGGCTTTCTCATCGATCAATGCCGGGCGGGCTCCTACATCGGCTTCTTCCCGGACAATTTCGGTCTCGACGGCATGAAAGGGCTCCGCCGTCGGGGGACCCTTCGTCCCGATCTTCTTCCGGAACTGGGCCGTTTTTCCGGGAGCTCCGCCCTTAAACGGACGATGGAATATCTTATTGCGGGCGTACCTGTTTCCCAGCGGGGAGCGGCAGTCCTTTTCCATACCTGGCGTTCACTGCCCGCGGCGCCCGGCGGGGAAGTCCGGTGCGCGGGAAAAGCGGCCATGCCCCAGCTCCTGCCTTTGAAGGCCGCTTCGGGGGGACGCCTTTCGTCAGAGGAGCGGGCGCTGCTCAGAAAGAACATTCTCCAAGGCGGCATTCCCCTCGAAAATGCCCTTGTCTGCCTGGAAGCTCTGCCCGAAAAGGAACGCCGGGAAACCGCATCGGTCCTGGCGGAGCAGACGGTTTCCGACCTCCTTCCGCTTCCCCGGATGGAACAGCTCGAAAAACTCATCGCCATGACGGATCCCGCCCGCAGAAAAAAGATTTTCGCGTCTCTGGCGAAGCGCTGCGCCCCTGGAACGGAACGGCAGCTTTGGGAATTCCTCTTTTTGCTCAAGCGCCATCTTCCGGAGTGTTTCGACCTCTTCGGGGGAAAGGCGGTCGCCCGGCCTTTTTCCATGACTTCGGAACTTTATCTGCTTTACGGCCCCGAAGCTCCCGAAGAACGCTTCCTGAATTTTCTCGCCTGCGCCGAGGAATTCCCCGACTGGCAGAAAATGCTGGTCATCGCCGGGCCTGAGAGTTCCCTGACCGATGCCGCAGGGGCAGCCGTCATCACCGCCTGCCGCCGCCGACTCATCACGCCTGATGCCGCGGTACGTCACTTCGTCCTTCTGAGCGTCGCCGACAGCCGAAGGAAAAAACACTGGCTCGCCCTGGCCGCCCGCTATGACCTCACGCCGGGCGAAGCCACGGTGTGGCGCCTGGACGCTTCCGGCGATCCGGCGGAAAAAAAGGAAATCGAAACGCGTCTGCTCCGGGCCGGGAAAATGCCTCCCGCCCGGCTGAACGGAATAATTCACCCAAAAACAGGAAAGGAAAAGGAAAAATGAAACATCTCATCTGTACTCTGGCACTTCTGCTGCTGGGAAGCGCGGGACTTTGCGCGCACGGTCATCACCAAACTCCGCTGAAATCTCCCGCGGTGGATGCTCTGAAGCAGGGTGATTTCCAGCGGGCGGCCCAGCTGCTTCCGGGGGAGATCAAGGCCAATCCCAATGAGGCGCGGCTGAAGAAGATCTATGCCGCGCTGAAGACCCAGCTGCGCCGGGAAAAACTTTTCGCCGAAGAAAAGGATCCGGGAATGATCGTTCTCGTAGGCAACGAGATGAGGAAATTCTACACCGCATGGGGCCTGTACGACAAGGCTGCCGCCGTGGGAGCGAAAATCTATGCGGCCGCTCCCTCTCTTCAGAATGGGGTCAGCTGGGGCGTCAGTCTCCTGAATGCCGATAAAAACACCGAGGCCGCCGCCGTTTTCGGCAAGCTGGACCTGTCCAAGGCGGACCCCGGCCCCTCGCTTTGCGGCGCTTTGGCTTTTGCCCGCGTGGGCAAAAAGGATGAATCCCGGAAAATTCTCGATCGTTTCGATACGGGGAAACTTTCATTGAATTTCCTGGGACTTTACGCCCGGAGTGCAGCTCTCAACGGCGACAGCGACAAAGCGGCCGAACTTGCCGCGAAGATTTTGGAAAAATCCCCGGCAAAACAGCACCCGAATCTCAAGAAGCACCTCTTCGGTTCCGCCGATTTCAAGAGTGTGGCCGGAAATGAGAAATTCAAAGCGGCTCTCAAAACCGCTTCCAAGGTCGAGGATGAGTGTGCGGGCTGTCCGAATCACGGCACCGACAAATGCGACCACAAGCATGGACACTGAGAAAATGCGTAAAAAGGGAATCGCGATGTTCCGGATCGAGAAAAAATACTGTGCCGTGCTGTGGGTTTCCGCATTGCTTTTTTCCGCAGGCGGCATGGGGAAACTGTCCGCAGGTCCGGTGAAAGTCCCCGCCGAATGTGAGCAGTTCGTTCCTGAAATCAAGGCGGTGTGTCCGGCCTTTGACCGTTTCGGTTCCTGCACGGCCCGCAAAGTCACCCTGCTCGATGCCGAGGGAACCGCAGCGGGATATCTGTTGCTGGCCCCGGAAAAATACTCCCAGACAAAGGGATACAAAGGTTACGTCAACACGGCGGTGATTCTGGGGAAGGATGGAAAAATCATCGGAACCGTTTTGGGCAGGAATCAGGAAAGCCCCGGCTGGATCGGACGAATCCGCAAAGGGGGGCTCCTGACCCGCTGGAACGGCATGACGGTGAAAGAAGGAGCGACAGCCCAGGTGGACGGCGTGACTCGAGCCACCTATTCCAGCAATGCCATCAAAGCGGAAGTGAAAGCCATTCTCGAAAGTGCAAAATAGAAAAAACAGCCTCCCAAGGAGGAAAAACAGGAGTTGAAGAGCGTTCTTCAGGGCTTCCGCCGGATTGACGGTATCCAGAACGTCCAGAGCAAATGCGACGAGAGTGGCTTATGCTCGATGAACCATCAGAGTATTTGAGCCTTCTTCAGTGCCGGGCCGACCCCGGCAATCACGGTGCGGACCTTGCTCCCGGCGATGCCGCAGGTCGCGGCCGCGGCGATCAGATCGTCATCGGCGATGTCGCGCCTCTTGCCGTTGACCATGCAAGCGTGTTCGCCGCTGAGTCCGGCGCAGGGCGTCAGATCGTAAGCCGGGGCAAGGCGTTTTTTGACAAAATTCAGAAAATGAATCCGGGAAGGCGGCGGGCCCGAATTGTCCGCCATTTACGAAATTTGCCATATTTTTACATTGCTTTTTTGCGTCTGGCGTTGTATATTATCACGGTTTCGGGTGTCTCTTTCCCCTTCGGAGAAGACCCGCGAGGCGGAAAATTTCGGTCCAGACAATGAAATTCGTCATGAAAGCTTTTGATGAAAAATGGCGCGCTCATTCTGCACGCTTAACGGATGAAGATATCTGTAATGCGGTAAACTCAGGAAATAACCGGCCCTGTCGAATCGACAATCATTCAAAAAAATTTGAATCACAATAAGGTAAACATGAAACTTCTTTGCCTTTCAGATCTGCATTTGCGCTCGGAAGCGGTGGTCGCGGCCATCGACAGTAAGTGCTTGTCTCCGTTTCTGAGGCAGGTTGCGGCGACTGTGGCCGAGGTTTCGCCGGATGCCGCAGTCGTGACGGGGGACACCGTTTCCCCGGCGCAGGTGCGCCTGCTTTCCGCAGCGCTGCGGACATTTATCCCGGCCGACCTGCCCGTAATCGCCACGCTGGGCAATCACGAGTTCTGGGGGCGCACCTTCGAAGACACTCTGGCAAAGCTGAAGGAACAGACGCTGGCCGATCCGAACATCTTTTATCTCGACCTGAACGGCGCCGTCGAACTCGGCGGAGTGAATTTCGTCGGCGGGACGCTCTTCTTCGACGGCTCCATGCGGATCCGGGACAGCCAGCGGGTCGACCAGTGGGACGGCTGGCAGGACTGGCGCATCGTCGACATCGAATCCCGATATATGGAAATCAACGCTTACTATGTCGACATGATCCGGGCGAAGATGAAACCGGGGATGCCGACCGCGCTCTGCACCCATCACGTGCCGCACGTTTTGCTGAACGGACACGCACCGGGCCACTACAGTTTTTACACCGGCATGAAGGATCTGGTCCATGAGCTGCCCTTCGACCCGGCGTACGGCAACTACCTGATTTGCGGGCACACCCACCGCCGGGTGATCGGCGAAGTCGTTCCCGGTTTCATGGGCGTGAACGTCGGCGGCGACTACGATGTTCTGCAGACCTTTACGCTGGAAGTCTGAGTATTCGGGGCAAGGGAAGGAGATGATACGGAGGTTATGATGGTTCGGGATCCGGAGAAAACGTTCGGCGCTTTGATCGACAAGTGCTCCATCGCTCAGCTTTGCTATATTGACAGAGAAGGCTTTCCTGTCACGCGGGCCATGCTGAAGCCGCGTGAACGGCATGGTCTTCGGGAGTTTTTCTTCACGACCAACACTTCCAGTGAGAAGGTAAAGGCCCTGAGGAATGACCCGAAAGCCAGCATCTACTTCGTCGACCGCCGTTTTTTCCGCGGCGTCAGTCTGTCGGGTTTTGCCGAGATCCTGGAGGATCCCGACACGAAGGCGCGGATCTGGCGTGACGGCGACGAACAGTACTACAGCAAGGGCGTCACCGATCCGGATTATTGCGTCATCAAGATCACGGTCCGGAAAGTCCGCTGTTACGCCAACTTCGAATCGACGGATTTCACCGTATGAAACAACCTGGAGGGAACGATCGATGAAGCACTTGGATTTTCACCCTTGCAGGAGGTATATCCTGCTGTTTGCGGGCCTTGTTCTGCCGGTTGTTTGCGGAGGCTGCGCGAACGAAATGAAACACGACGGCATAAACAAAGGAGAAAAGGGAATGACGGGATTCTACGATCACACGCTGACCTCGATGAACGGGGAAACGGTGAAAATGGCGGGTTTCAGGGGAAAGGTCGTTCTGATCGTGAACACGGCCACGGGGTGCGGGTTCACTCCGCAGTATGCGCCCATCGAGAAACTTTACCGGGATTACCACGACAAGGGACTGGAGATCCTGGACATTCCCTGCAACCAGTTCGGAGGACAGGCTCCCGGAACGGACCGGGAGATCCACGAATTCTGCACCGTTCACTACAACACGACCTTCCCGCAGATGAAAAAGTCGGACGTCAACGGTCCGAACGAACTCCCCCTCTACACCTATCTGAAATCCCGGAAGGGCTTTCAGGGATTCGATGAACACAAATACAAGGATCTGCTGGAGAAAATGTTCGCCAAAGCCGATCCCGAGTGGTACAAAAAGCCCGACATAAAATGGAACTTCACCAAGTTCGTCGTCGATCGCAGCGGCAAGGTCGTTGCGCGTTTCGAGCCTACGGCGGACATGGCGAAAGTCGAGGAGTGCATCAAGTCCCTGCTGTGACGGTGAAATAACGTGAAACACCGCGGAGGATCATCATGCTCAAAATGACCGTTCTGGACTGGGGGATCATCGGCGCCGTCGTCGTGACGACCATGACACTGGGGATCCTCGCCGGCTTGAGTTCCGGCAAGAACCGGGAAACCTTTTTCCTCGGGGGCCGCTGCCTGCCGTGGTGGCTCCTCGGCACCTCCATGGTCGCCACCACCTTTTCGACCGATACGCCCAATCTCGTCACCGATCTGGTCCGGGGACACGGGGTTTTCGGCAACTGGGCCTGGTGGTGCTTTCTGCCCACCGGCATGACGACGGTCTTTCTCTACGCCAAACTGTGGCGGCGGCTGGGAGCCGTCACCGACATGGAGTTTTACGAGATCCGCTACAGCGGGAAGGCGGCGGCGTTCCTCCGGGGATTCCGGGCGCTCTATCTCGGACTCTTCTTCAACATCATGACGCTCGCTTCCGTCTCGCTGGCCGTCATCAAGATCGGCGCGGCCATGCTGGGCCTTTCTCCCGGCCAGAGCGTCTGTTACGGCATGGCCGCAACGGTTCTTTTCACCTCCATCGGCGGTTTCCGCGGCGTGATCTTCACCGATTTCCTGCTCTTCTTTCTGGCTATGGCCGGAGCCATTGCCGCGGCGTATTTTTCCGTGAATCTGCCCGAAGTGGGCGGGATCGGCGGCCTGCTCGACAAATTCGCCGCGGTGCCGGAGCTATCCTGGCGGCTTTCTCCCGCCCAGTGGGGCAGCACGGACGACCTGATCGCCTTCATCATCGTCCCCTTCGCCGTCACCTGGTGGAGCATCTGGTATCCCGGAGCCGAGCCGGGCGGCGGCGGCTTCCTCGTTCAGCGGATGATGGCGGCGAAAAACGAAAAACACGCCATGGCGGCGGTGATGTTCTTCAACATCGCCCACTACGCGCTCCGGCCGTGGCCGTGGATCATCGTCGCGCTGGCCTCCCTGATCGTGTATCCCGACCTGGCCGCCATCCACGGCGCGGTGGGGCACCTGCTTCCGGAAAGCCAGTGCGGCCACGACACCGCCTATTCGCTGATGCTTTCCCGTCTGCCCGCGGGGTGGCTGGGGCTGATGGTGGCAAGTTTGCTGGCGGCGTACATGTCCACGCTATCGACTCTGCTCAACTGGGGATCGAGTTACTGCGTGAACGATGTGTGGAAACGCTTCATCCGTCCCGATGCGAGCGAGAGGGAGCTGGTCTGGTGCGGCCGCGGGGTGACGCTGCTGCTCATGACCGTGAGTGCGCTCCTGGCGCTCCGGCTGCGGAATGCGATGCAGGCCTTTCAGCTCCTGCTTTCCATCGGGGCGGGGACCGGGCTGCTCTTTCTGCTGCGCTGGTTCTGGTGGCGGATCAACGCCGCCTGCGAGATCGCGGCGATGGTGAGCAGTTTTCTGTGGTCGGCGGTGTTCTTCTTCTGGAAGTCCTGCCCGCTGAGCCCGTGGCAGCAGATGGCGGTCTCGGTGGCGCTGACGACGGCCTGCTGGCTGCCCTTCGCGTGGATCGGGCCGAAAACCGATTTCCGGGTCCTGCGGGAGTTCTGCCGCAGGATCAATCCCGGCGGCGCGTGGCGCGCGGTCTTCGAAGCGGCGGAAAAGGCCGGGGAGCCGATCGTTCCCGAAGCTCCGGCCCAGAACATCCCCCGCGGGCTGCTGGCCTCCCTGCTCGGGTGTCTGATGATCTATCTGGTCATGTTCGGCACGGGCCGTCTGATCTGCGAAGATTGGACCTGGGGTCCCGTTTTTCTGGCGGCGGCGCTGGTTTTCGCGGTGCTGCTGGTGCGGCTCTGGAAAGAAACCGCCCCCGCCGAAAGATCATAAAAGGTCTTTCTTCCCGCCGTTTCAAGAATGCCGTGCATGTTTCAGGCTAAACGGGATCAATCGCTGCCAAAATCGGCTCGAATCCATTGAATTGCCTTGAAAATGTGACCCGTGCGGGTTATATTTTGGTAAAGTGAAGGAGAATCGAAAAGATGCCGATGTTGAACTGGATGGGGCGCGAGAAAGCGGTCAGGTGCGACAAGAAAGTCGCGCTGAAGATTCTGCATGAGGATACGACGTTGTCATATGGCACAGGCGGCAATATCCTTGTCCATGGCGACAATCTGGAGGCGTTGAAGGCTTTGCTGCCGTTTTATGCCGGCGAGGTGAAATGCATTTACATCGATCCGCCCTACAACACCGGTTCCGCGTTCGAGCATTACGACGACAACCTCGAACATTCCACCTGGCTCAATCTGATGTACCCGCGTCTCAAGCTCCTTCGCGAATTTCTTCGCGAGGATGGCTCCATCTGGATTTCCATCGACGATAAAGAATGTCATTACCTAAAAATTATTTGCGACGAGATTTTTGGACGTCGAAACTTTGTAATTCAAACAACAATAAAGCGTGGTGCGGCAACTGGTCACAAGGCAATAAACCCCACGCCTGTTCAAGTGAGTGATTATATGCTCACATACGCAAAAGACAAATCGAAGTGGGTATATCATCCGGTTTATGCCAAGAGAGATTATGATAAAGCATACAACAAGTACATAGTGAACTTTGACGAAACGTTTGAAAAATGGGAGTTCTGTTCACTGAAGGCAGTCCTTAAAAAACGCCAATGCACAATTGAGGAGTTATTGAAGTCTGATGCACATCGAGTCGTCAGGACTGCGCAACCAGATTACAAAGCGGTGGGCGAGGAAACACGCCAACTCATTGATATTTCCAAGAACAATCCAACTAGGACTTATGTTCAAAGGAGAGAGGGGCATCCCGACATCTATCTGAAGAATGGAGAACGCATACTTTTTTACAGAGATAAGTTACGATACATTGATGGTGAATGGGTGACCGCAGAATTGGTCACGAGCATTTGGGCTGACATGAACTATCAGGGGATTGCCAACGAAGGGGCGGTTACATTCTTAAAGAGCAAAAAGCCCGAAGCACAGATTGCACGTATTCTAGAGATGTCAACCAATCCGGGCGATCTTGTTCTCGATTCTTTCTTGGGGAGCGGAACGACGGCGGCGGTTGCGCACAAGATGGGGCGTCGCTGGATCGGCATCGAGATGGGAGACCACGCGAAGACGCATTGCGCGGTACGCTTGAAGAAGGTCGTCGAGGGCGAGCAGGGCGGGATCTCCAAAGCGGTGAAATGGCAGGGCGGAGGCGGATTCCGCTTTTACGAACTGGGCGAGTCGATATTGGACGAGAACGGCCAGCTTTCGGCGTCGATACCGTATGACGTGCTTGCCGCGCATATCTGGTGGCAGGAAACCGGCACGGGGTGGAAAGGCGTCGGCAGAAAATCCACGTTTCTCGGCGTTCATGAGGGCGTGGCGTATGCGCTGCTCTACAACGGCATCCTGCACGACCGCAGCGTGAACGGCGGCAACGTGCTGACGCGCCGGACACTCGGCATCATCAAAGAAGATTCAGGCGGACTCGACTATGAAAAACTGATTGTCTACGGTGAAGCTTGCCGGCTCGGTGAAGCACGGCTTGCGGAAGAAAAGATCGACTTCCGCCAGACGCCGTACGATGTGGTGACGAGGAGATAAGGAAGAAACTGCAAAAACGGAAGTGAAAAATGGCCATAACGGAAATTTGTTACTTGCCAAGTAATGAAATCGAACGGAGCAAGTCTTGTTCCTTGCCAACAAACGAAATTCGCCCAATGCAATCGGGCGAATCATGCGGCGTTTCCGTTTGCCGGTCCCGGATCGGGTGGGTGCACACCGCAGACGTGGCAGATTGCTTTCGCTGCGTGGAGTTTGGGAGTTATGGAGATGCGCAGCATGAATGAAGCAGGTTATACTGGCGTTTACGTTGATCTGACAGGAAAAATCATAAAGGCCGCGCTTGAGGTGCATTCAGAACTTGGGTGCGGACTGAAAGAGGAGGCTTACGAAGCGGCACTCGCATGGAAATTGTCACAAAGGGGGCATAGGGTCCAGCGTCAAGTCCCTTGTCCCGTCATATATAAAGGCAATGTTTTCTGTCAGGACGATGAACATCCCAAGAGAATTGATTTGCTTGTAGACGATAAAATTGTGGTAGAATTGAAAGCGGTTTGCACACGCCATCCAGTCTTTGCCGCTCAATGCCGTACATATTTACGGATGTTGAATCTGCCTGTCGGGCTTGTACTTAACTTTGGATTCCCGTCCCTGAAAGAGGGAATCGAACATGTTTCAAACCCGAAAGCCACGACAAACATCCTCAAAAACTCCAAAACTCCCGGAAGCGAAAGCAATGAAACGGAGGGCAGACGATGATCCTGAAGCAGTATCAAAACAACACCCTCGGCGTCATCAAAGCGTATTTCGACGCGCTCGGCACGAAGACGCCCCAAGAGGCATACAAGGCGATTACCGAATCTTCGGTTGACATGATGACCCGGCTTGGCGCGCAGAGGGGATATGTCAAAGCCGCCCTCGATACGCCCACCGTAGCCATCAAGGTGCCGACCGGCGGCGGAAAGACGATCATTGCCGCGCATGCGGTGAAACTCATTGCGGAGAGCCAGGGACGGGAGTACCCGCTTGTCATCTGGTTCGCGCCGTCCGACACGATCCGCCGTCAAACGGCGGATGCGCTCAAGAAGCCGAAGCATCCCTACCGGCTGGCGCTTGACGAGGCTTTCCGGGGGAATGTCCGCATCTACGACCTTGACGAAGTCACGATGATGACACCGGCGGACATCGAAAACAACGTCTGCATCGTCGTCGCGACGGAACAGGCATTCGTGAAGACGGACAAGTCGAAATACAACGTTTACAAGCACAACGAAAGTTTCGAGCCGCATTTTGCCGCGATACGTCTTGCCGATGGGATGGATGCGCAGGAAGAAAATCCGTCGCTTCCGAAATTCTCTTTTGTCAACCTTGCCCTTTCGCGTCATCCGATCGTGATCGTCGATGAAGCGCACAAGATGGTCAGCGAACTTTCCAGAGAGACGCTGACGAGACTCGTTCCAAGCGCTGTGCTGGGGCTGACCGCGACGCCGGAAAAAGGCAACAATACGCTTTACAGCGTTCATGCGAAAGAACTGTTCGACGAGGAGATGATAAAACTGCCGATCGAACTGACGGAGTTCCGCGACCAGTGGGAACAGGCGGTGTTTGCGGCGATTGCAAAGCGGCAGGAACTGGAAAAACTGGCGGACAAGGAAACCGCACAGGGGGTGGGCGGCTATCTCAGGCCGCTCGTGCTGTTCCAGGCGTCGAAGGTGAACGGCGATGTTCCCGTAGCGAGGCTCAAGGATTTTTTGATCGACAAAGCAAAGGTTCAGGAATCCGAGATCGCAGTCGTGACGGGCGAACAGAAGGAGCTGGACGGCATAGACGTGACCGATCCCAAATGTCCCATCAAGTACATCATCACCGTTCAGGCACTCAAGGAAGGATGGGATTGCCCGTCAGCATACGTCCTTTGTTCGGTCGCGAACATTTCAAGCAACACGGACACGATCCAGCTGCTGGGGCGCGTCATGCGGCAACCCAACGCCAGGCGTCGCAAGACGCCGCAGTTGAATCGCGCATACGCATTTGTCTTGAGCAAGGCGTTCGGCTCGGCGGCCGAGGAGTTTGCGGAGGGTTTGAGGAAGAAAGGCTTTGAGGATGCCGAGGCAATGGAGGCGATCGTGTCGAATCAACCGTCTCTTTTCGAAGATGACGATGAGGAAGAAGAAACCCTCTTCAACCAGTCGGGCGGTGTAGTCGTAAAAAGTGAAGTGTATGAGATGATTGCCGATGCCCTGCCGGAAGATGTCGAAGTCACCGCAAACGCTGACGGTTCGGGGCAGATCGCGGTAAAGGCCGACATATCCGACGAGTCCGCATCCAAGGTCGCGAATCTCCTGTATGAGAATGGCGAACCCGGCCTTGCCGTGCAGTTCCTTAAGAAAGTCGCCAAAAAGAAATCGGAAGCAAGGGAGAGCGTTCCTGCGAAATCCGTCAAGATGACATTTCCGAAGCTCTGCGCCGCCGTTCAGGGCGAACTTTGCTTCGATGGGGAGGATGCGGAGGAGCTGGCCGGCGAGGATTTGGGCACGGAGTTGGAGACGAACCACGCCGCACTTTCGGATGGAGAGTTCGAGATAAAGGCGCATGGCGACACATTTGTCCTTGAGTTGAAGGGCAACGAAATCAAGCAGCAGTTCGCCTATGAGCAGTTGACTTTTCTGCAGGAGGTCAAGACCGACCTTGCCGCAGGTGATGTGGTCAATGAACTCGCCGCCATGACCCGGCATAAGGCGCTGCCTCCCGAGGTGATGCGCGGCTGGATCGCCGGGATCGTAAATCACCTCGTAGCAGTCAAGAACTTTACTCCCGCGCAGCTCTATTGCTTCCGCTACAAACTCCGCAACTGTCTCGATGCGCATCTTGCCTCGGCTGCAAAAGCTGTTCGGGAGAAAGCGTATCAGTCGGTGTTCTTTAAGGATACTTATCCTGTGGAATTGAATCTCGACAAGGCATTCTCGCTTGATGACGGTCTTTATTGTGATCAAGCTATGCTCAAGGTTTATCGGGGCAGCTATTGTTTCCACAAGCATTTCCTTGGGACGCATCGGATCCCTGCGTTTGACGGACAACTGAAATACGGCGAGGGGGAAGAATTCGAATGCGCAAAATTGATCGATGCGCACGCAAAGGTGGTCACATGGCTTCGCAATCTCGACAGATGCGGCGAATCATTCTGGCTGCCGCTTGCCCATACCCGATTCTTTCCCGATTTTGTCGGCATTCTCGATGATGGGCGCCTTTTTGCGGTCGAATACAAGGGCGAACAACTGCGCAACACAAGGGATACATTGGAGAAAGATGCTGTCGGCCGTCTCTGGGCTGCCAAGTCAGGCGGCAAGTGCCTCTATGCTACAGTTTACAAAATTAACGATGGGCTTGATGTCAAAGGGCAACTGGACGAGGCGTTTGGGAAAAAGTGATGTTTTGGGCAACATGAAAAACAAGTTCTGGTTTCGGAGGGGCTTTGTTTTTCCATCTCTAAAGTTTCGGAGAAGAGCTTCTTCGCCTCGTCCAAATGGTCAAATCCAAGCAGGATGGTGAAGCGTTGCCGAAACGCTGGGAAGGATGATTCCCCCAAGTGAGCGTTCACGAGGGGCGGTTGTCGGGGGCGAGGAGGTCGGGGAAGACCTTTTTCCAACGTTCCGGATCCTTCCGGAACACGTTGGGCGAAGCGCCGAAGGCCTCGCGGAATTTGCGGTGAAAAGCCGTCAGATTGGAAAAATGCACCTCCTTCGCCACCGCCGTGATGGGGAGCGTGGTCTCCACCAGACGGTGTGCGGCCGCTTTCAGCCGGAAGTCCAGGATGTAGTTCTGCGGCGACAGCTCGAAATGCTTCTTCCACTCCCGGTAAAAGGCCGCGTGGGAAAATCCGAAGCGGGCCGCGATGGCGTCGCAGGAAACCGCCTGGTCGCTGTGGTGCTGCAAATAAAGCGCCGCCTCCTGGATCCGCAGGGCGGGATCGGCCGCATGTTCCGCGGTGTTGCGCTGGAACAGCACCTCCCGCAGGAGCTTCAGCGCCGCCCAGTCCAGCTGATCGACCATGCCCGGCAGCGTGTAGCAGCCGAGGATGCGGTGGAACTCCGCCACCAGCTCCTGAAAACGCTCGGTGAGCCGGAACGGCAGGAAGCTTTCCTTCGGTATGAGGTTCCACCCCCGCAAGACCTCTTCGGAGCGGGGAGAATATATGAATGAGAGCGTGTCACGCGGCAGGTCGCCCGCCAGCGCGACCTTCATCCCCGGACGTTTGAAGACGATGTTCGGGAAGGGGATGTCCATCGGCCGCCCATCGAGCAGATCCTCGCACCGGCGGGATTCGGAACGCAGACGCAGACTGATCTCGAAGAACTTGCATACGTGGGCTCTCCCCGTGAAGGGGAAGCGGCTGTTGTTACAATAAAATACCCCCTCCAGACGGAAGGGGAAAGCATCCTGCCGGGGCAGCTTCCCGATGTCTTGACTTTGCCAGGCCATAAAATCTTCTTTCGTTGTGCGAGTTACCTTAATATAACGCCGGGATCCCCGTTCTGCAATGCCGACATTCGAAAAAACGCCTGTTTTTATGGGCGTGATACGGTTTGATACTGTTTTTGATACAATCCGGCCTTGCCAAAAGACTCTTCGCGGTGTATATTCGGGTGGAGGAAAGGGATATGAGACATTATGATGTTGCCGTCTGCGGCGGAGGCATCGCCGGCGTCGCCGCGGCGCTGGCCGCTTCGCGGCGGGGAAAAAGCGTGGTGCTGGTCGAAAAACAGTGCGTCCTGGGGGGCCTCGCCACTTCGGGACTGATCTACATCTATCTGCCCATCAGCGACGACCGCGACGTGAAGATCGCGGGCGGTCTGACCGAGGAACTGCTGATCCGCTGTCAGGAGTACGGGCCCTTCACGATCCCCGAAAAGTGGAGCGGCATCAAAGGCGCGGACAGCGGTCATGCGGGGGAGCGTTACCTCTGCTGTTTTTCCCCGGCGGGCTACGAACTGACCCTCGACAGGATGATCCGCGAGTCCGGCGTCGAGCTGAGACTCGAAACCACGGTCATCGGCTGCCGCTGCGACGGGACCGGACGGTTGACCGAAGCGGAGCTTTTCTGCGCGGCGGAGCGCGAGACCGTTTCCGCCGACTGCTTCATCGACGCCACGGGCGGGGCTTTTCTGCTCCGCATGGCGGGCGCGGCGGTCTTCCCCGAAACCAACTTCAACAATCCCTGGCTCATGGAGGTCAACGACCACTCCCGCAGCCGCTACTACTTCACGGGCGACCTCCATATCCAGCCCCTGCCGATCCCGGCCGAGGAAGGGAGCATGCCCCAGGTGCTTTCCGCGGCGGAGCTTCAGGAGTTCTGCCGCCGCCAGTACCGGGAAATGCGCCGCTACTACGACGCCATGACCCCCGAACGCCGGAAGAGCTGTTATCCCGTCCACCTCCCCACGATGCCCCAGCTGCGCAAGATCGCCCGCATCGACGGTCTGGCGGAGATCCGGACGGGCAAGGAAGGAAAATTCTGTCCCGATTCGGTGGGCGTGGCGGCCGACTGGCGCCGGGTCGCTCCGGCGTGGGAGACCCCCTACGGCGCGCTGCTGCCGAAAAAGGTCCGGGGGGCGCTGGCCGCCGGGCGGTGCATCAACAGTTCGGGGGATGCGTGGGAAATTTTCCGCGTGATCCCCGCCGCCGCCATGACCGGCGAAGCCGCCGGTGTCGCCGCGGCGCTGGCCGTCGAACGCGGCACGGATCCGGCACAGCTGCCGATCGCCGATCTGCAGGCTGAATTGAACAAAAACGGCGTCATTCTTCACATCCCCGGCGACGACAAATAAAGGAAAGAGCCCCATGATGAACGGCAGAAACTTCGGTGGGGAAAAGCCGCCGACCGGACTCTGGCGCCCGGAGCCGTCGAGAGTTTTTCGCAGACGATCCGTTTCAAAATGAAATAAGGTTTTTTTCTCATGCAGAACATTTTCGACGATGACCACCCCTTCTTCGTGGGGGCGAACTACTGGGCTTCCAACGCCGGGACCTTCATGTGGCGCGACTGGGACGCTTCCGCCGTGGAGCGGGACTTCCGTCTGCTCCATGAAAACGGGGCGCAGGTGCTGCGCGTCTTCCCGTTGTGGAGCGATTTTCAGCACGTGACCGACCACCGGATGTGTTCCGGGAAACATTACGAGTTCCGCTTCGGCGAGGAGCCCCTGGGCGAAGGGCCCGCCGGGCAGGCCGCCATGGTCCCCGAGATGCTGGAACGGTTCCACACCTTCTGTCACCTGGCGGAGAAGTACGATCTGAAGCTGATCGTCGGACTGCTCACGGGCTGGATGTCGGGCCGTCTCTACGCGCCCCCGGCCCTCGAACACCGGAATCTGCTCACCGACCCGGTGGCGCTGAGGTGGGAAGTCCTCTTCATCCGCTGTTTCGTCCGCGAGATGAAAGGGGAACCCGCCATCGCCGCCTGGGACTGGGGCAACGAGTGCAACTGCCTCGCACCGGAAACCGACGACGAAATGTGGGTCTGGGGCCAGCTGATGACCTCGGCCATCAAGCTCGAGGACAGCACCCGGCCCGTGGTCAGCGGACTGCACAACTCTTTGAGCGCTTCCATCACCGCCATGGGAGACGTGTGCGACGTGCTGACGACCCACCCCTACCCCATCTTCACGCCCCACTGTTCGGTGGACTACATCGATTCCTTCCGCAACGCCTTCCATGCGGCGTGTCAGACGCGCTGGGTGGTCGGCATGGGGCACAAGCCCGCCTTCGTGGAGGAGATCGGCTCCTTCGGTCCCACCGTCACCTCGGACCGCATCGCCGGACTCTACGCCCGCAACGCCCTCTGGAACAGCTACGCCCACAACTGTCACGGGTTCCTCTGGTGGTGCGCCAACGACCAGACCGAGCTGCTCCAGACGCCCTACGCCTGGAACTCCATGGAACGGGAGCTGGGGCTGCTGAAGGTCGACGGCACGGTCAAGCCCATGCTGAAGGAGATCGGAAAATTCGCCGAAGTGGGCAAACATCATCTCGCCCCTTACCGCAAGGACGCGGTGGCGCTGCAGTCGGTGGACGGCGACCACTGGGGCGTCGCCTACATCACCTTTTTGCTGGCCAAACGGGCGGGATTCGACATCGAATTCCACAACGGGATCGGCCCGATCCCCGAGGCGCAGTGCTACATGCTTCCTTCCGTTTCCGGGACGCGGATCATCCCCCGGCACCAGTATCACGAACTGCTGCGGCGGGTGCGCGAGGAAGGGGCGACGCTCTACGTTTCGAGCTGTGCCTACGGGATCCAGCCCTTCGAGGGCTTCGGCGTCGAAATCGAAAGCGTGGCCCAGGCGGCATCGCCGGGCCGGATCATTTCGAAAGAGTACAAGCTCGACCTCACCGTGGCTCGGGAACGGTCGATCCGCACCGGAGTATGCACCGCCGAAGTGCTGGCGCGCGACGAGGAAGGCCGCGCCGTTTTCACCGCGGCGAAGTACGGCCGGGGCAAGCTGATCTTCCTCGCCCAGCCGCTGGAAAACGCCCTCATCGACGCCCCGCGGGTCTTCGAGGAAAACTCTCCCGACTACGCCGGAATCTACCGCATCGTCCGCGATCTGGCGGGGATCAGACGGGAGGTCACCGTGGAGGATCCCATGGTGACGCTGACCGAACATCCGGCCCCCGACGGGAGCTTCGAGGTCGTCGCGGTCAACAATTCGCGGAGCGACAAGACCGTCGCTCTGCACTGGAACGACGCGTTCGAGCTCACCGGCTGTCTCTGCGGGACACTGCAGGGAGATCGACTTTCGCTGGAAGCCCATTCGGGCGCGATCCTGACCTTCGGCAGGAAGGCCTGAAGGCGGCCGGAAATACGATCTGGATTCCGGAACGAATGACGACGGCGGCATTTTGGCGGTCACGGCGGCGGGAGACGGGACCGTTTTCCGCTTCCCGGACTGTTTTTCCCGGCAACAGGAGGAAGAAATGAAACTTTTGGCTCTGTTTCTTCTCTTCATCGCGCTCGGCGCGAAGGCGGAGATCGCCCGTCCGCCCCGCGTGTTCACCGTCAAAGGCAAGACCGGAACCGTGCAGACCTATGCCGTTTCCGGCGCGCCGGGGGGCTATTTCATCCGCGTGAACTGCTCCGTTCCGGAAAATGGACCGCAGCGCACCGCGAAAATCACCATCGGCAAGGGATTGCCGATGATCCGCCGGATCATCCCTCCCGCCGTCCGCCAGGGCCGCTGTACGGTTGACCGGGTCCGCCTCGGGAAAGAGCCGGTGGAGATCCGCTTCGAGGTCGAACCCGATGTGACGATCTCCAGCCTCGAGTTCCGCCCCGTCCCCCGCAGGCTTCCGCCGGAAGCCGCTGAATACGTTCCCAAGGTCACGCCGCGGCCCGACCGTCCCCGCCTGCTCGTGAACAACGATCTTCTGCCGGAGATCCGGCGCCGCACTGCGCGCGGCGCGGGCGTCCGCGCCTGGCGGGAGATCAAAGCCATCGCCCGCAGGCCGTTCAAGTTCGTCGTCCCGGCCGACCGCGAGGTGGGCTGGGATCCCCGACTGGTCAAGGCGATGCGGAACAAGGCGTTCTATTACCTCCTGACCGGGGACGAAAAGGTCGCCCGCGAGGCGTGTGAACTGGCCGTGGCCTATTTCGAGGTCGTGAATTTCGGCAACTGGCAGGACATCTGCCGCCGTACCGGCGAGGCGATCCAGGCCGCGAGCATCGTCTACGACTGGTGTTATCCGGTGATGACCGACAAAGAACGCGCGATCCTGCGCGACCGTTTCCTGTGGCAGGCGGAGTCGATGGAGATCGGCTGGCCGCCCTTTTTGCAGAACATCAACGTCGGCCACGGCGACGAGTGGCAGCTGCACCGGGACCTGCTTTCCATGGCGGTCGCGGTCTACGGCGAGGACCCCGTGCCGTGGCGGTACTGCGCCTACCGGCTCCTCGAAGAGACTTCACCGATGAAGAACCACCTCTACAAGTCCGGCTTTCATTACGAGGGCAACGCCTACGGCGCCACCCGCTTCGGCGCGAACCTGATCGGCGCCAACATCTTCAAGCGCGCCGCCGGGGCCGATCTTTTTCAGCCCCGCGTCGCCAAGGTCGGTTATGCATGGTTCCATCTCCGCGCGCCGGACGGCAGGTTCTTCAGCAGCGGCGACGATTTCTCCCAGCGCTACAAGTACGCGGGCAGTCCGAGCATCTACCTCTGGAGCAACGCTTTGTGGCCCGACCCCAAACTCAAGGGCGAGTATCTGCACTTCTTTCCGAATCAGGAGCGCCCCTATACCGACCCGTTGTTCTACCTCCTTTTCATGGATCCGGACCAGGTTGCGGACTACCGGCACGACGATCTGCCGAAGGTGAAGTATTTCGGCTATCCCGTCTCGCTGCTCGTCGCCCGCACCGGCTGGAACATGGGGGACACCTCCGACGACGTGCTCGTCGAACTGATCGGCGCAGGGGTTTACAACCGCAGTCACCAGCACCTCGATGCGGGTTCGTTCCAGCTCTATTACCGGGACTTCCTCGCCGCCGACATCGGGCAGTACCGCTATTACGGCCATCCTTACGACATGAATTTCGCCAAGACCACCATTTCGCACTCCTGTCTGCGCCTCGTCGATCCGAAGCAGAAGAGGACCGTCTTTGGCGGCTCGGTCAGGATCACGAGCGGCATTCAGGAGGGACAGCCTCACGGCCCCATCCGGCTCGAACAGATCGCCGATCCGGACAACCCCTTCTCCCGCGGCGAAGTGCTGAGCGTCTCGACCGATCCGTCGGCTCCGCATCTGCAGCTCGACCTGACGCGCTCCTACCCGAACCGGGCGAAGAAATATATCCGCACGATGGTCTTCCTCGCGGCGGAAAAACCCGCGCTGGTGGTGTATGACGAGATCGAAACGACCCGGCCGGAAGTGACGCCGGTCTGGCAGTTCACCTCCTTCGGCACCCCGGTCGAAAAAGGGTCTGCCCTCGTCGTCGACCGGATGCCCCACGGCCGTCCGGCGCGCCTCACGGTCTCCACGCTCCTCCCGCGCAAGTGTGCAAGAAACATCCTCTCGGGCAAAGCCGCGCACACGGTCGAAGGGGTTTATTACGCCGCGCCCTATCCGGAACTGCCGCATGCCAACGGCAGCCGGACGGAGATCACGGCGGCGCGGGGCGCTTCGGCGGCGCGTTTCCTGCACGTCCTCCAGCCCACGCCGGGGACCGAGCCCGCAACCGTCGGGATGACCGAAAAAAACGGTGTCATCACCCTCGATTCCGACGGCTGGACCGTCACCCTCACGCCCGGCAAACCGCCGAAGGCCGCGGTGGCCAGGCCCGCAAAAACGGCCTCGGCCGACGACGCTCCTTCGGACGGGCGTCCGCGGAGAGGGATTTTTTGAGGGCGGGGATATCCTTTTACGTTCAGACACCGTCCGCCGCTTTTTGGGGCCGGTACGCGGCCGTCGGGGCGCGGACGGCTATGAGCCGGAGACCTTTCCCCGGTCCGCACTCCGAGCTCCCGGCGTGAAACTTACCAGGTGTCGTCCTTCCAGGTCATGGGGAACCAGAAGGAGCTGTATTCCTTGAAGTTGTGGTAGTCCTTGATGGGGATCCGGGTGGCGATGATGCCCGCCGTGTGGCCGTCGAGAAAGACCACGTTGCAGGTGGCGGAACTGGGGATCCACACCGTGTTGCCGCCGAAGGGCGGCGCCGCGCCGTGGGCCGCGTAGGGATACCGGCCGCTGGCGTAGAAGGCTTCGTAGTTGGTGGTGTCCATCCAGTGGGCCGTCCGCGACGGCTTTTTCGTGTTGGAGATCTTGAAGGGCGGCCGCACGGAGCCCCCCGGAGGCCCGTCGGTGTAGTGCCCCAGGCCGTAGCCGTAGGCCGTGTGGGCGGTGGGCGTGGTCTTGCGCAGGAAATTGATCCGGTCCTGACCGTTGACGGCGGGACAGGCGAGTTTGCTGGTGAGGATCTTGTCGTCCTTCAGTTCCCAGCAGCCGATGCCGACCGCTTCGTGGATCCCGAGATACTTGGCCAGCAGCCCGTCCCACTTGTCGTTCCGGCGGCTGTAGCCGCTGAAGATCAGCGTGTTGGAGTTGCCGTTGTTGTAAGGCGGAGCGTAGCCCAGGTTGTCGTCGGCGTAAAAGGTCACCGCCTTGCCGATGTTGGTGAGGTTGTTCAGGCAGGTGGTGGCATGGGCGCGGGCCCGCGCCTGCTGCAATGCGGGCAGCAGCATGGCGGCGAGTATGGCGATGATGGCGATGACCACCAGCAGTTCGATGAGGGTGAAATGCCCTCTGCGGCCGGCGACGGGTGACGAATGATGTTTCATGTTTGCGTTCTCCTTATGTTGAGCGGTTGATGTTTACTTTTGCCATTGCACTTTCATGGTGAAATCCTGCGCCGCGCCGGGGGCCAGCGTGATGGTCTTGAAGACCGGCTCGGCGGTGGAACACGTCCCCGTGTCCCAGAAGATCACGCCGTAGACGGGCGCTCCGCCCGGCGTTACGGTGAGGTCGGGGAGCCCCGGCTTGCGGAGCGTGAAGGCCGGGCCCCGGACGTCGAGGAGTTTGGCCCGCCACGTGGCGTCGATCTCCTTTTCAGGGGAGCCGAAGCGGCAGATCCTGAGCCCCTGTCCCCGATCGAAGCCGACGCCGCCGAATACCGCCCGCCCCTCGGGTCCGCCCAGATGCTCCGGGAGCATGTGGAACCGGAAGGCGAAGCGCCGGGGCGAAGCGGCGGTGTTTTCGAGGCGCGAACCGATGGTCAGGCTCCGGGGCGTGAAGAGCAGACGCCGCACGATGCGCACTCCCGCAAGGGGTACTTTTTCCAGTTCGCTCACGTTACGGTGAAGTTCGATCTCGATGCCGTCGGGCCCGACCTTTTTCACGTCCGCGACCTTGAAGCCCTTGACGACGTTGTGGGCGGCTTTCCGGGGTGTCCAGAAGCCCGACGTACCGAAACCGGGCTCACGGACCAGCTCTTTTCCCCCGATTTCGAGGGAAGTGACGGCTCCACCCAGCGCCGGGTCCAGCAGGATCGTACCCGAAGGCAAGGTAATCTGAAGCTGATATTTGCCCTTGAACTGAACAGCTTTCAGGGAAACGGAGCCGTTGGCGAGGGGCCGGAGCGACGAGAAATCGTTGACGGGTTCATCCGCGATTGCGGCGGAGCGCATCTTTTCGGCGTAAGCCTTTTCCCATGCCGCCATCTTGAGGATCCGGGGCAGGCGTTTTTCCATTTCCGCCTTCATGGCCGCCTGCGAGATGAATTCCCCCTCGCCCGCTTTGCCGGGGACGATGCGGAAGAAGTTCCACCGCAGGGCCCCCGCGTGGACGAGGATGCCCTTTTCGAGTTCCGCTCCGGAAAACATGCCGAGAGAATACTTTTCGGAGGAGTTGACCGTATATGACCCGTCTTTCTCCAGCCCGCGGACATGCATGAGGGCGAAAAGTTCCCCCTTCTGCCAGAAGTTGCCCAGTGCGGCCACGGTCTCCTCCCCTCCGCGCCAGGAGCGTCCCTGCCAGATCTGCCGGGAATCGAGAGAAGGCAGGTACTTTTTAAGGTCGCCCGCGCCCCTGTGATGGGCAGGGAAAAGAGGAACGGGACACGGCGTCACGGGGGTGAAGCGCACGGAATCCGTCGGCTTCCCCTTCAGCACGGTCTCCTCGTGGCGGGCGATGATGTCGTTGGCCCCGGCGAGGGCGTTCCAGTAGCGCTGGTCGTACCCCTGCGGGAAGTAGTAGCAGATGGACCCCGCCCAGGCGTTGACGAAATAGCTCAAGGTGTCGAAGGCGACGGCCTCGGGCTCCGTGACCCAGCTGCCGCACTGGAGTCCCTGGGGCATGGCGATGAGCTTGGGCCGCCGGGCGGGATCCTCGACATGACGCTTCACGAAAAGTTTGTTTTCCTCGCCCGCGACGAAGGAGAGCAGGTGGAGCCCCGGGAAGTAGACGTACTTTTCGGTGAAGTCGGCGAAAACGTAGGGCCCCCACGGGTCGATCCAGGGGAGTTTGCCCAGAAAATCGAGGGAGGAGTATTGCTCGAAAGTTTTGAGGCCCCCTTCCAGCAGCTGGGAGTATTCGATCTCGGGGACGAAGTGGGACTCCTTGCCCGCTTTCCGTCCCAGCTCCCGGATGTCCGCTTCGAGGGTCTGACACACTTTCGCGTGCTGGTGACTGCGGAAAAGGATCCACTGCGTCTCATAGTCGGCGATGATCCGCCTGGGCCATTTGGCGCGGATCTCTTCCGGCTTGGCCTTGCCCGCCATGTGACGGAGAAATTCCTCCCGGCACCGGTCGCAGAAACAGCCCTTGAACTTCGTCCCCTGCAGCTCCCAGTTGGGCATGATGTGGTCGGCGGTGTCGTTTCTGAGCACCATCTCCTCCAGCATCGCGTAAACTTCAGAGCGGTAGAATTTGCCCCGCCGGTAAATTTCCACGGGGCAGGTCTTGAACATGCCCAGCTTGAAGGGCTTGCCGTCCGCCTGCCGGAAATAGGACTCGGGCGTCCGGTTGGCGTTCCCACCCAGGCGGTAGCCGTTGGAAAGGGTGTGGCGGGTGGAAAAACGGAGAATCCCGGCCTTCTTGACCTCTTTCTTCAGGGCATCGCTCCCCCCGTGGAGGGCGTTGAGGCCGTTCCGGACCAGAAACTCCCGGATGACGGGGAGCTTGTCTTCGGGCAGGGAGAATTCGTGAGCCGTCTGGATCCCCGTGATGAAGTATTTCGGCCGTTTCCCGCGCACGGCTTCGATGACTTTCAACTCGATGGACTTTTCCGCTCCATGCCACGGGCCGTCGGAAAGGCTGTAGATCAGGGGATAACGTTTCCCCGACGCCTTGACTTCCGGGATCAGCACCACCGCGGGACGGAGCCACACGCCGTGTCCTTCGACGGGCATGCCCGGAACGAAGCGCTGGACGATGCAGGTCACCGCGGCGGAGCCGTCGGGATTTTTCACGCACTTGACCAGAGAATCGTCGAAGTTGCCGCCGTGGAACCTGAAGCCCGCCGGGATCTTCAAATGCAATGTCAGTTTTTTGAATTTGGCACGTCCTTCGTTCCGCATGACGAAGGAGATGACGCCCGGCTGATTTTCCCCGATGCAGCAGGTGTTGTCCAGATGACTCAGGGGGGAAACGTAGATGTCCGCCCCTTCGGGAACGGGTGTTTTCAGGAGTTTCACGTCGTCCAGAAAGATCTTCCCCTGTCCGTAGAGGGCGAAGCGGAGCGATATCCGCCGGGTATGGGGCGGCGCTGCGAAGAAAAAGGAGCGCTGTTCCCAGCTCACGGGGAGCGTCACGCGGTGATTGACGGTCTTGCGGAGCGTTTTGGCTCCGGGAACTCCGGCTTCCCGGTCGAAGAAGTCCGCGAAGACGTTCAGACTGTTGGCCCCGGCGGCGTTCCGGGTCCTGCCCCGGACCATGAAGGAACAACTGTATTTCACGGGGACCGCCGAATCGGGGAGGAGGATCTCCTGAGAGATGTAACTGTTCATCCAGGGGTCGCCGTCGGCGTTCTGCTCGCGGCCCGCTTCATCGGGCGTATGGAGCACGGCGCACCGGGAGCCGTTGACGCCGGAACGGACGACGGTCCTTTGCATGGCTCCCGCGATCCGTTTCCGGTGGGCGGGATCTTTCGGGCCCTTCTGCCAGATGTGACAGCCGCCCCGCCACGGTGAAGCGGTTTTCGTGAAGTCGATCCCCCTGTCTTCGAAATCGCCGTCCCGGACGAGGTTTTCCCCCGTTCCGGAAACTTCGGGAGTTCCCTTGAAAACGCTCAAATCTACCGACACGCCCCCCGGATCAAGGGCGGCGGGGGGGATCCCCGCCGTCAGCTGTGCGGCCAGAAGAAGCGGAAAGAGCTGTGATTTCCCGAGCATGGACGCATTACTTGATGGCCATTGTCCCGTAGTATCTGATGTCGCTGAAGGCGCCGAAGGTGGGCTGCCAGCAGCTCTGCTCCCAGCGGAATTTGCGCTCCTCGCCCACCCGGTAGTAGTGGTTCCGGCAGAAGTTGACCTTGAAGGAGCCGTCGGGATTGGGGGTCTTGAACTTCAAACACTTGAGGGGCAGCACCAGTTCCCCTTCCCAGCCTTTGGCGGTGCGCTTCGCGGTCCACTTCGCATTCTCGCAATTCCAGCCCAGGGCGGAGATCCAGCCTTTGGCGTTCTGCTTCGTTTCGGGCGTGTAGTGGAAGTCGGAAAGGGCGTTCTCCGGTCCCAGAATAAACTGGTAGTAATCCTCGGGCGCGCCGCCGTAGAAGAAGAATTCCACGCTCTCCTTTTCCCAGAGGTAGGAGTCCCGCACCCCGGGCTTGGCCCAGTTGATCTCCTTGTGTTCCGGGGGGATCGTGCAGACGACCTTCGCCCGGAAGAACCCGTCTTTGACCGAAAAGGTCATCGCCGTGGTCCCCGTGGGCTTGTTGATGTTGTAGCTGTCGGCGAAGTTGCCGATGGTGACTTCGCTTCCGTTCCGCTTCAGCGTGATGTTCAGGGGATTTTCGGATTTTTTCGCCTTGCGGTAGATCCTGCTGTTGCGCTCGAAAGGCAGGTAGCCTTTGAGGAGCTTCGCCGCCCGGCCCGCGTAGGGTTCCCTGCCCTTGCACTCCGTCACGGCCCGGCGGAGCAGGCCCATCATCCGGTCCACGAAGGGGGCGGGATAGACCTTCTGCCAGCAGAGTTCGTAGTTCCATTCGGATTTCCGCCAGTCGAAGCCGTTCAGGTAGGCCAGCTCCATTTCGTCGTGGAACTGCCGGAGCGTCTTCCCAGCGGGGCCGAAAAAGCCGTCGTAGTACTCATCCAGCAGCTTTTCCACGTCGGTGTCCGGGTCCCACATAAGCTTGGCCCCCAGGTAGAGGTTCTGCACGTCGTAGATCCAGTCGGTCCAGTTGCGCGTGTCCACGCCGTTGGAGTCGTAGTTGCAGAGTTCGATGACCCGGCCTTTGACGATGCCCCGGTCCAGGGCGTAGAGCTCCTTGAGCTGGCGGGGATAGACCGCCGGAGCGCCGTAGACGCCCCGTTTGAAGCGGGTGTTGTTCCAGTACTCCCAGCGGTAGAGGGCGGCTCCGGAGTTCCGCCACTGCTTGAGGGTCTTGACCACTTCGCTCCGATAGAGCTTCGAACCGTGGGGAGCTCCCCCCAGACACAGCGTCACCGCCACGTTGCCTTCGAGGGGAAATGTGGGCGGTTCCCTGTACTCGGCGTAGGCGCAGCATTTGATGAACTTCCCCGGCTGGACCTTGCCCACCTCGCGGGCCACCTTGTTGACGAAGCCCCACATGGCGTCGGAATAACGGCCCGCGTCGCCCCGGTCGGATTTCGCGTCGTTGATGCAGAGGGGGCAGCGGCAGTGGAAGAGAGAGTCGCTGTCCCCCGTCATGACGGCGGCGAAGATGGAGTAGGTGTCTTTCCTCAGCTCTTCGGTCTTCTCTTTGACCGCCTCTTTCAGCACGTCGGGGTTGCGGAAGCAGAGGTGGACGCCCTGCTCGCAGTTGACCTTGCGGGTGCCGTCGGGCTGGAGCGCGAAGAAGTCGGGCCGCGAGGCGAACTTCTTGTGCCAGTCCCGGAAGGCGTGGTTGGCGATGGGACTGCCCACGGAGCCGCCGAAGCGGCAGCGCCGCTGCCAGACGCCGATGTCGCCGGGCTGCAGGTCGGGATCGTTGGGGATGTCGTAGAAGAGGGTCCGGGTGTTGTTGGAGGGGGCGGTGAAGACGTGGAGTTTACCCACGGCGATCTCCTTCTTCGCCGGAGCCCAAGTGCCGTTCTTGCCGGGCCAGAACCAGCGGACCCCCAGCACTCTTTCGATGAACTCGTAGGCGGCGTACAGCGTCCCCACGGCGATGGAGGCGCGGGAAAGGAGGGTTTTTCTATACACGGGCCGCTCCGTGTCGCCGCCCGAAAGGATGATCTTGTCGCCGAAGCGCACCGCCGCGGCCAGCTCGGGGGGCAGGATGTCGGGCGAAAGACCGTACTTCCGGGCAAGTCCGGTGTCGCCGATGTAGATGGCGGGGCCGCCCTTGAAGGCGGACTCCTTCACCACGGGGACTTGAGCTCCCGTCACCAGCTTGAAGTGGGTCTGGAGCTCTTCGGCGGCGTAGTCGTAGAGGACGCTCTTTTTATCGGGGATGACGATGGTGAAAAGACATTTTCCCCCGGAAACAAGCGTCAGCGGCTTGGTGAAGCGGGCCGCTTCCACGCCCGAGCTGGCCGGGCCCACGGACTCGAGGACGGATTTGACGGTCTGCTCCCGCGGCTTGATGAGCCGGACGTTTTTCAGTTCCCAGCGGCAGTGTTCGTTCCCCGACTGGAGGACGGCGATCTGGATGTTGGGATTGACGAAGGTCCCGTCCAGATCGGGGACGGTGAAGCGGCAGACGAAGGGGACGTTCTTGTCTTTGACCGCCGCAAGGGCGGAAAAAGTCTTGGTGGCCCGGAGCTTGTTGCCGGGGTTGGTGCAGAGCCGCAGGGCGCTCCTCAGGGGCGAGGAGCCCGCCTTGCAGACAACTTCGGCCCGGAATTCGAGGACGCTGTTCCGGTTGTCGTTGAAGATCTTGGCCGGGAAATAAAAACTCCGGGAGTAGACGTTTTTCCACGATTTGCCGTGGGTTTTCGTGTCCAGCGTGTAGTCCGACTCCCGCAATTTCCAGAGGAGAGCTTCCCCTCCGGTCAGAGGAAAAAGGAGAAAAAACGAGAGGAGCAAAAGTCCCGGATACCACTTTCTTTCATGCCGCATTTATCGTTTCCTTTCATTATGATCTTCTATAACATAGACCCTTGCGCCCCGGATTGCAATAATAAAAAAAGGCCCCGGATAATAAAAATTTCACTGGCGGTCTTGAAAAAACCTTTGGCCGGGGATATATTACCTTGGAGGAAGGGGGATCGGCCATGGAAGAAAGCAGCGTCAAAATGGCGGAGTTCTGCCGGAAAGGAAGAGAACTTCTCACGGGGAAATTCCTCTTTGCCGAATTTTTTCCCCGCTGCGGTACGAAGCTCAACAACTACAACCGTTTCCTCATGTGCCTTGCCGGCCGCAAGCACATCGTCTACGGAGACGGACAGTCCGCGCAGGATCTCTTTCTCGATCCCGGAGATGTGATTTTCGTCCCCGGCAGCGGGGAGGAGTCGGAGGTGTGGGATTCCCCTCACGAAATGATCTCCTGCGTCTTCATGAGTTCTTTCACCCGGGTGATCCACATCATCCACGGGGGCGACCCTGCGGAGCACCCGTCGGCGGACATCTTTTACCACATCCCCAAAGGCGTGATCGCGGGGGAAGGCAAAGTGGCCGAAGCACTGCTCGAATTGAAGAACAGCCGTCCGTCCCTTTCCCTCGAACTGATGCGGCTTCTGCTGCGGCTTCTGGAGGAGACTTTGGCCCTGATCGGGGAAAAGGGGCTGCCCGAGCCCGAATGGCGGCAGGTCTGCGAAGCCATGCACAACCTTTTCCGGGGGGATATTTCCCGTGAGGACGTGGCCGAACTGGCGGGGATCTCTCCCGGAACCCTTTCCAAGCTGGTGAAAAGGCACACGGGCGGACCGTTCCGGGAGTTCGTCAACGACCACCGGATGGAATACGCCCTTTCCATGCTCCGCCAGAGCAAGTTTACCGTAAAGGAGATCAGCAGTCTGAGCGGCTTTTCCTATCCGAGCTACTTCATCCGGCTTTTCAAGGCCCGCTACGGCATGTCTCCGGAGCGTTTCCGGCAGGTCCGTTTCACCCTGCCCGACCCCAAGGATCCGGCCTACACCAAATAGGCCGGAGGGGGGCTGGCGGGGCGTTACGGGAGAAATTCCAGTTCCACCGCGGGATGGCGGACCTTGCCCGAAGGGCGCCTGTCGGCGGCGGTCCAGCCCCCCGGCCGGACGACCGGAAAAGTGATCTCCCCGAACATGGGCCCGCACGAAGAGCAACGCTCGATCCTGACCGGAACGGTTTTCCCCGAAAAACGCTCCGGGATGTGCCAGACGAAGGGGGCGTACAGCCGCTCCGGCATCTTTTCGCCGTCGAGGTAAAGCTCCGTGTACAGGCCGTCGGTTTCGAACCGGAGTTTGGAAGCGCCGCAGGGGATCTCCGCCCAGCCGGTCTGGATGATTTTCCCTGTGTAATTTTCCAGTCCTGCGCCGTCCTGCGCGTACTCGGTCAGCGTGTCGCCGAAGTCGGCGAAGTCTCCGGCCAGGAATACGCTCGGCAGGAAGGGATAGTCGGGGAATTCCCCCTTCAGCACGACCGTATGCTCCCCCGGTCCGAGCCGGAAGGGCGCGGTGCCCAGGTAAAGCTCCCGGAACCCTTCGGGCAGGGCGTCGGCGGGACCTTCGGCTTTCACGGGCACTCCGTCCAGTTCGAGGGCGACAGGGACCTCATGCTGCCGCGGCAGCAGAACGAGACCGTCGAGGGCGGACTCCAGACGGAATTTGCAGACGCCGTCCGCGAAAACGAGGCGTTTCAAATTCGGGCGGTCCGTCGAAATCTTCCAGCCGCAGAAAGCGCGGATCCCGTCGGGCTCCAGCTCGAAGGCCAGTTCCCGGCCCTCCCGCCGGAGCCGGAGGTCCCGGGTCGCGCGGGAGCCGGAAAAGTTGATGATCTCGACGGAGCCATCGGCAAAGGTGCGCAGAAAGATATCCCGCGCCAAAGTTCCGTCCGCTTCCGTCACGCAGGTCTTCAGGGGGACCAGTTCGTCGAGAACGAGCAGGCCGTTGGCGAAGGTGTCCCAATGGCGGTCGTAGCCGTCGGGCATCTTTTCGGCGGTCAGCCCCTCGGGGTCCACGCGCAGGACGACGGGGGCGGTCCCTTCCTCGTCTTCGCCGATGAGGCTCCACTGCCGCTGGGACTGCACCAGACGGATCAGCAGTTCGTTGAGCTGGACTCCCGAAGCGGGACGCCGGACCTGTATTTCCGGTTCGAATCCCTTGCGGGCGACGGCGGCGGAAATCCGGGCATCCTCCCCCAGCATTTCGAGGGCGGAAAACCAGGGCTGGGCCGGGGAAAAGGGATTGCAGTAGCCGGTCTTGATGGTGTTGCCCCGCATGTCGAAGGGCGATATCGCCAGGACGTAATGGTCGATCCCGAAGAGGGAAACGAAGCGGATCTGCCGCCGGACCCGGTCCGGAGTCATGTCGCAGGGGCCGAGGGCGAAAAGCTCCGCCAGCCCCCCGTTGCCGTTCTTCCGCACGGCGTGTTCCACCGTCCCGAGCGTGTTCCACTCGATCCTTTCGATAACGGTGTGGGTGCGGATCTCATCCAGCCCGGGCAGGGAGAAGCTGTCCGTGACCGCCATGGGGCAGCCGCTGGCCCGCAGTGAGGAACCGAGGCAGTTTTCCTGCATCAAATGTCCCGTCATCAGAAGGTTGTGCCGGTCGCACCACTCCCGGACGGGAAGGATGAAGGACTCGAGAAAACGTTTCCCCAGCAGTTTGCAGACGAAGGGCTCCCAGAAGAACGCGCAGTGATTGCGGAGGCAAAACACCAGATCCTCCCTGAGGGAGCTGCCCGTGAGTTTTTCATAATCCTCCTCCAGCCCCGGATAGAAGGCGAGGTCCAGCCGGGTCTCTTCGGTCGGCGCCCCGCCGATGTAGAGAAAGGAGGGTTCGTCGGAAAAGATCCCCTTGACGAGGCCCCCGAAGTCCTGGCCGAAATGTTCCGCGTACCGTTCGTGGGTGTAGGCGATGAACTTCCGCACGGCTTCGGGATCGAGGACGTTGGGGGCGTTCGGATTGGAACGGACCTCGAAGGAGTAAGCGCCGTTCTTTTCGGAAACGCGCAGGAACTTCAGCGCGTGGTCCGGATTCTCCCTCATGATCCTGCCGCCGCACTGGCCGCTGGGCCAGTTGAATTCGTCGTAGAGCCAGACGGAGGTGAAGCCCTGCTCCCGGCATTCCTCGATGATGTTGGTGCAGGTGTCGAACCACTCCTGCGACATGTATTCGATCTCACAGCCCGAACGGGGGTAGATGAGGAACTGGGAGAATCCCGCTTCCCGGAAGGCTTTCAGAAAAGCGAGGATCTGTTTCCGGTCGGGGCGGCCCGTCACGGCGCCCATGGGGATCAGGGGATTTTCGGGGAGGGCGTTCATTTGTCTTTTTCCTTTCGTGGTTGGATCGGATAATGCAGTTTTTCCGTCAATAACTCTCCAGATGGGCGCGGACCGACTCCAGGAGCGTTTTCTTCTGCTTGCGTGAAGTTTTCGCCCAAGCCGGAGCGGGGCCGTAGATCCCGAGTTCGGCAATGACTTCTCCGGAAAAATCGCGGACGGGGATCGCCATGGAGCAGACCCCGTCGCGGGATTCCTCTTTCACCTCGGCGCACCCGGCTTCCCGGACCTTCAGACAGATTTTTTCCAGCTCTTCGAGGTCCATGACGGTCTTCCGGGTCATCCGGCGGCGGGTCGTCCGTGCGAAAAGTTTCTTCCGCTCCTCCGGGGAGAGCGCGGCCAGCAGTATCCTGCCGCCCGCGGTGGAGTGGAGCTCCTCGGTCCAGGACTGCCGGGTCAGCGGAGCGGGGTCCCCGCCGGGGAGGATGTGGGCGCAGCAGTAGAGCCGGTCGTTTTCCAGCACGCCCGCGAAGGCGCCGAACCCCGAACGGCGGTTCAGCTCGGCCAGCGCGGGCTCCATCGTCTGCCGCAGATGTTCCCAGCGGGCGGCGGAGTCCCCGAATACGCAGAGCTGCGGCCCGAGACGGTAGCGCCGGGAGCGGTCCTGCGAGACGTACCCCCGCCGGAAGAGCACCCGCAGCAGATTGTTCGCGCTTTGAACGGAAATGCCCAGTTTTCCGGCGAGAACCGTGGTCGAAACGGGCGCTTCTTCTGAAGCCAGCAGTTCCAGCAGGTCCAGAGCCCGGTCCACTACCTGTATCGGCTGACGGTTTTCGGTTTTCATCGAGTTTCGATCTTTACAACAATATTTTAATTCTTCTTAATATACACCATAGTTTTAATTTTTCAACACCTCTTCCGGAAAAGTCCCCCGGAAAATGTTGTCGAACCGGCAAAAAGTCCCCCGGAAAATGTGGGAGATCGGTCAAAAAGTCCCCCGGAAAATGTGGGAGATCGGTCAAAAAGTCCCCTGGAAAATGTTGTCGAACCGGCAAAAAGTCCCCCGGAAAATGTGGGAGATCGGTCAAAAAGTCCCCCGGAAAATGTTGTTCAATTTTCAAAAAAAGCTTGATTTTTAAGTTGTTATGTGCTATATTGTGAATGAATACGAAAACAGGGGGATATCATGCAAAGGGAAGCGTTGAAAAAACTGCTGGAGTGGAAGAATGCGCCGGGCAGGAAGCCGCTGCTCGTTCAGGGTGCGCGGCAAGTCGGCAAGACCTGGCTCATGAAAGAGTTCGGGCGTCGGCATTTTTCCCGGACGGCCTACATCCATTTCGACAACAACAGCCGCATGCAGCAGATTTTCAACGCGGATTACGACATCAAGCGGCTCCTGACGGCATTCCAGGTCGAAGCCGGATGCCCCATCACGCCCGGAGACACCCTGATCGTCTTCGACGAAATACAAGAGGCCCCTCATGCCGTAAATTCATTGAAATATTTTTGCGAAGAGGCTCCGGAATACGCTATTGTGGCCGCAGGTTCGCTTCTTGGGGTGTCGCTGCATAAAAACGACAGTTTTCCCGTGGGGAAAGTCGATTTTCTGGACTTGTATCCCCTCAGTTTTTCCGAATTCCTGAGAGCGGCCGACAATTCGAATCTCGCGGAGCTCGTCGAATCCGGCGATTGGCCGATGATCACCGCATTCAAGGACAAACTCATCGAACAGCTGCGGCTTTATTACTACATCGGCGGCATGCCCGAAGCCGTGAGCGCGTTTCTTCAGCATAATGATCTGAAATCGGTGCGCAAAATCCAAAAAGGACTGCTTCGCTCCTATGAGCGCGATTTTTCCAAACATGCGCCCAGGGAAATCGTCTCCCGCATAAAGATGATCTGGGATGCCGTTCCGTCGCAGCTTGCCAGGGAAAACAGGAAGTTCGTTTACGGCGCACTGCGCCCCGGGGCGAGAGCGCATGAGTTCGAGACCGCCATGCAATGGCTGCTGGGCGCCGGGCTGATTTACAATGTCTGCCGGGCGGCAAAACCGGCTGTCCCGTTGTCGGCATATCGCTCCGACAGTTTCAAAACGTATATGCTGGATGTGGGGCTGCTCGGCGCCAAGTCGGATTTGAGTGCGAAAACGCTGTTGGAGGGCAGCGCCGTCTTTCAGGAATTCAAAGGCGCATTGACCGAACAGTACGTTCAGCAGCAGCTTCGTGCGGAATGCGGCATCGAACCCGGTTACTGGTCCCGCGAAAACGGCGGAGCGGAGGTCGATTTTCTCTACCAGTCCGAAGAGGCCGTTATTCCCGTGGAGGTCAAGGCGGAAGAGAATCTGCAGGCCAAAAGTCTCAAGGTTTACTGCCAGCATTTCCATCCTCCGTTTTCCGTGCGGACATCGATGTCCGACTATCGTGCCTCGGCGCAATCTTTCGACGGGCACCCCTGCACCATGATCAACCTGCCTCTGTATGCCATAAGTCAAATTCGGAAAGAATGCGGAGAGACGATGCCGTGAATTTTGGAGGCGACAGGAAAATGAAGCGGCCGCAAGGCGAGTAAAACAAGAAGTGAACGAAAATTGGACTGGGAATTTTTCATTCTGCTGCTCGGATGCCTGTATCTGCTCGCCCTGATCGCTTTTCCGGTCTTTCTGGAGAAGATCCCGCGCATCTGGCGCCTGGCGGCTTACGCCGGGTTCTGCGCGGGGAACGTTTTCGTCGCGTGGGGATTTCACAGCCTGCAGATCCTGGGCCGGAACATCTCGTCCGGGCTCCGCGCATCGGAGTTTTTCAAAGCCTTGCAGACTCAGCTTTCTTCCGGCAATTTTACCGAAGGGCTTCTGGAATTGCCGGGAGTCGGTTTCGGGATTTTTCTCTCTCTGCTGGCGGTGACGGCGATCATCGGCGGCGCGGTCTGCTGCCGGCTGAAGATCCGCTGGTACAGTTATGTCATTCTGCCCGCGGCCCTCATCCTCGCCTCGTTTCTCTTCGCCTATCCCGATGCCCTCGACCGGCGGCAGGACGTGGAGGAACACAACGCCCTGCGCCGCCGGACCTATGCCCTTGCGGCGGAGAAACGGGCGCAGAGCGTGACCGGGCGGCAGATGGCTGACGTCATCGGCGCGAAGCTGAAGGATTTTCATTGCGACTACGAGAGCCGCAAAGGCGAAAAGGAGTCCGTCGAGAGGATCCTGGCCGCTCTGCGTGAGCTGACGCCGCACAAGGAGAAATGAAGTGCCGAAAAAAACGTTGAAACCTGTTTTTAACCTATAGAACCCCGGAAAAGGAGGTCCGTTTCCATGGAAATCGAAAAATACACCGTGAGCCGGGATCCGGCCCATTACGCCGGGTGGCCGGATGTGACGCTGACCGCCGACGGCAAACTCGTCTGCGTCTTCAGCGAATGCACCCATCACTGCGTCCGTTCCAACACGCAGATCATGCTCATCGACTCCGCCGACGGCGGCAGAACGTGGGGGAACAAGCGCCCCCTCACCGAGGAGACGAAGGGCCTTGCCCACTACTACAACTGTCCCCGGATCAGCACCCTCCCCGACGGGGAACTGGCCGTCATCGTGGACAGGATCCCCTCGGCTTCGGGCGAAGGGTCTCTCGACGACTGCGTCGATGTCCTCTACCGTTCGAAAGACAACGGGGCAAGCTGGAGCGGCCCCGCGGAACTGCCCCTGCGGGGCATCGTCCCCGACAAGTACCGGCTCCTCAACGGCGGCAGACACTGCATCGCCGCCCAGCAGTACTTGAAAGGGCATCTGGCGGAGTACCTCCGCTACTCCGATGACGGCGGCCTGAGCTGGAGCGACCCCGTTCTGGTCGCCTTCGAATCCCGCCTGAATCTCTGCGAAGTGTGCCTCATCCCCCTCGGGGAAGGCAAGGTCGCGGCGCTGCTGCGGGAAAACTCCGGAGTGGGGTACGACTGTTACAAAAGTGTTTCCTGCGACAACGGAGAAACGTGGGGCCCCCTGGTGGAGTTTCCCCTCCCCGCCTGCCACCGCCCGGTGGCGGAAGTCCTCCGCGACGGCCGGATCCTCGTCACCTTCCGCCTCTGTCAGGGGGGCGGCTGCGGCATGGGTTCCGGAGCCCAAAACTTCTTCGGCGCCCTGACCGACCGGGAATCCCTGCTGTCGGTCCGGCGCAACGACGCTTCGGTGCGGCTCTTCCCCATCGACTACGACCGCTCGCCCCGGCCCGACACGGGCTACTCCGGACACGTCCAGCTCCCCGACGGGACGGTCTGCATCGTCAACTACATCGTGGACGACGCGCTGAATGTGGCCCAGATCCGCAGTTACCGGCTGGATCCGAAAGAGCTGATCCTCGACGCGGAATTGGAAAGGTGCCGTTTCTGCAACTGTCCCGCCAAACGCTGCCGCCGCTGGAAAAAATAACGCCGCGGCACACTCTTCCGCAGCGTCAGATGGAGGCGGTGTTCCGGCACCGCCTTGATTTTGGGAGAAAACCTATTCCGCGACGGCGGCGTTGAACTCCTGGATGAGCTCGTCCAGCTTGCCGATGTCCCGGTGGACGGACTCCCAAGTCCCTTCGGGGTCGTACCAGAGCCGGTTGAGCTCCTCCGCCGTGTGGCCCTGCTGTTCCACCCAGGTGTAGTACTTCAAGTTGTGGATCTGCTTGCGCTCGGGATAGGTGAGCTCCCGCACGTAGTCGGTCCGGATCCCCAGCATCCCCGCCGCATGGTCCATGGCCGCGCGGGTCACGGAGTAGGGTCCGCCTGAGGCGGCCAGCTCACGGACACGGGACTGATAGAGCACCGAGGTGTCGGTCAGCACCGTTCCGAGGATGTCACGCTCGGTAAGCTCGTAGTACTTCGCCATCTTGATGCAGGCGAGCACGTTGGCGATGCCGGAAATGCCGAAAAGGCCCAGTTTTCCGACGAAGTCCGCGGGGACTTTCGCTTCCTCGGCCAGATAGCGGTGTCCCTCGGGCTCGTTGAAGAGCCGCAGGAGCCGCATGGGGTCCGCGTCGTCGATGCAGATGATGTCGTCGGTGTTCCGGATGTTGTGGATCCAGGGCACGTGGCGGTCGCCGATCCCTTCGATCCGGTGCTCGCCGAAGCCGTTGTTCCACATGGTGGGACACTGGAGCGACTCCACTGCCGCCACCTTCATCCGGGGGTGGAGCTCTTTCAAGTAGTCGGCGCAGCCGATGGTCCCCGCGGAGCCGGTGGCGAAGCAGACGCCCGCGAAGCGGTCGCCCTCGTGCCGGAGCATCCGGAAAGCCTCCTCGGCCGCCGTTCCCGTCACGTGGTAGTGCCACAGGTGATTCCCCATTTCCTCGAACTGGTTGAAGATCACCGCGTCGGGCCGGTTCCGCTTCAGGTCGTTGACGCAGTCGAAGACCGCCTTGACGTTGGATTCGCCCCCCGCCAGACGCAGCGTTTCGCTGACGATCCCCGACAGCCATTCGAAGCGTTCCCGGCTCATGTTTTCGGGCATGACGGCGATGGATGCGCAGGAGAGGATTTTCGCGTTGAAAGCGCCGCCCCGGCAGAAATTCCCCGTGGAAGGCCACACCGATTTCTGATCCGCCACGTCGAACTGGCCCGTCACCAGCTTGGGGACCATGCACCCGTAGGCCGCCCCCACCTTGTGGCATCCCGTGGGGAACCACTTGCCCAGAAGACAGAAGATCCGGGCCCGCACCCCCGTGAGTTCATGGGGCAGTTCGATGATGTTGGGTTTTCCGTAGGTCCCTCCGAACTCCTTGGGTTCGTTCTTCCAGGTGATCCGGAAGAGGTTGAGGGGCGAAAACTCCTGCATCCCCACTTTTTTGAGCTGTTCCCGGATCGCCTGCGGGACGAGCGAGGGATCCTTCTGCTGGGCGATGGTGGGCAAAATGATGTGATGCTTCCGCGCCTCGCGGATGTTTTTCCGCAGGACCTCTTTATTGACGGTGAAATCGATCATTGTCGTGCTTCCTTCAGATTTCCGATATTGCGCGCCTTTAATATACACCCGGAAGGGCGCTTTGGCAAACGGAGTTCCCGGCGCAACCTCACGGTTTTCCGGGAGAGATCTGCTTCGCCAGCCAGATCCGCCACATCTCGTGATACCCCGGCGGCACGTCGGCGTGGCCGTTGGCGATCTTGTCGAACATGAACTTGGGCCCCCGGAGCGCGTTGTAGATGGCGTAGCCCCACGTGGGGAAACAGTTGTCGTCCACGAACCCGACCCCCATGAAGACCGGGCAGGTGATCCGTTTGGCGCAGAAAGCGGTGTCGAAGTAGAGCAGGGTCCGCCAGTGCTCCCGGAACTCGGGGGCCCGGCAGTCCGTGGGGTGCCTCCCCGCGAGAAATCCGCCCACGTCGCCGAAGTCCGGCACACCGCAGAAGGCTGCCTTGATGAGGCCCGAAAAACAGCACAGGTAGAGGCCGAAGGCCCCGCCGTGGCTGGCTCCGCAGTAGACGATGTTTTCCCGGTCGATCACGGGCAATGCCGCCGTTTCGCGCAACAGCCGCACACAGCCGAGGATCGCGGGATAGAGGTAGAAGCGCCGGGGAGAATCCAGCCCGTAGAAGACATAGCGTTCGAGCCCGATCTCTTTCAGAAACTTCTCGTGCCGCGCCTTGCAGTCCGCATAATGCTTTTCCGGCGGATAGGGCGGCAGATGGTACACAAGGACCGCGCAGGGCCGCCCCATGTGAGCTTCGAACGCGGGAGGATGGGCCCGGAAGGAGTCTTCGGCTTCGTAGGCCTCGCCGCCGCCGAAAACGGTCATCAGGGGAACGGGGCCGGAGGGATTTTCCGGCAGGGCCAGCATGGCGTAGGCGCGGAGCCCGTTCACGTTGGCGCAGCCGATCCGGTAAATTTCGTATCCAGGGATCCCTTCGCAGCGTTCCATGGTGAAATCGGCGGGGACGGCGTCCAGTTCGGCGAAGGCCTCTTCCCAGAAGCGGTCGAAATCCGGCGGCTCCGGGATGAGGGGCGTGATCTGGTCCGGATCCACCCCCACGCCGCATTGGGCCTTCTCGTCGCCGCGAGTGACGGTGCAGCGCAGGAATCCGGGGAAAGGCAGCGAGGAAACCAGCCGGGCGGGAGCGGTGACGGTATGCTTCTCGAGGACCGCTTCGCCGTCGACCGAGATCACCGCCTCGAGGGGTTCTTTCGTGTCCCCTTCGATAAGAAATTCGACCTTTTCGTTCACATGGCAGAGGTGCGAAGGGGGCCGGCAGGTGACGTTGATCTTTGGAGCATCCATGATTTTTACCTTCTGTGCTGGATCAAAAAACTTTCCCGGTATAATATAGCCCTCCGCGGCGGCAAATGCAAGGGCGGGGTAATTGACTTTCCCCGTCCCCGCGTGTATATTATGACGTCGCCTGAAACGGAGCGCGAAAGGAAATGACGGTGGAAAAAACGAAAATTGGTCTGGTGCTGGAAGGGGGAGCCATGCGGGGGCTCTTTTCCGCCGGGATCATGGACGTGCTCATGGAGTCGGGCGTCACCTTCGACGGCATCATCGGCGTTTCCGCGGGAGCGGCCTTCGGCTGCAACTGGAAATCCCGGCAGAAGGGGCGGGCGCTCCGGTACAACCTGCGCTTCTGCAGGGAAAAGCGCTACTGCAGCTGGTACTCGCTCCTCACCACGGGGGACCTCTTCGGCGCGGAGTTCTGCTATCACACGCTCCCCCGCGAATTGGATCCCTTCGACGGCGAAACCTACGAGGCCGACCCCACGGCCTTTTATATCGTCTGCACCGATGCGTGTACCGGAGAACCGGTCTACCGCCGCTGCGACAGGGCCGACGACGAAAGTTTCGAATGGATGCGGGCGTCCGGCTCCATGCCGCTTGTTTCCCGCCCCGTCCGGATAGGAGGAGGGCTCTATCTGGACGGAGCGTTGTCGGACTCCGTTCCGCTCCGGTACTTCGAAGAGCTCGGATACACGAAAAACGTGGTGATCCTGACCCAGCCGGCGGGGTACTTGAAACCTCCGGCCCGTTTCCGGGGGCTCATCCGCTTTCTCCTGCGCAGGACTCCCGCGGCGGCGCAGGCGCTCCTGGACCGTCCGGCGGTCTACAACGCCCAGCTCCGGTACGTGGAAGAGCAGGCCCGGAGCGGCAGGATCTTCCTCTTCCGCCCCGAAGGCCCCCTGCCCGCCCCCCGCATCTGCCACGACCCGAAACGGCTCCAGGCCACCTACGACGCGGGCGCCGCCGCCGCATACGCCCGCCTCGAAGAGCTGAAACGGTTCCTCTCAGAGTGACCCCGAGGGGGGCCGTACGGACGAAAACGGACCGACACGAAAAAAGGCAAAAAAAAGCCTGAAGGGGCGTTTGGAGCTTGCTTTATTCGCCCACGCGATATATATTATGAAATGTATCAGAGGGGGGGGGAAGTCGCCCCGCCTCGGACAGGGAAACTGGTATGTGTGCGGCAGTGACGCAGCCTTCGGCGGCGCCGTCTTTCGGCGTCCGGGTCCTGCCGTACATCGGAATGGTTTTGGTGCGTAAGAAAAACAAACATCGGACAAGATGAGCCGAAACATCTTGGGATCGGTCGGGAGAAACAAAAAAATGAAAAATCCGCCTCTCTTCGCGGCAATGGTCCGCACAGCCCTGATTCTTCCTCTTCTGGTGAGCATCGGCTGCGCCACGAAAACCACTTACATCAGCGACGACGGCAGACTGGAAAACGGCAGAGCTGCCCAGAACGTCGCCGGGTTCAGCGAAAAGGACATTCAGATTTGCGTCAAAAAGGCGGTCGACACCATCCTGGGCATGCAGCCGAACCGGCTCGTTCCTCCTCAGGGATCCGCCCGGGCGGTCGTGGTCATGAAGTCGACCGTCGACACGATATCCCGAGGAAGGGACGCGGCGGCGTTGTCCGAAGCGCTCCAGATCGAATTCGCCCAGCAGCTGACCGACAGCGGCAAGATCATCGTCTACGACAAGAATGTGGGGCAATACGCTCAAGTCAATGTCGAACCTCAGTACCTGTTCACCATCCGGCTGACCGAGCGCATCCTCAGGCAGGACGACGGCGACGCGCAGAAAGAGTACAACATGAATCTCCAGCTTCTGGATCTCAAGACCGGTCTGGCGTTCTGGCAGCGCCGGATCCCGCTCCGCAAACTGGTCGACGAAAAGAACATCATGAACTGATTTTCAAAAGGTATAAATCGAGGTGTGCATCATGAAAAAAAGTCTTATCTGGGGTCTCATCTTCTCCGGCGCCGCGGTATTCGCCGCGGAGCCGGCGAAGGTCACCGTCAACGCCGACTCGGCCAACGTCACCGTCAATGCCGAGTCGGCCAAGGTCACGATCAGCGCCGATGACACGAAATCCATCAACGCCGATGTCAAGGCGGCCCAGCCGATCTCGTCCGGCATGATGATGACCGATGAATTGGAAAAATTCCGCAAAGAACGGCAGCTGCCCGCCTATGGCACGCCCAATGCAAAGGGAACGGTCTACTTCACCGGCACCGCCACCGTCGCCGCGAATGTCGCCAGCCGTGATTTCATCAAATCGCGCAGCTCCGCCTACGACAAGGCCTATACCGATGCCGTGGCGAAACTGGTGATGGACCGTTTTGGAAAAGAATTCACGAAAAAAGTCCGTCAGGAATTTTCGGATGAGTCCACTGACGCGGAGAACGCCCCCTCGAGCCTCCAGGACACACGTGCGACCCTGGAAAAGAAAACCGAAGCTCTCAAGGAAGCCGAAGTCGATGAAAAACTCAAGAACCTGGGCGTCGACCCGAGCGCTTATGTGAACAAGAGCGTCGTCGCCAAAAAAGACCTCTACCGCAGCAGCATCCTGAATTCCGTCACCCGGAAGGCGTTCGGTTCGGCCGCCGGCTGCCTGCCGGTCCAGACCTTCGAGACCCGCGCGGCGGACGGCACCTATTCGATCGGCGTCGTTCTGAGGAGCGATGCGGTCTGTACCGAAGTCGCCCGCTGCATCTCCAAAAAAGAACGGCCCACGCTTTCCCGGCCCTCCGGGAACCCGGTCGCCGAGATCCTGCCCACGGACGATGAAATGCTCACCCAGTTCGGAGTGCGTCTTTTCTTCGACGAAAAAGGCGAACCGGCCCTGTTGAGCTTCGGCCAGTGGGGCTCCAACTACCGGGGCAACGACCCCCGCGCGATCGATCGCGCCAACAACCATGCCCTGGCGCAGGCTGAAAATATGGCCAACCAGCAGTTGACCGAATTCATCAACAGCACCATTCGCGTCGACGGGTCCAGCCTCAGAAACGAGGATGAAGCCTCCCAGATGCTTTTCAAGCAGGATGGCAGCCAGAGCAAAGAGGACGTCGTCAAGTTCGTCGACCAGTGGTCCAGGAGTTCCGAAACCGTCGGTTATGACTCCATGATCGGCCGGGGAACGGTTTACCGCAAAGTGCTGCGTCACCCCTCCGGTCATCTGGTCGGCGTCGTCGTCCGGGTCTGGTCCTTCGGGAAACTGGACGCCGAGCGGAGCGCCATCCAGGGCACCGTTCCCAAGAGGAATACGCCCGTCCAGCCCTCCGTCCAAACCGAGGGCTCCGGAGTTCGCAGAGGAAAAGCATATGACTTCTAAGGTCCAGACAACTATGAAAAAACTGCTTTTCGCGCTTTTGCTGACCTTCGGCTTCGTCCTGTCTCTGCGGGCCGCCGATGAGAAAGTCATGGTCACCGGCGTCGGCCGCACCCGTGCCGATGCGATCCGCTCGGCATTGAATACCGCCGTGGAGCAGAAATACGGCATGAATCTCTCCAGCGTTGCCCAGACTACGGTGAACTCGCAGGAAACATTCACCAGTGCCAACGGCAAGGAAGGCACCGTGCATCAGAGCAGCGATGCGATGGCCAAGGACATCAAGACCGTCTCCAAGGGGCGCATCACCGGGTATTCGATCCTCTCCGAGGAAAAGGTCGCCGGAACCGGTGAGTACAAAGTCTATCTTGAGGTCTCCTTCCCCGCCAAATATGTGGTGGGCACGGATCCCGACGCTCTCCGCCGCATGGTGGTGGGTCATTTCCGCATAAGCGCGCCGAAGTTCAGTGTTTTCGGAGTTCAGACCGACGGATCGGCCTGGGAATATGCCTTTTCCGATGCGCTCAACGTCTACATGACTCAGACGCGCAAGTTCACGATGCTCGACCGGGATTTCGATGCCGAGTCGAACAAGGAGCTTGCCCGGCTGAACGATCCCAATGCCGCGCCGAGGGACGCGATCCGTTTCTGCCAGAAATTGGCGACGGATTATCTGGTCGTGGGGACCGTCGCCTTCACCGACGTGCAGCCGCCGACCACCAATCCTTACACCGGCAAAGCGATTTTGCCGGGCCAAACCGTTTTCGCCACCGTCACTTACCGCGTGATCCTCGCGGCGACCGGCCAGCTGAAATGGTCCGATTCCGTGCAGATCGACGGCAGGAATTTCTATTCCTCTCTTGCCGGCGGCTCCGTTCAGGATTCTGCGGCCTATGCGGCTCAAATGGTGGGAGACGGGATCATTTCGTGCATCCTGCCCTATGAGATCGTTGGACTCAATCCCGACAACACCTTCATCATCGGCGAAGGCGGAAAGTCCTTCGATGTCGGCGAATTCCTCAGTGTCTACAACCTCGGACAAGAGGTGACCGACACGAGGACCGGAAAAGTTATCGATGTCGCCGAAGTCCGCGTCGGCATGGTGCAGATCGTCCGGAAAACGGAAAAACTGAGTTATGCCGTTTACGTCAACGGTTCCCGCGATCTCATGAAAAGGGGATCCAGATTACGGCGTGACGAGCTCGCCCGGCAGGCGATGATCCAGGCCGCCTCGGGAGGCGCCCCCGCTCCTCAATCCGGCGCCGTCAAGCAGACGAGCTCCGGCGGAGTGGTGGTCCCGTTCTGAAGAACACGAAAAGAGCACCCGGCAGGAAAATGGAGAGGGACGTCGCCGGAGACGTCCGTCTTCGCCGGGAATGTGGGTCTTTTTTGTATAATTCTTGATATTCAAGGGAAAAATGAAAAAGTTTCTGTTTGTTTTGTTTGCGGCGGGCATGTTGTTGACCGCAGGCTGCGGTCCCACCGTCGCCGAGATCATGGCGATGCATGATCAAGATCTGTTGACGAACAACTTCCAGTCATCGCTCCCCTATATGAAGGGACTGGTCGCCGGCGATAAGGACAGATCGGGAGACGACACCCCGCTGTGGCTCCTGCTGGTTGCCAACGCGGAAATGCTTTCCGCCGACCGGGACGCGATCAGGGCCTTCGACGAGGCCGAAGACGTGATCCTGAAAAATGACAAGGAAGCGAGAAACTACGTCAGCGCGATGGCGGTCAATGACAAACAGCTGAAATTCGAACCCGGTTTTCAGGATCGCATGTTTCTGAGTCTCGGGAAAGCCACGCTGTATGCCGCCATGAACCAAAAAGACGCGGCGAGAACCGAATTCAACCGCATGATGCAGTATCAGGAAAACTGGCTGTTCGAACGCCGGAAAGAGATTGCCGCCTCCGAAGCGGCGATGAAGAAAAGCCTCGAAGATCAACGGAAAAACGATGCCCCTGCGGCCGTGAATCAGCAGTCGGACAGACTCAAAGGCGAGGTCGGGCAGGTCTACAACAATTTGCTCAATAACGGAAGTATCGCGGGGATGATCCTGAAAAACTGCAATTATGACCTCAGAAACAGCGGCGACATCAGCCGGCTGAAGCCCAATGATTACCAAAACGCTTATGCGACCCATTTCTGCGGCGTATTCCGCCGGCTGAACGGCGATGACGGCGTCCCTTATTTGAGAGACGCAAAAAATCTCAAGCCGGCAAGCGCCCTCGTGGCGGCGGATCACGCCGAAGCCGACAAGAATGTGCCGCCTCAAAACGATGTCTGGATCTACGTCGAAGACGGGCTCTGCCCGATCCGTCTGGAAGTCCGCATGGATCTGCCCATGTTCCTCGTCCCGTTTGCCGCCAGATATGTCAAATACATCGGTATCGCCCTGCCCAAACAGGTGTACAGATCCGCCGCCGCCGGCGCCTACACCGTCGCAGGTCTCCCCATGGAAGAACTGGAAAACATCGATCGTCTGCTCAAAGTCGAATATGATGTGTACATGAACGGCGCCGTCAAGCGCGAATTGCTGCGTTCTCTGCTCAAAACGGCGTCTCAAGTCGCGCCCGGAGTCGTCAGGGACGCCATCGACGACCCCTACGTGCGGATGGGCTGCACCGCGCTCCAGCTCGCGGCGGCTTCGTATGCCGCCTCCACCACTCAGGCCGATCTGCGCACCTGGAACGTGCTGCCCAAACGCGTTCTCATGCAGCATATCAAACGCCCCGCCAACGGAGTCATAAGACTGACTGCCGACGCCCAGGCCCTCGATATCCAGGTCGCCGAGGGCAACACGATCATCGTGGTCCGCAAAGTGGCGGTGACTTCCCCCTTCGTCGTGCGTCAAATCAACTTTGCGCCGGAAAAGAAGTGATCCGAGGATGTCATGCCGCCGGGGCGCCCCTGGGCATTCCGGCGGTTGCGCCCGCCTCGAAGCGCCGGAACGCGTCCCCGCAGGCCCCTGTTGCACACGGACCGACACGAAAAAACGACGAAAAAAAGGCCCGAAGTGGTATTCAGCGCTTGCTTTATTCAGTTATGCGGTATATATTATGGGAAGTGTCAGACGGGCTGTCCCGTCTCAAACCGTGAAAATTCAGGAAAACGATTATGAGTGCAGCAGCGATACGGTCTTCGACGACGCCGTCTTCCGGCGTCCGGGTCGTGTCGTGCCCGTTTTCCGCCTCTCCACGGCGTTCCGGCTCCGCTGAAGCTCCGCCGGACAAGGTAACTCCGGCAACATTCCCCGTGGCCCGGCAATCCTCCTTCGCGGAGACAAGTCGGAGCTCATTCGGGACGTTTGGTCTCGGGGCAGCCAAGCCAAGCCAAGCCAAGCCAAGCCAAGCCAAGCCAAGCCAAGCCAAGCCAAGCCAAGCCAAGCCAAGCCAAGCCAAGCCAAGCCAAGCCAAGCCAAGCCTTTATTTATAAAATAAAGACTTGTCTTCTTCCGGACAAAGAATTGTCCGGCCCCGTTTTTTTCCGTCTTTGTTCTTTCCGGTGCGCTTCTGGTGCTGCGGGAAGTTTTTGTGTGCCGCGAAATCCGGTTTTCCCCGGATTTTCGCGGCTTTTTCTGTTTTTCCCGGAAAAAGCGGTTTACAAGCGGATTCGCACTGTTATATTCGGACCGATCGGGGGAAAGACCCGGGAAGACGAAGAAGAGAAGGGAAGTAGAAAATGAGTAAGATCGTTAATTGCGGCGTCTGCGGACAGCCCTGTGAAGAAAAGCGCTCCACGCTGGGGATCTTCGGGCTGCTGTTCGGATTCCCGATGCACATCAAGTCGTTCTGCTGCGACGAATGCAAGCGCAAGTGGAACGGCGGCGGCCGCATCTGGTTCGGTAAAAAGTGGCGCCAGCAGGTAATCATTCTGCTGATCATCATCGCCATCGCCGGCGCCGTGGTGATGTGCCGTTGACATTGCGAGTGTATCCGACGCGGCCGGAAGCCGGAAGTATACGGCGGCGGAAGATCGAGTTGAAAGAATAAACGTCTTTTTTAGAACAGGGGGAAAACGGAAAAACAATTCGGACGAGCAAAAAAAGACGATGCGCGGTCCGGAAGGCCCGCCCATCGGAAGGCCGTTCGGGGTGAACGGCAAAGAAAGTTCGAACCGGGGAGGGATCCGGGGAGACTCAAAAGTCGATAAGGCTGCGGAAGTCAGCCATGTGATCGTAATATTCGAAAGGAAAGACACATGAAAAGAATCAGTTTTTTGTTTGCTCTCAGCGCGGTGATCGTTCTCGTCAGCGGATGCGCCACCAAGGGGACCCACGGCGAAGTTGCCGAAAAATATGCCAAGTTCCAGGAGGCCGCGGCCCAGCGTCCGCCCGAGTACGTCCTCACCGGGGAGCGTTCCCTCGATGACACCGGCAAACTTTCCGCGCAGGTTTACGGCAGCATGATCAAGTATCTCAAGGAGTACGTGCAGGCCACGGAAAACAACCGGTACTACATCGGCTTCATAAACGACGCGACCGAAGTGGCCAAGGAAAAGAAGATCTCGATCCCCGAGGCGATGGCTCAGGTCCTCCGCGAATATCAGGAAAACGACGCCAAGGCCAAGCCGGAAGACAAGGTCTATCCCCGCGTGATCGAAGGCTACACCGCCGTCGAAGCGCTGAAACCCGAAAACAAGCTCAGAGAGCTCGCTCCCATCGCCATCCAGGCCGCGAAAGTCGCCCTGCAGGCCAAACGCCTCTCCGATGTCATCACCAAGACCTACTCCTCCATCGATTTCCGCGATGTGGAAGGGATGCGCCGGAAGGCCGTCGTGACCGCGGCTCTGGCCAAAGTGACCGAACAGGCCGTGTTCAACACGATCGCGCTGGATTTCCTCCAGGACCAGTACAAGCGCAATCAGGAAATGAAGAGCTACATGCAGAAAAAGTAACTCTCCCGTAAGGAAATTCAGAAAATGAAACGTTATCTTTGCGCTTTTGCGGCGGCCTTTGCCGCCTTGGCCTTCTGGGGATGCGCCTCCTCCGAGGGGCCGGATCTCACCGAAGGCGGCAAGTTCGGCGACCGTTCCACCTTCGCCAAGGGCGAGATCAAATTGCCCGCCAACTACAACAAGAGCAATTTCCGCAAACTCCTGCTGGGGGTGATGGTGTCGAACGTGCAGATCGATCCCCGCAGCAACAAACAGGTGGTTTCGGCCAATCCGGCCCAGGGTCTGAGCACCCGTCTCCAGACCGAAATGGCCAAGCTGAAGCGTTTCTCCGTCTTTTCGGCGTTCAACCGGGGCGGGGTCACCTTCTTCAAGTCCCTCGAAGACGTCGGCGACGCCAAGATGCCCAGCGAGGTCAACAAGCGGGCGCTCGACATCGTCCTGACCCTCAACCTCATGCTGACCGTGGAAAGACATGAGCGGCACAGCGATGATCTGCTGATCTACGAAGTCGAAGTCGATGCCAACTGCGAAGATCTGAAGACCGGCGAAGTGAAGTTCGCCGAAAAAGCCAAAGGCAAGGTCGAACGGGCCGTCAAGATCTCCCTTTCGGGAAGACGTTCCGGCGGATTCCGCCAGGATGACGCGCGCCAGGCCTTCCAGCAGGCGGCGCTCCAGGCCATCGCCACCATCGCCAACAAGCTCGGCAACTACTATCCCGTCGGCGGCCGCATCACCGGCATGCTCCGTGACCGGATGACCCTGGACAAGGGATTCGAACACGGCGTCGGCAAGGACATGCAGATGGCCGTTTACACCACCGTCAGCGGTGTCGATGTGCCTATCGCCATCGCCGAAGCGTCTCCGGCGGACAAAACCTCCAACCTCAAGGTCTGGAGATGGAACGACGAAGACGAAAATGCCGCCGAAGTGCTCAAGGAGCTGCGCGCGGACAAGAAGTGGATCCAGAAGAACGAGTGCTACGCCGTCGGGCTCCGCATGGCGGTTCCTCCGGAATGGGATCGTGACGGCAAGCCCGAAGACAGGACCAGGTAAAAATGGCTCGATTCCAAAAAATCCTTTGCATCGCTTGCGCAGTTCTGATCTGCGCCGCACAGGTTTTCGGGTTTGACGTCAACGCCGTGATCGGCAGGATGAAGGACGGCCAGAACCTGGCCTGCGGCAAGGCCGCGGACGTGGGATTCTGGATCGTTTCCCGCGCCGAGGTCGTTCCCGAACCCGGAATGAGTGCCAACGAAGTCAACGAGTTGGGGCTTGCCCTGGCGAAAAAAGAGATCGCCGCATTTTTTGGAACCACGGTCAAGTCCCGGGAAAGCGCTTCCTCCGTCGTCACGGTGGAAGTCAAGAACGGAGTCGAAACGTCGTCAGTGGCGGACGTCGTCAAAGAAGCCCTCACGATCGACGTGAATCAATTCCTTCGGGGTGTAGCGGTGTACAGGACCGTCAAAAAAGACAAGGCGGTCGAGGTTTACTGCTACACCTCGATGCGGATCATCAACGCCGCGGGCGAGATGGCGAAGATGAAAGCTCAGCTGCCCCCCGATACCGTTGCGGCGCTCGGGTTGGCGGCCGCCTCGGGAACCGAAAGCGTCCAGATCCTCCGTGAAAAGGCGCTCGCCTCGGCCAAACGGTTCGCCGTGGAGCAGGTGCTCGGATCGGCGGTCGCCGCCAATACCCAGGTCCAGGACTCCACGAAGATCCATTCGCGGATCTATGCCAGCGCGGCGGGCTTCGTGGAGGAGTTCAGGATCGTTTCCGAAGGGACCACTCCGGACGGCTATGTGGTCAAGATCGTCGCCAAGGTCGCCAGGAACAAGCTGCTGAACAACTACACCGCTTTCATGAAGGCCATGGGAGATCCGGGATTCGCAGTCGTCACCAATCAGAAAGATCTCTACATGAGTCTTTGCGATTTCTTTTCCGGGCTGGGAGTCCGGGTCGTGGCGGACGACAAGACCGCGGACTACATCATCGAGGCCATGGGCGATTTCCGCCGGCTGGTCCATCCGGCCACCAGGATCAGCGGTGTGCAGCTTTCCCTGTGGATCCGCATCATGAATCCCAGAACCGGGCAGGAACTCTTTGCGATCAAGAATGATCCGAAGCAGGCCGCCGTGTTCCATGCCACGGGTGAGCGTCAAGTGGAGCTTGCCGCCCAGAAAGCCTTCGCCCAGGTGAAGAAACCTCTTCATGCCAAGCTGAATCAGCTGCTGGGAAAAATGTCGGCCACCGGGCGCGAGATCCAGGTCGTCATCGACAACTACTCCGAGTCGTTCGCCAGGGAACTGAACATCATCGTCAAGGCGGTGGAGGGAGTTCCCGGCTGTTCCAACGTCAATCTGAAGGTCGATGACATCAGCCAGACGGCGACCATCAGCGCCAACTACACGGCGACGATGGAAGCCCTGGCCGATTTCCTCAAGAGCCGTCTTGCGAAGGATATCGAGTATCCGGTGAGACGCCCCAAAGTCAAGTCGCTGTCAACCAATGTCCTGCACATGACCTACTGACGGTCTGTGCTAAACAGTCAATCAACCAAGGAGAAAAAAATGAAAACAATCAAAATCCTGTCGTTCGTCCTCTCGGCCGTGCTGGGAGTCTGCCTGATGGCCGCCGACCCCAACGCCAAAGCCCAGATCATCGCCGGGCTGATGAAGTCTCAGCCCGGCGGCCCCAAGCCGGTCATGAAAGACGGGAAAATGGTCGGATTCTTCGTCGTCGGAGTTGCGCCCATTCCCCGGAGCATGCCCAAGAACAGAGCCAAGGCCTACGCCCGCAAGGCCGCCCGCCGCGATGCGGAAAAGAAGGTCTCCCAGTTCTTCAACACCTCCGTCCGCATGTCTGAAGATGCGAACGGCGAAACGGTCATGACCGTGGCCGGCGAAGCCGCCGGCGATACGGGGCCGGCCGCCTCCAAGGAAAGCAGCGCGTCCGTGGACCGGACCAGCGAGACTTTCAAGAAGGTTTCCGCCGCCGCACTGAGCGGTCTCGAGGGCGAAGGTTACGAGATCAACGACGGCGAACTGGTCGAAGTCTACAGCTGGTCCGCCGCCAAAAGCCAGGCTCTCAGAAGCGCGATCCGCAACATGGGCAAAACGGCCGATGTCGGCGTGAAGACCGCCAACAAGGTGGAACAGAGCCGGGCCACCGGCGCGACCGAATCTCCCCGCCGTTCCGCTCCCGCTTCCGCGGCTGCTCCTGCCGCTCCCATCGGAGCCGGGACCAATACCGCTCCGGCCAACACGACCAAAGTCGCTCCGGACGTGTCTTCCGCCGCCGATTTCTTCTGATCGGCGATCGACGAAACGAGTTCATCGGGCCCCGGTGGACTCGTTTTTTTCACAACCAAACAAACAGATCATCGTGGTGTGACCATGACCCCGAAACATTTGTCGACTTTTCTTTTGTTCTGTCTGGCGGCATCGGCATTTGCCGCGGAATACAGGTATACGCAACCGGTGAAAGCCCTGATCCAGGTTTCCGCTGCCCGGAACGCGTATTGCGTGAAGGGCGTTTTCGACCGGGAAAAACGTTTTTCCACCCCCTTCAACCGTGAACGCGAACGCAAATATGTGCGGCTGTTCGCGGAAGATGCCCTGAGACGGTATTTGCGGACGGAAGAAAAAGTCAGCTCCATCACGTTTTCGGGGGCCTCCATCACGTCCAACGCCGCCGGCGCCAAGCCGGACGAGAGGATCACTTTTCAATACATAATTCCTTTTGCCGGCTGCAAAAAGGTTTACGCCCAAGTCGATAAATCTGCGCCGGCCCCGGCTCCAGCCCCGGCCCCCGTGACTGCCCCGTCCCCCGTGACTGCCCCGGCCCCCGTGACTGCCCCGGCCCCCGTGACTGCCCCGGCCCCCGTGACTGCCCCGGCCCCCGTGACTGCGCCCGCTCCGGCTCCCGCGGAGTCTTCCGCGGCCGCCCCGGCTGCCGGAACGCAGGAAGAGGGGAATGCCGAAAACGGCTCCTCCGAAATCACCTTCGAGATCGCCTCGCCCGAAACGATCTTCGACTCTTCCTGGAACGTCCTGGGCGATATCGAGTCGAAATCGAAGCAGGACATCGACCGGGTGCTTTCCGATTTCGAGAAAAGAAAGATGCAATCCCCGGCGGTCAGGTAGGAAAACAGTTTCTGCACGGCCCCACATGGGAAAACGTAAGAGAGACCTCCCCGAACGGGGGGCCTCTTTTTTTTCTCCCCCTCCGGTTGAAAAAGAGGGGGTCCTGTGCTATATTAAGCAGGAGATGAGCCGCAGGCGGGGACCGCCCCTTCCTGCGCCCTGTTGATTCGAGGAGAGGAAAAACAAAGAGGAAATGAAGCTCGCCGTACTGCTCCCGCTCCACCGGCCCGGCCCGGAGTGGGATTCTCATATCGCCGACGCGGTCAGAGGACTGCGGGCACACTTCCCGGAAGAGAAGTACGACCTTCACTTCTACCTCACCAACGACGGCGCGCCTCTGGAGCTGTATCCCCGCGAATGCCTCGAAAAACTCGATGCCGCCGCTTGCGGGAAATTTCACTTTCTCCCCTACGAAGTCAACCGGGGCAAGGGCTACTCCCTGCGCCACCTCTGCGCGCTGAGCGATGCGGAGTACACCGTCTACACCGACGGGGATTTCCCCTTCGGCTGGGAGCCCGTGGCCCGCGCCTTCGATCTGCTGCTGGCCGGGTCCGACGTGGTCATGGGCCGCCGGACCCCGGAGTACAAAAAGGCCCTCACCCCCGTGCGTCGGCTCCTTTCCGGCGGCGTCAAGGTCCTCAACCGGCTGCTGCTGGGGCTCCCCCGCGACTATCAGGAAACGCAATCCGGCCTCAAGGGCTTCGACGCCAGAGGCCGGGAGCTTTTCCTCCTGACTCAGGTGGAAACTTTTCTCTTCGACACGGAGTTCATCCTGCTCGCCTACCGGGAAAACTTGAAGATCGACGTCCTCGACATCGCCATCCGTCCGGGGATCCACCTTTCCTCCATGGGGATGAAGGTCATGTTCCGTGAATTGAATTGTCTCGCGGGGATCCTGCGGCGGGTCCGCTTCCGCCGGAAACGCCGGAGTGAGGCGACGAGATGACCGCGACCTCTTCCCGCCCCAAGATCCTCCTTTCCTTCGACGTGGAGGAGTTCGATCTGCCCGAGGAATTCGGGGCCGCCGTTTCCGAAGAGGAAAAGTTCGCCGTTTCCGCCGAAGGGGCACGGGCCCTCCTCGATATTCTCGCCCGGACGGGAGTCAAAGCGACCTTTTTCACCACCGCCCTCTTCGCCCGGCACTTTCCCGAACTCATCCGCCGCATGGTCGAACTCGGGGGCGAAGTCGCCTCCCACGGCATGAACCACACCACTTTCGAGACCGCCCATCTGGCCGCCTCGAAAAAGGTCCTCGAAGAGCTCTCCGGAAAGATCGTCACCGGGTTCCGCACGGCAAGACTGGCGGCGGTGCCCCACGAAAAGATCGTCGAGGCGGGCTATCTTTACGACTCCTCCACCAATCCCGTCTGGCTCCCCGGACGCTACAACAATCTGCGCGCCCCTTTGAAACCCCACAAAGAGCCCTGCGGGCTGTGGCAGTTTCCCGTGTCGGCCCTGCCCGGCTGGCGCTTCCCCCTCTTCTGGCTGAGCTTCAAGAATCTGCCCCTGGGGTTGTACGAAAAGCTGGCGGGCGCGGCGCTCCGGCGGACCGGGTTCTTCAATCTCTACACCCATCCGTGGGAGTACTCCGCGCGCAGCGCCGAAACGCGTTGGCGCATCCCGAGGTATATCGTCCGCCACGCGGGTCCGGAACAGACCGCGAGGCTGGAATCGCTCATCCTTTACCTGAAAGAGCGCGGGGAATTCACGACCTTTCAGGAATATCTTGATATCATGACCCGAGGTGAAAAATGAATTGCCGTAGCTTCTTTTCCTTCCAACGTTTCTTCAACCGGAAAAATCTCCTCATTCTGCTCATCCTCGTCCTGCTGGCCCGGTTCGCCGACATGCTGCTCCTGCCCGTGTTCGACCCCTCGGAGGCCCGGTACGCAAACATCTGCTCCAACATGGCGCTCAGCGGCAACTTCCTCGAACCCCGGTTCATCCACGACGGGACGCTGCAGAACTTCGAGGGCAAGCCGCCCCTCTATTTCCAGCTGGGCGGGATCTTCTGCAAGATCTTCGGCGTGAACGAATTCGCCGTGCGGCTGCCCGCCTTTCTGGCGGCGCTGGGGATCCTCGCGGTCGTGTTTTTCACCGTCCGGAAACTGCGCTCCGAAAGAAGCGCCGTCATCGCCGCGCTGCTCTGCGGGACGGAGCCCGTTTTCCTCATTTTCTGCGGCTTCTGCATGACCGATCTGCTGTTGTGCCTCACCATCACGGGGGCCGTGTGCGCCTACACCTTGTTTTCCGCCGCCGGGGAGGTCCGGGAAAAGAAGCTCTGGAGCTGCGGCTTCTTCGTTTCGCTCGCACTGGGGATGATCGTCAAAGGCCCGGTGGCCCTGGTGCTGGCGGGGATGCCCGTCTTCCTTTTCGTCCTCATCGGCAACCGCTGGCGTGAACTCAAATATCACGCCTGGATAACGGGGTTCCTTCTCTTCTTCCTCATCACTCTCCCCTGGTACGTCCTCATGCAGATGAAGAATCCGGATTTTCTGGAATACTTCTTCGTCAACGAAAACTTCAAACGCTTCCTTTTCAAGGAGTACGGCGACCGCTACGGCGCGGGGAGAGAGACCTTCCGGGGCATGGCGCTGGTCTGGTTCATCGCCTGCAACCTCTTCTGCATGATCGCCGCCCTCTTCCCCCGCTTTTTCGGGAAGAAGATCTTCCCCCGCACCAAACAGGAGTACCGGGACCTGCTGACCGATCCCCTCACGGGCCCGGCGGCCCTGACCGTGGTCACCAACCTCCTCTTCTGGTGTCTCACCAGCCGGGTCCTCGTCACCTATCTCCTGCCCACCATTCCCGCCGGAGCGATCCTGGTCGCCGAGCTTCTGGAAAAACGCGCCCCTGCGGAGGAAAGCAGATGGAACCGGCTCCCCGCCGTCTGGTTTACCGGGGCGGCGGTCTTCTGCGCCGTGGGCCAGCTCTATCTGGGACTCTTCCCGCTCACGGTCGAAGCCGGGGCCGGGCACTTCTTCCGCAAGGTCGCCGACGCGCCGGAAAACCGGGGGAAACAGGTCTATTTTCTGCGCAAGACGCCCCTTTCCGCCGAATTCTATCTGCGGCAAAGGGTGGTCAACCACCCCGATGAACTCCGGGAAGAGAGCCTCGCCAAAAGCGGCCGGTGCCTGCTCTTCGTCTCCGACAGCCAGCTGCGCAAATTGAAGACGCCCCCGGACCGGAAGCGTATCGCCCGCGGCAGCAAATGGAGCGTCTACGCACCTGCGGAAAAGCGCTGAAGGCCGATCCGTTCCGCGCCGACGATCCTTTCGATCTCGGGCAGATCGGTGTATTTCAGGATCCCGGGCACCATGGCCGTGAAAGGCTGCGGCGTGACCCGTCCCACGAGTTCGCCGTATGAAGCGGGCGGCTCCAGAAGAAGCGTGCGGTCCACCGCCCCTTCCGGGGCCAGCAATGCGGCGAAGAGGGCGAGGGGGGCGCTGTATTTGCGCCCGCAGAGGGTGAGGTGTTTCACCCCCCTGGCCCGGAGCAGGGAGACCGCCGCCAGGACCCCTTCCGTCTGAAGTCCGGGGAAGGGTTCTCCCAGCATGGTCGCCAGTCCGGCGTAGTGCCAATAGACCCCGTAGTCGTCGGTCATCTCGCGGGCGAACTTGCCGCACGAGGAGGGGGCGAGTTCCCCGATGCCGAAGGTGTCGAACCCGAAAAGTTTTTCGTCGTCCGCAAACAGTCCGGCGGGGAGCTCCAGCATCTCCTCGCTCTTCGCACAAGGCAAAAAGAGCACCGCCTTCTTGGGCCCAGGCAGCTGATAGAAGCCCTCGGCGGCGACGTGGTGGAGCACCCCCAGGATCCGGCGGTCGTTTTCCAGCAGATAGCGGTTGCCCAGAGTTTTTCCCTCGACGACGGGCTGGGGCGGGAGCCGGCGGTAATCCGTCGAAAACGTCATCTTTTCAGGAAGTTTCAGCAGATCCCGGACCGCCCGGCGTGTTCCCTCCCGGTCCAGCCGGGGACGGTTTCCCGCGACGGCGGCGCAGCGCCGCTTCAGCAGCTCCATGGCGGGCAGATTGCCCGGAATATTGAAGACGTTTCCCCCCGGAGCGGCCAGCTTCTGCTCCGTCGTCGGCCGGGGAATGTCGTCTTCGGGGATCCCCTTCGGCGTCACCCCCGCCGCGCGGAAGAAAAAGGCCCGGATGGCTTCCCGCTGTTCGGGTTTGAGCCCGTGGCCGTTGGGCCCCACGAAGGTGCCGCAGGCTCCGGGAGCTCCGGCAACGGCGCACAGTTTTTCCAGTTCCGTCCCCACCTCTCTCTGGCCCCGTTCATCGAAAAAGTCGTTGGTTTCACCGCTGACCAGCACCGGCCGGGGAAGCGTGGCGATGAGAAAGTCCGCCATATCGAGCCCCTCCCCGGCCAGGCCGGGCGGCAGCTGTTCGGCGTCGATGGGGTTTTCGTTCTCCACGGTCCGATACCAGCGGGTGGTGGCGCAGCTGGGAGCCGAGGCGATGATCCGGTCGTCGAGGGCGTTGACCCAGCAGGTCATGGTGCCGCCGCCGGAACAGCCGGTGAGCATGATCTTCGAACCGTCCAGCTCGGGCAGGGAGACCATGCAGTCGATGGCCCGGAGCGCGTCCCACGCCCGCCAGGAGCAGAAGTATTCGCCGTAAAGGACCATCTCCTTGCCCAGCATGTTGTGGGCGCCGCAGAGGGCGAAGTCGTCTTCGAGAAAATGCTGGAGCCGCTCCCCCTGACAGACGGGATCCACGGCGAAGACGGCCACGCCGTTGGCGGCCAGCCCCACGTTGAGACTGACGCCGTTCTGGCAGGATTTGCCGTCGCCGTTATGGCCGCAGAGGTGGAGCACCGCCGGAAAGGGCTCGGACGACGCTGGAGGCAGATAGAGGTTCCCCGTCATGAAATAACCCGGTTCCGGGTCGATGATGACCCGGCGCAACCGGTAGAGCCCGAAGTCGAACTCGCCGGTGACGCGGGGTCTCATGGGTTTGCGTTCCCGGTTTTCCAGACCGAAGGCCGCCCGGATCTTCCGGCGGCACCCGGCCGCGTAGGCCAGAACCTTTTCGGGCGTATCGAGTCCGGCGATGCGGGCGGCACGGGCACGGGCCAGTTCCCGGAACTTCCCGACGTAGTACTCATTGACGGCGCTGCCGAAATCGTGAAGCATTTTCTTTCCCTCCATTCAGCTTGCTTGACTTTTGCGCGGATCCGCTGCCTTATTAATATACAGCGCCCCCCGGAAAAAACAAGCCCCGGAGCAAGGGGGCCGGAACTTTTTCCATGCGCAAACGGCCAAAAAAAGCAAAAAAATGGGGCGCGGAACTTGCAATCCGCCTCTTTGAGTGCTATATTAACGCGTTCAAGAGTTGTTTCTTGTGCGAAACTTAAAAGTTTTTTCATATCGGAAACAGCCCCCTTCCGCAAGGACGCGGGCGCGAAAACACGGGAGAAGTTTATGAAAAGAGTCGCAGTGATGCTCGGGATCCTCGCCGCGCTGGCGATGCTTCAGACGCCGCTCAAGGCCGGTCAGGTCTTCACCGACCGGAAAACCGGCAAGACCGTTATCGAGTTGAAGGTGGACGGGCTGCCCAACCCCACCGGGACCGACGTCAATACACGGGCCAATGTGGAGATCGTCAAGGACTTCGTCACGAATTTCCCAGAGCTCTTCAAGAGGAAGTACGCCGAGAAATACAAGAAGAATCCGGAAAAATACGGCAAGTTCAACTGGGACAACGTGGAGATCCGCCTGAAACCCTTCTCCGGAATCAAGGTGGAAGGCGTTGAGAACGACCTCCTCGCCATCGCGGGCAACATGGCTCCCGACGTGCTCTATATCAACTTCCGCAAATCCGACAACTATAGCAGCAACAGCTTCCTCTACCCCCTCGACGAGTTCATCGACAACCTTTCCGACGCCGAGAGAAAGCAGTTCCTCGGAGAGCGGATCCATCCCAAGATCCTGCCCGTGATCCACCGCATCGGTCCCGACGGCAAAAAGCACTACTGGGCCGTCACTTACGGCGGCTCTCCCCTGGGCAAGGTGATGATGTACCGCAAGGACCTCTTCGACAAGCACAACATCCCCTATCCCACCGCCAACTGGACCTGGGAAAATCTGCTCGACGCCTGCAAGAAGATCTCCGACCCCGGCAACGGCATCTACGGGATCATGCTGGGCCGCGGCAAATCCGAATCGTGGCACTGGCTGACCTTCCTCTGGTGCGCCGGAGGAGAAGTCATGGAACAGGACAAGGACACCGGCAAGTGGCGCTGCTCCTTCGGCTCCGAAGCAGGGCTGCGCGCCCTTGACTTCTACACGCGGCTTTCCGCCGAGAAGTGGGTCGATGCCAAGGGCGTCGTCCGCCGGGGCTACGCCTACAAGGACGCCCGCGCGGGCAACAAGTGGGCCAACGGCGAGATCGGCGTCTATCTGACCTATATCGACGAGCGGACCATGTCCACCTTCAACCCCGAGATCTACGGCATGGCTCCCGTGCCCATGGGCTATCCGGATGAAAAAGGCGTCCGCCACCGGGGCGGCGAGCTGAACTGCACCATGTTCGGCATGTTCGGCGGCATCACCAACCCCGTGATCCGGGACGCCGCGTGGGAGTACATGTACCACCGGGATTCCGACGCCGGGCTCCGGGTCCGGACGCGGGTGCTGGTCGAAGGCGGCATGGGCCAGTTCGTCATGCCCCGCTACCTCGAACGCTTCGGCTACAAGGATCTGCTCCGCCTCGCGCCCAAGTCCTTCCTCGAACTTTACGAAGTCTGTCTGGCTTCCGGCAAACCCGAGCCCTACGGCAAGAACAGCAACTTCGCCTATGAGCGCATGTCCATCCCGCTGCAGATCGCCGAGGCGATGGAGCTTTCGGACCAGCTCTCCTCCGATCCGACGCTCCGCACCGAACAGCTGCGCAAGGTCATCCGCAAGGCCGAAGCTGACGCCAACGAGATCATGATCGGCGACATCACCGACGCCGAACGGACCAAGCGCCGGGTCATCGCCTGCTGTGTGCTCCTCGGCATCCTCATCGCCTATTACTTCGTCTTCCGCAAGATCTTCCGGATCTTCACCCCGCCCAAGAGCATCCTGGGCGTCAAGCAGGAAACCTGGGGTTTCCGCCGCTTCTTCTGGGCCTACGTGCTCCTGATCCCCGCCGTCCTCACCATCCTCGTGTGGCAGTATCTGCCTCTGGCCCGCGGCTCGGTCATGGCCTTCCAGGACTACAAGATCATCGGCAAGTCGATCTTCGTCGGCGTGGACAACTTCGGCAACCTTATCATGGACGGCGCCTGGTGGAGCTCCATCTGGAACGCCTTCCGCTACAGTCTGCTGGTCATCAGCCTGACCTTCCTGCCTCCCATGATCCTGGCCGTCCTGCTGCAGGAAGTGCCCAAGGGCAAACTCCTCTTCCGCATGATCTACTACCTCCCCGCCGTGATCTCCGGCCTCGTCACCATGCTGCTGTGGAAGCAGTTCTACGAGCCTTCCGAATTCGGCGCGTTGAACCAGATCGTGCTGCGGATCCCCGCCATCGGCTTCATCGGCATCGGGGCCATCCTCATGATCGTCTGCTTCATGTTCGCCCGGCGGCTCGCCTTCTACCGCCTCTGGGGCGTGATGACCATTTTCATCATCGTCGGGTTCATCCTCTTCGGAGCCGTGAGCGCCCTCTCCTTCCCGGTGATCTTCCCCGGACATGAGTCCCTGAGCACCACCTGCTCCAAACTGCTGACCAGACTTTTCCAGACCAACAGCGAACCCTACCGCTGGCTCTTCAACCCCAACACCGCCATGGTGTCGTGCGTGATCCCCATGGTGTGGGCGGGCATGGGCCCCGGCTGCCTGATCTACCTCGCGGCCCTCAAGGGCATCCCCGAAGACTACTACGAGGCGGCGGACCTGGACGGCGCCACCTTCATCGACAAGATCCTCTTCGTGGTCTTCCCCACGTTGAAGGCGCTGATCGTCATCAACTTCGTGGGAGCCTTCATCCACTCCTGGTACTCCTCGACGGGGAGCATCCTCGTCATGACGGGCGGCGACGCCGCCACCCGGACCGAGACCGCCGGGCTCTTCATCTGGTACAAGGCATTCACCTATCTGAACTTCGGCCCCGCCACGGCGGCGGCGTGGATGCTCGCTTTCATCCTGATCGGCTTCACCGTCTATCAGCTCCAGATCCTCTCGCGAGTCGAGTTCAAGAACGCCGGAGCCACCGAGAAAAAGTAACATAATCAGAAAAGATATAGAAGGATTAAGAGAAAATGAGTATTATTTCGACGATCGGACGCAAAAGTCTGAAGGTCCAGTGCCTGATCTGGTCCATCTACATCGTGCTGACTCTCGGCGCGCTTACCATGATCTACCCGTTCTGGCTGATGATCTCCGGTACCGGAAAATCCATGACCGATGTGTCGGAAATGAAGCTGATCCCCGCCTATCTGGTGGACGATGCGGCCTATTACCGCAAGACCATCGCTTCGCTCTTCAATGAGAACCTGGTCGTCGCCCAGAGCATCTACAATGAGCCGGTGCAGGATTTCAAGATCTTCCCGCTGCCCACCACCAAAAAGGAAGCGCTCTGCAAGGAGTGGGAAACCTTCCTCGGGCTGAAGAATTTCCCCTTCTACTACTACCTGCTGGGGCACAGCGTCTGCCAGGTTTCCAACAACAGCCGTCCGGAAAATTTCCGCAACTACAAGGACGCCCTCTTCGATGAATTCAAGGGGGATCTGGCGGCCATGAACCGGGCCAAGGGCACCGACTTCACCAACTGGAACGCGGTCGTCGTGCAGGAAAATCCCTCCGAGGCCCGCCGCACCATGCCCAACCCCACGGTCAAGTACAACGAAGAGTGGTATATGCACAAGAGCGAGGCTCCCAAGCACCACCGGACCTACGTGAACATGTCCGGCTATTTCAAGGGCAGCTTCCTCTATCCGCAGTACACCAAGAAGATCGAAGGCTACAACAAGGCCAACAAGACCGCCTACAAGAGCTACGATGAAGTGCGGCTTTCGCGCCGCTATCCCGAAAAGGCCACTGCCAAGGAGCGCGAGGACTGGGAGTTCTTCGTCCGTGAGCTGGTCAACCTCTTCTGGGTCAAGGTCGACGCCTCTCAGGACGGCGCCTACCGGGAGTACATCAGAACCAAGTACGGCGACAAAATCGCCGCGCTGAACAAGGTCTACAAGACGAAACACAAATCCTTCGATGAGATCACGCTTCCCCGCGAGATCCCCGCGCCCTATCACGGCGCTCTGATCTCCGACTACAGCGACTTCCTCAAGGGCTGGGTCGATCCCGTGACCAAAAAGACCTTCAAGGCCCCCACGAAGAGCCTCTATCTGGCCAGCGTGGAGTTCCTCTTCCGGGACTACCTGAAGGAGAAATTCAAGACCGTCGAAGCCCTGAACAAGGCTCTCGGGACCCACTACAAGAGCTTCGAGCAGGTCGATCCCCCGCAGAAGGAATATCAGTTCTCGAAGATCATGGCCGACAAGAAGCATCAGCGCTGGGAGTTCATGACCCGGAACTTCAAGACCGTCTTCGCCTACATCGCGCTGCAGGGCCGCGGCATCCTGAACACCACCATCTACTGTATTCTGGCCATCCTCTGCGCACTGACCTTCAACCCCCTGGCGGCCTACGCCCTCAGCCGGTTCCAGCTGCCTTCGACCTACAAGATCCTGCTGTTCCTCATGCTGACCATGGCCTTCCCCCAGATGGTGACCCAGATCCCCAACTTCCTGATGATGCGTGAACTGGGACTGCTCAACACCTTCGGCGCCCTGGTGCTGCCCGGACTGGCCAACGGCTACTCGATCTTCCTGCTCAAGGGGTTCTTCGACTCCCTGCCCAAGGAACTGTACGAAAGCGCCATGCTCGACGGAGCCTCCGAGACCCGTATCTTCCTCCAGATCACCATGAGCCTTTCCAAGCCCATTCTGGCGGTGATCGCCCTCAACGCCTTCACCCACGCCTACGGCAACTTCATGATGGCCCTGCTGATCTGCCAGGACCAGAAGATGTGGACTCTGATGCCCTGGCTGTACCAGCTGCAGCAGTCCAGCTGCCAGGCCATCATCTACGCTTCGCTGATCATCGCCTCGATCCCCACGTTCCTGATCTTCATGCTCTGCCAGAACGTGATCATGCGCGGTATCGTGGTCCCCGTCGAAAAGTAACTCTTTCACTCAAAGGAGAGAAAAAATGGACGATTTGGCAAAAAGAATCACCGATCGGCTCAATGAGCTCCGGGTCCATCTTCAGGCCGACGGCGGCGACCTCGAGGTCGTTGCCGTGGAGGGCAAGAGCGTGAAGCTCCGGCTCCGCGGCGCCTGCGGCCACTGCCCCCACGCCGCCATGACCATCAAGAGCGGTCTGGAGCAGATCCTGCGCAAGGAGATCGACCCGGAAATCGAACTCATCCGGGTGGAGTGACAGAAAGAAGATGCAGGGGGGCTTGAGAAGGCCCCCCTGATTTTAACTGCCGAAAAGCCCCGGTCGGACCGGGAAGGTTTCGGAAGATCGAGGAAAGGGAAAAATGAACATCATCGAAGAGATCAGGTCCCTCAAAGCCGAACGCAAGGCCCTTGTGCTCGCCCACAATTACGTGCGGCCCGAGCTCCAGGAGCTGGCGGATTTCACCGGGGATTCCCTCGAGCTTTCCGTCAGAGCCCGCAAGGCGGCCGCCCCTCTGATGGTCTTCTGCGGAGTGCGTTTCATGGCCGAGACGGCCAAGCTCCTTTCGCCGGATTCACGGGTGCTGCTGCCCAATCCCGACGCCGACTGCCCCATGGCCCGCATGGCCAGTGCGGAGCAGATCCGGGCGTGGCGGAGCGAATTCCCCGACGCGGTCTTCGTGGCCTACGTCAACACCACCGCCGAAACCAAGGCCGAAGTGGACATCTGCTGCACCAGCGGCAACGCGGAAAAGGTGATCCGCTCCCTCGGGGACAGGAAAGCGGTGTTCCTGCCCGACAAGAATCTGGGCGGCAATCTGAACAACACGCTCGGCACTGAAATGGCCCTGTGGAACGGCTGCTGTCCGGTCCACGCGCAGGTCACGCCCGAAATGATCGCCGAGGCGAGGCGGCAGTGGCCCGACGCGGCAGTGATGATCCACCCCGAGTGCGCCCCCGCCTGCGTGGCCGCGGCGGACGCCGCGCTGAGTACGGCGGGGATGCTCAAATACGCCTCCTCCTGCCCGAAGGAGACCATCATCACCGTGACCGAGAGCGGTCTGCTCCACCGGCTCCGCAAGGAAAATCCCGGCAAGAGATTCATCCCCCTCACCGCGGAACTTCTCTGCCCCGACATGAAAAAGATCACCCTCGAGGACCTCCGGGACGCGCTGAAGTACGACCGTTACGAGATCGTCCTGCCCCCCGATGTGATGGAAAAAGCGGTGAAACCCATCGAAAAGATGCTGGACCTGTAAGTTTTCCCCGCCAAGGTAATTTTTCGGCAAGGCCGATACAAAAAACTGAAAAGAGAGTTCTTATGTTCGTCAAACAGACAGTCAAAGGCATGCGGGACATCCTGCCCGCCGAGAACGAGATCCGGGAGTATCTGCTGGGTCTTCTCAAATCCACCTACCGCTCCTTCGGGTATTCCCTGATCGAAACGCCCTGCATGGAACATATCGAAAACCTGACCGGCCGCCAAGGGGGCGAAAACGAAAAGCTCATCTTCAAAATTTTGAAGCGGGGCGAAAAGCTGGATTCCGCCCTTTCCGGCAGCGAGAGCGACCTGGTGGATTCCGGCATGCGCTACGACCTGACCGTGCCGCTGGCCCGGTATTACGCCAACAACGCAGGCTCCCTGCCGCTGCCCTTCAAGGCCATGCAGATCGGCCCGGTGTGGCGGGCGGACCGGCCGCAGAAGGGGCGGTTCCGGCAGTTCACCCAGTGCGACATCGACATCCTGGGCGAGCCGGGCTGCACCGCCGAGATCGAACTCATCCACGCCACCACCACTTTCCTCGACCGGGCGGGGGTCCGGGGCTGCACCGTGCTCCTCAACGACCGCCGGCTGCTCAAGGCGGTGATGGATTTCTGCGGATTCCCGGAGGAGTCCCACGGCGAAGTGCTGATCATCCTGGACAAATTCGACAAGATCGGAGCGGAAGGGGTGAAGAAGGAGCTGACGGAGTCCGGGTATGCCCCGCAGGCCATCGAACGCTACGAAGAGTTCTCCCGCCGCCTGAGCGAAAGCGCCGATCCCCTGAGTTTCTGCGGCAGGGAGCTCGCGGAGTTCCTGCCCGCCGGGACGGCGGAAAATCTGAACACCATCATCTCGGCGGTGAAGGAACTCACCTCGGCCGCCGACACGAAATTCGTCTTCGACCCCACCCTGGTCCGGGGCATGGGCTACTACACGGGGACCATCTTCGAGATCCGCGCCGAAAGTTTCAAGGGCATCTCCATCGCGGGCGGCGGCAGGTATGACAAGATGATCGGCAAGTACACCGGCAACGACGTGTGCGCCTGCGGTTTTTCCATCGGCTTCGAGCGGATGATCGGGGCCCTGATCGAAGGAGGTTTCGAAATCCCCGGTCTCGGGAAGAAGGTGGCGCTGCTCTACCGGCGCTCCTTCACCGTCGCCGACGTGGCCGCGCTGCAGAAAGCCTGCGCGCCCTGCCGGGCGGCGGGCCGGAATATCCTCATCCAGCAGATGAACAAGAATCTGGGCTTCCAGAAGAAACAGCTGGCCGATCAGGGCTGGGAGGTGGCGGAGGTGGGCTCCGTGGAAGATCTCCCCGGTATCTTGGGCTGAACTCATGAATCTGCTGGAACTTTCCCAGACCATCCGCCGATTGCGGCAGGAGCGGGGGCTCACCGTGGAACAGCTGGCTCAGCGCAGCGGTTTCAGCAAGGGGTTCATCTCGCAGGTGGAAAATTTCCGGCTTTCCCCTTCGCTGAAGGCCCTGAACCGCATCGCCGAAGCCCTGGGCGTGGAACTGAAGACGCTCTTCGAATCGGAAAGCGGGAAGGCCCAGTATGTCTTCGGCACCACCGATGACGGTCTGGAACTCCAGCGGGACAACAGCGCCGAACACGGCATGCGCTATCTCGCCCTGGCCGGAGGACTTTCCGGCCGGCGGCTGGATCCCTTCGCGGTGGAATACCGCGCGGGCGCAACTCCCCGGGACTTCCTCGCCCACGAAACCGAGGAGTTTTTCGTCCTCATTTCGGGGCGGGTGCGCTTCTACGTCTACGGCGACGCCACCTTTCAGGAGCTGGGGCCCGGCGGCACCGTCTATCTGAAAGCCAACATTCCCCACCGGGTGGAACTGGTCCCCGGCGTCCCCGAGGCCAAGGCTCTGATCGTCTACTCCGAAGTCGAAGGGAGCGTCAATGGCTGACACCCTGGGCAAGCTGGTGAGCGCGGGCGGCTTCCTTTCCCGGCGGAAGGCGGAAACCGCCGTCCGTTCCGGCCGGGTCCGGATCGACGGGAAAGTGGTCCTGAACCCGGCGGAGCGGGTCGCCCCAGGCATGCGGGTCACCCTCGACGGCCGCCCCCTCGAAGCCCCCGAAGCGCCGGAAAAGTGGTACGTCATGCTCAACAAACCCGCGGGTTACGTCTGCACCGCCTCCGACGCCCACGCCTCCCGCCGGGCGCTGGATCTGATCGTTCCCGCGCCCCCCGTGCGGCTCTTTTCCGTGGGGCGGCTGGACAAGGAAAGCTGCGGACTCATTCTTTTCACCAATGACGGCGAGTACGCCGACAAGATCACCCATCCCCGGAACGGCATCGTCAAGCGCTACGTGGTCAAGCTGGCGGGCGCCTTGACGCCCGCGCTCCGCAAAAGGATGCTGGCGGGGGTCGAAGACGAAGGCGAGGAACTCCGGGTCCTCGCGGTGCGCTCTCTGGGCGGCTGCCGCTGCGAACTGCGCCTCAACGAGGGCAAAAAAAGGGAGATCCGCCGCCTGACCGCCGCGCTGGGGCTCCCCACGCTCGAGCTCGAACGGCTGGCCGTGGGGGCGCTGGAACTGGGAAAGCTCCCTCGGGGCGCGTGGCGGCGTCTCAGCGAAAGCGAGGCCGCGCTGGCCCTGGTGCCGGGCCTGGAACCGGATCACTCCCCGGCGGGAACGAAAAACGCCGTTCCTTCCCGAAATGAAGACACTCAACCTCAACCCAAGGAGATCGTAAAATGAAAAAATGGCTGTTTGTGCTCTCGGTCGCGGCGCTCTGCTGCGCCCAGGCCGGGTCGACCCGGTTCGCCCCCAAGGCGGAAAGTCCCCGCAGGTACGTCACGGACGACAGGAACGCCGTGTCGCTGATCGGCGGCGGGAAAGTGAACTTCGAAGTGGTGACGCCCGCCAAGGGGTCGCGGACCGCCAAGTTCGCCGCGGCGGAGCTGGCCGCCTTTCTGGGGCAGATCGCCGAGGCGAAGGTCCCCGTGCTGAACGCCCCCACGGGCAAGAAGTGCGCCTTCATCGTGGGAGATCCGGCAGCGGCCGCGGCGGCCGGGCTGGACCTGAAAAAACTCGACCGGGACGGCTTCTACATCAAGAGCTTCAAGGGCAACGTGATCATCATCGGCAACGATGACCCGAAGGGCCATCCCGCCCGGCTGGCCGCGTGGAACGAACGGGGCACTTTGAACGGCGTCTACGAATTTCTGGAACGCTTCGGCGGCGTGCGTTTCTACTTCCCCAGCCCCATGGGCACCATCGTCCCGGCGAAAAAGGAATGGCGTCTCCCCGCCCTCGACATCGCGGACCGGCCCGACAGCCAGTACCGCCGCATCTACAGCATCGAGATGAAGGAGCTCAACCACGGCAAGAAGGATTATCTGCCCGCCGACATGAACTTCAGCGACACCAACCGCCTCACCATCCTGCGGACGCGGATGAGCACGCTGAACATCCCCAACTGCCACGGGCTGGCCTATCTGGGCCTCATCGAGCGATTCAAGAAGAGCCACCCCGAATACTTCGCCCTGCGGCCCGACGGCACCCGTGTGGACGGCACCAACGTGACCCATCCCAACTACAAGCGGGGGCACGTGTGCTTCAGCTCCGGAATCAAGGAGGAGATCTATCAGGACGCCGCGGCCTTCCTCTCGGGCAAGCCCGCAACTTCGCGCAACGTCCTCATGCCCGACGGCAAAGTCTACTGGCATCCCCAGCTTTTCAGCCTGCCTTTCTTCAACATCATGCCCAACGACTCCATGTTCCCCTGCAAGTGCGACAAGTGCAAGGCGGAATACGCCAAGGGGCCCCAGGCCGTCACCGACCTGGTGTGGAGATTCGAGACCGACATCGCGAAGCGTCTGCAGCAGAACAACATCCCCGGCTACATCACCGTCATGGCCTATTCGGACTACAAGAAGATCCCGACCATGGAGATCCCCACCAACGTCATCGTGCAGCTGGCCCTCACCGGGCCGTGGAAGGAGTCGAACCCCGCCGAGCAGGCCAAGGACGACAAGCTTCTGGCCGACTGGTTCAGGAAACTGGGGCAGAAGACCTACCTGTGGACCTACGTCAACAAGTCCGGAAGCCGGATCGAAGACATCCCGAACTTCACCCCCAGGGCGGTGGGAAGCTACTTCGAACGCACGGCGAAACACTCCTTCGGCGCTTTCCTCGAAGCCGAAACCGACCACTGGCTCTTCGGATTCCTCAACATGTACGTCTTCGGCAAGGTCATGTGGGACAACAAAACCGATGTGAACGCCCTCATCGACGAGCACTGCCGCCTCATGTACGGCCCCGGCGCGCCCCAGATGAAACAGGTCTACGACGCATGGGAAAAGCACTGGCTCAAGGACATCCTGACCAACACCCGCGAGACGCCCGAGGGGCCCAAGGCGGTCCTGCCCTCCAAGTTCGACATCTGGAACAAGATCTACTCCGAAGCCGAGATCAAGCGCATCGACGGGCTCTTCGACCAGGCGGAACAGGCCGCCGTCAAAGCCCATGACGGAGCCTCCCTGACCCGGATCGGATTCATCCGCAGGGAGATCTGGAACAAGGTCAGCGAAGGCCGCAAGGAGTATGTGAAGGCCGCCGGCGACCGGGGCATCTGGACGACCTGCGTGCCGAAGATCGGGGAAAAGATCACCATCGACGGCAAACTTTCCGAAAAGGCGTGGAGCAAGGCGCTCCCGGTGTACATGATCCCCCGGACGGGGGCCGCCATCGAAGTGAACACGAAAGTGAAGATGCTCCGCGACGACGACAACCTCTACGTCGGGATCGAATCCGAGGAACCCTTCACCGACAAGATGCTGTGCGCACCGCGGGGCCGGGACGATTTCGACCTCTGGCGGGACAACGTGGTGGAGCTGTTCTTCACCGAAACGCCCCGTTCGGAGTTCATGTACCAGATCATGCTGGCCAGCAGCGGCACCGTGACGGATATCCGCTGGCAGTCCAAATTCCGCGGCTGGAAATGGGACAGCAAGATGGAGTACAAGTCGGGCGTCGTGCCGGGCAAGATGTGGGTGGCCGAGGTGCGTCTGCCCCTGAGCGCCATGCCCGAACTCAAGGGCAAAAAGAGCTTCATGGTCAACTTCACCCGCGGTCGGCTCCTGAAGGGGAAAGAGGTCATGCACTACTACGTCTGGACCCCCTTCCCCAACCACAACTCGGAAAACTTCGGCGTGGCGCTCGTGAAGGATTTCCCCGAAGACAGCTTCACCATCAACGGCAAAAAACCGATCACGAAGACCCGCCTGGTCATTCCGGGTGAGGAAAATTCGGTCATCAAGTTCGGCGACTTCGACGCACCGATCCTTCAAAAACGCTTCATCGGCGACTGGGGCCATCCCCACAACTGGTTCGGAGTCAACAAACTCACGCTCGACCACAAGATCTTCCGGACCGCCGGTTCGGCGTTGCTCCTCGAATTTGACGGCGCCAACGACCGGGCCTGCCAGTACCTCACCGGGCTCAAGCCCAACACGAAATACCGCTTCTCCTATTTCGTGCGGCTGGAAAACGTCAAACCCGCAGGCAAGAAGGCCGCCGGGTTCACGGCCTTCCTCAGGATGGGCGGCAGCGGCGAACGCAATCAGTCGATCAGTCTCCCCGAACACGCCATGACCGGGACCACCGACTGGATCCGCATCGCAAAAGAGTTCACCACCGTGCCGGATGTGGGATCCAAATATCGGCCCTGGGTGCAGTTCAGCGTGAACGGCACTTCGGGCAAGGTCTGGATCGACCACGTGCGGCTCGAAGAGGTGAAATAACTCTTTCCCCATGAGGGAAAGACGAATCCCCTTCCGGGGAGGGGAAAACCGGGTTTTTTCGACATTTTTCCGCTCCGGAAGGGGAAATTGTTTGCTTTTTCCGGGATTTTGTGGTATATTTACCATGGTGTAAACTCTCCGTCGTCATCCGGTCCCGGACCGGCGGCGGAAAAACATGAAATCAAGTCGGGGGGGAAATATGAAAAGCTCGTTCAGCGTGTGCGGTGAAGCTCCTGCCGTGCGTCGTTTCACCTTGATCGAACTGCTGGTGGTCATCGCCATCATCGCCATCCTGGCCGCCATGCTGCTGCCCGCCTTGCAGCAGGCACGGGAGCGGGCCAAACTGATAAACTGCAGCAACAACCTCAAATCGTGCGGCATGTTCGCCAACAACTATGCATTGGACAACAACGACTGGGCCACTTTCGCCTACCGGAGCGGCTCCGCCTATTCCGGATATGCTCCCGCAGACGTCGGCACCTGGCCCGTGCTGATGGCGCCCTATGCCGGATACCTCAAGTTCGACTTCTACCGGGTGAGCCAGTCCACGAAAAGCTTCATTCCCTACAAGAAACCGGGACCTTATTCCTGCTCCGGATGGAAAGACACGGCTTCAGGTTCCTACGGAGTCAAGCGGGATTTTTCCATTTCCATCAGCGCCGCGGGCAGGAATGAATGGGCCCATCCGTCGGGGAAGGTGCACAAACAGCTGAAATACTCCCGGCTCCCGCAACCGGGGCGGTGGGCGTGGGTCATCGACGCCCGGAAACCCAGCGCAGGCGGCGCCGGATACATCAACCTGAACCCCGGCGGCAATTTCGACGAGACCAGCTGGCGTCACGGGAACTCGGTGCCCGTCCAGCACATGGACGGCCACGTGCGCTCCTACACCATAGCCCAGATCGGCCGGTTCCACAACTCTTCCCCCTGGAAGCTCTATACCCAGGGGATCTTCTACTACGGAACGGACTGAGGGAAAAACGGCTGAACACCATGAAAAGAAGAAACTTCACACTGATCGAACTGCTGGTGGTCATCGCCATCATCGCCATCCTGGCCGCCATGCTGCTGCCCGCCTTGCAGCAGGCACGGGAACGGGGCAAGGTTTCGAACTGCGTTGCCAACATGAAGTCCTGCGGCATGTTCAGCGACTCCTACGCCAACGACAACACCGACTACGCAAGTTTCGCTTACCGGAACACCACGGGCGGCACGTCGGCCTATTCGGGCTACGCCCCCCGTGACATCGGCACTTGGCCGGTGCTTCTCGCCCCCTACGCCGGGTACAACAAATACGACTTCTACCGGATAAGCCAGGTAAAGGGCAAGATCGTGCCCTATGAGAAACCGGGCCCCTACGCCTGCTCCTCGTGGAAGCCGAGTCCGAATTTCATCCGGGACATCGGCGTCAAGATGGATTATTCCATTTCCATCAACGCCAAAGGCTATGTTGCCAAGGGCCATCCCTCCGGCCAGCCCACTTACCAGCTGAAGTGGTCCAAGATCAAACTGCCTTCGCGCCGGGCGTGGGTCATCGACGTGCGCGGCGTAAATCCCACCGCGGGGGGCTACCTCAATCTGAACCCGGGCACCAACTTCGAGGCGGCCCGCTGGTCTCACATGAACGGCAAATCGGTGCCCGTCCAGCACGTGGACGGCCACGCGGCCGTCTATACCGTGGGGCAGATCGGACAATTCCACAACAGTTCTCCCTGGGCGCTCTTCACTCAGGGGGCTTCGGGAAATTTTGTGGGTGAGAGCTGAACTTGGGATAGGATGAAAACGATGAAAAAGACGGCAAAAACAGCAACTAAATTACGGCGGAGAGTCCTCGGAGTTGAGGTAAAAAGACACAGCT